>Ga0213876_10000516_pt1 | contig 29768 bp, 24 predicted proteins | sample BarmaccomBMRX_R9_FD_160113 | JGI IMG/M metagenome (GOLD analysis project Ga0213876, IMG submission 160113) | Root-associated microbial communities from Barbacenia macrantha in rupestrian grasslands, the National Park of Serra do Cipo, Brazil - RX_R9 | ecosystem: Host-associated > Plants > Roots... | reverse complement strand
TAAGCGCTAACTTGTTTTGAGAAAATTCTGCGCCTGGGACTGGCGTTTCCGAGGGGACTCGCGTAGCGCCGCGGCCAAGTCGTGCCAATTTTCGATCAACTCGCGCAGGCTCAGGCGCGGTTCGATCGCCCGCACGATTTGAGGAAAGGCCAAGCTAAATTCCCGCCACGAACTGGGCGCCCGTCGCTTCGGGCGAGACGAAGCCCCAGGGGGAAATGGCGCGCGCGTGCGCCAAAAGCTTCTCGGTTAGCAGCGCCACAAATACTTTGCCGTACAGCCAGGCTTGGGCGCTGTCGTCCTGGCGCTTGGGCAAGTGGCCCAGTTGCACGATTTGTTTCAGGCGCTTAAAGACCAACTCGATCTGCCAGCGGTAGCGGTAGGCCTCCAGCACTTGGCCGGCGCTGAAGGCCGCAGCGACAAAGGTGCTCAGCACCAGGACGTACTGGGCAGAGAACAACGTTTCGGGTTGTAATTGCGAGCCGTTTTTGGTGGCCTCGCGCCGCAGCTTGGCCTGCGTGAGGGCGATGGCCGCCTTGGTCTTGCGCACCACGCACAAGCGCACCGCCAGCGCCGGGCGGCCATCGTGGGCAATCCAGACGGGCCACTCGGCTACTTGGCCCGTGTGGCAGAGGCTTTGGAGCCGCGCTTCCAGCTCAAAGGCCGAGCCGTCGGCCTGCTGGAGCCGGATGCCTTGCGCGTTGAGCCGCACGGTGAGCGCCGCACCTTGCTGGGCGGCATAATGCAAGCCCCGCGCGTGGCAATAGCCCCGATCGGCCACCCCCTGATCGCCGGCCCTCAAGGGCTACTGCAGCAGCGATTCGCCGTTGCCTTTGCCTTCCCGCGCCGTGAGCTTGAAAAAATCGCACGCCAGCGTGGGCCATTGAAAGCTGTAGTGCAGGCGCCAGAGGCTGCCGCTCTGGCCGGGTTCTTGCACCAGGGTCGAATCGATCAACCGTAGGGCGGGGGTGCCGGCCGCTTCCAGCCGCACGCCCCGCTCCCGCCACAGGGCACAGCAGAGTTGGTAGAGCCAAGCCTTGCTTTTGCGTAGCGGCTTGAGCAAGGCCACATCCGATAGCTCGGCCCAGTGGGCCGCCCGGGCCCGCCCGGCGGTTTCGCGCAGCGAAAAGCCCGCGCCCACGTGCAGCAGCAGCACCCGTAAGAGCGTTTCGGCCGACTTGTCTGGACGCAAGCCCTTTAAGGCGCCATGCTGCTGGGCCAGCGTCATCCAATCGGCCGGGAAAAAGGTCCGTAGCAGTTCCCAATCCTCATCGACCACAGTGCCGGGTTCCATACCCTACGTTCGTAGGGTCAGGCTGAGAGGTTGGTCTCAAAACAAGTTAGCGCTTATGGGGGTTTACCCCCTGGGTAACCGTAAAATCACGATCGAGCCTATACGGTCTAATGGGTGTAATACCATTTCGACGGCCATGGAGGTAAAATTTTGTCTTCCTTCCCAGGCGCTGCCGGCGTTACACCTATTTGACTGTATACACGGGCGAGGCCAAACGGGCCGGTAGGCGGTTTGATGGCCTGAAGGGCCAAAGGAACATAGCCCAGGGTTTACCCTGGGAAAGCGTTTCTCCACTCGACCCAGCCCTCCTAAGGCGTGACGCCTTAGGAGGGCTCGATCGTGATTTGACGGTTACCCAGGGTAAACCTCGGCCTATGTTCCAGCGCCCCTTCGGGGCTGAAATCCGGTCGAAATGTTACCGAGATACTCGTCTAAATGGTATCATCCATCGGGCAGCGTCTCGCGTAGCTTGCGACCAAGACCGGCCCGGCCGGGTTGCTGGCCCCGGGTACGATGAACGCTTGCGCTTGGCCCGCCACCGCCTAAAAGGGTCACTCGGCGGGTTTGCTCGCTCTTGCGACCGAAGCGTCGCTGCTGGAGTTCAGCCACTTCGGCCCGCAAGAGCCGATTCTGGGCTTTTGAAGCGCGGCCTGTTGCTGCTGGAACGTCCTTGCGGCCTTGCCGCCCGATTGCGTGGTGGTCCCCATGCCCGGGGCACTACCCTGGCGGCTGACCCGCGGCGTCTCCCGCAGAAATGGGCCTCAAGTCGCCTTTTTTTCCGACGCGTTCACCCAATATTTACCCGGCTCCTTTTGGGAACGGTTTTCATAACTTCTTCACTCCGAGCAGTTTGTTACTGCGTTCATGGCGCGTTTCAAATGTATGACAATCTCCGATTCCTCCGGCGTATGATTGTCCTTGCAAGCAGCTCAAACGCCTACTACATTCGGGGTCGTTTAAGCCGTGGCACAACCCCCCGGACGTGCGATTGCGAAAGTGCCACAGGTGTGCCGTCTCGAAGTACCCGCCAAAGTTATTTTTGGAATGTAACGTTGCTGACTGAGAAAGAGAGAGCGCGATGCCTATATATGAGTATCGGTGTGATCAACATGGCGTGTTCGAGATAACTCGCCCGCTCGGTACGGCACAGAGGTCGGCCACATGTTCGGTGTGCGGCAGCGAGGCGAGGCGAGTGTTCTCGGCGCCGATGATCAGGAGCGGGTCACGTGCTACCTTGCTTGCTGCAATGGATCACGCGGAGAAGAGTCGCCATGAACCGGGCGTGGTGACCTCCCTGCCTTCGACCGGCAAACGCAGGCGGACGCCTGTGCTCCCGCTGACCCCCGCGCTCAGCCGCCTCCCGAGGCCATGATGATGACTACTGACTTCGCGATCGCGATTCGAAGTCGTCCGGATTGGCCTCTGCGTTATTTACTTCTAGCGGCAAAAACGAGGGGCCCTTGGTGTCAGTCGCGGGTGAGATCACTCGTTCGAACTGGCGCTTCACCGTCGCGAATAGGTTCTCGGCATCCGCTAGAGTCATGGATTGCGAGGTGCGCTTAAGATCGCTAGATCGCTGATACACGGTCTGCCTTTCCGAGGACGCGTGTCTGAATTTTCCCATTTGTAAGCAACCTGAACACCTAACGAACGAAAGAGACGTCTTGATATGCCGAAGAATCTGTTTCCGTTGGATAACACTAAGAAGTTCACCGACCAGAAAATTGTTGGGCACAATCGATGGCACCCAGACATTCCTGCGGCGGTAAACATCAAACCCGGCGAAGTCTTCCGCGCGGATATCCGCGAGTGGTTCGATGGAGCCATTCACAACGATGAATCGGCAGATGACGTTCGGCATGCCCCGCTTCCAGGGGTGCACGTCCTCAGTGGGCCGTTCTACGTCGAGGGCGCCGAACCTGGCGACCTGCTGATCGTCGACATCCTCGAGATCGACGCCTGCGATCAAGAGGACGAAGGGCCCTTTTCGGGCATGGGCTGGGGCTATACCGGCGTGTTTGCCACGAAGAACGGCGGCGGCTTCCTCACGGAGCGGTTCCCCGATGCCTACAAGGTGATCTGGGACTTCAAGGGCGACGTCGCCACCTCGCGTCACATTCCGGAAGTCTCTTACGCGGGCATCCATCACCCGGGTCTGATGGGTACCGCACCGTCGGCCGAACTGCTCGCAAAGTGGACGAAGCGCGAAACCGACCTGATTGCGACCGACCCCCATCGTGTGCCGCCGCTGGCTCTGCCCCCGCTCCCTGACAGCGCCATTCTGGGATCTCTCAAGGGCGCCGAGTTCGATCGGGTCGCTCGCGAGGCAGCCCGGACGGCTCCGCCTCGTGAAAACGGCGGAAACCAGGACATCAAGAACCTAACCGCGGGAAGCCGGGTCTTCTATCCTGTCTTTGTTCCTGGGGCGAAGTTGTCGTTTGGTGACCTGCACTTCTCCCAGGGCGATGGCGAGATTACGTTCTGCGGCGCAATTGAGATGGGCGGGTTCATGGACCTGCACGTCGATCTCATCAAGGGTGGCATGGCCACGTATGGCGTTGGTGAGAATGCGATCTTCATGCCCGGCATCCGCGATCCGCACTACTCGGAGTGGCTTGCATTCTCGGGTGTCTCGGTAGACCTCGCCGGCAAGCAGCACTATCTGGACTCGCAATTGGCTTACGCGCGCGCCTGCCACCACGCCATCGATTATCTCATGAAATTCGGCTACACGGACATCCAGGCGTACATGATCCTGGGGTCAGCGCCGGTCGAGGGACGGTTCTCCGGTGTGGTTGACATCCCGAACTCGTGTGCGACGATCTACATCCCTAGGGCGATCTTCGACTTCGACGTCCGCCCGTCTGCGAGCGGGAAGCCCCACCAGGTGAAGCAAGGCGTTCCAGTGCCGAAGTCATCGAACTAAGGAGAACGCTCTGTGTTAGCAGGACTGGCCTTATTTTATGTGGGCGCCGTGTTGTGTCTAAACGGTCTCTGGTTGCTTGGCCGGATTGGTGATAAGGAGATCGCGGTCATCGACATTTTCGTTGGCGGAATCACGTTGCTGGTAGCTCTTAATCTCGCATTCGGTCCGGGTGCTGACTTGGCATCGATCAAGGCGGGTGCGCTTTTGCTTCTGTTCACATTCACCTACTTCTGGGTTGCATGGAATCGGTACAACGGCGCTGATGGTCGCGGATTAGGCTGGTTCTGCTTATTCGTGGCCGTCACCACGGTTCCGGTGTGCCTTCAGACGCTGCAAGGCGCGACGACGACCTGGGGCGTCTGGTTAGGCCTATGTTGGGCTGCGTGGGGGGTTTTGTGGTTCCTGTTTTTCGTTCTTCTCGTGATGCAGAAACCAATTGCCAAGCTTGCCGGGATCGTCGCGGTTATCGAGGGGATTCTTACCGGCTGGCTTCCGGGCTTCTTGCTGCTCAACGGCCTTCTCAAATAGGACGCTCGGTTTCATTTTCCGCCGATGTGTTTAAAGTGTGGCCGATCCGAGAGCCCATCGATCGGTTTCGGCCCGCACAACTCAATGCGCGCCCATCGACTTGCGGCGGCGCATTGTGGCTGGGTTAATTCCTGGCGCCCGTTGCGGAGTGCTGTTGCTGTTTTCAGGCAAAGAACACCCGGATCTCGCAGCCACGTCGTCCCAGGGGAGGAGGTTGGCCGCGGCTTGTTACGTAACCGATCGAATTTGAACGCGATTGATCGCCCGGCAAGGTGAGCGTGCTGGCCAAGTCGTGTTGTAAGGGTTCGTGCGCATGAAACCTACGAGAACCCGCATATTTAAAGGGTTTTTCTCATCCGTATGCGCATGAACTTTTCGCTCGCCCGCACCTTGGGTGGCAGGCGTCGCGCCGGGAGAGAGCCTGATGGGCTTGGCAATGTATATTATCGATCGATGTACCAACATTTTCCGTTTCCGGCCTGCCGGATCGAGCAGGTCACCTGTCTACCCTTCCCATGATCCTATCTGTTCAACCTCAATAGCATCCCTTCGGGGCTGGATCACCTGGTTTCAGGAGAACTTTCACGCCCTCCTTGTTCTTCACCACCTCGAGTGCTTTATCCCACTCGACGATGGTATAGCGATGGGTAATCAGCCGTTTGGCATCCACCTTTCGTTCCGCGAGCAATTTCAGAGCGCGGGGCCACGCCGAAGGCACGCTGGCGTTTGTGCCGGTGACTACCAGCTCCTTATAACAAACGGCATCCTGATCAAACGCAATCGGTTTGCCGTATAACCCCATCTGGCAAAAGCGGCCGCCCCGGCGCGCCAGGCTGGTCAACGTCCCGGCGGCCGGGGCAGCACCCGAGCATTCAACCACGAGGTCAGCGCCTTCCGAATGGAGAATATCCGCCGCCGCTTGCGCAACGTCATCAACTCGTTGCGCGTTAATAATGCCATCGGCGCCCAAGGCCTCGGCCATGTTGAGCCGTTCTGAATCCTGGTCGGTGCCGATCACAAGCACGGTCGCTCCCGCCCCTTTAGCCAGCTGCAAGGCCAGTAATCCAATGGGTCCGGGGCCCGTGATCGCCACGGTGTCGCCGGCCCGCACCTGGGCGGTTTCGATGACCCCGTGAACCGTGCACGCCAACGGCTCAGTCATGGCGGCACTCTCCAGATCAAGTTCGTCGGGAACGCGATGCAGGTTAGACGCCGGCGTTACCAGGTAAGGGGCAAAGGCACCGTCCTGCTTTGAGCCGATGGATCGCCGTTTTACGCACAGATTTCTTCGGCCGCAACGGCAATGGAGGCATTTGCCGCAGGTGTAAAAGTAAGTCTCCGTGGTCACCCGATCTCCTACATTCCACCCGGAGACATTGCGTCCCAACTCGACGATTTCGCCGGCCAGTTCATGGCCGATCGTAACCGGCGGGTAAGTTTCAAATTCGTCAAGGTAGATATGCAGGTCGGTACCGCATATTCCCGCAGAGTTAACCGCAATAACGACCTGATCCGCGTCGGGCCGCGGCTCCTCTATTTGCCGGACCTTAACGTTGCCGATCCCGCGTTCCAGTTTTCGTACCGCTAACATACAGAACTCTTCCCGCCCCGAGGTGCCGTCTGACCCCGCTCCGTATGCGGCCTGCGCCCGGCACCGAAGCGGCAACTGCAGCAAAGGTCGCCCGAAGCCTGTACCAGTTCGTGCGATTCACGGGTGAAATCAAGCCCCTGAATGCGGCATACGCTCGATCCGGAGGTGCAGGTAAGAAAGGGGGGCAACTCGCAACTCAAAGCAGACGGATGGCGCCTCCTTCCTCGTCGCTCGCGGGTGTGCCCTGGCCCGAGCCCGGCGCGGGGAAACTTTGGCCGGCATCATCGATCACCAAAACAAAATCGACGTTCTCGCCAAGGCATGGCGGGCTGACTTCCACGCGGGGGCGCCGGTCGAAAACGCCCAGGTCGACGTGGGTGCCGTTCCGGGGGTTAAACCACCAAAAATGCAACTGGTTGCCGTTCAGGGCGTCCGTACAGACGAGGTACTTCCGGGAACTGGCGCTGTAGACCATCGCGTAGCGCCCGCTTTCGTCCCGGGTAGCGCCTACACGCTTTGTGCCTGTCCCCGGAACGGCGTTCGGCACCGAAGATGGGACCACTAACTCCGGGTCGGGGATGCGGCTCAGGAACGGGCGGCTTTCAAGAAGGGCACGCGCGTGGCGCACCTGCCATGCGCCGGGGCTGTCCAGGGCCTCCCGCCAGTACCCCAGCGGCCGGTTGACGCCCTCGCCGCGTTCGGGAGCGTGGAACTGCCAGATGGTATGATGGCCGTAGGTGTGCCCGAACGCCCCCGCAAACAGGTCCAGGTACAAGAAACGCCGGACATCGTGCGCGTTGGAATAGCCCTGATTGGCCGCGTCGAACCCAATCGGATGGTCCTCGTACAACGGTTCGCCATCCAGAACCGGCTTGACGGGTTCCCGCGCGTAATCATCGGCAATTCTCTGCCAGGTCCTGGTGCGATCCCCGTGGCCGTTCTGACGCATGTTGAAGTCCAGGAGCGGATCGGCATTAGGAAAGGCGTGCGCAGAGGTAGACACCACGTCGTCACCCCCGCGGGGATGAAACGTGACGAGGTGCGCTCCGCCGTCTCCCGCGCGCAAGCCTTCCCCCAGGGAGCGCCAGATGGCGCGCTTTTCTTCGTCGTCGACGAGGCGGTCGCCACCGAGGATCCAGACCAGGCCTGCATGACGGTACCGTCTGCCCAGGGTCTCGCCATAAGTCCGGGCGTTTCGCGGCGTAAAAATCCGGGGACCGTCCCCATGAGTTTTTCCCACTTTATCGCCCCAGGTCGGCAACATTCCGACAACCAAGCCAAGCGCGTTTGCCTGGGCGACTATCCAGTCGACGTGGCGGAAATACGCATCGTTCGGCTGGGCCGGATCGTCCCCGATCAGGGCAGAGTCGCCGTACGCATTAGGGTGACGAACGCCTTCGAATTCCGCCAGGACGACGGCCTGGATGAGGGTAAACCCTTGCCCGGCCCTTTTATTCAAATAGACAGCCGCCTCTTCGCGCGTAAGGCGGTGGAACAGTTCCCAAGCCGTATCGGCAAACCAGGCGAAAGGTGATCCGTCCGCGCGGACCAGAAAACGCCGGTTCCCGCTAACCCTCAGGGGCGGGCTGTCCGGTTCCTGCCGGGTGGTTGGGCGTGATGGCTCATCCGGCATGGGTAAGGAGGGAGTCGGCACCGTCGAAGCGGATTTTCAGGTCCGGACCGGGCAAACGCGGCGACCACACTCGAATGCCGGTTTTCGGTGCCGGAGCGTGGAATAAGCCTGTTTTATGCTTTGCGGTGCCACCGGGCCAGTTTGGCAAAGAAATCCTCCATGATAAACCTCTGGTCCACGGCACGGTAAACGCGGATCGGGCGGTTACCGCCGGTGTGCGCGTAATTCATTTCCGCGTTGAACTCCGGCGCGGCCCGCCACTCGAACCACCCGCACTCCGGGTACATCATCACGCCGACTGCGGGCGAATCCCCGAGAGAGCGGTGTTCGATCGGGTCGCCGCGATGGTGCCGGTTATTCCAATCGACGAGTTGTTCGACCAGGTATTTACCAAGTTCTCCCTTGTCGTAAACTCTTTCTACCAGTTCCGCGTAACTGACCGCCATCCGTTTATAGATCGTGCTGGGGATCTGCCAGACCTCCACCTTCGACCGGAACACGACGTTGGCGGCGTTGACATCATTCGACAGGTTAAACTCCCACCCCCCCACCGGCCAATCCTCGCCGCCGATCCAGACGACGCGCACGTTGCGCTCGGCGATGGCGGGTTCCTCAAGGAGGGCCGAAGCCATGTCGGTCAGCGGTCCCAGAAAAGCGACGTGAAGCGGGCGCGGGTCATCTTTCAACGCCTCGCCGATGATCAAAGCTGACCCTTCAGAAGGCACAGCGGTTTTTTCGTCCGGAAGGGCGCCCGGGGCCCCGGGGTGGATCGGAATACGGCCCGCCAGGTTCATCAGGTCGAGTAATTTCAGCACTTCCTCGTGGCTGGCCTGCAGGCTGCCCGGTCCCCGCCGGTCGCCGAAGTGGGCGGGGATGATGCCGTGCAGGTCAAAAAGCGGCGTCAAGATGGCGTGCACGATCGCGTACTGATCGTCGGCCTCGTTCTTGGCGTCGGTGTTAAGGATGACCCGGACTTTTTTGGAGGGGTCAGGGGTAAAGAGGGGGTCCATAATTTTTTGCAACTGCCGAGGCGGAAGGGAGATGGGTCGCTAAAGGTTCGTCTATGTTTACTTGACTGCCCCGCCCATGCCGCTGACGAAGTAGCGTTGGAAGAAGAGAAACACCAGGACTACCGGGACCACCGCGATCAGCACCGCCGCGGCAAGCTGGTCATACTGGGTGGAAAACTGGGTACTGAACTGCACCAGACCCAGCGGTAGGGTCCGCATTTCGTCGGAACGCAAAAAGATCTGGGCCAGGATGAATTCGTTCCAGGTTGCAACCCCGTCCAGGATGCAGAGCGAGACCACCGCGGGAATCGCCAATGGCAAAGCGATCCGGTAAAAGATGCGAAACCAGGATGCGCCGTCCAATCGTGCCGCCTCGATGAGCGCGGTTGGGATCGTGCGGAAAAATCCTCGTAGTACCAACACGCCGAAGGGAACGCCGAAGCCGATGTAGAGGAACGTCAAACCCGTTAACGTATCGATAAGGTTAAGGGCGTTCATCAGCAACGTCAGGGGTACGAGCGTCATCTGGATGGGCACGATCAAGCCGATGAGGATGTAGGTGAACACCCGGTCCGCCCACTTGAAGTGCATGTGGGTGAGTGCAAAAGCGGCCAAAGATTCGATGAGGATACCGGCAGGAACCTTGATGCTGGTAACGATAACGCTGTTCCAGAAATAGTTCTTCACGCCGGTGTCCCAGGCTTCGCTGAAGTTCGACCACCGGATCGCCTTCGGGAGCGAGAACGCCCCGTTGACGGCGAAGTCGCCCGCATCTTTAAGCGCCGTAAGAATGAGCGTGATGACCGGCGTGAACCAGAGCAGTGCCGCCAGACCGAGCGCGACGTAAAAGAGGGTTACCTTACCCGTTCTCGGCAGCAGGTAAGCGGGTTTATGAAGCGATTGGCTCATGTTTTTCGCGTCATCAATCGGAGGTAAGGGATGGCAAAGATCAGCGTCAGCGAAAAAAGCACGACGGCGATGGCGGTTCCCTGCCCTACGGTGTTGTAGTTGTAGGTCAGGAAATACATCCACGTACTGAGCAACTGGGTCCGGTTGGCCGGTCCGCCGTTGGTCATCGCGTAGACGATGTCATAAGCCTTGAGGGCGTTGATGGCCGTGATCGCCAGCACGATCAGCGTGGTTTCACGCAGGAGCGGGAACGTCACGTGCACAAAGCGCCGGATCGGACCCGCCCCTTCAACCTTGGCGGCTTCCAACAATTCCACCGGTACGGTTTGCAGGCCGGCCAGGAACAAGAGCATAGGCAGGCCGACCGCATTCCAGGTCGCGGCGATGATGACCGGGTAAAGCGCAAGGTTCGGGTCCGATAGCCAATTGCGTTCGAACGCCTTTAAGCCCACGCCTCTGAGCGCCTGATTAAGCAGGCCAAGGTCAGGGTGATAGATCCAGGTCCAGATCAAGCCGACGACAGCCAGGGACAACACCGCCGGGAAATAAAAGATGCTGCGGAACACCGCGCTGCCCCGGAATTTAAGGTTCAGCAGCAGCGCGAGGCCCAGGCCGATACTGGTAGGTAAGAGCAACGCAGCTGCCAGCCAGACGGCGTTGTTTTTGAGAGCAATCCAAAACACGTCATTCTGAGTGAACAAAGCGACATAATTGTCCGACCCGACGAAGACCTTGGTGGGCGAGATGCCGTCCCAACGAAAGAGGCTCAGGTAAGCCGAGTAAAGCATGGGATAAACGACCACCACCGAGTAGATGATCAGGGCCGGCGCAAGAAACCACCAGGGCAGGAACCGCTGATAATCATCGCGCGGCTTTGGCGGTTTCGTGGTTTTAAGAGAAGCCGGCTGAGCCGCCGGCGGCTTTTGTAAGGTGGCCATCTTGCGACGCCTTTGAATGTTCAGGATAGTAGAAGAAGAAGAAAGTCAGGTGTTGAACTTGCGGCTTTGCCTGGCCGGGATCGTCCACGGGGAGAGGACGACGCCTGCAGGCTCATTGATTGCGCCGGGGCAACCCGCCGAGCCGGGATGCCCCGTCGACCTTGTGGCCGTTTGACTTACCCGGCTTTGTGCGCGGACTTGTACGCCTCGACGGCCTTTTGAATTTGAGCGGCTGCGGCTTCGGGCGTGATGGTACCGAGCACAACGGAATCCTGGGCCTGGAAAAACGCGTTCACGATTTCCTGCGGCACCGCCTGGTCGGTCGGCAGGTAAAGCTGCACCTCGCCTTGGAGCCACTTGGCCATCTGCGAGGTGATCGGGTGGTCTTCAGACGGTAAAACGCCGGTTACCGCGCTCGGCGCGCCGAACTCGCTGATGTGTCGCTGGGCGATCTCCGGCGTGGTGATGAAGGAGGCGAACAGGAGCGCAGCTTTTTGCGCGTCGCCCTTGGACTTGGACCAGAACTGGATCTGTTCCTGGAACCCGGAAATCCTCACCGGTTTCTGATCGGAAGGGGCGATGATCGGCACATAGTTTTTCGGATCCTGATGCGACCTGATGACGTTCTGGTCTTCGATCCAGGGGCCCTGGAAGATCATGGCGGCGCGGTCCTGGAAGAGAAGGGGCAATGCCTGATCGGGATCCAGGGAAATGAAGCCGTCGTTAAAATAACCTTTGCCGACCCATTCTTTCAGCTTGGCAAACGCCTGAATGACAGCTGGAGAATTGTACGATTCTTCCAGCGCGAACAGCTTATCGTGGGTGGCCGGTCCCGCATAATGTTCGATAAAGAAATCCGTGGTCCGCATCGTCATCCAACTGAACTTGCCGCCGCATGCAATCGGCGTGATCCCCTTGGATTTGAGCGTCTGACAAACCTGCTCCAATTCTTCGAAGGTTTTCGGCGCCGACAGCCCGTATTTATCGAACAGACTTTTCTTGTAGAAGATCGTCATGGGACGCACCCAGACGGGCACGCCGTAGAGTTTACCGTTATGGCGCGCCAATTCGAGCGCCGCGGGCACGATGTGTTTGTCTACCCCGTACGCCGCCATCAACTCCGGGGTTAGTTCAAGGGCGTGGCCTCCCTCTTCATAGGGCGATGCCAGGCTGCCGCCCCAGTTGAACCAGGCATCGGACAATTTGCCTGCCGCAGAAGCAACGCGAACCGCCTGTTTGATTTCGTCGGTGCTGTACTTGGTCCATTTAACTTTGAGATTCGGGTAAGTCTTCTGAAAGTCGTCGATCATCACCTGCCACGGCTGAGAGGCGATGCCCCAGAAGGAGAAGATGACGTTACCGGAAGGGACCGGCCCTTGGACGGAATTTTGGGCCATGCCGGCCGATGCGGCCCAGGTTACGGCGGCAAGCATGGCCGCGGGGAAGAGGGAACGAAGGAATCCGGGTTTCATGATTAGCGGGGATTTGAGATCCGCACTTATAGCGGCATCATGGGTTCCGGAATAGAAATCTTTGATCTTTCTTTAGTACAAAATGACCCCAAGTCACGCTTTCGCGCGTTCTGCCGGGAACGGGTTGCCTGCCGGATCAGAGGAAATTTGTCTTTATTTCGGTGAACCGGCGGTCGGAAGATGCGATTCTGGCAAGGCGCTTCCCCCCCCTGAGCGACGCATCCGTCGGGCGCAAGGCCGAAGGCTTGGCGCCCGGCTTTGCCGGACACGATCTCGCTTCGTTAAAATGCATTCAAGGAACAAATCATCCGCCTCGCCAGTTTTGTTTGAGGTGGCCGATGGGCTCCCGTTCGAACTGCACCGGATCAAATTCGATACGACTGGCCGCTACGACGAGCCACTCGATCGCGAATTTCCCTTCGTCATCAGGCTTTTCCACTTTCGCCACCGGGACCGGACCCCAGGCATGACCTGGCACGAACGCCTGGAGATCTTTCTTCCGCTGGACGGGACGGTGAAAATGCGGATGGGCAACCGTCAAGCCGACGTCGGGCCCGGGGAAATCCTGATCGTCGAAAATCTTAAGCTGCACATGACGGTAGACTACCCCGGGTTCGACACGCGGGTGATCGTCGTCAGTTTCCTACCGGAGTTTGTCTACACCCTCGGCTCACCTTCGCACGATTACTTCTTCCTTCTGCCATTTTATTTTGGCCCGTCCGACCGGCCGCACGTGGTTGAGGCAGGTTCACCGTTTCTGCCCGGCATGCAGGAAGCCATGGCACGCCTGGTTCGCTGCTATTTTGAGCGAGCCACCTATTTCCAGGCGGGTTGCAGGGCCTACCTGCTGCAGCTCCTTTACCTGTTAGCCCAACAATTTCACTCCGCCGACTACTTGCGGTCCGAATTCATCCGGCAGCAGGAGCGTGCCGCAAAGCTCCGGCCCGTTTTCGAACTCATTTCAACCTCGTATGCTCAGCCGACTACCCTGCGCCAGGCGGCCGCGCTGGCCAAAATGAGCCAGCCGCAGTTTATGAAGCTGTTCAAAAAGGTTGCCGGGATGACCTTTGTCAGTTACGTGACCCACGTACGCCTGTCGCACGCCTTGAGGTTGCTGAAGGAGAGTGGGCTGACCATCGCCGAAGTGGCCAACGAGGTCGGGTTTTGTGATCAGAGCTATTTCGATCGACGCTTCAAGGCCGCTTTCGGCCAGACACCCCGGGCGTTTCGAGCCAAGGGACGTTAGGGGATCAAAGGGCTTCGCGAAAACTTCCGCAGCCCTTACGCGCCCAAGGATCGAAAATGCGGGCTGGCTTTGACCCGCCGCTTGATGGCCCGGTGATCCTGTTCCACCCGATTGGTTGAGGCAACGCCCGCTGCGGCGCCGGCAGTTTTCGTCCAAAACACCGCCGGTTCCGAGTTGCGCAACGGCCGGTGGGTAAGCGCCGTGCCCGTCGGTGTGGATCACCCGCGGCACCGGAGGGTTCTGACGACCCAACGCTTTGGCCAGGAACGGCTTCAGCCTGGCGGGAGCCAAGGACCGCGCGGAATGGCTGGCTAACGAGCGGGTGCCGATTATGATCGGAGGGTAGCCATGAGCGTTGGAACCGCCACCGAGCAGCGGCCCTTTGCCGAGCAGCACGCCTTGAACCGCGCGATCTGGGATCGGATCGTCGACGACCCGAAATGGGATGACGTCCCCGAAAAGATCGAGACCGATCGCGACGGCAACCTGATCATGAGCCCGCCGCCGGCAACCCGCCACCGCATCCGCCAGCAGCGCATCAGCGGCCTGTTGAACCAACTTTTGCCGGAGGGAGTCTCCTTCACCGAAGGGGCCGTTTCGACTGGTCAAGGCGCCAAGGTCGCCGATGTGGTCTGGTACCCGGCCGGTCGCGGCCAGCAAGTCGAGGATAATGATCTCTCCTTGCCGGACTTCTCGCCCGACATCTGCGTTGAGGTTCAATCGCCGAGGGAGAAGCGGGGTGAGATGGAAAAGAAGGCGGCCGCTTATTTCGGGGTCGGCGTCCGGGAGGTCTGGCTCTGCGACCGCAAAGGCCGGATGAGCTTTTACGGTCCGCAAAGGCAGCTGGAACGCTCCGCTCTCTGCCCTGAGTTTCCGAGCGAGATCCCGGCCAAAATCCTCCGTTAACACCCCGGCTTCCCCCGTGGGAAACCGCGGAGGGCCAGGGGGCAAAATGGTCTGCAACTGAAGCCGCCAAGAAACTCCGGCCGGCCGGTCCTCGCCACGCCGTTTTGTTCGTCGTGTTTTCAACCGGCCGAAAACCGTCCTCAGGCACGCACCGATGACCACTGCAATCTTCTGCCGAAATACCGAGTTCCCACAAAAGGCGCCCCTGCGGCGAAACGGACTTTACCTGAAGCCATGCGCCATCTCGTGAATCCGGTCGATACATTCTGCAACCATTGCCTTTTTGCCGAGCGGTGCTGTCACACATCACCTCCAAAAAGGTCTAAACAGGTATGAACGCACTAAAGTCCGGCAGTGAAACCCGTCAGGACGGGACCTATCCCTTTGACGTGGAGACCTCGGAGACGAGCGAAAACGTGGACGAGGCGCTCGTCTCCCGGGCACAGCGCGGCGATAAGGACGCCCTCGAGCAACTGATCCGCCGGCATCAACCCTGGGTTTTCAATGTGGCCCTCCGGATGCTCTGGCACCGCGACGCGGCTGAAGACGCGACGCAGGAAATTCTCATCAAAGTGGTCACCAAATTGAGTACCTACCGGCATCAAAGCAGGTTCCGCACCTGGCTTTACCGCGTTGCGGTCAATCACCTGCTCACGGTGCGCAAGTCCGAACTGGAACGCCAAACGACGACCTTCACCGAAATGGGGCGAGGCCTCGACGAGACGCCCGATCTCGAGTTGCCGGATCCCAGGGCGATCCCGGTCGACTTACCGCTGCTGGTGGAAGAGGCGCGCAACGGCTGCATGATCGCCATGCTCTTGTGCCTGGACCGGCGCCAGCGCCTCGCTTTCATCCTTGGGGAAATCTGCGGGGTGACCAGCCTCATCGGTGCGGAAATTATGGAGGTGTCGCCGGAAAACTTCCGACAACTGCTCACCCGGGCGCGGCATGACCTTTATCAGTTCATGAACGAGAAGTGCGGTTTGGTAAACCTGGCCAACCCCTGCCGGTGCGCAAAAAAGACCCGCGCATTCATGGAAGCCGGGTACATCGACCCGCACCAACTCCAGTTCACCGCACACCGGTTGGCTCAGGTGCGTGACGTCGCTCCGCACCGCCTGGATGAACTCGAGGCGCTCGATCGTCAACACGCCGCGTTGTTCCGCGACCATCGATTCCTTAAGCCTAAGGACTTCGCCTCCGAGTTGCGGAAACTCATCACCCGCTCGGGTGTCGCGGCGGACGTCGATGCCCGCCCTGACTAACTCTCCCTGAAGAACCGCCCTACAAACGAAGGTTGCCGCGCCAAAACGCGGTTTTCGAAGCCGCACTCGACGCCCATGAATCTAAACCGACTTGACCCTTGTTCCATATCCATAATCGCCACCAGATTTTACGACGCCCCCGCTGCTTGCCCGTCGCAGTCAACGGACGTGCCGCCCCGTTCCGCGGCAACGTCGATCGTTTTAGCCGAGTTGAGTCGCCAGGAAATAGATTTGCGCATGGCTCGAAAACGCCGGTGGGAAAAAGCCCGCCGGACCTTTTCAGCCCCTTTCCGCTGGCTGACTTTCACCCGCCCCGGAGAGCTGTCGGTCGTCTTTACGGTCTCCGGACCTCTCGTTTATCGATCGGCTGACGCTTGCGGCGCAGAGTGTCGAGCTTCCCGCTCAACTCCGCCCCCTGTGCGCGAAGGAGTTTGGTTCATCGCAAATCGTCTTAAAGAATGATGAGATCCTTCTAGGCGGCCGGACCTCGCCGTGCGTAGTTTGCCGCTGTTACCCCATGGACCCCTTACGCGTCGCCGTTTTCGGCTGTGGCTTCTGGAGCCGCTTTCAAATTCCTGCCTGGCTTGAGCTGCCCGGTACAGAGTGCGTGGCCGTTTGTGATCTGAATCTTGATCAAGCTAACGCCGTGGCGGACCGGTTCGGCGTGCCGAAACGGTTTCAAAACCCGGAACAGCTTTTGCAGGAGGTCCGGCCTGACGTCGTGGATGTAATCACCAGTCCGGCCACCCACCGCGACCTGGTCGAACTCGCCGTCCGGTACCGGATTCCGGTGATTTGCCAAAAGCCGATGGCCAATGACCTTGAAACCGCACAGGCAATGGTACAGCTCTGCCGCACCGCCGGGGTACCCTTTTTCATTCATGAAAACTGGCGCTGGCAGCGCCCGCTTCGTGAAGTAAAGAAAATCCTGGACGAAGGCCGCATCGGAATACCGTTTCGAGCCCGGATCGATTTCAATTCAAGTTTTCCGGTATTCGAGAACCAGCCGTTTCTGCGTGAGTTAGAACAATTCATCTTGTCGGACGTCGGTACCCACATTCTCGACGTGGCGCGCTTTCTGTTCGGCGAGGCCGAACGGCTGACGTGCCAGACGCACCGCGTTAACGAAACGATCCGGGGCGAAGATGTGGCTACCGTGCTGATGCAGATGAAGAACGGCATGACGGTTAGCTGCACGCTGAGCTATGCCAGCCGCCTGGAATTTGAGCGGTTCCCGGAGACCTTTCTGCTGATTGAAGGCAGTCGCGGTTCCATTGAACTCGCCCCGGATTTCTGGGTCCGGGTCACCGACCAGGAAGGCACAAATGCAAGGCGTCACCCGTCGCCGGTTTACTCCTGGGCGGATCCTAACTACGCCTTGATTCATGCCAGCATCGTGGAGTGCCACCGAAATCTGGTCGGCGGCTTGCGCGGGGGTGCGCCCGCCGAGACCACCGGCGCCGATAATTTACGCACCCTGCAACTCGTGTTCGGGGCGTACGAGAGCGCGCGCCTCAACCAGACTTTGACCATCCAACCACAATGAATATCACCCTTTTAGGAGCCGGGGGAAAGATGGGCGGTCGTATCACCGCCAATCTCCATCACCTATCCCAGTACAAAATTGACTACGTCGAGGCCAGTGAGGAACGACGCCGGCAAATGGCGGAGGCCGGCACCGAAACGACGCCGATGGAAGAGGCCCTCGGGCGGACGGAAGTCGTGATTTTGGCCGTGCCCGACCGGCTCATCGGCAAGATTACGCATGACATTGTGCCGAAGCTGAAACCAGGAACCATCGTCGTTGGCCTGGACCCTGCAGCGGCGTACGCCGGCGTCATGCCCTGCCGGGACGACATCACTTATTTTATCGCGCACCCGTGCCACCCGCCCTTGTTTTCAGATACGGAGCCTGCGTCTGCAAAGAGCGATTGGTTCGGGGGCCAAAGCACGCTGGCCCAGAGCGTCGTTTGCGCGCTGCACCAGGGGCCCGAAGCGCATTATACCGTCGGGGAACAACTCGCGGCTGCCATGTTCGCGCCCATCCTGCGGATCCACCGGGTCACGGTCGAACAGATGGCGATTCTGGAACCGGCGGTGGTCGAGTCGACGATGGCGACCTGCATCGCCGCAATGCGCGAGGCCATGAATCGGGCCGTTGCCCTCGGCGTGCCGGAGCAAGCGGCCCGGGATTTCTGCCTGGGTCACATCCGTACGTTAACGGCCGTGGCCTTTGGATTTGCCGGCTTTCCCATTTCCGACGGCGCCATGAAAGCCATCGAGCAGAACCGGCCCCGGATTTTCCGTGACGACTGGCTGGAAGCGGTCATCAGCCTGCCGGCGATCCGGGAAAGCGTGCGCGACATCTGCGCGGCCTGATCGATTGATCATCCGGACACGAGACTGGGATACCTGGCAAAGTAGGCGAGGGCAAGCGACCGGCTGGTGAAACGGGCGCCGCACGAGCCGTCCTTAAGGGAACGTTGCCTCCAAGGGCGCATATTGATTACCTGGTACCGCCCGGTTTATTCTGACTCTGTCTTCAGGGCAGAATCGCTCAGGCGCCCGGCAGCGAAGTTTCGCCGTGGAAGGATTATCTACCCGCCGGGGCGGCATGGACCGGCTTTGGATCGGTTTCGCGGTCGTCGACTGTTCGTATCAACCAATCGGAACTCTACTCTCATTTCGGTGCCATGAGCGAAGTGACGCCGTTCAGTTCTTTGGGGTCCAAATCACCGGATCTGCCGGAAAGGGTTTGGTGGTACCAGCCGAGGACGTGCAGGTCGATATCACTCATTGCTCGGTTCAACTCCCCTACTCCCGCCTCATCGTAGAAGAAGCGCCTGTCTACCCTGGCGACGCCAAACTTACCCCGGAACAAGAGCGTGACATTTACCTCCACTACGACGTGCAAGTCACCTCCTACCCGCGCCTGGAGGCCGGCGGTCAACGGGTCTGAGAAGATTGCGTATTGTGGCTTGTCTTTGGCGGACCGGTCGATCTTCGGGATGGTACCCGAAGCGGCCTGAAGGCGGGGCGACGCCTCAGGCTGCCGCCACCGTTGCACACCCGGCGGGCCTGCCGGATCTGTCCTAGGGCTGCGCGGGTTGCTGATCCCGCTTCGGTGCGAGCTCGGCGGCCTGTTCGAGTGCCACCAGGAGGCTGCGCTCATCGGCTCGGCCGGTACCGGCAATATCGAATGCCGTACCGTGATCAACTGAGGTCCGGACGACGGGCAGCCCAACGGTAATGTTCACCCCCGCCTCAATGCCGAGCACCTTGATCGGGCCATGTCCCTGATCGTGGTACATCGCGACCACAATGTCGAAATCTCCACGACCCGCGCGGAAGAACAGGGTATCGGCCGGCAGCGGTCCCTGCACGTCCCAGCCTCGCCCCTGGCAGGCGCGTACCGCCGGCTCGATTTTTGATTCTTCCTCCCCGTGCCCGAACAGGCCATGCTCGCCCGCGTGCGGGTTGATACCGCAGACGCCGATCCGCGGGCGCGCAATGCCGGCGCGAGTCAAGACGTCGTGCGCCCGCGCGATGGTGCGCTCGACCAGCCCGGGCTCGATCTTGGCGATGGCATCGATCAGCCCGATGTGGGTGGTCACGTGAATGACTTTCAGCTTCGGCGTTGAAAGCATCATCGAGACCTCCGGCGTTCCGGTGAGGTGGGCCAGCATTTCGGTGTGCCCGGGAAACCGGTGACCGCCCGCGTGCAGGGCCTCTTTGTTGAGCGGTGCCGTGCAGATGGCATCGATTTGGCCGGCCTGGGCCAACTCGACGGCGCGGGCCAGGTACTGGTAGGCGGCGTCGCCGCAGATGGGTGAGAGCTGCCCCCAGGGGAGTCCCTCCGGTATAAGCTTCAGATCAAAGCAATCGGCCACGCCGGGCGTGAATCTAGCCGCGTCCGGACGGCTGATCGCGTTCACTTCCAACTTGGAGTCGACGATACGGCCGGCTTCACGCAACCGGCCGGCATCACCGATCACCAGCGGCCGGCAACGATCATAGAGGTCGGCATGGGCAAGGCTTTTCATGATGATTTCCGGCCCGACGCCGGCGGCGTCGCCCATGGTGATCCCAACAGTCGGCAAAGGAGACTTTTCGTTCATCGCAGTGGGTTAACAATCAGTAGTCAGGTAAGTTAGCAAAAATGGGCCGCCAACCTCCGCCCTTGAGGGCGGAGGAGTGTCAGGATATCAAGGAAAACCGCCCAGGGCGGCGCGACAGCGCACCAGCGTCTCCGGATGGCCGAACGCGCCTGCCTTGGTGATGATCGGGATACGGGTGTAATCGCCCACGCCGGTGCCGAGCGGTACGCCCGGCTCAACTTCACCGGCCAGCCGGATACCTGAGATGCCGGCAGCATCAAACACGGCACGGGCCGTCTCACCCCCGGTACAGAAGAGCCCGGCCTGGCGCGGCATCAATAAAAGGACTAATTGCGCGAGCGCTTTACTCAGAACCGCGCCATCATCGAGATTGATTTCGCCGGCGGTTCCAATGACGATGGCGACGTCACGCTGCGCGTCAAGGGCCTCGTCCGCCTGTCGCACTGCAGCCTGCCATGCATTCTCCCCCGGGCCGGCCCGCAGCGCCGCAGGGGGCACGGTCACGATCGTTATGCCGGGTTCAAGCGCCAGGCGATCCAACTGCGCGCGCGCAACCTCGGACACGCTACCGATTACAAACAGCAGCGGACCCCTGGTCCGGGCCGGCGCTTCAGACCGGGAAGCAGCAGCGTCAACGCTGACGAAACCGGGCCTCATTCTGCAGTCGGCCGGATGTTTCCGAATCAGCCCGAGTGCGGCCGGCAGGTGGCGGGCAAGCCCGGCCGAGCCGGCAAAGACGGGCAACGGGTTCAGCCGGGCGGCAGCCTGGGCCACCGCCGATAAATCATCGTCCAGATCGGCGTCGCAGACGACGGCCTCAACGCCGGACGCAGCGTACCCGGTCAAGATATCCGCCGTGGATTGCACACCGGCACGGACAACCTCGAGGGGCACCGTCTCGACGCGCAGCCCGGTACGCGCCCGCAGGATGGCGGATACATCGGCGATGCCGGACAACTTCTCCTTCCGCCAAACATCGCCCTCCTCCATCGGTACGCCCTGAACGAACATCCGGCCGTCCCGCGTCGTCCGGCCGGTTGCCGGGAAGGCGGGGGCGACGATGGTGAACGGCGCCGGGGAGATCGTTGCCGGACCGGCCTTGGCGGAACCGCGCGAGTCACCGTACGCGCGGCGAGCCGCAGCGATCTCGACCGCGAAGTTGCCGCGCAGGGTGGAATCGATCTTCTTGTAAAGAATGGGCGCCGGACTGCCTGAGCACAGCTCGCGGACAATCCTTTCCGTGACCGTGGCGGCCAGCTCGGGCGGGGCGCGCCGGGTATCGGCATCGACGGCGGTAACGTCGGCAGCGCAATCCCAAGCGCGAAGAACTTCGCCAAAAACGACCACGGTGTCCAACCCCGCTTCGGTGTAGACTGCGCCGCAGTCGGCAGCGCCGGTCAGGTCATCGGCCACAATGACGATTGCGGGGGCCATAACCCGGGTTAACGCCCCTCTCGCCGCACCGGCGCAGGGGCGGAACGCTCGCGGGACACGGCATCTTCCCGTAACACTGAGCCGACACGACCCGCCCACCAGGCCGTTACCAGCGGCACGACAACGGTGGTCACCACCACACTGGCAGCGACGAGGACCGTCGCCGTCCTGGCCGCCTCCTGGTAAGCCGGGTTGGCGGCAGCCACGATGGCGGGTACGGCCGCAGCGTTACCGGCTGACGAAGCAGCCGCCAGTCCGGCCACACCATTGCCTCCCGTCAGCCGGTCCGCAATTAAAAGGGCAGTGCCGGTAACGACGACCACCGCCAGACCCAAAAAAACACCGAGCAGGCCAGCCTGCACGACCCGGTTTAGGTTCAGGGTGCTCCCAAGGGCGAAGGCAAAAAATGGAATCAGCGGCGGCGCAGCCTTGCCGAAAAACGCCCGGCATTCCGGGTCGAGATTGCCAAGCACGATCCCGACGAGTAAGGGAAGAATGCCCCCGAGCAAGGTTTGCCACGGAAACGCCGACAGGCCCGCAACGCCTAAGGTAACCATGGTCAAGAATGGCCCGCTCTCAATGGTCATCACCGAGTAGGCGCCAACATCGCGGGGCAGGCCGTACTTGCCCATCAACGCCATGTAGAGGCCGCCGTTGGTGTCGTTCATGGCGGCCACGACGGCAAGAGTAGACAACCCCAGGAATGGTCCGGCCCCGATCGGCTTTTCGCCCAGCAAGCGCCCCAGGATGATGCCGGCCACCATGCCGCAAAGGATTTTCGTGATCAGCAACGCGCCACCTTTCTTCAGGATATACGGGGTGGCCGTTAATTCGATCGTGGTGCCCATACAGACGTAGAACACCGCTAGAATCGTCAACGCGCCATTGAAAAGCGCTTCTGTAAAAGAGCCGAAGAACTTCGCGGTCCCAGGCGCAAAGGTCGCAATTACCGCCCCGATCAGCAGCGGCACTACCATGAGCCCACCGGGAACCCGCTCGACGCAACGCAAAAGAGGAAATGGCTTCATGGATTAAGCGGGATAAATCATAACCGGCGGCGATTTTCTGTTCATCGGGGTTATCCGGAGGCAGGCAACCAGCGGTTCAGCTACAATGATTTCGCCGGTCCCCCCGGGTCGGGCCGCATCTCAGTCGTCGTCTCGTTCGCGGATCGGGGCATCCACCACATGGCCGCACCGGGCAACAACGCAGGTTTTGTTGGAGTTCACCCCGAATCGCGCATCGGCTTCGACAAGGACACAAGCGTACCCAAACGACGCGCAACGACTAAGGAAGGGTGATGCAGACAAACTTGCCGGAAAAGCGCGAGGCACTGACAGCCTCAGGACCCGGCAGATTGAACATCCTGCCGACCCCTGAAGGAATATCGACTCAATGAATTACAGATTTCTTGGCAAGACCGGCCTGAACGTGTCGGAAATCGGCTACGGCGCGTGGGGAATCGGAAAAAGCATGTGGATTGGCGCCTCGGATGAGGAGTCGATGAAGGCTTTACATCGCTCCGTCGATTTGGGGCTGAACTTCATCGACACGGCCCTGGGTTACGGGGAAGGTCACAGCGAGCAACTCGTCGGGCGCCTGGTCAAGGAACGTCCGGAGACCATCTACGTGGCAACCAAAATCCCGCCCAGGAACCGCGAATGGCCCGCGAGAGCCGGCGTGCCGGCGACGGAAACGTTTCCCGCGAAGCACGTCGTCGCCTGTACCGAAGAAAGCCTGCGCCACCTCGGCCTGGAAACCATTGACGTGCAGCAGTTCCATGTCTGGTCGGATGAATGGGTCGGGCAAGGAGACTGGCTTGAAGCCATCCAAAAGCTCAAGGACCAGGGAAAGATCCGCTCTTTCGGTGTTTCCATCAATGACCATCAGCCTCAAAACGCCATCCGCCTGATTGAGACCGGCGCAGTCGACGCCGTTCAGGTAATCTACAACATTTTTGACCAAAGCCCTGAAGACGAACTCTTGCCCGCCTGTGAGCGTCACCGCATCGGTGTGATCGTACGCGTGGCGTTGGACGAAGGGGCGCTCACGGGAAAAATCACTCCGCAGACAACCTTTGCGGACGGCGATTTTCGTAACCGTTACTTTCGTGATGATCGCAAACGGCAAATCTATGAGCGCGTGCAGAGCATAGCCTCCGATCTCGGCATTCCTCTGGAGCAGATGGCGGAAACGGCGTTGCGATACGTGCTGAGCCACCCGGCCGTTTCCACCGTTATCCCGGGGATGCGCTCGGTGCACAATGTCGAGCGCAACTGCGCCATCGGCGACGGGCGCGGCTTGCCGAAGCCGATGGTGGAAAAGCTGAAAGCCCATCGTTGGATCCGCAACTTCTACCAGTAGGCCTTTTGAGCGAACCCACGATTACCGGCGAGCCGGCCGGCCGGGGCGCTGGTCTCAGACGCCACGCCGGACGGGCCGGCCCAAGCCGCCGGGATTAAAGGTGGTGATCTGATCGTGAGGTTTGCCAATCAGCCCGTTGAAAATGCGAACCAGCTAATACTGCGGGCGGCTGAAATGACGCCGGGTCCGCCGGTGCCGGTGGACCGTCGCGGCGAACTTAAAACCTTCAACGTTACCATTACCCGGACTCGGCCCGGGCTCGTGGCCTTGCGGCAGGCGTGACTGGAAGGCTTCTGCAGCGGAAATCTACGCAGGTTGCAAGCCCGCACGGAGCCCGTGTGCCCGTCAAGATTTTTATTGAAATTTTGGATTTGATATTTCTTTTTTACAAAAATAGTATTTTCTGTTGAATGAGAAGAGTATAAGAAAAATCAACCCGCCGTGCCGCAAACGCGGTCGCCGAGGTCTGCAGCGCTTTTCAAGAGAAACGTGACTGACTTTTCCCGCACCGTCTCTATTCAGGTATTTGAACCAGGCCGTGGCCCTCAAGACGCAGGACCATCCGCCCTTGGACCTCCCGCCGTCGAGGAACTCGGCGGGGGTGAGCGGCAAACCTTTTCGCTGGACCGATTACACGGCCGGCTGCGTGAACGTTTCGCGGCGCCTTCGGTGATCGTGGACGGCGCCTACCGCGCTGTGCACCTCTCGGAGGGTGTCGGCCGGTATTTGCGTCTGAGACATGGCGAGGCCACCTGGGATGTGCTGCGCCTGGTGCCCGCCTCACTCCGATGCGGGTTGCATTGGGCGTTGGGCCGCGCAGCGCGAACGGGCTGCGGGGTCCAAGTGCACCGGCTTTGGGTGAAGCTGGAGGGCAAGCAGTGCAGCATAACCCTTCGGGTGCGACGCGCGCCGGACCTCGCTCCTGACCTGTTCCTGGTGACGTTTGAAGAGGAAGAGCTTTTGCCGCCTTTGCAGGCGCTGCCGGCCGGGCCGCTACCCACGAATCGGTTGACCGCCGAACCCGACCTGGTCAGGGTGCATCGGCATGACCTGGTCGAACAGTACGAAGCTTCGGTCGAAGAGCTTAAGGAGTCCAACGAAGAGCTACAGACCATCAATGAGGAGCTGCGCTCAATTGCTGAAGAGGTCGAGGCCGGCCGCGAAGAACTCCAATCAGTCAACGAAGAATTAAGCGCCGTCAATCAAGGGCTCAAAGACAAGGTTAAAGAGCTGATTAAACTCAACGCCGATTTGCAAAGCCTGATGGCGGCTACCCAGATCGCCACGATCTTTTTGGACTGCGAGCTGCGCATTCTCCGCTACACGCCGGCCGCCGTGGCGCTGTTTAATCTGATCCCTGCCGACGTGGGCCGGCCGTTGATGAACCTGCGCCACCGGCTTACGTGCGAGTCGCTCGCCGCCGACGCAAAACTCTCGTTGGAGCGGCGTACATCGATCGAGCGCGAGGTGCCCAGCATCGAAGGGTGTTGGTACCTGACGCGGTTCTTGCCGTACCACAGCCCCGACGGCCGCCTTGCCGGGCTGGCAATCACATTGGTGGACATCACCGAACGCAAGGCGGCCGAAGAGGCCTTGCGCCAGAGCGAGGGACGGTACCGGGCGCTGGTCACCGCGGGCGGCAACGCCGTATGGCGTATGGACGGTGACGGCAAGGCACTGCTGACGCTGGAAGGCGGAATCCTCGCCCCGCACGATCCCGGTCATCCGCCGGACCGAGCGTGGCTGCTGAGGTACGTCCACCCGGAGGACCGGCAGTCAACTCTCGAGGCCTGGCTGCACGCTCTCGCGACCCGAAACGTTTACAACCACGATCATCGCTCTTTATCGGCGCGGGGCGAATACCGCCACGTTCACTCGCGCGCCGTGCCCCTCCTCGACGCCCAGGGCCACGTGCGAGAGTGGGTTGGAACCACGACCGACATCGACGCCCTCAAGCACGCTGAAGCGGAACGGCACCGGCGTGAGGAGTGGTTTGGTTCGCTGATCCAGAACGCTTCCGACCTTATTACAGTCATAAATGCCGAAGGCCTCGTCCGGTTTCAAAGCCCGTCCGTCGAGCGCACGCTCGGGTACGGCCCGGCGGACCTTCTGGGCCGCAGCATCTTCGAGTTCCTGCACCCGGAGGACGCGCTTCGGGTGCGGGCCGCGATTCGCTGGGTGCGCTCCCACTCCGCGGCGAGCACCCCGGTCGAATGCCGCTTTTACCACCGCGAAGGTTATTGGCGCGTGCTCCAGGCGATTGGACGGAAGATGCCCGATGGCGGCAGCGAAAGCTTACTGGCGATCAATTCGCGCGACGTCACGGCCCAGAAGCAACTGGAAGCCCAGCTGCACCAAGCCCAGAAGATGGAGGCCTTCGGCCAGCTGGCCGGCGGCGTGGCCCACGACTTTAACAACCTGCTTTCGGTGATTTTCGGTCACGCTGCCCTGTTGGCACCCGCTTTGGCATTCGATCAATCCCAGGCTCAATCCTTGGCGGAAATTCGCGGGGCGGCGGAACGGGCAGCGGCCCTGACGCGGCAACTGCTGGCGTTCAGCCGCCGTCAGGTTCTCGAACCCAAGGTTGTGGACCTAAACGCCATTCTCTCGGAGGCCGAGGCCATGTTACGCCGGCTCATCGGCGAGGACGTGCTTTTGGTGACGCGGCTGGAGACCCGGCTTCGGCCGGTCAGGGTCGACCCCGGCCAGATCGCCCAGGTGATTGTCAACCTCGCCGTTAATGCCCGGGATGCCATGCCCCGCGGCGGCACCCTGGTTTTAGAGACGCGCAACGTCGATGGAGGCACGCCGCAGACGGCGATTCGCCCGGGTCGTCACGTGCTTTTGACCGTAACCGACACCGGATGCGGAATGAACCCGGAAGTGCAGGCGCGCGCTTTCGAACCCTTTTTTACCACCAAGGGCGAAGGAAAGGGCACCGGGCTGGGCTTGGCCGTCGTGCATGGCATCGTCCAGCAGAGCGGGGGCCGCATCCGGTTGGAGAGCCGGCCAGGTGCCGGGACGACGTTTCAAATCTACCTGCCGGCGGTGCGCGGAACGGCGACACGGCCGAGTGGCAATCAGGACCTTACCGTTGTACCAGTTCAGGGCCGTGAGACGATTCTCCTGGCCGAGGATGAGGACGCGGTCCGGGAAATCACGGCCCAACTGCTGGAAGCTTTCGGTTACAAGGTCTTAAAAGCCTCGAGCGGAGAGGAAGCCTTGCGCCTGGCCGAGAGGCAGCATGGGCAAATTCACTTATTGATGACCGACGTAGTCATGCCGGGAATGGGCGGTCGCGAACTGGCAGACCTGCTGCGGGCCCGCGAACCGCAGTTAAAGGTGCTATTCCAGAGCGGTTACACCGACGACGCGGTGGTTCGCTATGGAGTGGTGCACGCCGAAGTGACATTTTTGCAAAAACCGTTCACGCCGCAGGCTCTGGCCGAAAAAGTTCGCCAAGCGCTGGATCAGCCGCAGGCGAATGCGCCCGGTATGGCGAGACCTTTCGGCGAGCGGGTTTGCCCTGACGAGGCCATAAACCGCCTGGAATAGGCAGGAGCTTGCCCGGGTCGCCGCCCTTGGTCACGCGACCGGGCGGCCAAGCGAAAAGGGCGACCTCCGAAAACCGAACCTCTAATCGACAAACTCCGGAATGGCGCAGAGCGCGTGTAAGAAGCCCAGGCCGGAGAGAGCTCACGACCGTTCCTTCCCACACACCCTCCAACGTCGGCGGACCGGCATTGTTCAACGTTCAAGGCCAACAGCGCCACCACACTTAACCGGTGCTGCGCTCTTGGTTAAACCGGCGGCATCACCGCCTTGGGAACGGCACGCTTGCTGCACCCGCCTGTGAGGGGTGCTCCTCCCAAACCTCCTCGGCTCTGGGGTGAACCGCGCTCTGGGCCACCGTGGTGAGGTCACGCCGGGCGGGCTCAAAGTTCACGGGGGATGACGTGCACAAATGGACAAAATACCTTTGGAAATAGATCATAAACGCTTTCTGGTGCTCCGGAGGGGGTAACACTTTGATTGTGCGCCGGGATGACCTCGAACCGTGATCGAGGGATGTCCGCCGGTTCTCCGGCAACTTCTAACCGGGCGAGGCCCCCACGGCAGCTTTCAATTCACGCCGCCGGCGCTCAAACCTCGACAATGGACACCGGCCTGCTCGCCCGGATAAAAGAATTCGACAGGAATCTTATCTCCTTGATTCAAAGGGGCATCAGCCTTCAGATTCACCTTGAACCGGCGAAAGGCGCCGCGCACCGGCCGGTCCAAAGGGACCGCTACGCGGGTTGCGCCCAATACGACGTTTAGCCGCTCGTAATTTGATGCGGGACAAACGGCATTAAGTTCCACCTCCTGGGTTCCGTCGGTTTGCGGGCAGGCGCTTAAAATAATGGCTTCACCAAACTGCATATCGTTCTGCTCAGGATTTAAGTGACACAAACCCTTAACCTTTTGTAAGGGCAGCCCTGAGAGGTTACGGGTATTACACTCTCAGTCTAGTGGTTTTTTACGCAATTCTTTGGTGAGCCGAAAAAATCCTAAGCTGGGCGGTTCGTGGCCGCGAAGGGCCCGCTAACGGCCGACGCGGCGCTGAAACGCCTGACGCGAATCGATCTGACCTGCGGCCTGGCGTTCGCTTCCCTGGCCGCAAGCCAAAAGCCGCCTGCCCGAACGAACAGTGCCTGATGCGGGGATAATACGGCCTCACGCCCGGGTCAGGAGTATGCTTGAGTATGCTTGAACCGGTTGCTAGCGCCGGGCCGCATGTGCCGTCACGGGCGCCGACTCGACGCGCGTTAACAGAACGACCAGGATTTCCAGCAAGCCGAAGGCCAGATGCGGCCAGTACACGCGATGGCTGAAGTCAAAGAGCCAAGGCGAGACGGCCAGAAAAAGGCCCGAGAGGAAATCGATCACCAGGTGCGCACGGAACGGAATAACCCGGGCTGCGCCCAGTTCATAATTGGTCAGGAGGCTGTAGAGCAACGAACCTAGTCCCAAAACGACGGGGATGACGGTCGCGGGCCCATGGTCGGCAAAGCCAAAGAGCCACGGAGAACCGGCTACGACCAGGCCAACTACATAGTCGAGCACGCCGTGGACGTTGCGAGGTATGATTTTCATATTGCTCAATCGCCCCTTTGCGCCGAACCCATCGTCAGTCGCTCTCCTGCCTCCTTGATCAGGAAAAGCGAAGTAACGCCTGAGCCGCAAGGAGACGCCGACCGGGCTTTCGCTCCGAAGAAGCGGGAGAATTTAGCCCATGGTTTACCCTAGGTAACCGTAAAATGACGATGAGCCCTCCTAAGGCGTCACGCCTGCACGCCCACCTTGACAAACGCCCGCCCCGCCGGGTTGGATTTGCTGAAGGGGCGGCAGAGGGCGTTGCTCACGGTTTCTGCCGTCCTTTCAGGGCTCGGTCGGGGGGAAACGCCTTCCCAGGGTAAACCCCACTGCCATTTAGTTGCGGATACAAGGCCGGGTAGTGCTTTCGTCCCTAAGGGACGGCTGAGGTTAGGCAGGTAGCTTTAGTGCCTGTGCGGGCGTGCCCCCGGGATTGCGTCCCCTCGGGACGCCTGAAGGCGGGCGCCGGGCCAGGCGGGCGCCAAAGATTGGGGAGCCGTTCGGGTTTTCGTCGTTGAGGGTCGCGCCGGGTTTGGCTGGCCGTCTGGGAGTCGGAAGCCTCCGGGGCAGCGTTTCAGGCGTCCCGACGGAACGCGCTCCCTCTTAAATGCCCCCTCCAGGGACTGAAGTCCCTGGCTACGATCAAGGGTCCCTGCGGGACGAAAGCGCCCCCATCCGCCGGCCCTTAGCTAGATGGCAGTGGGGTAAACCCTGGGCTAGCTCTGCCGGCCCGTTGGGCCTCGACCGTCTATACGGTCTGGTAGGTGTAATGCCGGCAGGGCACCTGGGAAGGAAGACAAAATTTTACCTTGATGGGCATCGAAATGGTATTAGATGACCTACGGTTTAGAAGCCGGATCGCAAAATCCGGTTTCTTCTAGACCATGACGCTCTGGAGGTAAGCGCGCAGCTGTTTGACGGCTTGGGTGTGGATCTGGCAGATGCGCGACTCGGTGAGCCCGAAGGCGGCGGCGATGTCGGCCAGCCGCAGGTTTTCGTAG
>Ga0213876_10000515_pt1 | contig 29870 bp, 30 predicted proteins | sample BarmaccomBMRX_R9_FD_160113 | JGI IMG/M metagenome (GOLD analysis project Ga0213876, IMG submission 160113) | Root-associated microbial communities from Barbacenia macrantha in rupestrian grasslands, the National Park of Serra do Cipo, Brazil - RX_R9 | ecosystem: Host-associated > Plants > Roots... | reverse complement strand
GGCCCTCTGCACGCGCGCCAGCACCTGGCTGCCGATCCAGGCCTCCGCGCCATCGGGGCGGACATGCACGGTGCAGTTCAGAGGCTCCATCGGCGCATGCGCGAGCAGCGGCACCTCATAGGTTTGTGTGTAGACGTCGCCTTCGCCAAGCGCCTTGCGAGCGTCACCGACCGTCTTGGCCACGGCCCCGTCGCGCTCGGACGCCTTGCGCAACCGCGCCCAGATGTCGGCCGTGGAGATCTCGGCATTGGCGCCGTCGTTCCAGGCGACGTCGAGGGCTTCGAGACCGCTTTTCGCCGCCCACATATGGTCGCCGACCACGGCGACCAGATCGTCGAGCACGACGATCTGCCGCACGCCTTTGATCTTCTTTGCGGCCGCGTCGTCGACATGCGCGACCTTGCCGCCGAGCACGGGGCTTTGCATCAGCGCGGCAAACTTGACGCCCGGCGGCAGCGCATCGATGCCATAGACCGCCGTTCCATCCGTTTTCACCGGCGTATCGAGCCGGCGCAGCGATCGCCCTATCAGCTTGAACTGCTTAGGATCCTTGAGGGGAGCATCCGTCGGTACCGGCATTGCCGCCGCGCGCGCGACCAGGTCGCCATAGGCGACCCGGCGGCCGCTCTTGTCGTGCACGACCTGGCTGTTCTCGGTGCGGCACTCCGCGGCAGGGACCTTCCACCCCCGCGCCGCCGCTTCGACGAGAACCGCGCGCGTGCCGGCGCCGGCCTTGCGCAGCGGCAGCCAGAACGCGCGGATGGAGTTGGAATTGCCCGTCGCCTGCACCCCGAAAGCCGGGTTGGCATAGTGCGTCTCGTCGGGCGGTGCGTGCTCGACCTTCACGTGATCCCACGCCGCATCCAGCTCTTCGGCAAGGATCATGGAAATCGAGGTATAGGTCCCTTGCCCCATCTCGACTTGCGGCATGGTGAGGGTGATGAAGCCCTGGGCATCGATACGGATGAAGGCGTTCGGCTCCATGTCGGCAACCCCTGCAGCGCCGGCGCGCGGCACATGGAAGCCGGCGACAAAGACGGTCGCGCCCAACCCGCCGAGCACGGTCCGGCGCGATGTTCGCGCATCAAGCATGCTCGGCCGCCGCGCGCTTGATCGCCGCCCGGATGCGCACATAGGTCCCGCAGCGGCAGATGTTGCCCGACATCGCCGCGTCGATATCGGCATCGTCGGGATGCGGCACGCTGTTCAGCAGCGCCGCGGCCGACATGATCTGACCCGATTGGCAATAGCCGCACTGGATGACTTCCAGATCGAGCCAGGCCTTCTGCACGCGCGCGCCGGCCGGCGTCTCGCCGATCTTCTCGATGGTGGTGATGGCGCGGTTGCCAAGCGCGCCCACCGCCAGCTGACACGAGCGCACGGGCTTGCCGTCGATATGGACCGTGCAGGCGCCGCACTGCGCGATGCCGCAGCCGAACTTCGTCCCCGTGAGGTGGAGAACGTCGCGCAGCACCCAGAGCAGCGGCATGTCGGGCGCGACGTCCACGGACTTGGCCTCACCGTTCACGCGCAGCTCGATCATGGGGCTCTCCGTCGATCCGGCACATCTTTGCCGCAGGTCGAGGGCTCGGGCTATTGCACTAACGTATGATGCCGCACCGTCATATTTTACCCGGCCGACACCAAAGTATGATGGAGTCCCGGCGCCCGACGGCGCATCCTTCCCACCCGCGTTCAAAGAACACCATGACCAAAAGCAAGACGCAGATTTTCGTGTCGGTCGTCGACGACGACGAGTCCATGCGGGAATCGCTTCCCGATCTTTTGCGGGAACTCGGCTTTGCGGCCCAGGCCTTCGATTCGGCGGAAGCGTTCCTCAACTCGGGCCTGATCGAGCATACCCGCTGCATGCTCCTCGACGTCTCCATGCCGGACATGTCGGGCCCGGGCCTCAAGCAGGAGCTGGAGCGGCGCGGCCATCGCATTCCGGTCGTATTCATCACCGCGCATGCCGAAGCGGCCGCGCGATCTGGCGTGGACACCGCCGCGACGCCCTGCCTGATCAAGCCTTTCAGCGACACCGCATTGCATGACGCCTTGAAGAAAGCTCTCGGCATATAGCATGGGGGTTCACATGGGTTTACAGTGCGAGCTTTCGAGGCCATCCGCCATGGCATCGCCTGTCGTTTTCGTCGTCGATGACGATATCTCCGTGCGTGAGTCTCTCGAGGCCCTTCTTCGCCACGAGGGATGGCAGACCGAGATTTTCGAATCCGCGCAGAGTTTCCTGGCGTGCCCGCGCCCGCTGACGCCCAGCTGCCTGATCCTGGACGTCAACCTGCCGGACCTGAACGGGCTCGAGCTTCAGGAGCGCATCCGCTCGGATGGCGCGCAAATCCCGATCGTCTTCCTCACGGGTTACGGAGACGTGCCGATGACCGTGCGGGCGATGAAGGCCGGGGCTTGCGAATTCCTGACCAAGCCGTTCGACAACGATGTCCTTCTGGCCGCGGTCCGCGGCGCGATCGAGCGCAGCCGCGAAGCGTTGGCCGACGAGAGCCGGACGCGATTGCTGCAGGATCGCTTCGCGTCGCTCAGCGGGCGCGAGCGCGATGTCATGAAGCTCGTGGCGAAGGGGCTGTTGAACAAGCAGGTCGGGCACGAGCTCGGCATCAGCGAGATCACGGTCAAGGCGCATCGCGGCAAGGTCATGCAGAAGATGCAAGCCAGGTCTTTCGCCGATCTCGTCAACATGGCGGCGAAGCTTGGTCTCGCGCCGCCGCGCAGGGATTGACGCCGGCCGATACCGTCGCGCCGAAACCGCACCAGCAATACCATCGTGCAATTGGCAGGAGCGCTCCCCGTCGGATGTATTCGCATCCGACTTGGAGGAGTGACCCATGAAATCCGCAATCGCCGCTTTCGCCCTTGCCGCAGCCCTGTGCGCGCCGGCCGCTGCCGGGCCGAAGCCCACCATCGTCCTCGTCCACGGCGCGTTCGCCGACTCGTCGAGCTGGAACGGCGTCGTGCCGATCCTGATGCGCGACGGCTATCAAGTCGTGGCCGCGGCCAACCCGCTTCGCGGACCCAAGAGCGACGGCGCCTATGTCCATGCGCTGCTCGCCACGATCAAAGGGCCGGTCGTTCTCGTCGGCCACTCCTATGGCGGCATGGTGATCAGCAATGCCGCGAACGGCGCACCGAACGTGAAAGCGCTGGTCTTCGTCGCGGCTTTCGCGCCGGAAGCCGGCGAAAGCGCCGGCGGCCTCGACGGCAAATATCCCGGCAGCCTGCTCACCCCCGCGCTCGCGCCGCCGGTTCCTCTGCCCGGCGGTGGCCATGATCTCTACGTGACGCAGGACAAATTCCACGACGCCTTCGCGCCCGACTTGCCTGAAGGTCCGGCGCGCGTCGCCGCTGTCGCGCAGCGTCCGATCACCGACATCGCCTTCGGCGAAGCCGCGGCGGCACCGGCGTGGAAGACCATTCCCGCCTGGTTCGTCTATGGCGATCATGACACCGCCATCCCGCCCAAGGTCCAGGCCTTCATGGCCGACCGCGTCCATGCGCGGGAGACCGTCGTCGTCAAAGGCGCCTCGCATGTCGTCATGATCAGCCATCCCGACGCCGTGGCGAAAGTGATCGAGGATGCGGCCGCCGGCGCGCGCTGATCGCCGCCGGCCCGGCAGCAACGGCCGGAATTCGCGCCTGTCGGCCACGGGAGAGAAAGTCTCGGTTCGACCGGACGTATTGGTGGGTGATGCAGGAATCGAACCTGCGACCCGCTGATTAAGAGTCAGCTGCTCTACCGACTGAGCTAATCACCCGCCGCGGCGGGCGTTCGGCCCGCGCGAAGGGGCGGCCTATAGCAAGGCCGGGGCGGCCAGTCTACCCCCTTTGGCCGCCCCCTTCGTCCCTTGGCCTCCCCCGTGGCCACCCCCTTCCGGTCCTCAGATGATCCCCCCGGAATGGCGGGGAATCTCGACCTGGCGGTGGACGTGGACGCTCATCAGGATGCCGAAGCCGAACATGACGCTCAGCATGGCCGTGCCGCCATAGGAAACCAGCGGCATGGGAATGCCCACCACCGGGATCAAGCCCATGACCATCGCCCCGTTGATGAGGATATAGAAGAAGAAGTTGAGGGTGAGCCCCATCGCCACCAGCCGGCCGAACTGGCTGCGCGCGCTCATCGCGATCTGCACGCCATAGCCGATCACGATCGCGAACAGCAGCAGAAGCGCGATCGAGCCCACGAAACCGAACTCCTCGCCGAAATTGGTGATGATGAAGTCGGAATGCTTCTCGGGCAGGAAGTTCAGCCGGCTCTGCGAGCCCTGCAGATAGCCCTTGCCCGTCAGCCCGCCCGAGCCGATGGCGATCTTGGCCTGGGTGATGTTCCAGCCGGCGCCCAGCGCGTCCGACTCGGGGTCCAGGAACGTCATCACGCGCGCCTTCTGGTAGTCGTGCAGGAAGAAGCGCCAGGCGACGGGCACCGCGCCGGCGACCGCGCCGACCGCCGGCGCGATCCACCACCACGACAGCCCCGCGAGGAACAGAAGCGAGACGCCGTCGGCGACCAGGATGATGGTGGTGCCGAGGTTGGGCTGCTTGAGCACCAGGAACGCTGGCATCGCGATCATCACCAGCGGGATGAGCAGCTTGACGGGCCTGGAGACGTCCTCGACCGAAAGCCCGTGCAGGAAGCGCGCGAGCGCCAGGATCAGCGAGATCTTCATCAGCTCGGATGGCTGGAGCTCGAGCGGCCCGAAGCTCAGCCAGCGCTGCGCGCCGAGCGCGGTGTGGCCCACCGCCAGCACCGCGACGAGAAGCACCAGCGACACCGCATAGGCCGGATAGGCGATGCTCATCCAGAAGCGGATGTCGGTCAGGGCCGCCGCGACGAGCAGCACAAGGCCCACGGCGAAATAGGCCATCTGCTTGCCCGCCCAAGGCGAGAAGCTCGCCCCAGCGACCGAATAGAGCATCGCAAAGCCGACGCAGGCGATCAGCGTGATAAGCGCGACCAGGCCCCAATTCACCTCGTACAGCTTGTCCGCGACGGTCAGCGTGCGCTTGGCCGCGGCATAGGCGCGTATGGTCATGTCCGCTCTCCTGCGGTGGCGGCCTGGGCGGCGTTGACGGGATAGGCGGTCTTCAGCCCCAGCACGTCGCGCTGCTGGGCAAAGCGCAGCACGTCGCGCGCGACCTGCACCTGCGGATGCGGCGGCGCGTTGTGCTCGACGATGCAGGCGCAGGCATATTTCGGCTGCTGCACCGGCGCGAAGCCGATGAAGAGGCCGTGGTCGCGCAACGCCCAGGGAAGCTGTGCGTCCTTCTTGACGCCGCTGGCGCGCTCGGCCTTGCTGATGACGCGAACCTGCGCGGTGCCCGTCTTGCCCGCCATCTCCAGCCCCGCTTCCGCGATGCGCCAGGCAAAGGCGGTGCCGCCCGGCACGTTGGTCACCAGGTTCATGCCCGTCCGCACCGCGTCGAAGGCCTCGGCCGAGAACGGCAGGGGTGCGGCTTCCGCGCGGGGCTGCACCATGCCGCCCACGACATGGGCGAGCCTGGGCGTTACCGCCTTGCCGCTCGCGATCCGGGCGGCCAGCGTGCAGAGCTGCAGCGGCGTGGCGATGACATAGCCCTGCCCGATGCCGGCGCTGAGCGAGTCGCCGACCTGCCAGGGAATGCCCGTGCGGCGCAGCTTCCATTCGGTCGAGGGCATGAAGCCCGGCCGCTCGCCCGGGATCTCGATACCGGTGCGGTTGCCGAAGCCCAGCGCGACCGCGGCCTCGTGCATCTTGTCGATGCCCAGCCGCCGCGCGACCTCATAGAAGAAGACGTCGCACGACACCTGGATGCCGCGCTTCAGGTCGACATGGCCGTGGCCGCCCTTCTTCCAGGCCCAGCAGTGGAACAGGTGATTGCCGAGCTGCATCGCGCCCGAGCAGTTGACGGTCAGATCCTTCAAGCCGTTCTGCATCGCGGCCAGCGCCATCGCGGGCTTGAAGGTCGAGCCCGGCGGATATTCGCCCGACACCGCCTTGTTGATCAGCGGCTTGTGATCGTCGGTCGTGAGCTGCTTCCACTCGTCGTTGGAGATGCCGACGTTGAACAGGTTGGGGTCGTAGCCCGGCGTCGAGGACAGCGCCAGCACGTCGCCCGTCTGCGCGTCCATCACCACGCAAGCCGCGCTCTCGCCGGCCAGCCGCTGATCGGTGAAATGCTGCAGCTCGCGGTCGATGGTGAGATAGATGTCCTTGCCCGGCCGCGCGGGATCGCTCGACAGCTCGCGGATGACGCGGCCATAGGCGTTGACCTCGACGCGGCTGGCACCCGCCTGCCCACGCACCTCGGCGTCGTACGCCTTCTCGATGCCGCGCTTGCCGATGCGGAATCCGGGAAGATCGAGCAGCGGATCGGCGTCGTCGCCCGCCTTCTGCTTGTCGTCCAGCGAGACCGGCGCGACATAGCCGAGCAGATGCGAAAACTCGGCGCCGAAGGGATAGGAGCGCGTCTCGCCGACGTCCGGCTGAACGCCCGGAAGATAGGGAAGATGCTGGTTGATGAGCGCGAACTCGTCCCAGCTCAGGTTCTCGGCCACCACGACCGGCACGAACTTCTTGTTCATGGCGATGTCGTGCAGCACGCGCTTCTTCTGCTGGTCGGTGAGCTGGATGACGCGCGCGATGCTGTCCAGCGCCTTCTCGGTACCGCCGCTCGCCTGCTCGGCGACGAGCAGCAGGCGATAGTTGCGGCGGTTGTTGGCGAGCTCGATGCCGAAGCGGTCGAGGATGCGCCCGCGCGGCGGCGCGACCAGGCGCTCGTTGACGCGGTTGTCCTCGGCCGCGGTGCGGTAGAGATCGCCGTCGCGGATCTGCAGCTGATAGAGCCGCCCGCCCAGCGCGCACAGCACCGCCGTCATGCCGCCCGACATGATCAGCGTGCGCCGCGTGAAGGTCGCGTAGCGGCTTTTGTCCTTGCGGTCGAAGAGCGGCATCAGAAGTCGCTCCGCAAGGGGCCGACCAGGCGCCGGTGCACGCCGCCTAAGAACATCGCGATGGGCACGTAGAAGATCACGCTCATCGCAAGCTCGCCCATCACCGGCGCGAGCGGCGGCACGCGCCAGTACCAAAGCGCCTCGACGGCATAGGCGCTGGCGCAGGCGACCGCGGCCGCCGTCGCGAAGCCCAGGATTGCGCCCAGGCCCGAAAGCCCCGCGAAGGCGTCGCGCTGGCGGTCGATCAAGGCATAGGTGACGATGAAGGCGAAGGTCCAAACGCCCGCCGGCCCGCCGGAAAGCATGTCCTCGAGCAGCCCGACCGCGAAGGCCCAGAAAGGCGGCATCAGGTCGGGGCGCACGAGGCACCAGAAATAGATCGGCATCAGTCCGAGCAGCGGCGCCGGCACGATGCCGCCCAGGAACGACACCGGCAGGTTGGCGATCAATGTCCCCAGAAGCGCGAGCGTGACGGGAACGACCGCTGCCAGGATCCGGCTAGCCATGAACGAACTCGTCCGGTCCATCGCCACGCCTCACTGATCGTCCGCCGTGTCGGCGGGCGGCTGGGCGGTCGTGTCGGCCGGCTTGAGGGCCGGCTTGAGGGCCGGCTTCCGCGCGGGCGTCTTGGGCTGAGGTTGCGCCGGCACATGCGCAGCCGGCGCCGCGACCGCTTGGTTGCCGGCCGGCGCGGTCTGTTGAACCGGCGGCGGCGGTGGGGCCGCGGGCGGCAGGCCCGCCGCAGCGACGGGCAGATCCTTGGGCGTCGGCGCCGACGGCATCTCGATCGGATTCTTGAAGTCGACGATCTCGACGTCCTGGCTCGACGCCGGATCGGCCAGCAGCGCGACGCGGAAGCCGTGGCCGTCCGCGACCACCGTGCCGATGGGAAGGCCGGGCGGCAGGATGCCCCCGTCGCCGGACGAGATGACCTGGTCGCCCTCGTGCACCTGCGCGCCTTGCGCCAGCGTGTCGAGCGCCGGCGCCTTGGCGTTGTCGCCGGTCAGGATCGCCTGCGCATGGCCGGGCTCGATGACGACCGGAATGCGGCTGTTCAGGTCGCTGAGCAGGATCACCCACGAGGTGTGCTCGCCGGCCAGGAACACGCGCCCGATCATGCCGCGCGCGTCGACCACCGCCTGCCCCGGCTTGACGCCGTTGTCCTTGCCCGCGTCGAGGATCATGGTCTCGAGGAACGGACGCTTGGCGCGGCCGATGACATGCGCCAGCACCGACGACAATGCCGGATCGGGCACCGCGTGCAGCAGCAGCTGATAGCGCTTCACCCGCGCCTGGAGCGTGACCGCATAGGTCTGCCACTGGCGCAGCCGCGCGTTCTCTTCCTTGAGGCGCACGTTTTCTTTGTAGACGCCGTAGCCTTCGCCGAGATCGGCCCACCAGCCCGAGATCCAGTCGAACGGCTGATGGACGACCTTGAGCCCCGGTGCCATCCAGTCGGTGACGCGCGCGCGCGCGCTGTCGAACAGCGTCGTCTGCGCCTTGCCGACGAGAACGATCGCGACGGCGAGCACGAAGAGAACGGCGAGCGGCATCTGATAACCGCGACTGCGCGTATTTCTCCAGGTGCCGTTGGCCATGACCAACCTACTCTCGCGCTTCGGCGCGAACTAGAACGCCGTCGACAACACGTGACGCATGCTCTTCGAATTCTCCAGCACCCGCCCGGTGCCGAGCGCGACGCAGGAAAGGGGATCGTCGGCGATCGACACCGGCAGACCCGTCTCCTCGCGCAGCACCTGATCGAGCCCCGCCAGCAGCGAGCCGCCGCCGGTGAGCACGATGCCCTTGTCGACGATGTCGGCGGCGAGCTCGGGCGGCGTCGCCTCGAGCGCGACCTTGACCGCCTCGACGATGGCGCCGACCGGCTCGGCAAGCGCTTCGGCGATGTGGCGCTGGGTGATCGTGATCTCCTTCGGCACGCCGTTCAGCAGATCGCGGCCCTTGATGTCGAGCGTCACGCCGTTGCCGTCCTGCGGCGGCGCGGCCGAGCCGATCTCTTTCTTGATGCGCTCCGACGAGGCTTCGCCGATGAGCAGGTTCTGGTGGCGGCGGATATAGGCGATGATCGCCTCGTCCATCTTGTCGCCGCCGACGCGCACGCTGCGCGAATAGACGATGCCGCCGAGCGAGAGCACGGCCACCTCGGTCGTGCCGCCGCCGATGTCGACGACCATCGAGCCCGTCGGCTCGCTGACCGGAAGGCCCGCGCCGATCGCGGCCGCCATCGGCTCCTCGATCAGATAGACGCGGCGCGCGCCGGCCGACAGCGCAGATTCCTGAATCGCGCGGCGCTCGACCGCGGTCGAGCCCGACGGCACGCAGACGATGATCATCGGATTGGCGAAAGAGCGGCGGTTGTGAACCTTGCGGATGAAGTGCTTGATCATCTCTTCCGCGATCTCGAAGTCGGCGATGACGCCGTCGCGCATCGGACGGATCGCCTCGATGTTGCCGGGCGTGCGCCCGAGCATCATCTTCGCGTCGTTGCCGACCGCGCGGACCTGCTTCTTGCCTCCTCGATTGATCGTGGCGACCACCGAAGGCTCGTTCAGCACGATGCCGCGGCCTTTGACGTAGACGAGCGTGTTCGCCGTCCCGAGATCGATCGCCATATCGCTCGACAGTGCGCCGAGAAGACTGCCGAACATGCTTCAACCCATCCTTTTCCTAAGCAAGCGCTGCAAAACCTATGCCTGCACGCATGCGTTTCGCGTGTCAAAGACGACGCGACCGCACCCGCGCTCGCCCACTTCCGCCTTTACGGTTTGCTAACCCTAGCGAGAGGCCGTTAAGCGGTCGTAAATGCACCGCTTCTGGGCATCGCAGGGCGATTCTTACGCCGGATCGCAGCAGCCGCGCAATAGGATAACCCGCTGTTTTCAAGGCTTTTTTGCGGCGCGGCCCAAGGCGTGCTACCGCGCTCATATGACGCCCATGATCGCGCTCGAAGGGGTGAGCCTGGCCTATCCCGGGGGACAGGCCGCGGCCGTGCGCGAGGTCAGCCTCGACGTGGCGGAGGGGACCTTCTTCGTCCTGATCGGGGAATCGGGCTGCGGCAAGACCACGACCCTGCATCTGATCAACCGGCTGCTGGAGCCGAGCGCAGGGCAGGTGCTGATCGACGGCGAGGACGCGCGCAAGCTGGACCCGGTGGCGCTGCGCCGGGGGATGGGCTTCATCTTCCAGGCCATCGGGCTGTTCCCGCACCTGACGGTGGCCGAGAATGTCGGCATCACGCCCAAGCTGCTGGGCTGGCCGGCGCCCGAGATCGCCGCGCGGACGGACGAGCTTCTGGAGCTGGTGCGTCTCAACCCGGCCGAGTTCCGCGACCGCCTGCCCGCCCGCCTCTCCGGCGGCCAGCGCCAGCGCGTCGGCCTGGCCCGCGCGCTGGCGGCACGGCCGAAGATCATGCTGATGGACGAGCCGTTCGGGGCGCTCGACCCTCTCACCCGCGACGAGCTCTCGGCCGAATACCGCGCGCTGCACGACCGCTTGGGGCTGACCACGGTGCTGGTCACCCACGACATGACCGAGGCGCTGCTCCTGGCCGACACCATCGCGGTGATGCGCGACGGCCGGATCGTCCAGGTGGGCAGCCCGAAAGAGCTGCTCTCCGCCCCGGCCGACGACTTCGTCCGGAGCCTGATCGAGACGCCCAGGCGCCGCGCCGCCGAACTGGCCAAGGCGGTGGCGCCGTGAGCGACGACATGATCCGCGTCGCCTGGGCCCGTTTGCCCGAATATCTGGGCCAGCACGTGCTGATCAGCGTCTCGGCGATCGCCATCGGCTTCCTGATCAGCCTGCCGCTGGCGGTGGCGGTGTCGCGCATAGGTTGGCTGCGCGGTCCGGCACTGGCCGCCGCCAGCGTGGTGCAGACGATCCCGGGGCTGGCGCTGCTCGCTCTGTTCTATCCGCTGCTGCTGGCGCTGTCGGTCTTCACCCGGCACGCGTTCGGCTTCGGCTTCCGGGCGCTGGGCTTCCTGCCCGCGCTTTTGGCACTGACCCTCTACTCGATGCTGCCGGTCTTGAGGAACACGGTGGCGGCGCTGGCCGGCATCGACGCCGCCGTGTTGACCGCCGCGCGCGGCGTGGGGATGACGCCGCGCCAATCGCTGTGGCTGGTCGAGTTGCCCCTGGCCGCGCCGGTGATCATGGCGGGCCTGCGCACCGCCGCGGTCTGGGTGATCGGAACGGCGACCTTGTCCACGCCGGTCGGCCAGACGAGCCTGGGCAACTACATCTTCACCGGCTTGCAGACCGAGAACTGGGTCTTCGTGCTCTTCGGTTGCGTGGCTGCGGCCCTGCTCGCGCTGGTCATCGACCGGTTGCTGGCGCTGGCCGAGGACGGCTTCGCGCTGCGCTCGCGCGGCAGGCTGCTCGCGGCCGTCGCCGGATTGATCATCGTCGTCGGCGCGAGCCTGGCGCCGCTGTTCGGCGGCGAAGAGCGCCCCATCGTCATCGGCACCAAGAGCTTCGAGGAGCAATACATCCTGGGAGCCGTGATCGGCGACAAGCTCGACAAGGCAGGCTTCAAGACCGTGCGCCGCGACGGGCTGGGCTCGACGGTGATCTTCCACGCGCTCGAGGCCGGCGACGTCGACGTCTATGTCGACTATTCCGGCACGCTATGGACGACGCAGATGCATCGCGCCGACATGCCCGGACGCAAGGCAGTGCTCGGCCAACTCTCGGCATGGCTCAAGACGCGCGGCGACCGCTCCGTCGGCACGCTGGGCTTCGAGAACGCCTATGCCTTCGCGATGCGCCGCGACAAGGCCAAGGCGATGGGCATCGAGACGCTGGCCGATCTCGCGGCCTACGCGCCGCGCCTGAAGATCGGCGGCGATTTCGAGATCTTCAGCCGGCCGGAATGGGCGGCGGTGGTGAAGACCTATGGCCTGCACTTCGCCGCGCAGCGCCAATACCAGGCGAATTTCATGTATAGCGCCGTGGCGGACGGCGACGTCGACGTGATCTCGGCCTTCTCCAGCGACGGGCGCATCGCGCAATACGACCTGAAGCTCATCGGCGATCCGAAACAGGCGCTGCCGCCTTACGACGCCGTGCTGCTGGTCTCGCCGCGCCACGCAGGCGACGCCAAGCTGCTCGCCGCGCTCAAACCGCTGATCGGATCGATCGACCTGGGAACCATGCAGCGCGCCAACCTGATGGTCGACCGCAGCGACGACAAGAAGACGCCCGAGCAGGCGGCGGCCTGGCTAGCGCGGCACTGACGGCGCCGCCCGGCTAGATGCCCGCGCCGAGATCCTGGAACGCGTCGGCCAGCGACGGCTCTTGCTTGGTATGGCGGCCGCTGGTCAGGTCGTGCACCAGCCGGTCGATCTGCGCATTGATCTCGGGCACCGCGACGACCTCCCACCACGACGGCCGGGTCAGCGGTCCCAGCGCATAGAGCCAGGACGACGGATGGCCGGCGCTGCCGAGCGCGGCGCAATCGTCAGTCTCGATGCCCAGCCCCAGCGCGTCCGGCGCGACCAGGCCGCGCTTGCGCAGATCGGCGAGAACCGGGAAGGCGAGCCGGTCCATGTCGCTGCGCGGCCCGGTGCAGTTGATCACGCGCGCGGCAGGAAAGACGTGCTCGACGTCGGAGCCGCGCTTGCGGAACACGACCTCGGCCAAGTCGCCGCGGCGGCGATAGGCCTTCACGCTGCCGCCCATGACGCGGAGCTGGCCGCCATGGACCAGCGTCTCGAGCCGCTCGGCGATGCGCGGCGCCATGCGGTGGCGATGCACGTCCCAGCGCGGCCTTAAATGACGCAGGAACTGCGCACGCTCTCTCGTGCTCCAGCCTGCCCATACGCCGGCGACAGCGGGGCGCATCGTGTCCATCACGCGCTGCCAGGGAACGCCTTCGCTTTCGGCGCGCTTGGCTTCCCGTCGCAGCAGCCGCATCAGCGCAAGCGGCGAGGCATGCACTTTCGGATCATGGAAGGTGGGCCAGCTGCCGCCCGCCTTGTGCGCGAGCGGAAGGAAGCCGCGCCGCGAGATCGCGTGCATCGTGCCGGCATGGCCGAGGCCCGAGAGCTTCAGCGCCACGTCGACCATGGTGAGGCCGGTGCCGAGCAGGACGACCGGTGCATCCTTGTCGAGCTCGTCGAAGGCATCGTCGGCCCAGGGATCCGGCACGAACAGCGAGGTGTCGTAGAGCCACGCGTCCTTCGCCCCCGGCGGGCGCGGCGGCAGGTTGCCGGTCGCCACCACGACGATGTCGGCCTCGATGCGGCGGCCGTCGGCGAGGAGGACGCCGCGCGCGGGAAAGTCGAGCAGCGCCACCGCCTCCCCGCGCAGCACCGCGAGACCGGTCCGCGGATCGGGCGACAGCGCCTCGCGCATGCGCTCTTCCAGATAGGTGCCGAACATCTCGCGCGGCACGAAGGCGGCGGCCAGATCGCCGCCGCTTTCGGCGAGCGCCTCTGCAAGCACGGCGCCGCGGCGCCCGAGCCAATCGGCGAAGCCGGGCTCGAGGCCCAGCTCCATGCGGCTGACGGGCACGTTGAGCAGGTGATCCGGCGCGCAGGCGCCATAGGCGAGCCCTCGTCCGACGCGGCGGCCGCGCTCGATCACCACGACGCGGGCGCCGGGCAGGGCGCGCGAGATCTTCATCGCGAAGACGCTGCCGCTGAAGCCCCCGCCGATGACGGCGACGGTGGGCGCGGATTTCCCATGTCTTGGCGCTGTAGAATCCATGCCCAATTTCGATCACATCTGCCCCGGTTTCGCCACAAGAAGTTCCCTCACCCGCCTCAACCGGTGCGTTCCCTAATGGTCACTCCAACATCGTCGGAAGACATCGACTTCGTCTTGGCGAGGAAAGGAACTCGTGCCCGATTATGAAATCCGCTATTTCCACGACGACGGCTCGCTCGCGCTGATCCACGTCACCGCGCACGAGACGCGCGCAGAGGCAGAAAACCTGGCCGAGCTCAACCTGCACCCGCATGCTCGCTTCGAAGTGATCGAGGTCGGGGCGCGCCGTAACGTAAGCTCATAAACGATATGGCGTCACGAAACCGACATGGGATTCGCGAACGGATTTGCTAGACTGGTCCCAAGGGTAGAGGGGGAATTCATGCTGCAGAGCAAGATCGGTCGTAACTTCATTCTTTGTTTTCTGCTGCTGAACCTGCTGGTTACGGCGCCGCTGGTCTATGCGGCCCTGCAGCGGCCCGACCTCCTGACCCCCTGGATTCCGGGCAGGTTCGGGCCCGGCCTCTCCATGGACCTGACCGGCAACATGCTGCTGGCGGCCATCGTCCTTTTGCTTAACGCGCTTCTGTGCCTGACCTTCGGCATCGGCGGCACCTGGCACGCGCTGTGGGCGGGCCTGCGCGTCAGCCCGCGCAAGCTGCGCCGCTTCCTGCACGAGCGCACCGGCCTGGCCAGCGACATCGCGGGCGTGGTCGCGGCCGCGATCCAGGAAGAAGAGAAGGAAGAGATCGTCTATCTCGACCGCGCGCGCGGGCTTCTTTTCGCAGGCATCGTGCTCTTTGCCGTCGCCGTGCCGGCGCTGTGCATGACCTATACCCAGGCCGCGCCCGGCGGCGCGCCGATCTTCGAGATCGCCGGCAAGACCATCGCCAACAGCCAGGTCACCACCGACCAGATCGTGCGCTTCTCCGCCGACCAGCTGGCGGCGCTGGCGCTCGACATCCCGGCCGTCTTCCACCTGCGCGCGACGCAGATGGAGATCAACGGCGCGAACCTGGTCCTGGGCGCGCTGGTCGTGCTGTACCGCACGCTGATCGGGCTCGGCCTCTTGCTGCTCTATGTCGGCATGCGGCGCGGGCGGGCGCTGCTGTTCAACGCGCTGGAAGTGGCGATGCCGGTCTCGGAGATCGTCGCGATGGAGCCGGTGCTTCAGGACGGCCACGGCCATCACGACGTGCCGGCGGAACATGTCGAGCACGTGGTGCATCACCACGTCCATGAGGAGGCGCCGGTCGAGCATCACGACCACGGCCACCACGACCATCATCACGAGCCGGTGCATCATCGCCACCATGAGGAACCCGTCGTCCATCACCACGTCGAGGAAGAGCCCGCGGCGGAAACGACGGTCGACGAGGTGCTGGAAGACGGCGACGTGGTGGAGATCGAGGATGCCGACGGCACCGTGCATCACGCGGTCGTCCATGACGAAGAGCCCGTGCATGCGGCGCCTCACCACCATCAGCCGGCGCATGCCCATGCCGCCCTCGCACATGACGCTCCGATCGACCGCACGGTCGAAGAGGCGCACGAGCATGCCGCGGTCGTGGCGCATCACCACAATCACGAACCGGCCGCGGAAGAAGAAAAGGCGGCGTAACGCCGCGCGGTTCTTCGGCTCAGTTCTTCGCCTTGTCGACCAGCTTGTTCTTGCCGATCCAGGGCATCATGGCGCGCAGGCGCTCGCCGACCTCCTCGATCGGATGGGCGGCGCCCAGCGCGCGCATCGCCTTGAACGAGGGCTGGCCGGCCTTGTTCTCGAGCACCCAGTCGCGCGCGAAGCGGCCCTCTTGGATGTCGGCGAGCACGCGCTTCATCTCGGCCTTGGTCGCGTCGTTGATGATGCGCGGGCCGGTGACGTATTCGCCGTATTCGGCCGTGTTCGAGATCGCATAGTTCATGTTGGCGATGCCGCCTTCATAGACGAGGTCGACGATCAGCTTCACCTCGTGCAGGCATTCGAAATAGGCCATCTCGGGCGCGTAGCCGGCTTCGACCAGGGTCTCGAAGCCGGCGCGGATCAGCGCGATCAGCCCGCCGCACAACACCGCCTGTTCGCCGAACAGATCGGTCTCGCATTCCTCGCGGAAGCTCGTCTCGATGACGCCGGTGCGGCCGCAGCCGAGCGCCGAAGCGTAAGCGAGGCCGAGGTCGTGCGCGTTGCCGCTGGCGTCCTGGTGGATCGCGATCAGGCCCGGCACGCCGCCGCCCTTCAGATACTCCGCGCGCATCGCGTGGCCCTGCCCCTTGGGCGCGACCATCAGCACGTCGAGGTCCTTGCGCGGCGCGATCAGGCCGAAATGGATGTTGAAGCCGTGCGCGAAGAGCAGCGCTGCGCCCTGCTTCATGTTGGCGGCAAGGCTGTCCTTGTAGATGTCGGCCTGCAGCTCGTCCGGCGCGGTCATCATCATCGCGTCCGCCCAGCGCGCCGCATCGGCCACGCTCATCGTCTCGAAGCCTTGCGCCTTGGCCTTGTCGAGCGATGCGCCCGGCCGGCCGGCGACGGCGATGCCCGTCACGCCGGAATCGCGCAGGTTCAGCGCATGGGCATGGCCCTGGCTGCCGAAGCCGATGATGACGACCTTCTTGGACTTGATGAAATTCAGATCGGCATCGCGATCATAGGTGACGCGCATGGGAAGGGCTCCAGGACCGGAAGAACCCTACCCCGCCCGGGCCAGCGCCGTCATCTGCTCCACGGCGTCGTGGGGTTCCACCCACATCCAATCCGCCATGCGGTGGCGGAACCAGGTCGACTGGCGCTTGGCGAACTGGCGCGTGGCGGTGACGGCCGAGGCGAGCGCCTCGGTGCGGGTCAGCGTGCCGGCGTTGAGCGCCTGGAGCTCGCGCAGCCCTAAGATCTTCGCCGCCGGCAGCGAAGGGTCGAGGCCTTCGAGCGCCGCGGCTTCCTCCAGGGCACCCTCGTCCAGCATCGCCTCGAACCGCGTCGCGATGCGCGCGCGCAGCTCGGGCCGCGGCACGTCGAGCACGAACTTGGCGAGACGCAAGCCGTCGAGCACGGGCTTGCCCATCTCGGCCTGCCAGCGCGTCATCGGTTCGCCGGTCGCCTTGAACACTTCGTAGGCGCGCAGCACGCGTTGCGGGTCGGTGGCGCGAAGCCGCGCGGCGTCCGCGGCATGCAGCTCGGCATGCAGGGCCGCGACGCCGATCTCGGCGAGGCGCGCGCGCGCCGCGTCGCGCACCGGCTGTGGCGTCGGCGGGATCTGCGACAATCCCTCGGTCAGCGCCATGAAATAGAGTCCCGTGCCGCCGGTGAAGATCGGAACGCCGCGCGCCGCACGCAGCGCATCGTGAGCGTCGCTCTGATAGCGCCCGGTCGAATAGACCTCGCGCACGCCGACATGGCCGTAGAGCAGATGCGGCACGCGCGCCATGTCGTCGGCGGCCGGCCGCGCGGTCAGGATGGGCGCCTCGCGATAGACCTGCATGGAATCGGCATTGACGATCGTGCCGTCCAGCGCGTGCGCCAAAGCCAGCGCCGCGCGCGACTTGCCGCTCGCGGTCGGTCCTGCGATAAGCACGGCATCCACGGTCATCGGCGAAACGCTTGTCCGAACGAATCCTCAACGTTATCGCAGACGACGCGCGCCCTGTCGCGCATGCCTTGCGCGGCTTCGGCGAGCCGCGCTGGCTGAGCGAAGGCCGCGCCTTCGACGTGCCCTTCCACGACGACGCGCTCGCCATCGCGCGCACCCTCGATTGCGACGTCAATGCCGTGCCGGTCGCGGGCCGCCGCAAGCGGCTGCTGGTCGCCGACATGGATTCGACGATCATCGCTTGCGAGTGCCTGGACGAGCTCGCCGGCCAGGCAGGCCTCAAGGAACGCATCGCCGCCATCACCGAACGCGCCATGAAGGGCGAGACCGCCTTCGTGCCGGCGCTGAAAGAGCGCGTCGCCTTGCTCGAAGGCTTGCCGCTCGCCGCGCTCAAGCGCACCTATGACGAGCGCGTGCGGCTGAACCCCGGCGCCAAAGCGCTGGTCGCGACGATGAAGGCGCATGGCGCGCGCGCGGTGCTGGTATCGGGCGGCTTCACATACTTCACCGGCCGCGTGCGCGGGCTGTGCGGCTTCGACGCCGACTACGCCAATGTCCTGATCGACGACGGCGAAAGGCTGACCGGCGAGGTGCGCGAGCCGGTATTGGGGCGCGAGGCCAAGCTCGAGACGCTTCTCAGCCAAGGCATCGACGCGCGCGACGCGCTCGCCATCGGCGACGGCGCCAACGACCTCGACATGATCCGCGCGGCGGGATTGGGCGTGGCGTTCCATGCCAAGCCTGTCGTGGCGGAAGCCGCGGCCGCGCGCATCGATCGCGGCGACCTGCGCGCGGCGCTCTATCTGCAAGGCTATCGCGACGACGAGATCGTCGAAAGCTAGCCGATCTTCAGCGCCACATAGGTCAGGTCGCCATGGCGATTGACCAGCATCAGCTCGACCTTCTTGCCCGCCTTGGCGTCGGCCTCGACCTGGCGCATCACGTCGTCCGGGGTATGCACGGCCTGGTTCTGTACCTGGACGATGACGTCGCCGGGGCGCAGGTTCTTTTCGGCGGCGGGGCTTTCCGGCTTGACCTCGGTCACGACCACGCCCTGCACCTTGTGGCCCACCTTGAATTGCGCGCGCGCGTCGTTGTCGAGATTGGCGAGCGACAGGCCGAGCTGCGAGATGCGCGACTTGGGCTTGGCCTCGGTCGGCGCCGGCATCTGGGTCTGCGGCTTGGCGCGCATCGGCTTTTCGTCCTCGAGCTTGAGGACGGTGAGCTTCACCGTCAGCTTCTTGCCCTTGCGCAGCACGTCGACCGGCACGGTCTTGCCGATGGGCGTCTCGGCGACGATGCGCGGCAGAGTGCGGCTGTCGGGCACCGTCTTGCCGTTGAAGGCCAGCACCAGGTCGCCGTTGGCGATGCCGGCCTTGGCGGCGGGCCCCTTGGGCGTCACGTCGGTGATGAGCGCGCCGGTGGGCGCGGGCAGGCCGAGCCCCTCGGCCAGGTCTTCCGTCACCGCCTGGATGCGCACGCCGATCCAGCCGCGCTTGGCGGTGCCGAACTGGCGCAGCTGCGCGATCACCGAGCGCACCAGGTTGGAAGGGATCGAGAAGCCGATGCCGACCGAGCCGCCGGAGGGCGAATAGATCGCCGAGTTCACGCCGATGACGTTGCCGTCCATGTCGAACAGCGGGCCGCCCGAATTGCCGCGGTTGATCGGCGCGTCGGTCTGGATGAACTCGTCATAGGGACCCGAATTGATGTCGCGGTTGCGTGCCGAGACGATGCCGGCGGTCACCGTGCTGCCGAGCCCGAAGGGATTGCCGATCGCGATCACCCAGTCGCCGACCCGGGCGTGGTCGCTGTCGCCGAACTTGGCGGCGGGCAGCGGCTTCTTGGGCGCCACCTTGAGCAGCGCCAGGTCGGTCTTCTCGTCGCGGCCCATCAGCTTGGCGGGCAGGACCGTGCCGTCGTTCAAGGTCGCGGTGATGTGCTCCGCGTCTTCGATGACGTGATTGTTGGTGACGATGAGGCCGCTCGGATCGATGATGAAGCCGGTGCCGAGCGAGGTGACGTGGCGCGGCTGCTTGCTCTGGGGGCCCAGGAAGTTCTTGAACAGGTCGGCGAGCGGCGAGCCCGGCGGGATGTCGGGCAGGCCCGCCTGCGGCGCGCTCTTGAGCGTCTGGCTGGTCGCGATGTTGACCACGGTCGGCAGCAGCTTGTCGGCGAGGTCGGCGAAGGAATCGGGCGCCGGACGGGCACCGGCGGGCACAGCGACCAAGACGAGCAGGAAAGCCAACAAGCGGGCGCGCATGCGCATCGAACCTCTTCGAAGGACCGGAAACTAGAACACCTAGAGACCGAATATGAAGCAAATTGGGCAGGGCGGGCATGACATTGTCGCAAGCCGGCCGTGCCGCCGGCCGGCGGCGACACGAGCCGACGATCGCCTCAAGGCCGCTTCCCCCCGCCGCCGCCGAAATACCTGAAGAACTCGCTGTTCGGCGACAGCACCAGCGTGGTCGTGTCGCCTTTGAGCGCGTCCTGATAGGCCTGCATCGAGCGGTAGAAGGCGAAGAAATCGGGATCCTGGCCGAAAGCCTCGGCCAGGATGCGCGTCTTCTCGGCGTCGCCCTGGCCGCGCAGGATCTCGGCCTCGCGGTTGGCCTCGGCCAGAAGCACGGTGCGCTCGCGCTCGGCGCGGGCGCGGATGCGCTGGCTGGTCTCGTCGCCCTCGGAGCGATACTCGGCCGCCTCGCGCATGCGCTCCTGCTGCATGCGCTGATAGACGGCGCGGCTGTTCTCCATCGGCAGGTCGGCGCGGCGGATGCGCACGTCGACGATCTCGATGCCGTAGGTGCGCGCCTCCTTGTTCATCACGTCGCGGATGTCGCGCATCAGCTGGGCGCGCTTCTCCGACAGCATGGCGGCGAAGTTGTGCGAGCCGACGACCGTCTGCACGCTGGACGACAGGATCGTCGACAGCGACGATTCCGCCACCGCCATGTTGCCGCCCGAGACCGACTGGTAGAAGCGCAACGGATCGACGATGCGCCAGCGCGCGAAGGCGTCGACCATCAGCCGTTTCTTGTCCTCGGCCGTGACCTCTTCGCTCGGCGGCTCGACGTTGAGGATCTGTCGCGGCATGAAGTTGGCGTATTGCAGGAACGGGATCTTGAAGTGCAGCCCGGGCTCGGCGATCACCGCCTTGGGCGCGCCGAGCTCGGTCAGAAGGACCTGGTCGGTCGGATAGATCGTGTAGACGCAGGACAGGATCACGCCCAGCACGAAGAGCGCGACGATGCCGCCGGCGATGGCGATGCGCCGGTTCATGGTCCCGTCTCCTGCGGCGCATTCTCCTGCAGCGCGTTGGGATCGTTGAGCAGGGACGGAACCGTGGCCTGCGGCGGCTGCGGCGCGGGCGGATTCGGCGCGGGCTTCTGCAGCGACGGCAGCTGGAAATAGGGCATCACGCCCTTGACCGAGCCGTCGACGATCACCTTGTTCATCGGCCCCAGGATCTCGCTCAGGTTCTCCAGATACATGCGCCGGCGCGTCACTTCCGGCGCCTTGCGATATTCGGCAAAGATGGACAGGAACCGCTTGGCCTGGCCGGTCGCGTCCGCGATCGCCTTGAGGCGATAGGCTTCGGCATCCTGCACCACATGCGCCGCTTCGCCGCGCGCCCGCGGGATGATGGTGTTGGCGTAGGTCTCGGCCTCGTTGCGCTTGCGGTCCTGGTCCTGGCGCGCGGCCTGCACGTCGCGATAGGAGGCGATGACCTCGAGCGGCGGTTGCGAGCGCAGCATCTGCACGCGGATGACGTTGGTGCCCATGCCGTACATATCGACGGTCTTCTGGATCAGGTCGCGGACGCGCGCCTGGATGCGGGCGCGGTCGAGCGTCTGGATATTCTCCGACAGGCTCTCGCCGACCACCTCGCGCATCGCGCTTTCGGCGACGGCCTTGATCGTCTGCTCCTGGTTGGGGACGTTGAACAGATAGGCCGGCGCGTCCTTGATGTTCCACGACACCGTGAAGTTGACGTCGACGATGTTCTCGTCGCCGGTGAGCATGTGGCTCTCCTCCGCGACGTCGCCGGTCTGGGCATCGTCGGCGGTCTCGCCCGTCTGGAAGCCTACGGTGATGGTGCTCTGGTTCAGCACCTGCGGCCGGTAGTCGATCTCGATCGGCCAGGGCATGTGATAATGCATGCCGGGCCCCGTCAGCGCGCTGACGGCGCCGAAGCGCAGGACCACGCCCTGCTCGCCGGGGCTGACGAAATAGGTGCCGCTGGCAAGCCAGATGACGGCCACGACGATCGCGGCTGCGGCCAGGGTGCCGCGCGTCATGCCGCCGCTCGGCAGAAAACCGCGCGCCCGCTTCATCGCGTTGCGGAACATCTCGTCGAAGCCGGGCGGCTCGTGGGGGCCGCCGCCGGAGGGGCCACGGGCCCAGGGCCCGCGCGGCGGCGCAGGACCGGTTCCGTTGCCGCCTTGACTGCTCCAGGGCATTCCCCGCCTCGCTTTCCTTGGTTTCCCAAGGTGTCGCGGTTATATGTGCAACGCAACGCCCACGCAAACCCATGATTACACGCGAAGAAGTCCTCAAAGCGCTCGAGCGCATCACGGATCCCGCCGGCGGCAAAAGCGTCGTCGCGAGCGGCATGATCGAAGGCCTTGTGGTCAAGGACGGCCACGTCGCCTTCGCCATCGAGGTCGATCCCAAACGCGGCCGCGAGGCCGAGCCGCTGCGCAAGCAATGCGAGGACGCGGTCAACGCGCTCAAAGGCGTGCTCTCGGTCACCGCCGTGCTCACGGCCCATCAGGGCCGCAAGCCGGAAGCGCCGCGACCGCCGCAGCCCGCCGGCATCGCCGGCGTCGCGAACATCGTGGCGGTGGCAAGCGGCAAGGGCGGCGTCGGCAAGTCGACCGTCGCGGTCAACCTCGCCATCGCGCTCGCGCGTCAGGGACTGCAGGTCGGCCTCCTCGACGCCGACATCTATGGGCCGTCGGTGCCGCGCCTGCTCGCCATCCGCGACAAGCCGCGCCAGGGCGAGGCGGGCAAGCTCATCCCCATCGAGAAGCACGGCATCAAGACGATGTCGATCGGCTTCCTGGTCGATGAGGCGACGCCGATGATCTGGCGCGGGCCGATGGTGCAGAGCGCGCTGACCCAGATGATGAACGACGTGGCTTGGTCGCCGCTCGACGTGCTGGTCGTCGACATGCCGCCGGGCACAGGCGACGCGCAGCTCACCATGGCGCAGCGCGTGCCGTTGAAGGGTGCCGTGATCGTGTCGACGCCGCAGGACCTGGCGCTGATCGACGCCAAGAAGGCCATCGCCATGTTCGAGAAGACCCAGGTGCCGATCCTGGGACTGGTCGAGAACATGAGCTTGTACGTCTGTCCCCAGTGTGGACACGAAAGCCACATCTTCGGCCATGGCGGCGCGAAAGCGACGGCGAAGGCGATGGGCGTCGCCTTCCTGGGCGAGATTCCGCTCGTGGGACGCATTCGCGAGATGTCCGATGCCGGCACACCGGTCACTGCAACTTCGCCGCAGAGCGAAGAGGCAAGAACCTACTACACTGTCGCCGCCGAAGTGGCGCGCACGTTTGCCGCGCCCTTGCGCGCCGCGCCGAAAATCGTGATGGAATAAGCGCAAGCACATACAGGAACGCCATGCCGACGCCCAAGCCTCAGACCAGAAGCCTTTTCGCGACGCCGGTCTGCGTGCATTTCCTGCCCGTCGCCGCCGAGGTGAACGCGGATCTGCGCCCGCTCATCCTGGACAAGGCGCAGGCGCAGAGCGGTGCGCGCGGACAAGGCTGGCGTTCGGGCGGCGACTTCGAAAGCTGGGGCGGCGCGCATCTGCAGACGCTGTTCCGGGTGCTGCGCGACCTTGCCAACAGCCTGACCGCGACGCGCAGCGGCGGACGGCTGACGCTCGACTGGTCGATCGCGGCATGCGCCGCGATGCGCCAGAAAGGCGACTATCAGGACATGGCGGCGCGGCCGGGCGCGTTCTGGTCGGGCATCTATTACGTCGACGACGGCTATCAGAAATCCGACGACGAGGCGCTGGGCGGCGAATGCGAGCTTGCCGATCCGCGCGGCCCCTTGCCGGCGATGGTCGCGCCGGGTCTCGCCTATCGCATGCCCGGCGGCCTGGCCGCGGGGCAGAGCGAGATCATCCGCCCGCAGAGCGGCATGATCCTGCTGCATCCGTCGTGGCAGCCGCGCGGCGAGCGCCGCTATGACGGACCGGCGCAGCGCCTCACGATCGAGTTCGACCTTTCGGCGCCCGCGCCGTCGTCGACGCCGTGATCACTACCGCCCCGCGGTGATCGCCATGGTGATGGACGTCTTGCCGTCGGGCATCGTCTCGGTCCAGGTGTCGCCGACCTTGTGATCGCCCTTGATCTCGTTGCAATCGGCCTGGGCGTTGCCCGGCGGCGGCGGATCGGTCATGACGAAGCAGGCATGGGTCGCGTCCTTCCAGGAATAGGTGCCCTTGACCGTCGTGCCGTCGGTGTTGTGCCGCTCCCAGGTCTTGTCGGCATTGATGTAGATCGTGGTCTTGCGCCCGTCGGGCAGCGTCTGGGTGACCGTATTGCCGTAGGCGACCGCGAACGGATCGGCCTGGGCGGCTGCGACGGGCAGGATGACGGCCGCGAGGGCGGCCAGCGCAATGCGTTTCATGGATTCCCCTATGAAAATTGGACTTGCGGACTCGATATGGTGAACGAGTCCGCCCGCCCCAAGGCTAATCGGGAAAAAAACTACTGGATGCCCGCCACCAGCGAGACCGTGTAGGGCCCGGCGGTCCAGGTGTCGCCTATCCCGTGGGCCGAGATCGGCACGCAGGTGGGATCGGGCGTGCCCGACGACAGCATCGCCGTATTGGCATAGGTCAGGCAGATCGTGCCGCCCTTGATCTCCCAGTTCCCGGTCGTGCTGCGGCCGCCGGTCTTCACCGTGAAGGTGTGATCGGCGGCGTAATAGAGGTGCACCTCGTTGCCCGCGGCATCCTTGGTGATGGTGGTGTTGCCGAAGCGCGCCGCCATGACGTCGTCGGCAAGAGCACTGGACGCAAACGAAATCGCGATCGCGCACGCAAGCAATATCGCACGCATGTTGTCCTCCCTCTCGTTCAAGCGTTGTACGCGAGGCGCAGGCCCGGCGAGCGCCACGCCATCGCGGCCAGCTTGCCCGTCGAGGACATGGTGACGTAGGCCGTTTTCATGTCCTTTCCGCCCCAGCAGATGTTGGTGCAGATGAGATCGGGCAACGGCGTATGCTCGAATTTCTTGGTGTCGGGCCAAAAGGTCGAGATGCCGCCGGCCAGGATCGTGGCCACGCACACTCCGCCGTCGGCCTGCACGCCGAGCGAGTCGAAATAGCCGAGCCCGGGGAACGCGCCTTCGAAATCGGCCGGCGTGAAGCCCTGCGGCGGACGGCCTTCGCCCGGCGCCGCGAGGGGCAGGCTCCAGAGACGGCCGGGAAAGGTCTCCGCGTAATGCACCGTCTTGTAGTCGGGCGACATGCCCACGCCGTTCGGCGACAGGAGCTCGCGCAACACCTTGACGATCTTCGAGCCGTCGGCCCTGGCGTAATAGAGCGCGCCGTGCGTGCGGTGATGCGCATTGGTGCTGCCGTGATCGGTGAACCAGAAGCCGCCGTCCCGGTCGAAGACAAGGTCGTTCGGCGCCTGCAGCCCCTCGCCGTCGCAGTCCGAATAGAGCACTTCGGTCTTGCCGGTCGCGATGTCGATGCGCTCGATGCGTCCGCCCTTGTGCGACGCCGGCGTGTGGCCGGGGATCGTCAGCCCGTCGCGTTCGTGGATCTCGAAGTTGCCGCCGTTGTTGCAGCAATAGAGCGCGCCGTCCGGCCCGATGGCCAGACCGTTCGGTCCGCCGCCGGGCTCGGCGATCACCTGCGTGCCGCCGTCCGGCGTGACGCGGGAGATGCGCGCGGCCGCCATCTCGACCACGATCACCGAGCCGTCGTCCATGGCGACGGGGCCTTCGGGAAACCTCAAGCCCGTGGCGATTTCGCGGATATCCATCACGTTCCCTCCGAGTGCCGAGGGAAGGCTAGCGAAGATCAGGCCCGCCGCTCAAGCGTGACGTAGCTGTAGCTTTCATGATCCTCGCGCGCGGTCTCGCGCCACTCAGCCGGATCGAAGCCCGGCATGCGCGTGTCGCCTTCGACCTCACCGTGCACCTCGGTCAGATGGATGCGCGTGGCGTACGGCAAGGCCTGGGCATAGATCTGCGCGCCGCCGATGATGCAGATCTCGTCGGCCTGGCGCGCCAGCGCATCGGCGAGCGCATGCACGACCACAACGCCTTCCGCGCGGAAACCCGCGTCGCGCGTCACCACGATGTTCTCGCGGCCGGGCAGCGGCTTCCTCGGTAGGCTCTCCCAGGTCTTGCGGCCCATCACGACGGGCTTGCCCAGGGTGAGCTGCTTGAAGCGGCGCATGTCGTCGGGCAGGCGCCACGGCAATCCGCCGTCCTTGCCGATGACGCCGTTGTCGGCGCGTGCCAGCACGAACGAGACGACGCTCACGTCTCGGCCGCCTTCTTCAGCGCCTCGCCGCCGAGATTGTAGGCGATCCAGTTCTTTATCGAGGTCGCGCCGAGGCCGTCGTAGAAGTCGATCGACGGCTGGTTCCAGTCCAGCACCTCCCAATCGATGCCGATGCCGTCATGGGCGAGCACGCGCCTGGCCAGGTTGGCGATCAGCGCGCGGCCATAGTGACGGCCGCGGAATTCCGGATCGACGAAAAGATCGGCGAGATAGATCTTCCGGGCCGCTGCGAAGCTGCCATAGGTCCAGTACCAGTTGGCGATCCCGGCGGCGACGTCGCCCTGGAACAGCAGGTCGCAGAAGACCAGCGGACGCTCTGAAAGATAGTCGCGGCGCACGATCTCGGGCGTGATGTGGAATCGGTGCGTGAGCTTCTCGTACTGCGCGAGCGCCCGAAGCAGCGCCACGATCGTGTCCTCGTCGCCCGGCTTCGCCGGCCGGATGGTGAAGTCCGTCATGCCTGAATCGCCCCGTTTTCCCGAACCTTAGGGCAAGCCCGCCTGCGCCGCCATGCGCGTGGCGGGAACCCGTTTCCCGCTCCTTCGTTAATAAGGCGGCAAAGGAGATTCCACATATGAAAAAGCTGCTTGTTTCGGCGGCGGCGCTCGCCATTTTGAGTGCGCCGGTCGCCATGGCCGACGACAACGATAACAACAGCCGTCACCAGGGCCAGCATGAAAAGGCCACGCGCGACAGCGGCCCCGACCGCTCAAGCGACCGCGGCGCGACGCCCGATACGAGCGGCGGCCCGCGGCCGCGCACGATGAGCGGCAGCCCGGACACCGACAATGGCCCGCACCCGCGCACGACCGGCGGCAACCCCGACACCGACAACGGCCCGCGTCCCCGCACGACCGGCGGCAGGCCCGGCGCCGACAACGACCGTCCGCGCGACATGAACGACAACGACAGCACCGTCGTGCGCAACCGCGGCGACAACGACAAGACGGTGATCCGCAACAACGACAACGACAAGACCGTCATCCGCAACAACGACAACGACCGCACGGTCAACAAGACCGTCAACAAGACCGTCGTGCGCAAGACCGTCGACCGCGGCACCGTGCTGAAATTCCGCGCCAACATCACCGCGTCGCACCGCTATCATTTCGCGCGGGCCTATGTGCGTCCGGCCGGCTTCTATCCGCACCGCTGGGTATTCGGCGAGCGGCTGCCGCGCGCCTTCTTCGCGCCCGATTACTTCATCCTCGACTTCGCGGCCTATGGCCTGATCGAGCCGTGGTCGGGCTATGAATGGGTGCGCTATGGCGACGACGCGCTGCTGATCGACGTGGAGACCGGCGAGGTGATCCGGGTCGAATACGGCCTGTTCTACTGAAACCAGACCCTGGCGTTACGCGCGGGGCTTGAGCGAGGCCTCGGAAGGTTTTCCCTTCCGAGGCCTTGTTTGTCGGCGGCGCGCGGCAGCGCAGCGCGGGACGTGCCAGAGACTGCCTTCGCGATACGCATCGCAAGACCGGAACTGCGAACGCGGTGTCGCGATGCGAGCGCGCCGGAAGGACGGCGAGTGCCCGTTCGGCGGCAAGGCCGCGCTTTGCCGCCAGCGCCCGCAAGGCACAGCCGAAAAGCACGAGCCTAGCCGCCAGCGCGCGGGTGCGGCGGATCATTTCCATCACCTTGGCGTGGCGGGCGGCGCGGGCGGCCGAGTAGCAGCCGTGGATCAACCGGTTACGGTTGCCGAACGGTGCGCCGCGCTTGCCTCCTGTCCGCTTGCCCAATTGAACCTCATGTTTCGAGGGGGTACCCCCCCTTCCCTGTTCCTCACCGCTTCCGTACATCTGCAGGCGACAGCGATTTTTTCGAATTCAATTCCGGCAGAACCTCATTCAACCCTTTGATCGCGCGCGGAAAAGGCCGGAATAAATCGCGCCGATCGAACACGCTTCTGTACATCTGCAGGCTTTGGCGAGAATCCGCGCCTCCTTCCGCGCACATCACCTGCGTCGGAGATGGCGAGGGCCGAAAGCCGCTTCAAGTCCCGGTAGCGAGAAATTTTATTGCTATTTTTGCGACAGTCAGACCGCGACTTCGGCCTTGATGTGCGGATGGGCCTGGTAGTTCTCGAGCGCGAAGTCGCGGTACTCGAACCCGAAGATGTCGCGGACCTTGGGATCGATGCGCATGGTGGGCAGCGCATAGGGCTTGCGCGAGAGCTGCTCGCGCGCCTGGTCGAGATGGTTGAGATAGAGATGCGCGTCGCCGAAGGTGTGCACGAACTCGCCGGGCTTAAGCCCCGTGACCTGCGCCACCATCATGGTCAGCAACGCATAGCTCGCGATGTTGAACGGAACCCCTAAGAAGATGTCGGCGGAGCGCTGATAGAGCTGGCAGCTCAAGCGCCCGTCCGCGACGTAGAACTGGAACAGGCAGTGACATGGCGGCAGCGCCATCTTCGGCACGTCGGCCGGGTTCCAGGCGGTGACGATCAGCCGGCGCGAATCCGGGTTGCGCTTGATGTCGGCTATGAGGTTCGCGATCTGGTCGATGGTGCCGGCATTGTTGTCGGGCCCGCATACGGGCCACGACCGCCATTGATGGCCGTAGACCGGGCCGAGCTCGCCCGCCGGATCGGCCCATTCGTCCCAGATGGTAACGCCGTGCTCCTGCAGCCAGCGCACATTGGTGTCGCCTCTCAGGAACCACAGCAGCTCGTAGACGATGGCCTTCAGGAACAGCTTCTTGGTCGTCACCATCGGGAAGCCTTCGGCCAGGTCGAAGCGCATCTGATGGCCGAAGACGGAGAGCGTGCCCGTGCCCGTGCGGTCGCGCTTCTCCACACCGCCGGTCAGAACGCGTTCCATCAGGTCGTGATATTGGCGCATGGCGATGCTTCGTCGATTCCTTGGTATTTTAACCCGTCATGCGTATATTGGGAGTGTCCGGCTCGTCCGGACTATGGCGATAAACGGCCACGTAATAAGCGGACCGGACCCGGGGGCGGTACCCGGCGCCTCCACCGGACGGGATGCGAAAGCGTCCCGTGCGGCGGGGGCGAAACAGGATCGACGGACGTGTAAAGGTGGTTCTTTTGCCCGGTGTTGTTCCGCCGTTATCGGACTACTCGTACAGGTGCCAACGATAACGAAATGGCCCTCGCTGCCTAATAGGTAAGCGCAGCCCGGGGAGAGCTGGGCAACAGAATCTCCCCACTTGATCTCCTTCTACCTGTCTCGACATCGCTCTTCCGACACAAAAAGGGGGGAATCATCACCCTTCGGTTGCGCATCGTTTTACGCCGCAAACCAGTGAAACTCTTCACAAATCTGGTGTTGCGAGTAACTCGCAATGATGTAGACTAGGTAATGAAAACGCGTCTCAATAAGACGTGCGGGCGGGCGCCGCCGAAAAATCGACAGCCGCAGGAGGGAATGATGCAACGTGTGATTCGCGGGACGCTGCTTGCGCTTGGACTGGCGCTGCTGGTTCCGGCCCAGGCGCTCGCCGACGGCGGCGTATGCCCGCGCCCTGCGGTCGGCAGCGAGGTGCTTCCGCCCCCCGATATCTATAGCCAGAACGGCAGAATAGAGGTCTCGCTCAACTACTACACCTCGGTCGACGACGCGGGCCGCACGCTGTTCTGCTTCGTCACCGCCGACGGCAAGCTGTCGCCGACCTTCCACGTCAATCCCGGCGACCAGCTTCTGATCCACCTGACCAACATGCTGCCGCAGGCGCCGCTGGGCCGTTCGGAGATGGTCGCCAACGACGCCAATGTCTGCGGCAATGCGCTGATGACCGACACCTCGGTCAACATGCACTTCCACGGCTTGAACGTGTCGCCGCGCTGCCACGGCGACGAGACCATCCGCACCCTGGTCAATTCCGGCGAGACCTTCGACTACAACCTGCACATCCCGCCGGACGAGCCGCCGGGCCTGTACTGGTATCACCCGCACATCCACGGCATCTCGTCGATCGCGGTGCAGGGCGGAAGCACCGGCGTCATCGAGGTCGAGGGCATCCAGAACATCCAGCCGGCCGTCGCAGGACTCCCGCAGCGCTTCGTGGTGCTGCGCGACGAGCCGCTGATC
>Ga0213876_10000514_pt1 | contig 29913 bp, 27 predicted proteins | sample BarmaccomBMRX_R9_FD_160113 | JGI IMG/M metagenome (GOLD analysis project Ga0213876, IMG submission 160113) | Root-associated microbial communities from Barbacenia macrantha in rupestrian grasslands, the National Park of Serra do Cipo, Brazil - RX_R9 | ecosystem: Host-associated > Plants > Roots... | reverse complement strand
TGACGAATACCTCGGTTAACCCCGCGCGCAGCACCGGTCCAGCCTTGTTTGCCGGTGGTGAATACATCGCGCAGCTTTGGATGTTTTGGCTGGCACCGATCGTGGGCGGCCTAATCGCCGGCGCAATCGGTCGTGCCGTATTTGAACCAGCTGATGCGGTTGAGACTGTGGTCACAGAGGAGCGCCGCGCCTGAGAACTCCAAAGGGTGCCTCTGGGCGTCGCGCTTCGTGACCACGAGAAGGTCGTCTCGAAACGCAAATGCCGAGTGGGTTCGCGCTTGAGATCGATTTCGCGGACCCGATTGCCCCGCGTGACCGCGGTTTCAGCCAGCGCACGCGCAAGCTAGAGCTGAACACCGCCGTCTGCCGGCCGTGCCGCAATGGCACTCGAGTCCAACATGGACAGCGGAATTGACCGCGCCCCTGGAATGTTGTGCTCGCACGCGCGGCGAGCCAAGTTCCAGCATGAGGGAGGGCTGTTGTTCACCTAATTGATGGACAGGCTGCGATAGCCGCACACCGCTCTGGTCAGGTGAGGGGTGGGATGCGCAGCACCTGGCCGGGATAAATCAAGTCCGGGCGTCAATCTTGTCGGCCGGCAGGCCCTGCTTGGCGACTTCCTGCTTGAGGATCTCAGGTGCTGCTGGCTTACCCTCACTCGGGCCCGTGCAGCTTCGCGCCGACCTCCTTGATGAAGCTGATGAGACTCATCGAAGGCTCCTCTTCTGTTGGCCCAGCCCGTCGCTTGACGAACTCGAAACGCCCTCTTCCGATCAAACGCGCAATCGGCAGAGTGCATATTGGCAGCGCTCTTTTTTGCTTCTGCGCGGAGGCGATCCTAAGGCTTGCGAGCAGCTCGCGCAGCCGCGACTTGCAGACACGGTCGAGCTTTCACCCGATAACACGCCTGGGTGACATAGGCCAGCACGTCCCTTCGCGTCTTGGGTATCAGCGCCTCAGCCGCTTTGCACAGGGGTCCTGAATCCACGGTAATCCCCCGCCAGGAAATTTCTGGCGACTGGAGTGGCACTTTCTTGGGATATCACTATACCCCCTTCGAGAACCGAAGAAGAACATTTCATCGGGAACAAAGTGGGGGAGTTGCTTCCCGCACGGCGGCGCTGGCTTGAGCGAAGGTTTCTTGGAATGCGAATAGCACCAAACAAATTAGCAGCGCTGCAAAGCTGGAGGGGGAATGAATATCACTGACCTGATGCAAGGCAGCCAAACCAGTATCGCGGTTCAGATTCTGACAGCACCTGACAATCCTGACACACATGACAAATGTCCCCCATTAAAGAAATCCGTGCACGAGACGACTTCTCACGCTACTGCTTCACCATATCGAAGCGCCGCATACATCTTCCTCCAATTGAGAGGCATCGGTAACTCTGAGCCGAGCTCCGCGACTATTTGCGAAAGGACGCGGAGATCGGGGTCGTCAAGATAGATGGCCATAACACTTTTCCTAAGTATTGGAGCGAATGACTCTACTCGCTCAAGCGGCTTTGTACGAGCCCCTCGACATGCCGCCGGGCTGAGGCGGCAAGCGCGTCGAGGGCGGACGTGGAGAGCGGCTCTAAGGGGTGCCAGCGGTAAACCATGAGCACCGCACGGTTCTTGTCGTCCCAGCTCCTGGTGCGGATGACCTCGACCTGAAGCCCGTGCTGTCGCATCAGATCAACCTGCTCCCGCGAGGGCCAGCATTCGACGTGCGCGGTGGCGCAGAGTCGCTTCCAGCGATCGCGCCAGAGCTCGAGGCGTTTGAGGAGTGGAAAAATGATGCGATTCGCCCTGTCCGTGTCCGAGAGCTTGCGCCCCGGCATCGGCTCGTCCGACAGGGACGCGGTCCGGCCGAGAACGAACGTGGTGCGCGCCCACCGCTCATCCTCGTCCGGCACTGGCACGAGGCCGTATTTTTCGGTGAAGGCTTTCTTGGCGCGGTGCATTGCGGTTTTCATAACTAAAGTTCCTTATTGCTGGGGTTAATCCAAGGTTTTCAGGCACGGCACTCAGGGGAGTTTGGGCCAATCGAAATATCTGCTCAGAGTGCTTCATTGAGCAGAGTTTCGAGGTCCGCATCTTTGGATGGTCCAGGGGGACGTGATCGGACTTCTCTGGGAGCTCGTAGACCTCGGGGTAGCGCCAGAAGAGCTTGGTGATACCCTTGTGCTGCGCGATGCAGAGGTCGAGCCCACCACCGCAACCTTCGCATCTGAATGTGATGATCAGGCCATGCCGTCGGCTGCTAGGGTTCTTGCACTTAAAGGAATTCGAGAGGACGCTCCTGACCTCGACCCGTTCAGCTGTGATCCGCGTCCGGCGAGTGATAGCAGCGTCTTCGTTCCGATCGAACGACGTAACGGCGCCCTGATGCATGCCACCTTCGAAGCCGCAGCGCGGGCACATGAGCTCGCTCTCGTGCAAGGGGATGTTCAAGAGATTAGACACCGTTCTTCTCCTTAGAATCAGTTTTGTCGCTCTTAGCCGCGGCTGCGTTCATACGCTCTTGCGACGAGAGGGCTACGCGTGTGTAGACCGCGCGGCGACGCTTGTTGACCTTCCACAGGCCATCGCTGGCATCCGGGTTAAGCTGTTTCACATACCCACAGCTCCGCATCCTGTGCGGAATTACCCGTTGCTGGTTGCTCTTGAGGAACTCGACGAGGCGAACCATCTCTGGATCGACGGTATGCTTTGAAGCGGCGGCAACGAGCTCGTGCAGAGTGACGGCATCTGGTTGCTTTAACCCCTCGAGAATGTCCTGCAGCGGCGGCACATGCTCAGCGAGGAGCTCCGAGCTGGCGCGCTCACGCCACGCGTCGGTCTTGGGAGGCGGCCGCATCGGGTCGAAGTCGGAGAGGTCGACTTTGCGCAGATAGTCGATGACGTGCCAGTCACCACCTTCGGCAAGCCAGCGCCAGAACCTGTCAAAGAAGCCTGGCGCTATTTCCCCCAACGTGAGGCGCGAGTGAAGGACAACCAAGCGGCGATCGTCTGCTGGAACGTGAATGCTTTCGATGTCGTTGCTCGTCAGAACCACGCCCATCACGTTCCGAGCGTAATATTGGCCCTTGTGCTTCTCGTTCACATAAATCACGGGCGGTGGTGTGGTGATGTAGGTCTTCAGAGTCTCATAGAGCCCGAACTTACTTGGCCCACGCCGCCGCGCAGGATCTCCTTCATGAGCCTCACTGATGAGCAGGACGCCAGACTTAGCCCAGGGATTAAAATCATCGTAGAGGTTGTGTGGGTGGATGTTATGGAAGGGCAGCGCGTTGCGCACCGGCTTAATGAGAGCGTCTTTGCCGATCCCCTGAGGACCAACGAGGACCAGCGCCCAGTTGATCTTCCCGCCAGGGTTCTGCACCTTGTAGGCGAGGAAGCGGATCAGCAGCTCCCAGTCTTTCGGGAACATGAGCCGCGCATGGTCCAAATACATGCCGGCTTGACTGGCATCGCCCGGCTTGAGAGTTGATTCGATGTACTGGTTCATCAGGTGAAATCCTTCTGTTGGAACTAGAGAGCCGTCTTCCCGAACTGTTGTGTTACGGATGATGCAGGGGAGGGACGGGTCCCATGTAAGTCCGTGCACCCCGAGGTTCTGGCGGATGAACTCGGAGGCCTTCTGGCGAATCTGCCGACCGTCCTTGTCGAGCAGCGGCGCGCCATTCGCGGCGAATGCAGGGAAGGGCGGGATGTGGTCGTCGATGCCCTGTGCCTTCTTCCACGTCCGGCCGTCGTGGAGGCAGATGAAGTTGCCCTCGGGCAGATTGGCGACGAAAGCGTAAACCTTCGCCGGTATCTTCGGATTGCGAACGATCCCGTCGTCACCGTTACCAGCGACGTCTGCACCTTGGGCTTCACCCGCGGGCTTCTCAGTCGCGACGTCCTCGTCGGCTGGGCCTGAGGCCGGGCGCCCCAGCTCGATCGGCGACTTGATGCGGCCTTTGAAAGGGCAGGCCCCGCACGCCTTGGAATCGAGGCTTTCGAAATAGGCACAGGTTTTGGGGGCCCCTGTCTCCAGCGCACGGTCGATTTTGTCTTGTGTCTGCGTCTCGTTGTATCGAGGGTCCTGGCTCGACCATTTATGTACGGTCGCCGCGCCATTGACGCAGAAGGCAACGGTGCCAGTGCTCGCGAACCACAAAGGCTCCGGTTGCAGGCCTTTGGGCTCTCGAAAGGCGCGGATATGATGGCAACGATCGGCCATGCGATCGGCGTCAGAGGGCTCGAACTGATCACCGATCTCGGCAGCACTCGCGTTGACCTCGTGACCGCGCTCTTCACACGCCCTGAGGTAGCCGGGTAGCGGCTTCGGTCGCCCGTCAGCGTCCACCAGGTCGAGATCGCGCAGCAGCTTACCCAAGGCTGCGCTGTCACGACCGGAGTTCGACGAGCCTGCCCCACCGGGTTTGATCGTGGAGGGGTCGAGTGGGGTGTCGGCCAGCGACAGGATCATGACGGGGTTCTCGGGGCGTCCCGGCTTGCGGTTCGTCGTGCCAGGCGGGCGCAGGATCGAGGCGCGGTCGGTGGCTCGGCTCGGGTCAAAGCGAAGGCCAGCCTCGCGCGCCATCTCTGCAAGGCCACACGCACGAGTCACCCACTCATCGCTCGTCAACTCTCTCGTGAGCGGCCAATAAATGTGCAAGCCGTTGCCGGAGTCCACGACTGTGGGGGTCGGGAGATTGGCGCTGCGGACGAAGTGGAGGAGCGCCGCGAACGCGTCTCCCTTGTTGGCGTAGAGCACGCCGAGACGCTCGTCGACGAGGTCGATGTCCATCCACAGGCTCTTCACAGCCCGGACATTCACGCCCCGGCGGCCGGCCTTCTTGCCATCGTCGGGCAGGACCGTCTCGCCATGCTGCTTGTAGGTCGCTGTTGCGAAGAAGACGTTGTTGCCAGCCCGGTCGTAAGTGCGGATCGTCTGTGCGAGCTGCTCGACGGTTTTCGACCAGTAGTGGAACGGAGCTTCCCTGCCCCTTGCGAAGACGGCCGCGCAGTACCACCCCTCGGCGGGGAGGATGATCTTGAGGAAGCGGATGAGCTCGTCGAGGGGGAGAGCCCGTCCGGCGACTGCTGCGAGAGAGACAGCTGGGGTGTCAGGGGACGCAGAGGCGTCATGCAAGTCTTTGCTTGCATTTAGCTCTTTTGGCCCTTGTGCCCCTGGCTCGGATGTGCTGTAAGAGATGCTGTCGTCGTTCTGTAAGACATCTTCTTCAGCGCCCCGGTTAGCCCCCGGGGCGTTCTCGTTCTGGAGTGACATAGAATAGACCTTTACAATGCGGCCCGATGGGCCTGTTGATTCGATGGGTCACGATTCTCATTTCAGTTTCTCCTCTCCATTCCCGCGAGTAGTCTCAGACGGCAGCTTGGAGCTGCTCTTTGCGAGCTCGTTGCTCGGCGTGCCATTTGCGAAGTCCGGACCGAAGCCCTGATGTCCCGAAGCTCACGCGTGACGCACGCCACACCGTCATGAAGTCGCCGACGCTGATGAGATACTCTGTCGTGCCCGGCCGAAGCACTTCGACCTCCGGATGATTCCTCAAAACGCGGCGAATGATGTCTGTGCTAACGCCCAGCTCCCGGGCCAACACCGGGATGCCGACGTAACTTAGATTCTGAAGCGGGCTCTGCATCGAAGTGGTCCCCTTGCGCTGCTGCAGTGATTCGCGCTCCTCCCAGTTATTTCCGTGGTTTGTCAATCGGGCGTGGCCAAAAAATCGGCTGATCTGAAAAATTAGCGCGGCGTGAGACTCCTCAACCCATCGTGGTTCAGCAGCTGGTGCAGGGCGACAGCTCTTTACCCGATGGTGAGGCGGAGAGGATGGTCGCGGCCGGGGTTGGCACGCCAGGGCTTCAACGAACAGGGCTGCGGGTGCCAGCTGCCATCGCGAGCTCCTACGCGGTCGATCACCTGGCGTGCCCGGTCTTGCCTTCGGGGCTCTTGGGCCTCAGCCGGACTGCAGGTAAATAGGTCAGGGCAGGGGTGCACGCGCCGGTCGCGGCCAGGGGTCGAGCGGGGTTGCCGGGGCCTTTGAACGGGGGTGATGGGTTGAACACAATTCAGCCCTAATGGCCGAGGCATGCGAAAATAAATAGGCTCAATTTTTCCTGTATGCGTTTTGCGAGTAGCGAGCCATCGATTCAGAAAAGTTATGGATTGGGGCAGCTCGATTCAGAAAGTGATGGATCAGGCCGAAAGGGCGCGTTCTGGTCAGTGATCCGGTCAGTGATCGCCAGGGGCGCTATTGAGCCGGCTAAAACGGGCGAATAAATGTAGACCCCATGGGGAGGAGGTGGTAAAATTTGGGTGTGTAAAAACAAGTTTCGGAGGAGAGGTGGTCAGTGAAGTCAGTGATCGGCAGTGATTTTTCTGACTATTGTTTTTCTTGACCTATTTTCTATGGCTCTTCTGCGCTGGGCAGCACGCATGTACGTCCTTTTTTGTAAATATTTTTTTTTCTGCAACTATCACTGACTTCACTGACTTCACTGACCAGCTGCGTGCGAACGTGCTGAACTTAAGGGGCATTTTTTTGGTCAGTGATCCGTCGCCCAAGGCCGGTGATCACCGATTTCGCTAACCGTGGCGAGACTGTGGCGTGAACACTCTTCTGCCGCATGTGGACGACGCCAACCAGCGAACCCGATCGCACCTAGCGCAATAGATCTAACCTCGTCGTTGCCGATGAACCCGAATAGCTGGCAGAAGTAAAAAGATTCGAGCTCGAGGCGGGCGCGCTATAGGCGACGACGCTCGGCGACTGCGTAATCGGAGCCGCCGCAGCGCTCACCGCGGAGGCGATCGCAGCGATGGGGGCACCTGGCCCTGAAGCTCGCGTCTCGGGAAGATCGGCGCTCGCAAGCCAAAACCTAGCCAAAAATCGACGACAATCCTTCCCCTGCCGGACGCGATAAATCATACCCTCCATCGTGACCACCAACCTCAAAGAGCCCCCTTCGGTAGCTATAGCCTCCCCGACCGACGAGAGCCCCTCTCGTCGTCCGAAGCAGCAAGGCTGGGGTAAATGAGCGTCTTCACTCCGCGGCAGGTCGCCGATCGCTGGCAGTGCTCTGAGCGCCACGTGCGCAACCTCATTAGGGTTGGCACCTTGCGTTCATTTCGTATCGGCGGGAAGTTGCTTCGCATTGCGGAAGATGCGGTGAGGGAGGTCGAATGTCAGGCTACACCCTCGGACGACTCAATGGCGAGTTCGTCCTCGCTTTCTGGCGAAACGGAAAGCGGAAACGTTACCGCCTTGGCACCCGCGACCCGCGCGAAGCTGAACGTCGCGCGCCATCAGTTTTCAAAGAGCTGAGCCGCCCCAAGGGCGAAACGGTAAGCGCGCTCTGGCACGGTTATCTGGCAGACATGAAGGGTCGCGCAGTCGTCGCCACGATGGCTCACACCTGGAAGGCCCTCGAGCCACGGTTCGGTTCGCTTGCCGCCGAAGAGATCGAACGAGACCACTGCCGGGCGTATGTCGAAGCGCGACGCACTGCAGGCATTAAGGACGGCACGATCCACACCGAACTTGGGCACCTGCGCATGGTCCTGCGCTGGGGCTGGAAGGGCAATTTGATTTCTTCCGCACCGCATATCGAACGACCATCCAAACCGCCGCCGCGGGAGCACCATCTGACGCGGAAGCAGGCCCGCGCACTGATCAGCCACGCCACCATGCCGCATATCCGGCTGTTCATCATTCTCGCATTGACGACGGGTGCGCGCAGCGCGGCGTTGCTTGGGCTCACCTGGGATCGATGTGACTTCAAGCGCAGCAAGATCAACTTGCGGGATCCATTCCTAACACGACCGCACAAGGGCAGAGCGGTCGTGCCGATGAATGACACGGCTCGAGCCGCGCTGACTGAAATGAAGTCGGGTGCCTTAAGCCCCTTCGTCATCGAATGGGCTGGGAGGCGCGTCGCCTCTGTCAAGAAGGGGCTCGCTGCTTCGGCACGCGCTGCCAAGCTCGAGGGTGTGTCGCCACACACGCTTCGCCATTCGGCCGCGGTGCACATGGCAGAAGACGGCGTCCCTATGGAGGAGATCGCATCCTTCCTCGGTCACAGCGATGTCAAGGTCGCGCGCAACATCTATGCGCGCTTCTCGCCCGATTATCTACACAAGGCGGCGAAGTCGCTTGAATATGGTTCGTTAGGTTCAATGCGACCAAAGAGAACTACGATGAAATGATGGGCAAATCATTGAAGTTGCTGGTGGGCGCGACAGGGATCGAACCTGTGACCCCTACGATGTCAACGTAGTGCTCTTCCGCTGAGCTACGCGCCCGCACCAGGGTTGCGCCGAAGCTCGGCGCAAGCCCGTCCTATACGCGGCGCCGGCGAGCGAGGCAAGGACCGCTACCGACAGTGTCGTAAGCACACGAGTTGTCCAGGTCAGGTAGCACACGAGTTGTCCGGGTTTTGATGCTGTCCGATGGACCGTCGCGTCCCCGGCCGAGCTTCCCCGCAAGGAAACTTTCTGGAGCCTATGCCGTTCTAACGCGTCAAGGAGTACGTAATGGTAGAGGACCTCGACAAGATGAGCAGCATCGAACGCCAACAGAACCCGCGGGAGATCGCCTACGAGGTCGCGGATTTTGCGCGCAAGCACGGCCTCAGCATGGCGGAGGCTCGCGGACTCATGGAGAAGATCGGCAATGACTGCACGAAGCTCGACGCCGCTGCCAAGAAGCTGAAGCGTCACTGAGATGCTGGTCCAGGCTCCCATTTCGGCAGAGACCGAGAAAGAGGTCCACACGAAGAGCGAAGACATCGACCAAAACGTCATGAGCGACGTTCTGAAGGCCGTCGTGGCCCGTGTGAAAAAGATCGATCGCGAGCACGACATTCCCTACATCGCTGGATACAGCCAGAACGGCGAGAAGGTCTATATCGACCGCCACCTCCCGCGGTCCGCCGTGCTCGGTGGCAAGCGCGTGCATACGGACCGTTTCGTCATCCTGCATGAGGCCGTGGAAAAGGCGCTCCTCGATGAGCTCGGCCTGCACTATCTGCATGCGCATCAGATCGCGCTCAGAACCGAAAGAGCAGCGGTCGAAGCCGAAGGCCTCGCTTGGCGCGAATACAATGCCTTTACCAAGTCGCATGAGCGGGAGATCGACGATGAAAAGCTGCGGAAGGTGCCGGACGATCTCGATCTCACGCCTTATCGGAACGAGCGCGACTTCCAAAAGCTCCAGCAGATGATGGCCGCGATCCGCGCTGAACCTTAGAGTGAGATCCGCGAAAATCGAGGCTTCTCGCTAGCCTTCGCCCAAGCTTTCCCGAGACCGCATATTTGCTCGAACCGGCGCGCACTTCCCCGCGCCGATGAGGCGTGTCGAGTTAAAGCCCTTGTGCGCGATCGCGTTCTCCGTGCTAAGGCGGAATTCCCTCAACCCTGCCGAAGCCCTTGCATGTTCGACGCGCTCCTCGTGGTGCTGCCGGTCTTCGGCGTCATCTTTCTCGGTTACATCGCAAGGCTCGCCCGCTATGTGACGGACCGGATGGGAGATGGGCTTTCGGAATTCGTCAACGACATCGCCATCCCTTTCCTCATCTTCGAGACTTTGTCGACGGCTCGCATCCCGAGCGAGCAACCTTGGGGCTACTGGATCTCGTATTTCGGGGGCGTCGCCGTGGTCTGGACACTCGCGATGTGGGTCGCGGGACGCTTCTTCCACTACGGGCGCTTGCCGCGTGTGGTCGCCGGTTTTGCCGCAGGCCAGGCGAACACCGTCCTTGTCGGCATCCCCCTCATCCTCAAGGCGTTCGGCAAGGCCGGCGAAGTGCCGCTCTTCCTCCTCATCGCCGTCCATCTCCCCCTCACCATGACGGCCGCGACCGTGCTCGCCGAGGGCGGCCATCTGCGAGTGTCGGCCATCGTCTCTCGTCTAGCACGCCACCCCATCCTGATCGCCATGGCGCTCGGTTCGGCCATGCGCGTCCTTGGCCTCTCGGTCGCCGAGGTGACACCGGTGAAATCCGTGCTCGACATGGTCGCAGCCTCGGCGGTCCCCTGCGCCTTGTTCTCGATGGGGATCGCGATGCGTCGCTATGGCCTGCAGGCCGGTATCGGGCTCCCGGCGATTGTCACGGCGATCAAGATCGTTCTGCACCCGCTCATCGTTTATGTCTTGGCCACGAAGGTCTTCGCCATCGACCCTGTATGGGCCGGCGTCGCGACTTTGTTTGCGGCCTGTCCTTGCGGCATCAATGCCTATCTCTTCGCCTACAAATACAAGGAGGCGGCAGATTTCGCCGCGACCGCCATCGCCATCTCGACGGCCATCGCCGCAGTGACCGTGACTTTGTGGATCTGGTATCTCGCGCCGCATTCGGCCGGCTTTTGAGCCGGCGCGGGCGCATCGGAGCTCAGCGGCGGAACGCGTCTTGTCGTTGTGCCGGACTCGATGGGGAAAGCCCGAGGCGCTTGCGAATATCGAGCGGCGTCGCACCGCTCGCGCGCAGCTCGCGCAGGCTCGTCGAGGTGATACTTTTCGAGAGCTTGCGTCCCTCTTCGTCGAGGATGAGACGGTGGTGATGATAGGAGGGCTCCGGAAGCCCGAGCAGATTTTGCAGCAGCCGGTGGATCGATGTCGCCGCACGAAGGTCGATGCCGCGCACGACTTGCGTCACGCCTTGTGCGGCATCGTCGAGCGTCACCGCGAGGTGGTAGCTCGCCGGCGCGTCGCGGCGCATGAGGATCACATCGCCCCAGGCGAGAGGATCGCCCTCGACGGCACGCCAGGATGAACTGGGCTCTGCCGTGTCATGCTCGCGAAAGGTGATCGGCCCGGCGATGTCGCTTGCTTGCATCACGCGAAGTCGCCAGGCATGTCCTTGCCCCTCTGCGATTCGCCTTGCGGATTCCCCCGGGTCGAGATCGCGGCAGATCCCCGGGTAGATCGCGGCGCCGTCCGGATCGCGCGGCCATTTTTCGCCACTGCGATCTTCGTGCTCGGCGACCGCGCGGCCAAGCTTCGCGCGCGAGCAGAAGCAAGGATAGACGAGCCCGCGTCGCTCGAGCGTCTGGAAACCCTCGCGGAAGAAGTCGATATGCTCGCTCTGCCGACGCGCCGGACTCTCGAAGCCTACTCCCAGCCATTCGAGATCCTCGATGAGCGCGGCCTCAAATTCCGGGCGGCAGCGCGCCGGATCGATGTCCTCGATACGCAAGAGAAGCCGCCCCCCGCAGGCGCGCGCCGCGTCAGCGTTGATGAGCGCCGAGAGCGCGTGGCCAAGATGCAGGTAACCGTTCGGGCTCGGGGCGAAGCGAAAGACGTCAGGCGCGAACGGGGTGCCGGTGCGCGACGGCATCCGACGCGATCGGATCATGGGCAAGCCTCTAGTGCTTTCGGGAAAACGATATTCCGCTCTCCCGATTCATCTGCCGGAGCTAAGCACGGGCCTCTCGCAACGCCTTTGCCTTCTCCATGGCCGCACGCGCGCGCTTGGCGATTTCGGCGAAGCGGCCTTCCCTGATGTCCTGCGGGCGGGCGATCCAAGTCCCGCCAACCGCGATGACGCTCTTCAGCTTCAGCCAATCGTCGAGATTGTCGAAGCTCACGCCTCCGGTCGGCATGAAGGCGAAGCCGAGATGCGCGAAGGGCGCCGCGATGGCTTCGAGTGCCTTCGGGCCGCCGGCAGCACCGGCGGGGAAAAATTTGGCGACGCGTACGCCATGGGCTGCGGCCGCCGAGATATCGCTCGGCGTCATCACGCCGGGTGCGAAAGAAAAACCTCTTTTGGCGGCTGCTTCCACAATGCGAGCGTCGAAACCGGGAGCGACCGCGAATTGCGCCCCGCTCTCGCGTGCCGCCTCGAGCGAGGCAAGGTCGAGCACCGTCCCGGCGCCGGCGAGAAGATGTGGCCGTTCGGCTGAGAGCTTCGCGAGCACGCGCGCCGCGGCCTTCGTGCGAAAGGTGATCTCGGCGACCGGCAATCCGCCCTCGAGCAGCGCGTCGGCAAGCGGGATCGCATCTTCCGCGTTCTCGATGGCGATCACCGGGACGACGCCGATCGCGGCAATCCTCGCGAAGGGATCATTGGCAGCGGGGCGGCGAAGAGAAGTCATCTCAGAGCTTGCCGGCATTTTTCAGAATGGCCTGTGCGTGCTGCATCCCGGTATTCGCCGCCGGGACGCCGGCATATATCGCGATCTGCATGAGCGCCTCTTTCACATCATCGAGCGTGAGAGAGCCTTGCTCGATGCCGGCCCGCAGATGCAGGCAAAATTCTTCCCAGCGGCTCAGCGATGCGGTGATGGCGAGAACCAAGAGGCGACGCGTGCGCTGGTCGAGGCCGGGCCTCGTCCAGATCTCGCCCCAAGCGATGCGGGTGATGAAGTTCTGAAACTCGCCGGTCAGCGCATTGCGCGAAGCAAGCGACTTGTCGACCCACGGATCCCCAAGCACGGCGCGGCGCATCGCGAGGCCCGCCTCGAAAAGAGCTTCGCGCGCCGCGGAGACGTCCTTTTGCGCCACGCCTTCGCTGAGAAAAGCCAGGACGGCGCCGGCGAAGGCGTCCGGCTGCTCGACCGCCGAGAGATGCGCCGCATCGAGCGTGACCGACCGTGCCCCGGCGACGGCTTTGGCGATGAGCTCGCCATGTTCGGCGGGCGGCGTCGAGACATCTTGCGCGCCGTTGATCACGAGGAGCGGTGCCTTCAGGCGCGCGAGCTTGTCCTTGAGCTTCATGCCCGAGATGGCCATGCAGCAGCCGGCGTAGCCTTCGGGATCGGTCGCGAGCAGGGTCGTGCGCGTCGTGCCGAGAAGCGGCGGCTTCCTGTCGCGAAAGCTTTGCGTGAAGAAGCGGCCCAGCACCGCGTCGAGAACGGCCGGCATCCCTTCCTTGCGAACCAGCAGCGCGCGTTCGCGCATGAGCTCGGGTGACATTTGCGCCGAAGTGTTCGCGCCGATGACGCGCATGACGCGATCCGGGTGCTCGATCGCAAGCTCGAGCGCGGTCATGCCGCCCATCGACAGTCCGCAGAGATGAGCGCGTGCGGCGCCGGCCGCATCGAGAACGGCGAGGGCATCGTCGGCAAGCATCGGGAGCGAGTAGTCGCCTTTCGGGGCGTCGGATGCTCCATGTCCGCGCGTGTCCATGCGCAGCACGCGGAAATCGCGCGTGAGGAGCGGCATCACCGCGTTCCACATGGCGTGGTCCGTGCCGAGCGAATTGAGGAGAAGGAGCGGCGGCTTGGCCTCGTCGCCATCGGCACGCCAGTAAAGGCGCGCCTTCTCTCGCGTCACGAACGCCATGGCTTTGCTCCTTCGCGCATTGTCATCCCTTCGTCTCGCCCGCGCGCCGCCGATGCACCGCAAGCGCATTGCCGATGAAGGCCTCGCACGAGCCGAGATAGGTCGAGGGATCGAAGATCTCCCTGATCCGCTCGGGAGAGAGCTCGGCGGCGACCGTATCGTCGTCAAGGGCGAGGTCGCGCAAATGGCGGTTCTCCGCGACCGCGCGCTGCGACAAGGCCTCGACTGCATGGTGGGCTTCGTTGCGTCCGCGCTTCGGCGCGAGCGCAAGCATCAAGCGTTCCGCGAGGACGAGGCCGTTCAGGCGCTCGAGATTGCGCCGCATGGCGGTGCTGTCGACCGTGAGGCCGCCTATGGCATCCGCCAAGGCCAAGGCCGCCCCATGTGTGGTCTCGAACAAAGCCGCGAGTGTCGGCGCCTCGGCTTGCCAACCGCCAAGCGCTCGCTCCTGCTCTTGCACCATGGCGGAGAGAAGCGTGGCCGTAAGTCCCGGTGCTCGCGTCGCAGCCGCGAGCGCCACCATGGAGCCGATCGGGTTGCGCTTGTGCGGCATGGTCGAGGAGCCACCCCGACCTTGACCCGAGGGTTCGGCGACCTCACCGATCTCCGCTTGCGACAACAAGGAAAGATCGCGCGCGATCTTGCCGAGCGTGCCGGTGAGGATGCCGAGCGCGCAGCCGAGGCCCGCCATCGCGTCGCGTCGCGTGTGCCAAGGCATCGGCGCAAGCGACAGGCGAAGAAGCGCGGCGAGGCGATGGGCCACCTCGGTGCCCTTGTCACCGAGCGCGGACAAATTGCCGGCGGCGCCGCCGAATTGCAGGCTCAGCGCATGCTCGCTTTCACGCGACAAGCGCGAGAGCCCGTCCTCGATGCCGATGAGCCATGAAGCCGTTTTTACGCCAAAGCTCGTCGGCAACGCCGGTTGCATCAGGGTGCGCGCGAGCATCACCGTGCCGCGGTGCTTCTCGGTGAGCGTCGCAAGCGCGGTGGCGAGGCGCGCGAAATCGCGCTGCAACAAGGCGCAGGCATCGCGAAGCTGCAGAACGAGGGCCGTGTCGGCAAGGTCCTGGCTCGTGGCGCCGAAATGCACATGCCCGGCGGCTCCGCCATCGATCGCCGCGACCGCTTCGCCGAGCTGGCGCACGAGCGGAATGGCGAGCGTGCCGGCATGTGCGGCGGCTTCGCCCAGATCCTTCGCGTTCGGTTTCAGGCTCCGCGCGGCTTCGCCGATCGCCTTCGCCGCGCTGTCAGGAATGACGCCGCATTCGGCCTCGGCTTGCGCGAGACCGGCTTCGAAGGCGAGCGCGTGCGCGATCAGCGCTTCGTCGGAAAAAATCGCCGGCATCTCGGCGGACGACGCCATGCGAGCTTGGATCAGGGACGGCATCGGCCATCTTCCCGAAATTTTGCCCTGTGGCTCACCCCGGCAACACCGAAGCTAAGCTCAACCGCGTGAGCGCATGCAAGCAAAGCCGAGCTCAGCTCGGAGCATGCGAACGTTCGTCGAAGAAGAGCGCCTGGCTGATCGTGGCTCGCACGGTATCGGGCTGATACGGCTTCGTGAGCAGGAAGGTCGGCTCCGGGCGCTCGCCGGTCAACAGTCGCTCCGGGAATGAGGTGATGAAGATGACGGGAACTTCGCGCAAGCGCAAAAGATCGTTCACGGCCTCGAGGCCGGAGCTGCCATCGGCGAGCTGAATGTCCGCGAGAACGAGCCCGGGAGAGCCCGATTTGAAAAGCGCGATCGACTCACCGTGCGTGCGCGCGATCCCGTGCACACGGTGCCCGAGGCTTTGCACGATTGCCTCGATGTCGATGGCGATCATCGGCTCATCCTCGATGATGAGCACCTCCGTCGCGACCTGACGGGTGATCTCGCGTCCCGCCCGCTCGACAAGCTCGCGGACCTTGGCCTCGCTGCATTCCAGGATGCGCGCCGCGTCCTCGACGCTGAATTCCTCGACGGTCGTGAGCAGAAAAGCTTCCCGCGAGAGCGGCGTGAGACGGCTCAATCGGTCGTCGGCCAGCGACAGCTTTCCACCCTCCTCGCGTCTCTTCGCCCGACGAAGGGCATCGTGCCGCGTTCTCATAAAAACCCTATAAAGAGCAGGCTTTGTCGGCAGTTCGGTCGCCAGAAGGCTCGAATCTGCCAATAACGCCTCAAGAAGACGCACAACCTGATCGTCCCCCTCGGTCTGGCTTCCCGTCAACGCACGGGCGAAGCGACGCAAATACGGCAGGTGCTGCGCGACCTGGACGGCAATGGACATTCTGCCTTCCTCCATGCGACGGCGATCATGCAACGGCGATGCGGACGGCATTAGCGGTGGAAAAAAGCTTGTCAACTCGTTGTCAACGAAGTCTATGATACGCAATTATCCCCAGAAAGACCTGGAACGGAACAAAAGCGCAGCTCGCGCGTCCACTTCGGGATGTTCCGCTGGGGATTTCGCCGGCGGGTTTGCCGATGGCAAGTGTTCCGTCGCCAGGTTTGCCAGGGCCCAGATGATGCCGCATAATCCCCAAACGGACCAAAAGGAAAAAGCGCCCTCGCTCAGTGACGAGGCGCAAAAACAGATCGGACGCAAGCTGCGTCTGCTTTACGAGCAGCTGGAAGCTGAACCGATTCCGGATAAGTTCGTCGATCTCCTGCGCGCGCTGGCCGAAAAGGAATCGAAGCCGAGATGACGAAAGCCGAGAGCGAAGATGCCGGCTTTTTCACTCGGGAACTCCTGACCACCATTCCAAGCCTGAGAGCATTCGCACGGTCGCTGGGCGCCTCGCCGGATCGCGCCGACGACCTTGTCCAGGAGACGCTGATCAAGGCCTGGGCCAACCAGCAAAGCTTTGTGCAGGGCACGAACTTGAAGACGTGGCTCTTCACCATCCTGCGCAACACGGCCTATTCGGAATATCGCAAGCGCTGGCGCGAGGTCGAGGATGCGGATGGCAGCTATGCGGCGGGTCTCGTAAGCGAGCCGACGCAGATTGCCCATCTTGACATGGCGGATTTCAAATCGGCGCTGACCGCCGTGCCGCAAGAACAGCGCGAGGCGCTCATTCTTATCGGCGCTTCCGGTTTTTCTTACGACGAAGCCGCCAAGATTTGCGGTTGCGCGGTCGGTACGATCAAGAGCCGCGTCAATCGTGCGCGTCAACGCCTCGCCTCGACCCTCGGCCTTCATGAAGATGCGGTCGAGGGCAAGATCGCGATCGAGGACCAAACCGCGGAAGAGCCGGATCACGACCCGGTCGACATATCTTCGGACAATTCGAGATAAGCCGTTTCACGCGCCTGGAGTGCTTCACGGCGGTCTTGGGCACGGGTCGGCTTGCTGGGGCGCGGGTTATTCCAAGCATATCACTTCGGCCGGGAAACTCCCGGCCGAAGGAATATTCATCGGTGAGCGAGGCTCAGTCCGATAAAGCTACGCCCTTCCCCGCATGAAATTGAAGAGGAAGGCGATCACCGCAAGGACGATCGCGACCCAGAACAGGATGCGCGCCCCTTCCATGGCAGTGCCCGCGAGGCCGCCAAATCCGAGCAGCGCCGCTACGAGCGCAATCACCAGGAAAATGATGGCCCAGTGCAAAAGATTGCCGAAATTCATGACCCGTTCCTTCTCGAGCCGCGGCAATTGCGAGATACGTTGCCGCCTTCAGATGTGCTTTTACGCTTGGCGGCAGGGATTGTTCCCTGAAAGAGCCGCTGTCGGGCGGGAGACCGCGCACCGAGAAGCGCGCACCGAGAGCGCGCACCGAGATATGGAGCCGAACCGGCTTCGAAATGCCTAATCCGCGGTCGGCAGGCGCCGCATCGTGAATTCGATGCGTCCGTCGTGCAATTGCCGCCAACTCTCGACTTTCGTCATGTAAGCGGCCTTTGGATAGCGCTCAAACCAGTCGCGCGCTCTCATTCGAGCCTCCTCGCGCGGCAGCGCGTAGGTCCGGCGAATGAACCCATCGCTCGCGGCCGAAGCCGCTCTTTGCGCCTCGGCGCGTGCCCTCGCCCGGGAGCGGCTTTTGAGCCGTCTCGCCACATCGCGCGGCGATCCCGACGCGTCGCCCTGACTCGGGCTGCGATCGGCATCGAATCGGCGAGGAGGGTCGCTGTCATTCATCGGAACTCACCCGTTGCGAAAAGGATAACGGCTTTCACCGAGCCTGGCGAATCAGTCTTCGCCGATCGCACGGCCGTAACGCAGCGCGGTCCGAACGACATATGGGGGTGGAAGGAACGACCGGTCAGTTCGGCGCCGGCCCTTTCTCTGTCGCGCGCTCGAGGATCGAGGCCAGCGCCGGCTTCTCGAGCGGGCAACCTCGACGAATCCAATCGATCCGCGCCTTCGCAAGCAGCCGGCCGATTTCAGGCCCCGGCCGAATTCCCCGCCTGATGAGATCGGCGCCGGAGAGCGGAAATGCGGGAATCGCGTCCGCAAAGCGCGAGAGTTCCAAAAGATCATGCGATCGCGGCCCTGCGCCCGCGATCGCCAGCGCCGTCCGGACGTTCTTTGCCCCATTATCGAGCACCAGGCGCGCAATCTCCCATTTCAGCCGCGCATCATCGCTTTGCGACAACACGCCTTGAAGGCTTTCAAGGATGCTCGCGATCGACGAAAGCGATGCCGCCTCGGCATTCGAGAGCCGTAGACGATGGCGAAGCCGCGCCGCGTCTTCGCTCGCGAGCAGGGCAAGCGCCGCGAGACGCGACACCGCCTCGTTCATCTCCGGAAAGGTGCTCTGCCTTTCGATGGCCGAGGTGAACCGGCTCACATGCGGGACCCCGCCGAGGATGAGCGGCCAAAAGCCGCCCGCCAGCATTTCTTGGGCGGTTGCGGTCGCCCCCGGCGCCCGGATCAGCTTGAAAAGCTCGTTGCGGATCCTTTCCGCCGAGAGCAGGCGCAGCCCCTCGCGCAAGCTGATCGCCGCCGCCAATCCCTCGGCATCGAGCGGGCCCGTCGCGTAGCTCGCGTGAAAGCGGAAAAGCCGCAGGATGCGCAGGAAATCCTCTTTGATGCGCGTGCGCGCATCGCCGATGAAACGAACTCGGCGCGCCTTTAGATCGGTGAGGCCGCCGACCGCGTCATGGACCTCACCGGCGCGGTCGAGCGTCAGCGCGTTCATGGTGAAATCGCGGCGCAGCGCATCAGCCGCGAAGTCGCGCCCGAAGCGGACGACGGCGCGACGTCCATCCGTCTCGATATCCTCCCGCAAGGTGGTCACCTCGAAGGGCCGGCCGCGCAACACGAGAGTCACGGTGCCGTGCTCGATCCCTGTCGGCACGGCCTTGAATCCGGCAAGCGCGGCCCGACGCGTCACCTCGTTGGGCAATGCTGTCGAGGCAAGATCGACCTCGGTGACCGGCAAGCCCATGAGAAGGTTGCGGACCGCGCCGCCGACGATGCGTGTTTCCTCCCCGTCGCCATTGAGAGCGTCGAGCACTTCGGCGACCTCGCGATCGCGCAGCAGCTTGTCGAGGCCGTCGAACGCCCCGCCTTTCATGACAGGCGTCATCACGGCTTCGCTGCGGGCGGGACGAAGGCCCCCGGCACGAGACGCCCGTTCTCCATATGCGCGGGACGGTAGACGCCGTCGTGACGCTCGCCCCGGAACGTCTCGGTCACGAGACCTGCGATGGCCAAGGCGACGCCCGCAATGGCGAGCCAGCCCCGGGCGCCGCGCCAATGCTCGGGCGCGAAGACCTCGCGTCCGGAGATGGCGAGGAACAGGAAAAACAGCGCGAAAGGCAGCAGGAAAAGGCCAAGCTCGTCGACGTATCGGATCATTGTCCATAGACCCGTTCGTAAAGAATGCGGATCATCCCGGCGGTCGCGCCCCAGATGTAGCGACCCTCCCACGGCATCGCGTAGAAGCGCCGGAGCCGTCCGCGCAGCTCGCGCGAGTGGATCTCATGGTTCGTCGGGTCCATCAAAAAGGCGAGGGGCGCCTCGAAGACATCAGCCACCTCGTGGGAATTGGGCACGAGATGGAATGACGGGTCGACCAGCGCCACGATCGGCGTGATCCGAAAGCCCGTGCCGGTGAGATAAGGATCGAGCGCGCCGAGCGGCGAGACGAACTCGGGCGAAAGGCCGATCTCTTCCTGCGCTTCCCGCAATGCCGCGGCGAGCGCAGTCTCGCCGGGCTCGAGCCTGCCGCCCGGAAAGGCGATCTGCCCCGCATGCACCGCAAGGCCCGCCGCCCGCTCCGTGAGCAGCAATGTCGCCTCGGCACGAGCCACGACCGGCATGAGGACGGCGGCTCGCCGAATGGCGGATGGGTCAGCAATGAAAGGAAGCGCATCGTCGAGACGATGATCGCCTCCGTCATTCCGTAAGGCCGTCTCGTCCTGCGCTTCGGCTTCAGTCGCGAGCGGCAAGAGCAACCGCACGGCCCTTTCGGTGAACTCCTGCGCAGACAGCGGCGCGGGACCTGGCTTTCGCGCAAAGGTCAAGTCGCCCGTCACGCTCCCATCTCCGCCATCTCGCTTGCCCGGCACATCGGGAAAAAAGCACCTGCAGAGGCGATGCCGAACCAAGCCTCGCCTCTCTGCTCGCGCTCGACCGCGATGCCGGCGAGATCATGCGCAAGCGTGCGGGTGAGCCTCGCCCAAAGCTCGCCCCGCACATGCACGTAAGGCTTGATCCCGTCATGCGCGCCCTTTTCGAACCGCATGGGATGATGGGGGCCCAGGCGCGTGACGTCCCCGACATTCGTTTCGAACACCAGGGTCTCACCGTGCGAGGATGTCTCGATACGCATCGCAGTCGCGAGAAAGGGTACGTCCTCGACCGTGATGCCGACCTTCTCGACAGGAGTGACGAGCACGTAGCGCTCATCATCCTTGCGCAAGATCGACGCGAACAGACGCACCAGAGCGGCCCTGCCGATCGGCGAACCGTTGTAGAACCAGGTTCCGTCGGCGCGGATCACCATATCGATCTCGCCGCAATAGGGCGGGTTCCAGCGCTCGACCGGGCGCGGCTTGGCGAGGTCCCCGTTGCGGGCGCTCGCCGCGATGAGGCCGGAAAGTGCGTCGGCGTTGTCGGAGGCGAAGCGGCGCATCGCCTATAAATGGCGGATTTCCAATGTCTCGCCAAGTTTGCCCTGCTTGAACCGGGTTGCCGCGCGACCGGGATGCTTGGGGCAACGGTTAAAAGTGATAATCTCCTTCCATCGGCAAATCGATGCACAATGCGACAGAGCCATGGTCAGTGCCTGTCGGTCGGACAATGGTGGCGCAGCGACTCAACGCCGCGCCGGCAAAGGAAACTCTGCCCCATATGCATTCTCTTTCGGCCTCTTGCGGCGCCCGCGATCGCGCCGATCGAGCCATGCCGCACCGAATGACGTTTATTGGCGCGAGAAGGTTCGCTTCGGCACTAGTTTTGCTGCGATTTTGGCCAGTATGCACAACTTCGTGAGCGCGCCGCAGAAAAGCCCCCTTCGACAAGTCTTGTGAGACTTGGTCTTGTGAGAGTTCGAGGCCGAGCCCAAGATGGCGGCTCTCGATGCCGAAGAAAGTTTTTGCATGCCGGTCAACAGCGAACATGTAACATCGATGGACGAAGCCGTTCTGCAACGCGCGGAGAGCGTTGTCGCGCTCGCGGCGAAAGCCAGGACCGCGATCGGCCAGGTGGTGTTCGGGCAAGAAGAGGTGGTCGAACTCGCGCTCACCAGCGTGCTCGCCGGCGGTCACGCCTTGCTCGTCGGCGTGCCTGGTCTTGCCAAGACGAAGCTCGTGGACACCATGGGAGTGGTGCTCGGCCTCTCGACCAAGCGCGTGCAATTCACGCCGGATCTCATGCCATCCGACATTCTCGGTGCCGAGATCCTCGAGGAATCGGCCGAAGGCCGCCGTGCCTTCCGCTTCATTCAGGGGCCGGTCTTCACGCAGCTGCTTATGGCCGATGAGATCAATCGGGCGAGCCCGCGGACCCAATCCGCGTTATTGCAGGCCATGCAGGAGCAGCATGTGACGGTCGCGGGCATGCGTCACGATTTGCCCCAGCCCTTCCATGTGCTCGCGACGCAAAATCCGATCGAGCAGGAAGGCACCTATCCTCTGCCCGAGGCGCAGCTCGACCGCTTCCTGTTGCAGATCGATATCCGACATCCCGATCGCCCGACCGAACGTCGCATTCTGATCGAGACCACCGGTCCGCAGGATGCGCAAGCCACGCCCGTGATGAGCGCCGACGATCTCGTCGCCGCGCAGCGCCTGGTGCGTCGCTTGCCGGTCGGGGAGAGCGTGATCGAAGCCATCCTCGATCTCGTGCGTGCCGCCCGCCCCGACGATGGCGCCGAGGGTGTCGCCGATAAGCTTCTTTGGGGGCCAGGCCCTCGCGCCGGTCAGGCCCTGATGCTGGCGGCTCGGGCGCGCGCCCTGATCGACGGACGCCTCGCGCCTTCGCTCGATGACGTGCGGGCCTTGGCGAGGCCCGTGCTGCAGCATCGCGTCGCGCTGACATATGAGGCGCGCGCCCAGGACGAAACGCCTCTCACGATCATCGAGCGGTTGGTGGCGCGGATTTGACCGGAAGGATGCCGCAGGACCTTTCATCGAAGCCGAATGCAGGCGCCGAGCGCGCCCGAACTCAGGTCGTCGAGGCGAAACGTCTCGCGGCGCGCCTCACTCGCATCGGCCTCGAAGCGCGCCGCATCGCCGCGAGCGTCGTTCAGGGCGCACATGGGCGGCGACGGCCCGGCGTCGGAGAGAGCTTTTGGCAGTTCCGACCTTTCATGGCCGGTGAGGCCGCACTTCTCGTCGATTGGCGCCGCTCGGCGCGCGAGGAGCGGCTTTTCGTGCGCGAGCGTGAATGGGAGGGGGCGCAAACCTTTTGGCTTTGGGCCGATCGGTCGCGCTCGATGGAGTTCAAATCGCACCTCTCGCCCACCGCCAAGGCCGACCGGGCGCTGGTCCTCATGTTCGCGACCGCCGAGATCCTGGTGCGCAACGGGGAGCGGGTGGGTTTGATCGGCGCCACGCGCCCGAGCGCCAGCCGTTCGATCATCGAGCGTCTGGCGGAAGCCATCATCGCCACGAACGCGGGCGCCCATGGCGACATTCCGGGCAATGTCATGCTCAATCGCCGGTCGGAAGCCGTGCTGATCGGCGATTTCCTGGCGCCTGAAAGCGAGATCGCGCTCGCCATCGAGCCCATGGCGCGGCTCGGCGCGCGGGGCCATATGATCATGGTCGCCGATCCGGCCGAGGAGGTTTTCCCCTATGCCGGCCAGGCGCTCCTCGCGGAGGATGAGCGCGGCATGCGGTTGCGCGTAGGAGATGCGGCAGCTTTCGGCGAGCGCTACCGCGAACGCCTCGAGCGGCACCGAGGCGCGCTTTCGGAGATGTGCCGGCGCCTGAATTGGAGCTTCGCCTTGCATCGCACGGACCGCCCGGCGACGGAGGCGTTGGTCTCGCTTGCGGGGCGGATCGCCATGGCGAGCCATGAAGGCACCTTTGCGCCTTCGGCGCCGATGGGAGCCGGGTGATGGGGTTGCTGACGTCCCTCGTCTTCTCGGCGCCTGCGGTGCTCACGGCGCTTCTCGTCTTGCCGCTTCTGTGGCTCATCCTGCGCGTGACGCCGCCACAGCCTCGCGAGATCCGCTTCCCGCCCTTGCGCATCGCGGCTGATCTCGCTCCCGCGCAGGAAAGTCCGGCCCGCACGCCCTGGTGGCTCCTCCTGCTGCGGCTCGCGATCGCGGCGCTCGTCATCTGCGCGCTTGCCGGGCCGAGCTTCGATTCGACGCGCGGCGCCGCGAGCGTCAGCCACAAGCTGCTCGTCATCATCGACGGGGGCTGGCCCGCGGCGCCCGATTGGGCCGAGCGCGTCACGGCGGCGAAGGACGCGACCGAACGGGCCGGGCGTGCCGCGCAGCCGGTCGCCGTGATCTCCACCGCGGAAGCGCCGCGCGAGATCACGCTCGAGCCGCAGGACGCCGCCTTGTCGCGCCTTCAGGCGCTCGCGCCTGCGCCTTTCCTGCCTGACCGCAGCCTTCTCGTTCCCGCCCTGCAGCGCTTTTTTGCAAAGTCGCCGGACGCGCAGGTCGTGTGGATCGGCGACAATGTCGATCTTGGCGCCGACCCGCACGGACCGGCATTCGCCGACGCCCTGAAGGGCCACGACGTCACCTTGGTGCGAACCGACACGGCATCTCCGCTCGCGCTTGCCGGCGCGGTGCATGACACCAACGGCCTCTCCGTGACGGTCGTGCGTGCCGGCCCGAACGGGCGCGACCAGGGGTCCCTGCACGCCTTCGATGCGAAGGGCCGCCCCATGGGAGAAAGGCCATTCAGCTTCGCCGGCGGTGACGGCCGGCAGACGAAAGCAACTTTCGACATGCCTACGCAGCTGTTGAACGAGATCGCCCGGATCGAGATTGCAGGTGAGCGCTCGGCCGGCGCGGTCGTGCTTCTCGACAATGCGTCCCATCGCGAACGCGTCGGCGTCATCACCGGTGAAACCGCGGATGTGGCGCAGCCCCTCTTGTCTCCGGCCCACTATGTGGTCGAGGCGCTTTCGCCCTACGCCGATGTGCGCGAGATGCGCACCGTACCCGCAACCGCCGTGCCGAAGCTCATCGAGGAAGGGGCGAATGTGCTCGTGCTCGCCGATGTCGGGGGCCTGGATGACGACACGCGCGCCAAGCTCGACAAATTCCTTGCCGATGGCGGGGTCATCATCCGTTTTGCCGGAACGCGCCTCGCGGCGGCCCCTGCCGATGAGCTCACTCCCGTGCGGCTTCGCGGCGGCGGGCGACTTCTCGGCGGCGTGCTGTCCTGGGAGACGCCGAAGACGCTTGCACCCTTCGCTGCCGATTCGCCGTTTGCCGGGTTGAAGACCCCCGACGAGATCACGATCAATCGACAGCTGCTCGCCGAGCAGGATGGCGCCTTGTCGCGCAAGACCTGGGCCGCGCTTTCGGACGGCACGCCGATCGTCACGGCCGAACGGCGCGGCGCCGGCACCCTGGTGCTGATGCATGTGACGGCCGACCCCGCCTGGTCGAACCTGCCGCTCTCGGGCCTCTTCGTCGACATGCTGCGCCGCCTCGTCGATCTCGCGGCCTTCGCGGCTCCTGGCGAAACCTCGGGCGCTCTCCCGGCCGAGGCACGGCCCTTGCAGGTGCTCGACGGCTACGGCGTGCTCAAGGCGGCAGCGGTCAACGTGGCGCCCTTGCCGCGTGCGCGCAAGCCGCGCGCCGATGCGGCGACGCCACCGGGCCTTTATGGCGAGGTTTCCTCGCCCGTCGCCGTGAACGCGCTCGCTGCCGGCGATACTCTGGCGCCGGTTCAGGCCCTCCTGCCCCGTTTGCAGGAGGCGAGTCTCGGGGCACGGCCGGCAACGGACTTGCGGGGAGGATTCCTCGTCGCGGCCTTCCTTCTTTTCCTCGTCGACGCCCTGGCAACCGCTTGGCTCATGGGAGCCTTCGCTTCGATGGGACGTTTCGCTGGGCGCGCCGCGATGCTGATCTTGATGCTCGGCGGCCTTGCCGCGCTCGCCGGCGTTTATTCGCGCGAGGCTCGGGCGGCAGATCAGCTTCCAGCTGCTCTCGAGCCGGCCCTGACCACTCGCCTCGCTTATGTCGTCACGGGCGACCCGCGCGTCGATGAGGTGAGCCGGCAGGGGCTTTCTTCGCTCGGACTGATTTTGCGCAGCCGCACTGCCTTCGAGCCGGGCCCCCCGGCGGCGATCGATCTCGAGCGTGACGAGCTTGCTTTCTATCCGCTCCTCTATTGGCCGATGGTGGCCGACCGCCCGCGTCCCTCGCAAAAGGCAATTCGCAACCTGGACGCCTTCATGAAGAGCGGCGGCACGGTGATCTTCGACACGCGCGACGCCCTCGTCGAACGCCCGGACGGGCCGCCGACGCCCGAGGCGGCGGCGTTGCGCCAGATCCTCGAGACCGTCGAGGTGCCTCCGCTCGAGGTCGTGCCGCACGATCATGTCGTGACCAAATCCTTTTATCTGATCGACGATTTTCCCGGCCGCTACGACTCGGGCCGTACCTGGATCGAAGTCCTGCCGCCGTCTCCGGTCGACGGGGCAAAGCCCGTTCGCGCCGGCGACAATGTTTCCCCGATCATCATCACCTCGAACGATCTCGCGGCCGGCTGGGCTTCGGGACCGAGCGGCGAGGCCCTCTATTCGCTGGTTCCGGGCGGGCGACGCCAGCATGAATTTGCATTGCGAGGCGGGGTCAATCTCGTGATGTATGCGCTCACCGGCAACTACAAGGCCGATCAGGTGCATGCGCCCGCGCTTCTCGAACGGTTGGGGCAGTGATGACCAAGCTCGCCTTCGAGCCGTTCATCCCTTGGTGGGCGCTCATCGGCTGCGTTGTGCTGGCGGTGGTCTTGACCGTGCCGTTCATCATGGCGCGGCGGCGCACCGCGATCTGGCGCGCGCTTGGCTTTGCGGCGCTGCTCATCGCGCTCGCCAATCCCCGTCTCGTCATCGAGAACCGCGAGAAGCTGCGTGACACGGCGGTGCTCGTCGTCGATCGCACGGGTTCGCAGACCATCGCCGAGCGGACCCGGCAGACGGATGCGGCGCGCGCCGAGATGCAAAAGCGCCTCGCCGCGGTCGAAGGTGTCGACTTGCGCGTCGTCGAGGTCGAGGATGGCGGCAAGGATGATGGGACGCGCCTTTTCCGCGCATTGTCGTCCGCCATCGGCGATCTGCCGCGCGAGCGGATCGCGGGCGTCGTCGCCATCACCGACGGGATCGTGCACGATGTTCCGAGCGACCCGTCGGCGCTCGGCTTCGGCGGTCCCTTTCACGCGCTCATCACGGGCCATCCCGGCGAGCGCGATCGGCGCATCGAACTTGTGGAAGCGCCTCGCTTCGGCCTCGTCAACAAGGACGTCACCATCAAGGCGCGGGTGCTCGATCCGGGCTTCAGCGACCCGGTGCCGATCACCGTGAGCGTCGACGGGCAGCGCATCTCGTCGAGTGAGGCGAAACCCGGCGATGCTCTTTCGATCCCCATCCCGGTGACGCATGCGGGACGAATGGTCGTCGAGATCGACGCGGCTCCCGCCCCTGACGAGTTGACGCTGCGCAACAACAAGGCGGTCGTGATGATCGAAGGCGTGCGCGAAAGACTGCGCGTGCTTCTCGTGTCGGGTGCGCCTCACGCCGGCGAGCGGGTCTGGCGCAATCTGTTGAAGTCGGATCCCTCCGTCGATCTCGTGCATTTCACCATCCTGCGCCCACCCGAGAAATCCGACGGCACGCCGATCAACGAGCTTGCCCTCATTGCTTTCCCGCAAAAGGAGCTCTTCGAGGAGAAGCTGCACGACTTCGATCTGGTCATCTTCGATCGCTTCACCAACAACATCACATTGCCGCAGCGCTATTTCGGCAATATCGCCGACTATGTGCGGGGTGGCGGAGCCTTGCTGATCTCGGCGGGTCCGGAGTTCATCGGACGCGGCGGCCTGTGGAACACGCAGCTCGAACCCATTCTGCCGGCGATTCCCGATGGGCGGATCATCGAAACGCCGTATCGCGCGCATGTCGGCATCGAGGGGCAGCGCCATCCCGTGACGCGCAACCTTCCCAACTGGGATTCGAAGGAGAGCCCATGGGGAGAGTGGTTGCGTGCCGTGGGCGCACGGGTTCGCGACGGCCACGTGGTGCTCGACGGACCCGATGAGACGGCCCTCCTCGATCTCGCGCGCGTCGGTGACGGCCGCGTGGGTCTTTTCCTCACCGATCAGCTCTGGCTTTGGCCACGCGGCTACGAGGGCGGGGGGCCTTACATCGACCTTCTGCGGCGCCTGTCGCATTGGTTGATGAAGGAGCCCGAGCTTGACGAAGAGGCGCTGCGGGCGATCGCGGACGGGCGCGAGGTGCTGGTCGAGCGCCAAACGCTCGGCGACAGCTTGCCCGCGGTCGAGGTGACCGCGCCGAGCGGCGCAAGCTCGACCTTGTCGCTTTCCAAGTCCGAAGAGGGGCTTTGGAAGGGCTCCTTCGTCGCGGAAGAGGAAGGGCTTTATCGATTGAAGCAGGGCGATCAAACGGCGCTCGTCTCGGCAGGCGCTGCCGATTCCAAGGAGTTCCAGGACGTCATTTCCGACACGGAGCGCCTTCGTCCGATTGCCGATGCGACCGGCGGCTCCGTGAGGCGCATCGCGACCAACGCGACGGGCGATATCCATTTGCCGAGCGTCGTCAGCGTGACGCGCTCCTCGCCGGCAAGCGGCGTCGATTTCATCGGCTTGCGCGGGAGCGACTCCTACGTCGTGACGGGCCTGTCGATCTGGCCTCTGTTCCTCGGTTTCGCCGGCCTCTTTCTTCTTGGGCCCTTGCTGGCGCTGGGCTGGCTCTTCGAGGCGCGCGGCTTCGCCGAGCGCAAGGACGCCGCGTGAGCGGGCGCTGAGTTCGCCGGCTGCTACTCGCATCGCCCCGGTTCGAAGCTCACATTGCACGATCTTGTGCCTTTTCGCCGCATTGAGCGAGCGCTAGTGTCTTCGGGCTGCTCTCGGCGTTGCAGGACGGCTGCTGAAGCGGCGAGAACGACGGCCGAACGGTCGGCGAAAGCGGAGGAAGAGTCATGAGGCGAGGGATTGGGGGTTGGCTCGGTTGTGGCGCGATGGTCGCCCTGCTGCTCGGCGAGCCGACGATGGCGCGAGCGCAATATGTGGTGATCGGCGACGACAACAAATTGCATTGGGACGATGCGGGCAAACCGGTCTTCACCGAGCCCGGCAAGGATGAGGTCGTCATTGTCGACATCAAAAACCCGGTCGAACCGAAAATCGTGGCTTCCCTGCCTTTGATCAACACCGTCATCGGTCCGCCCACCAATCTCGCGGTCACTCCCGACGAGAGCCTGGCGCTCGTGGCCAACTCGATCGCCTATCAGCAGGATGGAGCCGGTTGGAAGGGAGTTCCCGACAACAAGCTGTTCGTCATCGATCTCAAGGGCGCGCCGCCCAAGCTGATCGCGACCGTCGATGTCGGCAAGCAACCCTCCGGTTTGGCCATCAACAAGAGCGGCAATCTTGTCTTGATCGCCAATCGTGCCGATTCGAGCGTGAGCGTTCTCACGATCAAGGGTCAGGAGGTGAAGCTCGTCGACACGATCGCCATGAATGATCCGGTTTCCGCGGTTGCGTTCACGCCCGACGGCAAACACGCGCTCGCCACCAAGAACACCGTCAACAAAGTGTCTCTTCTGAACGTCGAGGGTGAGAAGGTCACCTACGACAAGACCGATCTCGCCGTCGGCCCGTATCCCTACAATGTGCAGGTCACCGCAGACGGCCGGCTTGCTCTCACGGCCAATCAGGGCAACGGTGGCGTCGCGGATGGCGGGGCAGGTTCGGTCACCGTCATCGATCTCAAGGCGACACCCCCTCACGTGATCGATTATGTCGGCATCGCTCCGATCCCTGAAGGGCTCGATGTCAGCCCCCGCGCCAATCTTGCCGTGGCACTCGCGTTGAACGGCAGCGGCGCCGTGCCCAAGGGCGTTTGGTACGCGCATCCCAACACAATCGTGGAGGTGCTCTCGACCGCGGGCGGCAAGGTGCACAAAGTGGGATCGGTCAATGCCGGAGGGCTCGCCGAAGGCGTGGCCTTCAGCCCGGACGGCAAATATCTTTATGTCGCGAATTTCAACGACGACAATCTCCAGATCTACAAGGTTACGGGCGACAAGGTCGTCGACACGGGCAAAGTTCTGAAGCTTCCGGGCCACCCTGCTTCGATGCGCTCGAGCGCGCCGTGAAGACATGCCGCAACGAGCGTGATGCGGGTCGCGCGCGGCTTGCCTGCAATGGCTTGTCGGTTTCAGGCTAGGCGCGCATAACCGAGTTCCCGCGCCTTCTCCTCATAATCGAGGAGGACACGGTAGTCCTCTTCTTTGGCCGGCACTGCGCCTTTGAGGAAAAGCTCATCGCGTGCCGCCTCGAGACCAGGGTCTGCAAGGGTTTCGACGAGGGCTCGGCGAAGCGCATTCACGGTCGCCTCGCTGGTCGATCGGGCGGTCACGAAGGGCAAGGATGGGCTCGGCGCGCTTCGCGCGAGGATGCGCGTTTTCGCGACGAGCATCGCGCGATGACGCGCGAGGAGCGCGTAGGTCACGCAGTCTATCGCGGCGGCATCCGCCCGGCCTTCAGCAACGAAGCTGAGGCTTTCCGCATGGCTCCCCGTCTCCACGATCTTGCCCAGGAAGCGCTCTCGCTTCGCCAAGCGAGCAAAGGCGAGGCGAGGCAAATTCATTCCCGTGTTGGAGTCCCAGGAGTTGAGCGCGAAACAGGTACCCCGCAACTGGGCGAGCTCGCGGATGGGCGAGCCCGCCGATACGACGAGGAAGCTGCAATGCTTCTCTGCCTCGCAACCGGGAGCATCATAAATCGGGGTGGCGAAAATCCTGATCGAATCGCGAAAATCGTGGAGCGCCGGATAACCGCAACTCTGCCCGAAGAGGAGTTCGGGATGACGCCAGCTGTCGTGATGGGTGAGGGTGCGAGAGAGGGTGAGCGGGATTTCGGGAAGTCCGAAGTCGCGGAGTCGGCAAGTTATTCCGGTCCAAACCGCATCGGCCGCGGCCCTCACTTCCGCAAGATCGTACATCCCGAGATGGGCGATGACACTCATGCAGGAGGAGTAAATCTTTT
>Ga0213876_10000513_pt1 | contig 29954 bp, 28 predicted proteins | sample BarmaccomBMRX_R9_FD_160113 | JGI IMG/M metagenome (GOLD analysis project Ga0213876, IMG submission 160113) | Root-associated microbial communities from Barbacenia macrantha in rupestrian grasslands, the National Park of Serra do Cipo, Brazil - RX_R9 | ecosystem: Host-associated > Plants > Roots... | reverse complement strand
CGGTGCTGGCGGCCATCGGGGCCCTGGAGGCCCAGAGCCTCGCCCCGGCCACGCCGCTCTACGATCCGAACACCAACTTCGACAGGATCCGCCACGGGCCCGGCTGGGTCCCCTGGGCGCCGGTCCTCGAAGCCCTCGACCGCGTGGGCGCGCCGCCCGTCCCCCGGCCGCCGCCGCCGGCCCCCACCGGCGTGGTGGTCAAGCCGTAGGCGGGGACCCTCGCTTTGCGCCTGCGGCGGGGCGCCGACCGGATCGTCGCGCCCAAGGAAATTGCAGGATGGCCGCTTCCCGCGTAGCCTATCCCGAAAGAGATTCTCTCCCAGCGGGTCATCGAGACATGTCCGAACAAGCCACCGCCCCGGAACCGACCATGGAGGAGATTCTCGCCTCGATCCGGCGGATCATCTCCGAGGACGACGCGCCGGAGGGCGAGGCCCCGGCCGCCGCGGCGCCGGAAAGCCCCGCGCCGGAAAGCCCTGCGCTGGAAGCGGCCGCCCCGGCCGCCGCCCCCGAGCCCGAGCCGGCGCCGGTGGCGGCCCAGGCGCCGGAGGAAGACGTCCTGGAGCTGACCCAGCGGATCGAGGCGGCGGGCGAGACGGTGGGCGATATCGCCGCCTATCCGGCCCGCGAACCCGAGCCGGCCCCCCGGCCCGCCCCGGCCCCGGCCCCGCCCCCGAAGGCGGCCGACGAGGAAGAGACCCTGGTCAGCGAGACCAGCGCCATGGCCGCCGCCAGCGCCTTCACCAACCTCACCGCCGCCATCGCCCTGCCGCCCGCAGGCCGCACCCTGGAGGATCTCACCCGCGACCTCCTGCGCCCGATGCTGAAGGACTGGCTGGACGCCAACCTGCCCCGCATCGTCGAGGCCAAGGTGGCCGAGGAAGTCGAGCGGATCGCCCGGATCCGGGTGCGCTAGGCCCTCACCTCCCACGCTGCTCCGCAACGCGGGTCCCTCACCTCCCACGTTGCTCCGCAACGCGGGTCCCTCCTCTCCCGGAGGGAGAGGGTTGCCGGCTTGGTATCCCTCTCCCTCGAGGGAGAGGAGGCGCCCGTCGCGCAGCCATGGGAGGTGAGGGGCCTCCTCGCCAAGATCGCCCGCCGGCTATAAACCCCGCCTATGCTCGACAAGACCTTCGATCCCCAGACCGTCGAACCGGCCATTTACGCCCGCTGGGAGGCGTCGGGGGTGTTCGCGCCCCGGGACGAGGCCGACGCGGCGACGTTCTCCATGGTGATCCCGCCGCCCAACGTCACCGGCTCCCTGCACCTCGGCCACGCGCTCAACAACACCTTGCAGGACATCCTGACCCGGTTCGAGCGGATGCGGGGCAAGGCGGCGCTCTGGCTGCCGGGGACCGACCACGCCGGCATCGCCACCCAGATGGTGGTGGAGCGCCAGTTGGCGCAGGCGGGCAACATCGGCCGGCGCGAGATGGGGCGCGAGGCGTTCGTGGAGAAGGTCTGGGAGTGGAAAGCCACCTCGGGCGGGACCATCGTGCGTCAGCTCCGGCGCCTCGGCGCCTCGTGCGACTGGAGCCGGGAGCGCTTCACCCTGGACGAGGGGCTCTCGGCCGCGGTCCGCAAGGTGTTCGTGGCGCTGCACAAACAGAAGCTGATCTACCGCGACAAGCGGCTGGTGAACTGGGACCCGTTCTTCCAGACCGCCATCTCCGACCTCGAGGTGGAGCAGCGCGAGGTGGAGGGCCAGTTCTGGCACTTCGCCTATCCGCTGGAGGACGGGTCGGGCGAGATCGTCGTCGCCACCACGCGGCCCGAGACCATGCTGGGCGACACCGCCGTGGCCGTGCATCCGGACGACGAGCGCTACCGTAATCTCATCGGCAAAGCCGTGCGCCTGCCGATCGTGGGCCGGCCGATCCCCATCGTCGCCGACGAATACGCCGACCCGGAGAAGGGCTCCGGCGCGGTGAAGATCACCCCGGCGCACGACTTCAATGACTTCAAGGTGGGCCAGCGGCATTCCCTGCCGATGATCAACATCCTCGACCCCTTCGCGCGGCTGAACGACAACGTTCCCGAGCCCTACCGCGGCCTCGACCGGTTCGAGGCCCGCAAGAAGGTGGTGGCCGAGTTCGAGGCCCTGGGGCTGCTGCGGGGGATCGAGAAGACCCGCCACACCGTGCCGCACGGCGACCGCTCGGGCGTGGTGATCGAGCCCTACCTCACCGACCAGTGGTACGTGGACGCCGCCACCCTCGCCCAGCCGGCCATCCGGGCGGTGGAGGAGGGGCGGACGGTCTTCATCCCCCGCAACTGGGAGAAGACCTATTTCGACTGGCTGAGGAACATCGAGCCCTGGTGCGTGTCGCGCCAGCTCTGGTGGGGGCACCGGATCCCGGCCTGGTACGGCCCGGATGGGCAGGCCTTCGTCGAGGAGACCGAGGCGGCCGCCCGAGCCGCCGCCCGCGAGCGCTACGGCCGCGACGAGCCGCTCACCCAGGACGAGGACGTGCTCGACACCTGGTTCTCCTCGGCGCTCTGGCCCTTCTCCACGCTCGGGTGGCCCGAGAAGACCGAGGATCTGGCGCGCTTCTATCCGACGTCCACCCTGATCACGAGCTTCGACATCATCTTCTTCTGGGTCGCCCGGATGATGATGATGGGCCTCCACTTCATGGGCGAGGTCCCCTTCCGCCGCGTGTTCATCAACGCCCTGGTGCGCGACGAGAAGGGGGCGAAGATGTCCAAGACCAAGGGCAACGTCGTCGATCCCCTGGGCCTCGTGGACGACTACGGCGCCGATGCGCTGCGCTTCACCCTGACCGCCATGTCGGGGCAGGGAAGGGACATCAGGCTCTCGCGCCAGCGCATTGAAGGCTACCGCAATTTCGGCACCAAGCTCTGGAACGCGGCGAGGTTCTGCGAGCTGAACGGCTGCGTGCGCGTGGAGGGGTTCGATCCGGGCGCGGCGCGGCACGTGCAGAACCGCTGGATCCGCAGCGAGGCGCTGAAGACCGAGCGGGCGGTGACCGCGGCCCTGGAGGCCTGCGCGTTCGACGAGGCGGCGGGCGCCCTCTACCGGTTCGTCTGGAACGTCTTCTGCGACTGGCGCCTGGAGTTCGCAAAGCCGATCCTCACGGGCGCCGACGAGGCGGCCAAGGCCGAGACGAAGGCGATGACCGCCTGGGTGCTCGACGTGATCCTGAGGCTGCTGCACCCGATCATGCCGTTCATGACCGAACAGCTCTGGGAGGCCGCCGCCGCGGCCGGCCCGCCCCGGGATTCGATGCTGATCGGCGCCCCCTGGCCGGCTTTGCCGGAGAGCTATGCGGATCGCGAGGCCGAGGCGGAGATGGCGCTGGTGATCGCGGCCATCAGCGAGGGGCGCTCGGTGCGCTCGGAGCTGAACGTGCCGCCCGCCGCCCGCCCGCCGCTGCTGGTCACCGAGGCCGCGCCCCGCCAGCGCGCGATCCTGGAGGCCAACGCGGCCCCCATCGTCCAGATGCTGCGGGTCTCCGAGCTCAAGTTCGAGGCCGCGCCCGCGACCGGGGCGGTGCCCTACATCGCCGAGGGCGCCGCCTTCGCCCTGCCGGTGGCCGAGTTCATCGACCTCGCCGCCGAGCGGGCGCGGCTCGGCAAGGAGGTGGCGACGCTGGCCGCCGACATCGGCCGCACGGCCGGCAAGCTCGCCAACCCCGACTTCGTCGCCCGCGCGCCCGAGGAGGTGGTGGAGGAGAACCGCGAGCGCCTGGCCGAAGCCGAGGCCGGCCGGGCGCGGCTGGAAGCGGCGCTGGAGCGGCTGCAGGGGGTAGGGTAGGGGCCGGCCCTCACCTCCCACGCTGCTCACGCAGCGCGGGCCCCTCCTCTCCCTGAAGGGAGAGGGTTACTGGCTTGGTATCCCTCTCCCTCAAGGGAGAGGAGGGGCCCATCGCGCAGCGATGGGAGGTGAGGGACGGCTAGTCCGCCGGCTCGTAGCGGCCGTATTCGTCGCGGCAGACCTGGACCATGCGGTGCACGACCCGGCCGTCGGGCAGGTAGACCGGGCGGCGGGCGTAGGTGCAGTCGTCGTCGTAGTCGTCCTCGTCGTAGGCCGGCGGACCGGCGTCGTAGTAGGCGCGGTGCGGCGGCGGCGGGGCCGGCGGGGGCGGCGGCCCGTCGCAGTCCACGGTGCTGTTGCCCACCGCCGCGCCGCCGGCCGCGCCGATGCCGGCGCCCAGCAGGGTCCCGCCGGGCCGCCCGCCCGAGGCCCCGGCCCCGATGGCCGCCCCGATGGCGCTGCCGATCAGCGCCCCGGCCACTGCGTGGCCGCCGCGCGCGTGGCGGCAGGCGTCGTAGTCTGAGGCGTAGCGGTCGTCCCCGGCGTACCGGTCGTAGTGGTCGTCCGGGTCGGCCGCGGCGATCGTGGGCGCCGAAAGGCCGCCGATCGCCATGGCGGCGGCGGCCGCGGCGAGGACGCTCTTGCGCAGGGAAACTCGCTGGAACATGGGGACGCTCTCCTGAACAGTCCGGAATCGTGGGACCTCTTGGCCTTCGCCTACGACAGCGAAGGTGAACAAGGGCCAACCGGACCGTTAAGCTTCGTTGAACCATGGCCAAGGCTTAGTCGAGGCGACAGATGAGCCGACCTCCGCCGCCGCCCTCCGAGATGCGCGAGCTCGCCGTGGACCGGGTGGGCGCGCAGGGCGACGGCGTCGGCGAGGGGATTTTCGTAGCCGGGGCCCTGCCGGGCGAGCGGGTGCGGGCGCGCGTCGCCGGCGACCGCGGCGAGCTCGCCGAGGTCCTCCAGCCAAGCCCAGAGCGCCAGGCGGCCCCCTGTCCGCACTTCGGAGACTGCGGCGGCTGCGCCCTCCAGCACTGGCGCCCCGAGCCCTATCTCGCCTGGAAGGCCGACCAGATCCGCTTCGCCCTGGCGCGGGAGAGGATCGAGACCGAGATCCTGGCGCCCTTCGCCCCCCCGCCGGGCTCGCGCCGGCGCCTGGCCCTGCACGCCCGGGCCCGTTCGCCGGACGCGGCGGCGCTGGGCTTCAAGGCCCGCCGGTCCTGGCGCCTCGTCCCCATCGAGGTCTGTCCGGTGGCCGATCCGCGGCTGGAGGCGGCGCTGCCCGCCCTGCGGCGCCTGGCCGCACCCCTCTTCGAGGCCCCGAAGTCCGCGCCGATCCTGCACGTGACCCTGACCGAAACCGGCCTCGACGTGGACGTCACCGGGGTCGAGCGCCGGGCCGGGGCGCTTTCCGCCGACGCCCGTCAGCGGGTCGCCGAGCGGGCGGCGCAGGCGGACCTGGCCCGGGTGACCCTGGACGGGGAGATCCTCTACCAGGCGCGCAGCCCGGCGATCCGGATCGGCCGCGCCGACGTCGCCCTGCCGCCGGGCGCCTTCCTGCAGGCGGTGGCCGCGGCCGAGGCGGCCATGGCGGCCTTCGTGAGCGAGGCCCTCGTCGGGGCGGAGCGCATCTGCGACCTCTATTGCGGGGTGGGCGCCTTCGCCCTGCGGCTGGCCGAGCGGGCGCCGGTGACGGCGGCCGACATCTCCGCCCCGGCCGTGCGGGCGCTGACCTCGGCCCAGGGGACGGCGCCTGGCCTGAAGGCCATCGCCGCCGAGGCCCGCGACCTCGTCCGGCGGCCGCTGGTGGTCCAGGAGCTCAGGCGCTTCGACGCGGCGGTGATCGACCCGCCGAGAGCCGGGGCGCCGGAGCAGCACCGCCAGCTCGCCGCCTCCGGCGTCTCGCGGATCGCCGGCGTCTCCTGCAACCCGGCCACCTTCGCCCGGGACGCGAGGATCCTCGTGGACGCCGGCTTTACGCTGGAGCAGGTGCTGCCGGTGGACCAGTTCCTCTGGTCGCCCCATATCGAGCTCGTGGGACTGTTCAGTCGGAGGAAAGGGTGAGCGAGAAACCGACGCCACGCGCCTTCGCCGGCGACGCCCGCGCCTACGCGGTGGGCGCGGCGGTCAAGGGCGTCTGGTGGAGCGCCGCGCGGGCCGCCGCCGGCGCGCTTTCCCGGCGGGTCAAGGAGGAGTCCCGACGGGCTCCGTTCCAGCCCTCGGCCGAGCCGCCCCCGCCCGGCTTCTTCCGCCGGGCCTGGCTGGAGGCCTTCGAGAAGGACGCCGCCGACGTGGCCGCCGGCCTCTATCCGCCCATGGACGGCGGCGCCGGCAAGCCGATCCAGACCTTTCGCCAGGCCGCCTCGGTGCTGGCCGATGCGAGAATCGTGGAGGTTCGTCGGCGCCGGGGCGACGCCACCGAGGTGCGCGAGGAAGCCCCCGCCACCTACCCGGCCTACTACCGGCAGAACTTCCACTACCAGAGCGGCGGCTGGTTCACGCCGCAGAGCGCCCTGCGCTACGAGGCGCAGGTGGAGGCCCTGTTCGGCGGCGCGGCCGGGGCCATGCGGCGCCGGGCGCTCTCCCTGCTGGCCAAGGCCTGGCGCGAGCGCGACCACAGGGGCCTGAAGGTGCTCGACCTCGCCTGCGGGACCGGGGCGTTCCTCGGCGACCTCGCCGCCGCCTTCCCGCGCGCCCGGCTCATGGGCGCGGACCTCTCGCCGCCCTATCTCGACACCGCCCGGCGGGCCTTCCCGGGCGCGGCGTTCGTCCAGGCCAAGGCCGAGCAGCTTCCGTTCGCGGACGCCAGCCTGGATGCGGTGAGCGCCGTCTACCTCTTCCACGAGCTGCCCCCGAAGGTCCGCCAGACCGTCGCCGCCGAGATCGGCCGGGTGCTGAAGCCGGGCGGCCTCTTCGCCTTCGCCGACTCCATTCAGGCGGGCGACGAGCCGAAGTTCGCGCGGCTGATCGAGGCCTTCCCGGCCAACTTCCACGAGCCCTTCTACGCGAGCTACGCCGCCTGCGATCTTCCGGCCCTCTTCGGCGAGGCGGGTCTCGAGGCGGCGGGCGCCGACCAGGCCTTCCTCACCAAGGCGCTGCTGTTCGAGAAGGCGGGGTAGGCCCCCCTCACCTCCCACGCGCTGGCGCGCGCGGGTCCCTCCTCTCCCAGGGGGAGAGGGATACCCGCGCGGTCCCTCCTCTCCCTGAAGGGAGAGGGATACCTATTTCAGGTTCGCCGAGTAGCCCTCTCCCTTGAGGGAGAGGAGGGGCCCGCGGCCCCGGACTTGATCCGGGGCCGTGGGAGGTGAGGGCCCCGGCGCCTCCGCCCTGAAACGTCACCGGCCCCGCCGCCGTTCCCCCTGCGCAACCGACAGGGGATGCCCATGCACAAGACCCTCGCCGCCGCCCTCGCGGCGGCCGCCGCCGCGGCCTTCAGCCTCCCGGCCTTCGCGGCCGCCGACGCCGACTTCCTCGGCAAGGCCATCCAGGGCGACAATTCCGAGATCGCCCTCGGGCGCCTGGCCGCCGAGCGCGGCGGGAGCGCCGCCGTGCGCGACTTCGGCCGCACCCTCGAGCGCGACCACACCGACGGCAAGACGCAGGCTCTGGCCGTGGCCCGGGCCGCGAACGTCACCCCGCCCGACGGCGTGACCCCGGAAGCCCAGGCCGAGCAGACCAAGCTCCAGTCCCTGAAGGGCGCCGACTTCGACCGCGAGTTCGCCGCCTACATGGTCCAGGACCACCAGCAGGACATCAAGGACTTCACCAACGAAGCCTACAAGCACGACGGCGCGACCTCGGCCCTCGCCTCCAAGACCTTGCCGGTGCTCAAGAAGCACCTGCGCATGGCCGAGGCGCTGCAGCGGCAGGGGTGAGGGGGGCCTCGGCGGGTTCCGGCGAAGCCGGGCCTAGATTCGTCCACGAACCTCACGAACAACACGAACAATTTCAAGGCGTTGAACGAGGCCCGTTCGTGTTTTTCGTGACGTTCGTGGTTTCATGATCGACCCGCAGGCTCAAAGCCTCGCCCTCGCATCCGATAGCGCCCACGCCCCAGGAATTCGAGCCAGCCCCGGTCGCGCAGGACCTGGAGCTGCTGGCGTATCTTCGGCCGCACGTGCCGGTTGCCTGGATAGACGCCAGAAAGCCGATCCTCGAAGGCGTAGACGTCGGCGAGGGTGAAAGCTTCCCGCCCGATGGCCTCGACGCACTTCATCACCTCGATCAGCCAACCCCGCGCCGCCGCCCCGGCCTCGCGCAGGAAGAGGGTGGCGCGCCACTGGGCCAGCACCTCGTCCCTAGCCAGGGCGTGACCTTCCTTGACGAACCAGACCTTGCCGCTAGCCGGCACCTCCCGGAGCAGGATGTTCGAGCCGATCCATCCAGCCCGTCGCGCCGTCGCGGCCAGTGGAGGGCGAGCCTCGATGATCTCCGGCGTGAAGAAGTGCTTGGGCACGAAGAAGAGGTCGCTCACCTGGAACCGCGCCAGGTCATAGTTCATCAGCACGAGGTTCGGATTGGTGTCCGACGCCAGCCGCTGGAGCTTCGCCCCATAGGCGCCGTCGGCGACCTTAGGGCCGATCCGGCCCTTCTTGGACTTGAGCTCGAACTGCTCGGCGCATTCGGCGCAGTAGAAGTCGGCCACCGGCGCGTTGTTCGGATGCTTGGCGATCCGAGCGGCCCCACAGTTGGGGCAGAAGAGGTAGGCCGCAACCCAGCTCTCGGTGAAGATGCGGGCCCGCTGCGAGGGGCTTTCGTATAGGGCGCTGGGCTCCTCGAATCCGAGGCTGAACGGCTCGTCAGCCACGCGGCGATCGCGCGCGCCGCGCCTCAGAAGTCGCCGACCTGCGTCGCCTCGATCTCGTTCCCCTCCGCATCCAGGGTGACATAGAGCCTGGCGTCGAACTCGGCCGTCTGGTCATGCTCCCAGCTGTAATGGTTGTGGTCCTCCCGCGCCAATTTCGCCGCCTCCTCGGCCGTGTCGGCGTCAACCTGCGCAACATAGTCGGCGAAGGCGTCGATGCGGCAGAGGACGGTGAAGGTTGGCATTAGGATCGTTCCATGCGGGCGGCGGCGCGGATTATCAGATCCTTTTCCGCGACTTAGCAATGGATTCCGTTCGAATCCTACTGCTTTCTCCCCCGCCGCATCCGCTCCGCCTTCTCCGCTCGGACCGCCGCCCGCACCCGGGTCACGGCGCCCCGGTCCACCGCCTCGCCCTCGCCGGTGAGGGCTTCGTTGGCGAATTCCAGGTCGAGCATCTTCAGGCGCTTGACCTCGTCGCGGAGGCGCGCGGCTTCTTCGAACTCCAGGTCGGCGGCGGCCTTGCGCATGCGGGTCTCGAGGTCGCGCAGGGTGGCCTGGAAGTTGGAGCCGAGGAACGGTTTGGCCTCCTCGGCGACGCCGGCGTCCACGGTCATGCGGTCGCGCTCGTAGGGGCTGGCCAGGATGTCCTTGATGTGGGCCTTGACGCTTTCCGGGGTGATCCCGTGCTCGGCGTTATAGGCGGCCTGCTTCTCGCGCCGGCGGGTGGTCTCGGCCATGGCCCGCTCCATGGAGCCGGTGATCTGGTCGGCGTAGAGGATCACCTTGCCGTCGACGTTGCGGGCCGCCCGGCCGATGGTCTGGATGAGGGAGGTCTCCGAGCGCAGGAACCCTTCCTTGTCGGCGTCGAGGATGGCCACGAGGCCGCACTCGGGGATGTCGAGGCCCTCGCGCAGCAGGTTGATCCCCACCAGCACGTCGAAGGCGCCGAGCCTCAGGTCGCGGATGATCTCGATCCGCTCGATGGTGGCGATGTCGGAGTGCATGTAGCGGACCCGAAGGCCCTGCTCGTGCATGTACTCGCTGAGGTCCTCGGCCATCTTCTTGGTGAGCACGGTGACCAGCGAGCGATAGCCGCGCCGGGCCGTCTGGCGGGCCTCGTCGATGACGTCGTCCACCTGGGAGGCGGCGGCGCCCGAGGCGGTCTTGGAGACCGGGCGCACCTCCACGGGCGGGTCGATGAGGCCGGTGGGGCGGATCACCTGCTCGGTGAACACCCCGCCGGTGCGCTCCAGCTCCCAGGGGCCGGGGGTGGCCGAGACGAACACGGTGTCCGGCCGCATGGCCTCCCACTCCTCGAACTTCAGCGGCCGGTTGTCCATGCAGGAGGGCAGGCGAAAGCCGTACTCGGCGAGGGTGAACTTGCGGCGGTAGTCGCCGCGGTACATGGCCCCGAGTTGCGGCAGGGTCTGGTGGCTCTCGTCCACGAACAGCAGGGCGTTGTCGGGGATGTACTCGAAGAAGGTGGGCGGCGGCTCGCCGGGGCGGCGGCCGGTGAGGTAGCGGGAGTAGTTCTCGATCCCGGCGCAGGAGCCGGTGGCCTCGATCATCTCCAGGTCGAAGGTGGTGCGCTGCTCCAGCCGCTGGGCCTCCAAGAGCTTGCCGTTGGCCACCAGCCAGTCCAGCCGCTCCTTCAGCTCCGCCTTGATGGCGCTCACCGCCTGGACGAGGGTCGGGCGCGGGGTGACGTAGTGGCTGTTGGCGTAGACCCGGATGGCCGGCAGTTCGGCGGTCTTCTTGCCGGTGAGCGGGTCGAACTCGGAGATGCTCTCCACCTCGTCGCCGAACAGGCCGATGCGCCAGGCGCGGTCCTCGTAGTGGGCGGGGAAGATCTCCAGGGTGTCGCCGCGGCGGCGGAAGGTCCCGCGCTCGAAGGCGTTGTCGTTGCGCTTGTACTGCTGGGCCACCAGGTCGGCCATCAGGCGACGGTCGTCGGCCTTGTCGCCGAGCTTCACGTCGAAGGTCATGGCCGAATAGGTCTCCACCGAGCCGATGCCGTAGATGCAGGAGACCGAGGCGACCACGATCACGTCGTCGCGCTCCAGGATCGCCCGGCTGGCCGAGTGGCGCATCCGGTCGATCTGCTCGTTGATGGAGGAGTCCTTCTCGATATAGGTGTCGGTGCGCGGGACGTAGGCCTCCGGCTGGTAGTAGTCGTAGTAGGAGACGAAATACTCCACCGCGTTCTCGGGGAAGAACGACTTGAACTCGGAATATAGTTGGGCCGCCAACGTTTTGTTGTGGGCGAGGATCAGGGCCGGGCGCTGGGTCTCCTCGATGATCCTGGCCATGGTGAAGGTCTTGCCGGAGCCCGTGACCCCGAGCAGCACCTGGTCGCGCTCACGCGCCTCGACGCCGCCGGAGAGCTCGACGATGGCCTGCGGCTGGTCGCCGGCGGCCGCGTAATCGGCGACCAGCTTGAACCGCCGCCCGCCCTCGGTCTTCTCCGGACGCGCCGGCCGGTGCGGCGTCCAGAGCGTCGCGGGCAGGTCGGCGATGAACGGGCGCGAGGCGTCGGCGACGCCGTTCCGGGGCATGACCGCAAGGTAGGGGAGGGGAAAGCGGAACGGAAGGGAGGCTGCTGACAGCGTGGCGTCAGGAGGGTGGCGGCAGCCCTCACCACCCACGGCGCTGCGCGGCGCGGGTCCCTCCTCTCCCGAAGGGAGAGGGATACTGACCTAGCCGTTCTTGGTAGCCCTCTCCCCTCAGGGAGAGGAGGGGCCCATCGCGCAGCGATGGGGAGGTGAGGGCCTGGGGCCGGGAAATTTTCCCCCGCCTGTCGATCTTGCGCCGCGCCGTTCGACTAGGGCATGCGGCGAGGACGCCGCGCCAATGCTCACGGAGCCTGACATGCAATACCTGCTGCTGATCTACGCCGACGAGAACCACGCCACCTCGGAGGCCGAGGGGAAGGCGATGGTGGAGGCCTACGGCGCCTTCACCCAGGAGATCATCCAGAAGGGCCACTTCAAGGGCGCCGACCGGCTGCGGCCCACCTCCACCGCCACCACGGTGCGGGTGCGCGACGGCAAGACCCTGGCCACCGACGGCCCCTTCGCCGAGACCCGCGAACAGCTTGGCGGCTACTATTTGATCGAGGCCAAGGACCTCGACGAGGCCACCGCCATCGCCGCCAAGGTGCCGAGCGCCAAGGTGGGATCGGTGGAGGTGCGGCCGGTCTGGACCATGTGACCATGCCGGCGGCGGCGCTCGACGCGATCTTCCGGGCGCACGCGGCCGGGGCGCTGGCGACCCTCATCCGGCTCACCGGCGACTTCGACCTCGCCGAGGAGGGGCTGCAGGAGGCGTTCGCCGCCGCCGCCGTGGCCTGGAAGACCGAGACGCCGGCCAACCCGCGCGCCTGGCTGGTGCAGGCCGGCCGCCGGCGGGCCATCGACCAGATCCGCCGGCGGGCCGCCTTCAGGGTCCGCCAGGAGACCCTGGCCGCGGAGGCCGAGATCGCCCGCCAGACGGCCCCGGAGGAGGCGGACGAGGCCGCGGCGGCGTTCGGCGACGACGACCTGCTCAGGCTCATCTTCACCTGCTGCCACCCCGCCCTGGCGCTGGAGACCCAGGTGGCGCTCACCCTGCGAACCGTGTGTTCGATCCCCACCGCCTCGGTGGCCCGGGCCTTCCTGGTGAGCGAGGAGGCCATGGCCCAGCGGCTGGCGCGGGCCAAGGCCAAGATCCGCGCCGCCGGCATTCCCTACGAGACCCCGCCCCGCGAGCAGCTGGACGCGCGCGTGGAGGGGGTGCTGGCGGTGGTCTATCTGGTGTTCACCGAGGCCTACGCGGGCGATCCCGAGCGCAGCCTGGCGGCCGAGGCGATCGGGCTCGGGCGGCGGCTCGCCGCCCTGCTGCCGGGCCGCGGCGACATCATGGGGCTGCTGGCGCTGATGCTGCTGCACGAGGCGCGGCGGCCGGCCAGGTACGACGCGGCCGGCGACGTCGTCCTCCTCGAGGATCAGGATCGAAGCCTCTGGAATCGCGACGCGATCGCCGAGGGGCTCGCCCTGGTGAAGCCGGCGCTGACGGCGCAGAGCCCGCCGTCCTCCTACGCGGTGCAGGCGGCGATCGCGGCCCTGCACGCCGAGGCGCCGCGCGCCCAGGACACCGACTGGCGCCAGATCGTCGGCCTCTACGCGGTGCTGCTGCGCATCCATCCCTCGCCGGTGATCGAGCTCAACCACGCCGCGGCGCTGGCCATGGTGGACGGCCCGGCCGCGGCGCTGCAGCGGCTGGAGGCGCTGGCGGCGCGCGGCGCGCTCGGCGGCTACGACATCCTGCCGGCGGCGCGGGCCGACCTGCTGCGCCGCCTGGGCCGCGGGCGAGAGGCGGCGGAGGCCTATCGCGAGGCCTTGACGCTGGCCCATCACGAGCCCGAGCGCCGCCTCTTCCGCCGCCGGCTGGCGGAGCTGGATCGGGAAACCTGAGCGAAACGGCGAGCGCGCCCGGTCGCGCTATTGCGGCGCGGCCGGGGCCTGGGCGCGTCTGGCGGCGCCGATGCTGACCACCCGCTCGGCGATGCGCCAGCCCTGCGGGGTGCGGCGCAGGCGGTCTCGATAATCCGCGGTGGCCGGGCCGCGCTCTGGCAGGGGGCCGATCACCTTGGAGCGCATGCGGGCATCTTGCGGTCCGCCTTCGACGACCACGTTGGTGACGTGATGGGCGAGGGGGTGGGTAGGGGACTTGTGCATGTAGTCGCGAAGGGCGTCGAGGCCCTCGATCCGCACCTCGCCAGCGCGGGTCCGGATGACGAAGACCACGTCGTCGGTGAAGACGCGGTCCAGGCCCGGCCAGTCGCGGTCGTCGATCAGGAATCCGTAGAGCGCCGCCATCTCGTGGATCTCGAGCTTGTCGGCAGTGCTCAGCTTCGGCGCCGCCGGCGCGCCGCTCGGGGCGTCGGGGGCCGTGGAGGTGGCGGCGCGCTCGCCGGGCGCCTTGTCCCAGAACGCCGTCCAGCTCGGCCAGGCGTGCGGCAGGTCGGGCAAGGGGCCGCCCAGCGCCGCCCAGTCCTCGAACGACGGCGCCGTCGGGGCGCGGTCGATGGGCGAGGAGTACCAGTGGTGGTGACGGCGCTTGGCGAACAGCCAGCGCCCGTCCTCGCGCCGGTATTCGTCGGCGTAGACGATGGCCTGCACCACCCAGTCGTGGCCCGATTCATGCTCGGCGCGGCAGTAGACGTAGCCGCGGGCGCTGTCCGCGTCGATGAGGTCGATGCGGTGGCCGACGATCATATGGATCGAACGGTGGAACTTGCGCAGGACCGGCTCGAAATAGCTGCGCACGCCCTCTGGGCCCGCCCCGTGCGCCTTGCCCATCCAGACGTCGCTCACCCAGAGGGCCCCGAGCGCGTCGAGGTCGCGCGCGTCGATGGCCTGGGCGTAGCGGACCGGCAGCTGCTGGATCTCCGCCAGCGAGGCGGCGGCCTCCAGCCGTGCGGTGGCGTCCGGGCTCATGGGTTTGCTCCCTCGCTTACGGATCGATGAAGGCCGGCGGCCGGTTCTCGAAGTTCGCCTTCACCGCCTCGACCTGGTTGGGCGAGCCGGCCAGGGCGTCCTCCTCGACGGATTCGGCCAGCAGCCCCTTGGCGGGGCCGGCCAGGGCCGCCTCGTTGATCAGCCGCTTGGCGGCGCGGATGGCGTGGGGGTTCTTGCCGGCGATCTCGCGGGCGGCGGCCAGCGCCTCGGCCCGGGGATCGGCGCAGACGCGGGTGGCGAGGCCGAGCGCCAGGGCCTCCTCGCCCGAGACGATGCGCGCGGTGTAGACAAGGTCGCGGATCACGTCCTCGCGGGCCAGGCCCACCAGGGTCTGGGTGCCGCTCATGTCGGGGACGAGGCCCCACTTCAGCTCCATCACCGAAAGCCGCGCGTCGGGCGTAACGAAGCGCATGTCGCAACCGAGCGCGATCTGGAGGCCGCCGCCGAACGCCACCCCGTGCACCGCGGCGATCACCGGGACGGGGACTTCGCGCCAAACCCAGGCGGCGTACTGGGAGCGGTTGGCGAGGCCGTGGGTGCGCGGTGCAAAGCCGTGGCTGAGCAGGGTTCCGCCGCCGTTTTCGGCCCGGCGCTTCAGATTGCCGGTATCGATGCCGGCGCAGAAGGCCCGGCCCTCGCCCGACAGCACCGCGGCCCGCACGCCCTTCTCGGACTTCAGCCGCTCGCCGGCGGTCACCAGGGCCTCGAACATCGCCTCGTCCAGGGCGTTCATCTTGTCGGTGCGCACCATGCGCACGTCGGCGACGCCGGCTTCGATGGTGATGGTGACCCGGTCGGCATGGTCGCTCATGAGAACTCCTAAGGCGCCTCGTTGGAGAAGATGATCGTCCCGGCGGCGGCGAACATGCCGCCCACGCCGTGGCAGACCGAGATCTTCGCCCCCGGAACCTGGGCCGGCGCGAGGCCCCGCATCTGCCGCACGCTCTCCTGCAGCGCGTACATGCCGTACATGCCCGAGTGCATGTAGGAAAGCCCGCCGCCGTTGGTGTTGAGCGGCAGCTTGCCGCCGGGCGCGGTGTTGCGCTCGCGGATGAAGCCCGCCGCCTCGCCCGGCTCGCAGAAGCCGAGATCCTCCAGCCCGTAGAGCGGCAGGTGAGCGAAGGCGTCGTAGATCATCAGATGATCCACGTCGGCGTGGGAGATTCCGGCCTCGGCGAAGGCCTTGGCGCCCGAGACCCGGAAGGCGGTGGAGTAGTTGAAGTCGAGCATCTGGCTGATCCACGGCGTCTCGACGCTCTCGCCGGTCCCGAGGACGTAGACCGGCGGGCGCGGGAAATCCCGGGCGCGCTCGGCGCTCGTCAGCACCAGGGCGCCGCCGCCGTCGGTGACCAGGCAGCACATCAAGCGCGTGAACGGCCAGGCGATCATCGGCGCGGCCAGCACGTCGGCCACCGTGATCGGGTCCTTCATGGATGCGCGCGGATTCTTCGCCGCCCACTCGCGCTGGATCACCGACACCCAGGCAAGGTCCTCCACCGAGAGCTTGTGGGTCTTGAGGTAGCGGAGCGCCGGGATCGTGAAGGCGGTGGGCGGGCCCGTGACGCCGTAGGGCGCCTCGAACTGGCCCTGCAGGCTCGACGGCGAAGGCGCGCCCCGGCGGGCGCCGATCCGCGAGTGGCCGCTCTCGCCGTGGGTGATGAGCACCGTGGAGCAGAGCCCTTCGTTGATCGCCGCCGCCGCGTGGCGCACGTGCAGCATGAAGGAGCAGCCCCCGACGCTGGTGCTGTCGGCCCAGGTTGGGGTGATCCCGAGATAGCGGGCGATTTCGATGGGGCTCTCGCCGGCGGTGGCGACGCCGTCGATGTCGGAGGGCGTGAGGCCGCAGTCGGCCAGGGCGTTCAGGGCCGCGTCGGCGTGCAGGCCGATCGCCGACATGTCCGGGATGCGGCCCAGCCTGGTGGTCTCGGCGGCCCCGACCACCGCGACGGTCTTCGGTCTCATCGGCTCACCCGTTCACCGGCTGGAAAACGGGCAGGGCGATCTCGCCGTGGTCCTGGAACGTCACCTCCAGCGGCATGTCGAGGACGAGAGCCTCCGGCGTCTGCGGACAGCCGACGATGTTGGTCATCATCCTGGGCCCCTCGGCCAGCTCCACCACGGCGATGGCGTGCGGCGCGGCGCCCATGTCGGGGCGGGGACGGTGGTTGATGATGTAGCTGTAGAGCCTCGCCTTGCCGCTCGCGCGGTAGACCTCCACCTGGCGCGAGCCGCAGACCGGACAGAAGGGGCGGGGCGGGAAATAGCTCTCGGCGCAGTCGGCACAGCGCTGCAGGCGAAGCTCGCCGGCCTTGCAGCCGTCCCAGAAATGCCGGGTCTCCGGCGTCGGCGCCGGCAGAACACGATCCATGCGTTGAACGACCCCTTCGATGGCTATAGGCGTCCGTTGTGAGGCGCGGCCGCGCTGCTGTCGACAGGCTTTGCGGCGCCCGCGGTCTTGAGGAGCAAGGGATGTACGACCTTCTGAAGGGGCTGCAGGTGGTGGAGGCCGCCGCCTTCGTGGCGGGGCCGAGCTGCTGCCTCTACCTCGCCCAGTTCGGGGCCGAGGTGATCCGCATCGACACGGTGGGAGGCGGCCCCGACTTCCGGCGCTGGCCGCTCACCGACCAGGGCGACAGCCTCTACTGGGAGGGGCTGAACAAGGCCAAGAAGTCGGTGGCCATCGACCTCTCCAAGCCCGAGGGGCGCGAGCTTGCGGTGCGCGTGGCGGCCGCGCCGGGCGAGAACGCCGGCCTCTTCGTCACCAACTTCCCGGTGGAGGGCTTCCTCTCCTACGAGCGGCTGAAGAAGGCCCGCGAGGACATCATCTGCGTGCGCGTGATGGGCTGGGCCGACGGGCGTCCGGCGGTTGACTACACCATCAACGCGGCGCTGGGCGTGCCGCTGATGACCGGGCATCCGGACGATCCGCGCCCCGTGAACCACGTGCTGCCGGCCTGGGACCTGCTCACAGGGGCCTACGCCGCCTTCTCGCTGGTCTCGGCCGAGCGGGCGAGGCGCGCCGGCCATGGAGGCTGCGAGGTGCGCGTTCCCCTTTCCGACATCGCCGCGGCCACCCTCGCCAACCTCGGCCAGCTCGCCGAGGTCATGACCTCCGGCGCCGACCGCCCGCGCCAGGGCAACGACCTCTTCGGCGCCTTCGGGCGCGACTTCGCCACCGCCGACGGCCGGCGGATCATGATCGTGGCGATCACCGCCCGCCAGTGGCGGACCCTGGTGCAGACGCTGGATCTCGCCGAGGCGGTGGCGGCCCTGGAGGCCGAGCTCGGTGTCTCCTTCGCCGCCGACGAGGGCGAGCGCTACCGCCATCGGGCGCGGCTTTTCCCGCTGTTCGAGCGGGCGTTCGCTGAGCGGCGGCCGGAGGAGATGGCGCCGGCGTTCGAGGCCGAGGGCGTGTGCTGGTCGACGTACCGCAGCCTGCACGAGGCTTCGGCCGACGCCGCGCTGTTCGCCGCCAATCCGGTGTTCGGCCGCGCAGCGCATCCGAGCGGGCGTGATTATCCGGCCCCCGGCGCCGCGGCCACCATCCCCGGCCAGACCCGCGGTCCGGTCCGCGCGGCGCGGAAGCTCGGCGCCGACACCGACGAGGTGCTCGCCGAGCGCCTCGGCCTCTCGTCGGCCGAGATCGGCCGCCTGCACGACGCCGGGGTGGTGGCGGGGGCGCCACGATGACCGAAGCGATCGAAGACTGGATCGGGCGCACGCGCACCCAGAAGGCTATGGTCGAAGCCGAGCTGCTGCGCCGCTACGCCGCGGCCATGGGGGCGGCCCTGGACGTGGAGGCGCACTTCCCGCCGCTCGGCCACTGGGCGCTCTTCAACGACGCCGTGGACCCGGCGGACCTCGGGCCGGACGGACACCCCAGGCGCGGCCTCTTCCTGCCGCCGATCGCGCTGCCGCGGCGGATGTTCGCCTCGGCCGAGCTGCGCTTCGAGGCGCCGCTGGCGCTGGGCGAGGCCGCGGAGCTTTCCACCACCATCACCGATCTTCGCCGCCGCTCCGGCCGGTCGGGCGAGCTGGTGCTGATGGACACCGAGCGGCGCCTGACCCAGGCCGGCGCGCTGAAGATCCTCGAGCGCCAGACCGCCGCCTACCGTGAGGCTGGGGCGCCGACCCCGGCCGTGGCCGAGACCTGGACCGGGGAGGGGGAGCTCTGGCGCCCGCGGCCGGTGGACCTCTTCCGCTTCTCGGCGGCCACCTACAACAGCCACCGCATCCACTACGACCAGCCCTACGCGCGCGAGGAGGAGGGCTATCCGGAGCTCGTGGTCCACGGGCCCTTCACCGCCGCCAAGCTCTGTGGCCTTGCTCGAAGCTTGGCCAGCAAGCCTCTGAAGGCGTTCAGCTTCCGAGCCCAGGCGCCGCTCTTCGTCGGCCAGGCCGTGCGGCTGAGGGGCGGGCAGGACGCCGCGACTGTGGAGGCGGTCCGCTGCGACGGCCAGGTCGCCATGACGGCGACGTTCGAATCTTAAGGCGCGGCCCCTCGCCTCACCTCTCCCCGCTGGGCGGGGAAGGGGGCGGGGGCTGCGATTTAGCAACCCTCTCCCGCTTGCGGGAGAGGTGGCCGGGCGCACAGCGGTCGGCCGGTGAGGGCTTAGCCCTTGGCGACCCCGTTGCGGATGATCTCGTGGTGGCGGATCACTTCCTTCACCAGGAAGTTCAGGAACTTCTCGGCGAACTCCGGATCCAGCTGGGCCTCCAGCGCCAGGCTGCGCAGGCGCGCGATCTGGCGCGCCTCGCGGGCCGGATCGGCCGGCGGCATGCCGCGCCGGGCTTTCAGCTCGCCCACCTTGCGGGTCTGCTTGAACCGCTCGGCGAGCAGGTGGATCAGCGCCGCGTCGATGTTGTCGATCGAATGACGCAGCTCATCGAGCTCGGCCGGGATCTCGTCGGTCATGCGACCCTCGTCGCCAAGGACGCGGCCGAGGTCAAGCGAAAGCCGGTTCCGAGATGCGCCGGTGGAAGGCGGTGAGGGCGCCGACTGGCAGCCCCAGCAGGCTGACCTGGGCGTGTTTGAGGGCGACGTCGGGGGTGAGCAGGGTGAAGCGGGTGTGGAAACGCGGCGCCAGCATGCCGCTCGCCTTGCCGACCGGACGGCGGAAGGAGATCAGGTAGTCGCCGCCGCGACGCTCGCCGGTGATCCCGGCCCCCGCGTGCATCTCGGCCGCGACGTAGCGCCCGTCGCGCCCGGCGCTCATCACCCACCGCCAGACGTCGGTCTCGCCGTCGTCGTAGGCGAAGGTCTCGTCGAATTGGATCGCCTGGTGCGCCCGGTCGAAGACGCCCTGGGTGGTCACCCGGCAGCGCCGGACCACCTTGCCGAACGGGTCGCGCACCACGCCGGCGCCGTCGGTGCGACCGAGGAAGAACGCCTCCGGCCGGAACACGAGATCGCCGAGCGGCGGCTCGCGCGCGGACAGGCCCGCGTCGCCGGGGGCCTCGGCCTCCGGCATTTCACGCGTACAGGCGTGCATCGAAGGCGTCATCTTGCCCATTCGCCTGCGAGATTAGCCCGATGATGGTGAGCGAACCGTGAGGGCTAAACGCTCAGTGGGCTGGATTCGCCGTCCGGGAGCCCGCGTCATTGCGACACAGGAAGCGGATCGGGTGGATGTCCTCGGCGTTGTCGACCCAGCCGGTGATGTGCGGGTTCACGAGGTTGGTGTTCACGTCGTTGTAAAGCGGGGCGACGTCGGCGTCGGCCAGGATCATGCGCTCGGCCTCAGCCAAATATCCGGCGCGGACGCGGCCATCGGCCTCATGGTCGGCTTTGTCGAGGAGGGCGTCGTAGGCTGGGTTGCGGTAGTCGCCATAGTTCTGAGCGCCGGTGTCGGACTTCATCAGGCCGAGGAACGTCATCGCGTCGTCGAAGTCCGCGACCCAGCCGGCGATCCCGGTCTGGAAGTCGCGAATGTCGTAGGACTGGTAGACGATGATGCCGTCCTCCTGCCGGACGGACATGCGCACGCCGATGCTCTTCCAGTCCGCCTGGATGGCCTGAATGGTGAGCGAGCCGCCCGGGCGGTTGCTGGTCTTCATCTGCAGCGCGAGGGGATGGCCGGGCCCGTAGCCGGCCAGTTCCAGAAGCCGGCGAGCCTCCGCCTGGCGTTGCGCGAGCGGCCAGGCGGCCCAATAGGGCTGGGGACGCGCCTCGCCTGGCGCGGGATAGCCGGCGACGAGAGCGGGCACGAAGGATGTCACCGGTATCTGGCCCGCCCGCAGCAGCTTGCCGGTGATGAAATCGCGGTCGATCGCCATGGAGAGCGCCTGGCGCACCCGGACGTCCTTGAGCGCGGGAACGTCGCGGCCGTTGAAGACGAGATACCAGGTGGTGAGGAAGGGGAAGGCGTGCACGTAGTCCGCCGACCGCCGCCGCGCACGCAGGAACTGGACCCGGTTCGACTGGATGGAGCTGTTGATGTCCAGCTCGCCCCTGAGAACGCGGCGCTCGGCGGAGATGGGGTCGTTGGTGGGGTAGAAGTCGACGCGCTGGAAGCAGACCTTGTCGGCGTCATGGAACCGCGGGTTCTTCTCGATCCGGACGTAGTCGGAGAGGCGCCATTCCACCAGCCGATAGGGTCCGTTGGTCACGAAGTGACTCGGTTGAGTCCAGGTGGCGGACCAGCGCTCGACGACGTGCCGCGGGACCGGAAAGAAGGACTGATGCTTGAGCAGTTGCAGCAGGTAGGGCGCCGGATGCTCCAGCGTCAGCTGCAGGGTGCGCGGATCCAGCGCCTTCGCGCCCACCGTCTCCAGCGGCGCCTTGCCGGTGTTCGCGGCCTGCCCGTTCTTCAACACATAGACGAGGTAGGCGTAGGAAGAGGCGGTCTTCGGATCGAGTATCCGACGGTAGGCGTAGACGAAGTCGTCGGCGGTCAGCGGGACCCCGTCGGACCAGACCTCCGGGCGCAAGTGAAAAGTCCAAACGAGACCGTCGGGGCTGGTCTCCCAGCTCTGGGCCACGCCGGGCGTCGGCTTGCCGTCCGGTCCGTCGGCGATCAGCCCCTCGATGAGCTCCATGACGATCGTCGCTTCGTTGGTCGCCTGGATGAGCTGCGGATCGAGCGAAAGCGGGTCGGCGCCGTTGCCGTACTCCAGGCACAGAGCGCCGGCTGGGCAGGCGGGACGATTGGTTCGGGGCTGGCAGGCGGCGAGGGAAAGGCCGATGATCGCGGGGATGAGCAGCGGAAGGAGACGGGCGACGGCCATGCGAGCCCCTGACTACCCTCCGCGGACGGCTTTCGCCAGTTCGAGGCTAGGCCGGTGAGCCCGGCCCTTTCGGCGGCGGCCGCCGCCGTCGCCGAACGGCTCAAGGCGCGCGGGCAGACCGTCGCGGTGGCGGAGTCCTCGGCGGGCGGCCTCATCTCGGCGGCTCTGCTCGCCGTGCCGGGGGCCTCGGCCTATTTCCTGGGCGGCGCGGTGGTCTACACCGGCAAGGCGCGCATGCGCCTGCTCGGCCTGACCCGCGAAGCGGTGGCGGGGATGCGCTCGTCGAGCGAGCCGTACGCCCTGTTGCTGGCGCGAACGGCGCGGGAAAACTTCGGCGCCGACTGGGGTCTTTCGGAGACCGGCGCCGCCGGTCCCACCGGCAACAGCTACGGCGATGCGCCCGGTCACACCTGCCTGGCGGTCGCGGGCTCTAAGGAAATGGCGATGACCTTGGAGACGGGCGATCCGGATCGGTTCGCCAACATGGACGCCTTCGCCGCGGCGGCGCTGAAGCTGCTCATGTCGACGCTGGACCAGTCGTAGGCAGCGCCCCAACCGGGCGCGCCGCTGGTTCGGTACGGCAGGCGCGCCTACGCGGCCGCCTTGGCCTTCTTAGCTGGCGTCAGCCTTTGGGCGATGGTGAGTAGCGCGCGGCGGGATTCCCCGTCGTCGATCTTGGCGAACGCGGCGAGCAGGTCTGTGGCGCCGGGGGTGGCCAGCTGGGCGTAGATGATCGCCTCGACCGGCGCCTGGCCGTCTTCGCCCACCAGCGCCGCCACGGTTGTCTCGAGCTTGGCGGCGATCTTCACCAGCATCGACGCCGAGACCCGGTTGGCGCCGCGTTCGTACTTCTGCACCTGCTGGAAGGTGATGCCCAGCGCATTGGCGAGCTGGGTCTGGCTGAGACCCAGCCACCGGCGTCGGATCCGGATGCGCGCGCCGACGGCGACGTCGATCGGGTCGGGGCCTTGGCGGGTCGCTGGCATCGAATTCTGACTCCTGAAGATGATCTCTTAGCGCCTACTACCGCTGAATTCATTGTGACGCCAGTGTGGCGATTCGTTCAGGAGGCGCTTTCCCGCTCGCTGCGATCCAAAAGATTGCTGGAATTCAAAGTCCAAGATTGATGCGGCGTCTATTACTGTGAAGTCGGGATGCTTTCCCATCCGTCACCTCGCGGCGTCTGCAGGTCCGCTTGCAACCAGGCGCGAAACTCGCACTAGAACGGGCGCCAAATCGTCTTCGATATGTCATCGACGGCGGTGCTCCAGGCGGCGCCTAGGGTTGATCCAACCGTCGGCCTCGCCAAGCGGATGGGCGATCGAGCCTTGACCCGCCGCCGTGGGAGGGGTCCCAAGGGCGGATGGCCCGCACGCAGCAGATCGTCGTCGCCGGCGGGGGCGCCGTGGGGACGACGGTCGCCCTGGCCCTGGCGCAGACTGGCCGCCAGGTGGCGGTGGTCGATCCCGCGCCCCTCGGGGCCAATGCCTCCGGGGTCGCCGCCGGCATGCTGGCGCCGGCGTTCGAGACACTGTTCGACGCCCTTTCGAAGGACCGTTTCGCGCTCTTCGCCAGCGCACGCGACTTGTGGTCGCGCTTCGACGTAGGGCTGGATGCGTCGGGCGCCCTTGCCCTGGGGGAGCGAGACGAGGTCGAGGCCTGGGCGCAGCGGCTGGAAGCGGTAGGCGCCCGCGCCCGGGTGTTGGCGCCTGACCGGACGACGGCCGTGACCGGCGGACTGGCGCCGCCCTGCTGGTCGGTGTTCTCCGAGGAGGACTGGCGGCTCCAGCCGATGGCGGCGCTGGCGCGCCTGCGCCAGAACGCCGCCGCCCTGGGGGCGAAGCTCGTTTCGGGCGCGGTCGTCGGCTTCGAGGCCGGCCGCGCTGCACTGGCGGGGGGCGGCTTCTTGCCCGCGGACCTGCTGGTGATCGCCACCGGAGCCGCCCGCGGGCTGGCGGGCCGCGGCCCGGAGCTCGGGGTCCTGACGCCGATCAAGGGGCACATCCTCCGCGCCGCCAGCGGCTTTCCGCCGGGGCCGGTGGTGCGGGCGCGCGGGCGCTACTTGTGCCCGGGACCCGGCGAAGCGGTGCTCGGGGCGACCATGGAGGCGGGGGTCGACGACGCCGCGGTGGACCCGGAGGTGGCCGCGCAGCTTGCCGCCGGGGCGACGGCGCTGGCTCCGGCCCTGGCGGGACTCGCCTGGCGCGCGGAGGCCGGCGTGAGGGGCGCGACCCCCGACGGCCTGCCGATGGTCGGCGCCAGCCGGGCCGAGGGGGTTTTGGTCGCGGTCGGGGCGCGCCGCAACGGCTGGCTGCTCGCGCCGATGATGGCCGCCGAGACGGTCCGGGCCGTGGAGGGCCGGGCGGCCGGCGAGTTCGGCCGCCTGTTCGCGCCGGCGCGGTTCGGCTGACGTCCGACGCCGCCCGGCCGGTTAAGGCCGGATTAACCATGAATCTTCACCAATCGCCGTATGTCGGTCGAGTCGATCCGGGGCGTCATCGAGGCGGCGATCCAGCGCGCGTCCAACGCCACCGGCGTCGACTTCGGTTTCCTGATGGGCGCGGCCCGGCGCGAGAGCGGCCTCAATCCCAACGCCAAGGCCCAGACCTCGTCGGCCGCCGGCCTCTTCCAGTTTGTCGACCAGACTTGGCTCGCGACCCTCAAGCGGCACGGCGCGAAGTACGGCTACGCCCGCTACGCCGACCTCATCCAGCAGGGCGCGGACGGCCGCTTCCACGTGTCCGGCGGCGAGGCGCGCGCGACCGTGATGGGCCTGAAGCTCGATCCGCACGCCGCGGCCCTGATGGCCGGCGAGCTCACCGCCGACCACGCGGCCTATCTGCGCGGCAGGGTGGGGCGCGAGCCCACCGCCGGCGAGCTCTACCTGGCCCACGTCCTGGGGCCGAAGGGATCGGCGATGCTCATCGACGCGGTGAACCGCAATCCCGCGGTGCAGGCGGCGGGCCTCTTCCCCGAGGCCGCCGAGGCGAACAAGCCGATCTTCTATCGGAGCGGACGGCCAGCGACGGTGGGGGAGGTCTACGCCCAGCTCACGGCCGGCCCGGCCGGCCAGCCGCCGGCGGCCGCCCCGCCCGACGCGCCGGATCAGAGCTTCATCCACTATGCCTCGGCCCGCCGGCTCGAAGCCCTGCGCCAGGAACAGGCGGTGGTGGACCTGGTCCTGCGGGGCCGGGAGCGGGCGGACGACGCCGGCCTCGGCGTCGGGGCGGTGAACGGGCTCTTCTCCTCGGCGATGCTGAGGGCCCTGTCGGAAGCCGAGGACAAGCCGGCCTGAAGCGCGTTCAGATTAACGCGTCACCCCGACCGGAGCGAAGCGGAGAGCCGGGGGCGGAGGCGACGCCGCCGAACTGGAGATCGTTTTGGAAGCGGAGGGTCCGGCCCTGGATCGGCCCCGCGGGCCGTCCGGGGTGACGATCGGCCTCGATCCCCTCCGAACGCTGGTTCCCGCCTGATTAACCACTCCCGGCCACACTGGCCGCATGAGCCAGGCTCATTCCGTCGCCCCATCGCTGCGGCTGGCCGCCGTGCTCGAGGCGCTTCGGCGCGCCGACTGGCTGACCGGCGCCCGGGCGCGCGCCTACGGCTGGCTGCTGCTGATCGTAACCGGCGCGGCCATGCTCGCCTGGATCGGCTTCTCCCGGGGTGGGGTCGACGCGGCCGGCAAGCCGCTCGGGACCGACTTCGCCAGTTTCTGGACCGCTTCGCAGCTCGCCCTGGAGGGGACGCCCGCCAAGGCCTACGACGTCGGCGTCCACCACGCCCGGCAGGCGGCCCTGTTCGGCCGCGACCTCGGCTACGCGGCCTTCTTCTATCCGCCGATGTTCCTGCTGATCTGCCTGCCGCTGGCGCTCGCGCCCTATTTCGTCTCGCTCGCCTTGTGGCTGGGCGCCAGCGGCCTCGCCTACTGGCGGATGATCCGCGCCTGGCTCGGGGAGCGGCTGGGCGCGCTGCCGGCGCTCGCGTTCCCGGCCGTGTTCCTCAACATCGGCCACGGCCAGAACGCCTTCCTGAGCGCCGCTCTCTTCGGAGCCGGGGCTCTGTGGCTCGAGCGGCGCCCGTGGCTCGCCGGCCTCTGCCTCGGCGCGCTGGTCTACAAGCCGCATCTGGGGCTGCTGATCCCCCTCGCCCTCGTGGCCTCGGGCCGCTGGAAGACCATCGCCGCCGCCGGCGCGACCGCGGCGGCGCTGGCGGCTGTGTCCCTCGCGATCTTCGGCGCCGACACCTGGCGCGCCTTCCTCGCCCACGCCGGCCTCGCCAGGGCGGCGCTGGAGCAGGGGCTGGTGGGCGACGCCAAGATGCAGAGCGCCTTCGCCGCCGTGCGGCTGCTGGGCGGTCCGGTCGGCCTCGCCTACGGCGTCCAGGCGGCGACCGCGGCCCTCGCCGCGGCGGCGCTGCTCTGGCTCCAGCGTCGGGCGCCCCGGGGGCCGGCGGAGGGCCCGGCGCTGGCCGCCGCGGCGCTGCTGGCCAGTCCCTTCGTCCTCGACTACGACCTCCTGCTGCTGGCCGTCCCGCTGGCCTGGCTGGCGCGGGAGGGCCTGGAAACCGGCTTTCGGCCCTGGGAGAAGACGACCCTTGCGGCCGCCTTCGTCCTGCCGGCGATCTCGCGCAGCCTGGCGACCAGCCTGCACCTGCCCCTCGCGCCGCTGGTGGTCGGGGCGTTGCTGCTCGCGGTGGCCAAGCGCGGCGCTCAGCGCGAGCTCGGTCAGCCCGCGAAGGCGTCCGCGTAGCGTTCCCTGAGCGCCTTCTTCTCGACCTTGCCCATGGCGTTGCGCGGCAGGTCGGCGACGAAGAAGACCCGCTTGGGCGCCTTGAAGGCCGCCAGGCGCTGGCGCGCGGCGGCGATGATCTCGGCCTCGTCGGCCGTCCCGGCGATGACCGCCACCACCGCCTCGCCGAAGTCCGGGTGTGGGACGCCGATCACCGCGCTTTCGGCGACGCCCGGCAGTTCGTCGAGCACCAGCTCCACCTCCTTCGGGTAGACGTTGAGGCCGCCGCTGATGATCAGGTCGCTGGCCCGGCCGGAGAGCCAGAGGCGGCCATCGTCGCCCAGCCGTCCCACGTCGCCGGTGACGAAGTAGCCGTCGGCGGTGAAGGCCTCGGCGGTCTTGGCCGGATTGCGCCAGTAGCCGGACGTGACGCTGGGCCCCTTGATCTCGACGCCGCCACCGGCTCCGATCCGCAGGTCGACGCCCGGCAGCGGGAAGCCGACGCTGCCGGCGATCCGCTCGCCCGCCAGCGGGTTGGAGGTGATGATCGCCGCCTCGCTCATCCCGTACCGCTCGAGGATGCGCTGGCCGGTCCGCGCCTCGAACTCGGCGAAGGTGCTCTCCAGCAGGGGCGCCGAGCCGCAGACGAAGAGGCGCACGCGGGCGCTGGCGGCGCGGGTGAACCGCCGGTCGGCCAGCAGCCGGGTGTAGAAGGTCGGCACCCCCATCAGCGCGGTGGCGCGGGGGAGGGCGGCCAGCACCTGATCCTCGTCGAACTTGGGAAGCCAGAGCATGGCGGCGCCCGAGAGGAAGGCGCAGTGGAGAGCGACGAAGAGGCCGTGGACGTGGAAGATCGGCAGGGCGTGTAGAAGCACGTCGTCGCCGGTGAACCCCCAGGCATCGGTGAGCGCCAGCCCGTTGGCCGCGAGGTTGGCGTGGCTCAGCATCGCGCCCTTGGCGCGCCCGGTGGTGCCGCTGGTGTAGACGATGGCGGCGAGGTCGCCCGGAGCGGCGGGATGGATCTCGCAAAGCGGCGGAAGCTCGGCCGCCTCGGTCGCGAGCGCGCCGGCGTCGCGCACCAGCAGCTTCGGCTCGGCGTCGGCCCGGAAGTAGTCGACTTCCGCCTCGGTGTAGGCGGTATTCAGGGGCAGGTAGACGGCCCCGACCTGCAGGGTCGCCAGGTAGAGCATCACCGCTTCGGGGCTCTTGGGCGCTTGGACCGCGATCCGGTCGCCGGGCCCGACGCCCTTCGTCCGCAACAGCGCTGCGAGGCGTCCGGTTCCCTCCACGAGGCCCGCGTAGCTGATCTGCGATCCGTCCGGCAGGATGAACGCCGCCGCCCTGGGGTCGGCGGGGAAGCGCGATGCCAAGAGGGCGTAGACGTTGCCGTTCATCGGCTGCTGCCTGGGCGGGGGGAAGGCGGGTGTCAACACCCTGACGGCGAGACGATGTCGGCCACGGACGGCGCGCACCTCACGAACACCTTCGCGTTGTTCGTGAGGTCGGCTGGAAGAATCCCTTTGCTGGCAGGGCGCTATTTGCGCCTTTGCTTGCGCGCTGCGTAGCGCGCGTCACGGGCCGCCTTCTGGCGAGCGCGCAGTTCCAGCTCGCGCGCCTCGGCGATCTCGGCCTCCAGCGCGTGGCGTTCGGCCTCGCGCCGGGCGGCGTCCTCGCGTTTGGCGGCGCGCTCGGCGGCCCGCGCCTCGCGCACGGCCTGGAGCTCGGCCTGCTTGGCGGCGCGGCGCTCTTCGAAATTCGGATCGGTGACGGTGGGCTTCGCGCGGAACTTGGCGAGCAAAGCCTTCTTCGCCTCCGCCGACGCCTTCTGGCGATCGGCGAAGCTGTGGTTCTTCGTGAGCTTCATGGCGGCGGGGTTCTTAGCGACCCGAGCGCGGCTTCGCCAAGCGGCAAATTCGCAAAATCCGGGTGCGGCGCACCGTATGGGCCGGCTGAACCGTTCGGGCGGCGCGGGTGAACTAAGCGTGAGGGTGGGGGTGCGCGGCCTGGACCGGCGACGCCTGGCGGGTAAGGTTCGGTCTTGCGGAGGGAAGCGACGATGTCCAGGATTCATGCCGCGCTGGCGCTGGCCGGAATGCTGAGCGCCGCGGGCGCCGCCGACAGCCATGAGCCCCCTGCCGCCATGCGCAGCGCCCACGCCGCCATGGCGGGTATGGCGATGGGGCCGTCGCCGGCGATCTATGCCGGCCAGCCGGACAAACCGGGCGCGCCGCTCTTCAAGGGCCTCGGGCGCCACCGCCATCCGATCTCGACCCGCAACCCGAAGGCCCAGGCCTATTTCGACCAGGGCGTGGCGTTGCTGTTCGGCTTCAACCACGCCGAGGCCATCCGCTCGTTCCGCGAGGCCGCGAGGCTCGATCCCAAATGCGCCATGTGCTGGTGGGGCGTGGCCTTCGCGCTCGGGCCCAACATCAACCTGCCGATGCAGGCCGACGCGATGGGGCCCGCCTGGACCGCGCTCGCCAAGGCGCAGGGGCTGGCGCCGACGACGACCGTGCGGGAGCGCGCCTGGATCAAGGCGCTCGCCGCCCGCTACGCCAAGGTCCCGCCGGCCGACCGCCACGCGCTGGACGAGGCCTTCGCGGCGGCCATGGGCCGGCTCTGGCGCGCCTATCCGAGCGACCTGGACGCCGGGGTCTTCTACGCCGAGGCGATGATGGACACCCAGCCCTGGGACCTCTGGGCGTCCGATGGCGTGACGCCGAAGGGCCACGCGGCCGAGATCGTCAAGGTGCTGGAGGGCGTGATCAAGCGCGACCCAAGCCATCCGGGCGCCCTGCACCTCTACATCCACGCCGTGGAAGGCTCGACGACGCCGGAGCGGGCGGAGGCGGCGGCCGACCGGCTGGCGACCCTGATGCCGGGAGCCGGACACATCGTCCACATGCCCGCGCACATCTACTACCGGGTGGGCCGCTACGCCGACGCGGCGCGCGTCAACGAGCTCGCCGCCAGGGCCGACGAGGACTACATCGCCGCCTGCCGCGCCCAGGGTTACTATCCGGCCGCCTACTACGGCCACAACATCCACTTCCTCTGGACCGCCAGTGAAATGGAGGGGCGCTATGGCGCCGCCCTCGACGCCGCCCGCCGGCTGATCAAGGCGGTGGATCCCATTCCCCTCGCGGCCCGGACGCCCCAGGCGGAGCTGTTCGTCTTCACGCCGGTGGTGACCCAGTTGAGGTTCGGCAAGTGGGACGAGGTGCTGGCCGAGCCCATGCCGCCCGCTGCGCTGATCCTGGATCAGGCGGTGTTTCTCTATGCGCGCGGCGTCGCCCTCGCGAACAAGGGCCGGCTGGAGGCCGCGGGCCAGGTCAGGGACGCCCTGGCGAGCCTGGTCGCGAGCGCCGACTTCAGCCGCTACGAGCGGAGCGGCATGCCGGCCGAGGCGATGGCGAAGCTCGGCCTGGAGCTTTTGGACGGCGAGATCGCACGCGCGGGCGGCGACCCTTCGGCCGCGGTCGCCCACTTCCGGGCCGCCGCCGACATCGAGGCCAAGCTGCCCTACACCGAGCCGCCCTGGTGGCATCAGCCGGTGAGCCACGTCCTAGGCGCCGCGTTGCTGGAGGCGAAGCAGCCGGCCGAGGCCGAGGGCGTTTACCGGGAGAGCCTGAAGGTCTACCGCGACGACGGCTGGGCGCTGTTCGGCCTTGCGCAGGCGCTCGAGGCCCAGGGCAAGACCGAGGAGGCGGCCAAGGTCCGAGCGCGGTTCGAGAAGGCCTGGGGCCAGGCGGACGTCAAGCTCGCAAGCTCTCGCCAGCCGGCCTAGACGGGCCGCGATTTGACGGAATCTGGATTCTCAAATCAGCGGTGATCTGATTCATGATGTCGGCCGGATGGAGGCCGGCGGCCATGACAGCGCCGTACTCGATGGATCTTCGCGAGCGGGCGCTGGCC
>Ga0213876_10000512_pt1 | contig 29962 bp, 24 predicted proteins | sample BarmaccomBMRX_R9_FD_160113 | JGI IMG/M metagenome (GOLD analysis project Ga0213876, IMG submission 160113) | Root-associated microbial communities from Barbacenia macrantha in rupestrian grasslands, the National Park of Serra do Cipo, Brazil - RX_R9 | ecosystem: Host-associated > Plants > Roots... | reverse complement strand
TCACACGGCGGGCACGGCGGGCGCAGCGAGGAGGGCGGGCACAACGTAAGAGTTCACACGGCGAACACGGCGAGCCACGGCGACCACGGCGGGAAGAGGAAGAAGGGGGAAGAGTTCGGAGTTCGGAGTTCGGAGTTCGGAGTTCGGAGTTCGGAGTTCGGAGTTCGGAGTTCGGAGCGGCATCCTGGGGGTTGGGTGCGAGTGTCAACCTTGGAGTTGCCGCCGTGTGACCTTAATCTGTGTCAATCTGTGGATGTTTCCTCTTTTCTGCGTGCTTCTGCGTGTTCTGCGGATGATTTAGTCTTTCCGCCGTGTTCGCCGTGGCTCGCCGTGTTCGCCGTGTGAACTCTGTCGCCGTGCCCGCCAAACCCGCCGTGCCCGCCCGATCCGCGGCATTTTACTCGACACCCGGCACCCGGCACTCGACACTCGGTGTGGATGACGCCGAGGTGGAGATTTCCCAGCGCAGCCGATCAACGGGCTGCGGCCGCCCTGGCCGACGAGCTGAAGATCGCGCCGTTTCTGGCTTCATTTCTGGTCCGGGTCGGGTCGGCGGAACCGGATTCCGCGGTCCGTTTCCTTCATCCGCGGCTGAAGAACCTGAGCGATCCGGTGCTCTTGCCCGGCATCAAGGAGGCCGTTGGGTGCATTTTTCGCGCTGTTGATCAACGTCGGAAAATCGTGTTGTACGGCGATTACGACGTGGACGGGGTTACCTCGGTCGCGCTCTTGACGCGGGTTCTGCGAGCCTACGGGATCGAGCCGGGACGCTTTCTTCCGCACCGGGTGGAGGAAGGGTACGGTCTGACGCGGGAAGGGGTGCGGCGCTGCCTTGAAGCGCATCGGCCGCAGCTACTGATCGCGCTTGACTGCGGCACCAGTGCGGCCGCGCAGATTGCTGAGCTGCAGGCGGCCGGAGTCGAGGTGATCGTCATCGATCACCATGAGACGAACGATGGCGTGCCGCGGTGTACCGCGTTCGTGAATCCGAAGGATCCCGGCGCCGGGGCGTCTTTTCGTTATCTCTGCACGGCAGGGGTGACGTTCAAGCTTTGTCATGCCCTGCTGAGAGAACGCAGGCCGGCCGGGTTCGACCTGAAGGACTGCCTGGACCTGGTCGCGGTAGGAACCGTGGCCGACCTGGTGCCCTTGATAGAAGAGAACCGGATCCTGGTTGCTGCCGGCCTGCAGCAGCTCGAATGCACGCGCTGGGCCGGGCTGCAGGCGTTGAAACAGGTGGCGGCGGTCCCTGCGGCAATCCGGCCGGTCCACGTCGGGTTCCGGTTGGGTCCGCGCCTCAATGCAGCCGGACGCCTCGGGGCTGCTTCGGACGCGTTGGACCTGTTGCTCTGCGATGATGCGATTCAAGCCGGCCGGCTGGCCCGGCAGCTCGATCTCCAGAATCGTGAGCGCCAGAAAATTGAAGAAACCACTTTGCGGCAGGCTTTGGAGCTGGCCACCGCGGATGGCGATCCGTTGGAGCGGGCCGCGATCGTGGTGGGAGCCAAGGGCTGGCATCCGGGCGTGGTCGGCATCGTCGCTTCGCGTCTGGCCCGCCGGTTCCACCGGCCGACGCTGGTCATCGGCTTCGGCGAGGATGGTTCCGGCAAGGGAAGCGGCCGCAGCATTTCAGGATTCTCGCTGGTCAAGGCGCTGGAACAATGCGCCGGACACCTCGCGGCCTATGGCGGGCATGAAATGGCGGCGGGTCTCAGCCTTCCTTTCGACGCCCTGGACCGTTTCAGCGCGCAGTTTCTCAGGATCGCCCGGGCAAGCCTGGACGATGAGCAGTTGCGCCCGGTGCTGAAGGTCACGTCGACCGTGGACGGGTGCGACCTTGAGAACGGCCTCTGGCAGGCGCACGAACTACTCCAGCCTTTCGGGATCGGTAACCCGCAGCCGCTCCTTTGCCTGCCCGAGGTGTGGCCGGCGGAGCAACCGCGCGTCATGAAGGCTAAACATCGCTTGTTGAAGCTGCGCCACCACGGGCAGGTTCTGCGGGCGATCCATTTCAATGGGGCCGAAGCCCTGTTGCCGCCGCCGCCCTGGGATGTAGCTTTCTACCTGGAAGCGAACGAGTACCTGGGCCGTGTCGAACCGCAGATTCAGGTCGAAGCCATCCGCGGCGCGGAGCCATGCGGCGGGTAGGAATGTCACAAATGCCACAAGCGGAAAAATGCCACAAATGCAGAAGTGGCGGGTGCCGCGTGCCGGGTAAAGCGATGCCGCGATGCCCTCTTCACTTGTGGCATTCGTGGCATTTTTCGGCTTGTGGCATTTTCAAGGTATGACCGACGTTTTGGATCAACCGCTCACGGATCTTGCGTGGTACACCCTGGTCAAGAGCAAGAGCGCGCCGGTCGAACGGCTCGGAATCCGTACCTGGCGCGATCTGCTCGAGCATTACCCGCGCCGGCTCGAGGATCGGACCCGGTTTCCCCGATTCCCGAACGGCGCAACCCCGCAGCCGGTCTGCCTGCGGGGGGTGGTTAAGAAGGTGTCCGGCCGTTTTGTGCGCGGGCGCAAGATCGTCGAGGTGATCCTGGAAGAAGGCGGGTCGACTGCGTTGAGCTGCCGTCTGACCTGCCGCTGGTTTAATCAACCCTACATTCAGAAGGTGCTGGCCGACGGCCTGGAACTGATCGTGTACGGACGCCCAAAGGAGTTCAAAAACCGGATCTACATCGATCACCCGGAGTTTGAGGTTATTGACGCCGGGGCGGATGATGAGAACCGGATCCACCTGGACCGGATCACGCCGATCTACCCGTTGACGGAGGGCGTGAAGCAGCGGGCGTTGCGTGCCCTGATGTTTGCGGCCGTGAATGCACTTGCCGATACCAGTTCCGGGACGGTGCTGCCGCATCCGGCCTTCAGGCTGGATCAGCGCAGCGCCTACCGTCAGATCCATTTTCCCGGCGATGAAGCGCAATGGACGGCGGCACGGGAAGAACTGGCGCTGGCGGAACTCGTGTCGATGCAGACGGTGGTGGCACGGCGGCGCCGGTTCACGATGGCCCTGGAAGGAAAGGTTCACGCGGCGTCGGGGGACCTGGTCGAGCGGTTCTTGCACCTGCTGCCTTACGAGCCGACCAAGGCGCAACGCCGGGCGATCGACGACGTTTACCGGGACCTGGCGAGCGAACGAATGATGAACCGGTTGTTGCAGGGCGATGTCGGTGCGGGCAAGACGCTGGTTGCGATCGCGTCGATGTTGCACGCGGTTGAGGCCGGTTTTCAGGCGGTGCTCATGGTGCCGACCCAGGTGCTGGCAGAGCAGCATTACCGTAACCTGCTGACATGGCTGGCGCCGTTGAAGCTGAAGGTAGCCCTGAGGACCGGCAACAAACAGGAGCTCTCGTTCCTGGAACTGGAGGGCCGCGCCGATATTGTGATTGGCACCCACGCGCTTCTGTTCGCCTTGGACGAACTGGAAAACGTGGGGTTGGTAGTCATTGACGAGCAGCACAAATTCGGCGTCCTGCAGCGGGCCAAACTATTGCAGCGCACCCCGGTGCCCGATCTGCTGGTGATGACGGCTACGCCGATCCCGCGAACCCTGGCGATGACGGTTTACGGCGACCTCGACGTTTCCGTGCTGGACGAAAAACCGTCGAACCGCCGACCGATCATCACCCGGGTTCGGTCCTCGGAAAAGATCCCCGAGGCGGCTTTGTTTATCCAGGAACGGCTTGCGGCGGGCCGTCAGGCTTACATCGTTTACCCGGTTATCGACGAGTCTGAAAACATCTCGGCCAAAGCCGCGACGGTTGAATTCGCGCGTTGGGAGAAATTGGTGGCACCGGCCCGGTGCGGACTCTTACACGGCCGGCTGGCCCCTGACGACAGGGAAAGGGTGATGAACGGTTTTCGAAATGGAAACATCCAGGTGCTGATCTGCACCAGCGTGGTGGAAGTGGGCGTCGACGTGCCTAACGCGACGGTGATGGTCATCGAGAACAGCGAACGTTTCGGCCTGGCCCAGCTGCACCAGCTGCGCGGCCGGATCGGACGCGGCAAACATCAGAGTTATTGTATTCTGCTGTCGGAAAGTTCCGACCCGGAGGCGGCGGAGAAACTGCAGGTTCTCGAGCAGAGCGATAACGGGTTTGAGATTGCCGAGGCGGACCTGCGAATCCGCGGCCCCGGCGACCTGCTTGGCACCGCGCAGAGCGGCCTGCCGCCGCTGCGGTTGGCTAACCTCGTGACCGACCGGCGGTTAGTTGACCAGGCGAAAGGGATCGCCGAAGAAATTACCACCAAGGATCCCGACCTCCGGTCACCCCGGCTTGCCCGGCTCCGGCGCGTCATAGAGGAAACTGGTAAAACGGGGACCGGGCTGGCTAATTAGACAGACCGGTTTTGATTTCATGAAGAGTTTTTTAAAATTTTTGTTCTTTGTGCTGCTGCTGGCGCTGGGCATCTCGCTCATCTACGTCTGGCAAGCCAAACAGCTCGGACAATCCCAGGTCCGGATCGAAAAGTTCACCCCGGCCGAGAAGCCCAAGCTTGACCTGGATTCCATCGACATCCTGCAGCGCCTCAACGATGAGTATGCCAAGGTGACCGAAGCGGTGGTGCCGAGCGTCGTGAGCATCACAACGACCAAAACGGTCGAGCGCCGCCAGCCGATCGATCCCCTCGAACTCTTTTTCGGCCGCCGGTTCGGCCGGGACGGCGAGGCCGAGCAGAAGGTGACCTCCCTCGGCTCGGGCGTGATTGTGTCCAAGGAAGGCCATATCGTGACCAACAACCACGTGGTGGACGGCACGGACGATGTTACCGTCCAACTGAACGATGGCCGCGAGGCCAAGGCCCGGATCATCGGCACTGACTCGCAGCTGGACCTGGCGGTGCTTAAAGTCGATTTACCGAACCTGAGCCCATTGCCGCTGGGCGATTCCGAGCAGGTGCACGTCGGCCAGATTGTCTTTGCGATCGGTAATCCGTTCGGGTTGGAGGAAAGCGTCAGCCAGGGCATCATCAGCGCCAAGGATCGACGCGCCATGAGCGACAGTTCCGTGGATTTCTTCCAGACCGATACCGCCATCAACCCGGGTAATTCCGGCGGTCCGCTCGTGAACATTCGTGGTGAAGTGGTCGGCATTAACACCGCCATCTATTCTGAATCCGGCGGCAACCAGGGAATCGGTTTCGCCATCCCGTCAAACGTGGTGCGTCGTGCGATGAACAGCATCATCAAAAAAGGGCGGGTCGTGCGTGGTTACCTGGGGGTGAGTATCCAGCCGGTGACGAAAGAAATCGCCGAACAGTTCAAGCTGGACGGCACCCGGGGCGCGCTGGTCACCGACGTTACGCCGGGATCGCCTGCCGACCAGGCCGGGATCATTCACGGTGACGTGATCCGCAAGCTCAACAATACGGATCTGCGCGACGTGAATGCTCTGATGAACCGGGTGGCCGAGGCCGAAATCGGTTCTGAGTTGTCCGTTGAACTGATCCGGGATGGACAGACCAAAACGGTGATGGCCAGGGTGGCAGAGCAGCCGCCGGACCTGATGGCCCGCCTGAACCGCGGCCAGCGGCAGAACCCGACGTTCGGAGGCAGCCAGCAATCCAGCACGTTTGCAGGCATCCAGGTCCAGGACCTGACGCCGCGGCTGCGGTCCCAGGCGAATGTCCCCGATTACGTTCACGGGGTGGTTGTTACCGACGTGGACCCTGCTTCGCCGGCCGCCGCGCAATTGCGGCCGGGCGACGTGATCGAGGAAATCAACCGGCAGGCGGTCAACAATATGCGGGAGTTTCAGCAAATCGTCCCCCAGCTCGATACGCGCCGGGCCATTGTTCTGGGCGTGGCGCGAAATCGCCAGCGGTCATTTGTGATTCTGAAACCGCAAGAGTAGCGGGTAACGGCTGCCGAATGCTTTGCCAGGCGCCGCCGTCTGATGTAAGAAACGGGCGAAACTTTTCACTGAGAGAGGAAACGAAAGGAGATCGATGCAACCTGGTTCTGCCGCGAATGTGCTAGCTGGATTGGCAAGCTTTTTCATCCCCGGGCTGGGGCAACTTGTGCAGGGCCGCTTCCTGGCTGCCATTTTCTTTTTCCTCCTAAGCGGGGTTTTGTGGCTCTTTCTGCTCGGCTGGCTCGGCCACATCTTTGCCGCGCTCGAAGCCGCGCTTTGGCGAGGGCCGCGGCACCTGATCTAGTGGAAAGAATTCCGTCACACGGCGGCCGCAGCGAGGAGGGCGGGCGCGGCGTAAGAGTTCACACGGCGAACACGGCGGGCCACGGCGAACACGGCGAGAAGAGGAAGAGGAAGAGTTCGGAGTTCGGAGTTCGGAGTTCGGAGCGGCAGCATGGGGGGTGGGTGCGAGTGTCAACTTTGGAGGTGCCGCCGGATCCTCTAATCTGTGTCAATCTGTGGATGTCTCCCCTTTTCTGCGTGTTCTGCGGATGATCCTGTGTTTCGCCGGACGATTGGACCCGGTGATACGACGTCTCCGAACGCCAAACCCCGAACCCCGAACTCCGAACTTTCCCTGCTTGGATCATCTCGTGAACCGAGTAGGCTGGCCACGATGGAAAGGCTGTACTACCAGCGGCCGGGTACTGCGCCCGCCACCCTCGAGTTGCCGCCCGCGCACGCAGGCCGTTCGCCGGTCATGCGTCTCATGGAGTATGACGCTCAGGTGCTGCATGACCGAATCATAGAAGGTGTGCATGACTTACCTGAGGATTCCGAGTCACGCCAGGTCCGATGGCTCAATGTAGGCGGCTTGGGCGACGTCGAACTTCTGCGCAGCCTGGGCCAGCATTTCCACATTCACCCGCTGGCCCTGGAAGATACGTTGGACCCAAGCCAGCGGCCGAAGCTAGACGAATACGAGGGCCAGCTCTTCATCGTGCTCAAAATGGTGTACGAGGGGGGCCCGGGTGAAATCGTGTTCGAGCAGGTCAGCTTCGTCCTGGGGCGCAATTGGTTGATCACCTTTCAGGAAGATGCCGAGCGTGATGTGTTCGAGCCGATCCGAACGCGCCTTCGAGAGGCGGCCGGTAACCTTCGGTTCATGCGGGTCGACTACCTGGCTTACGCGCTGATCGATGCCATCGTCGATCACTACTTTCCGATCATGGAAAGCGTGGGTGAAGCCGTGGATGACCTCGAGCAGGCGTTGCTCGGCGGTCCTAACCCCGAGGCGCTTCAGCGCATCCATGCGATCCGGAGGACCCTGCTCCAATTGCGACGGGCCATCTGGCCCACCCGTGACGTCATCGGCCGTCTTTACCGGGATGAGACGGGACACATTTCGGATCGAACGAAACCCTTTCTGCGCGACTGTTACGATCACGCGGTTACCCTCATTGACCTGCTCGAAAATTACCGGGACGCCACCGGCAACCTCACTGAACTTTACCTCTCGAGCTTGAGCATGCGCACCAATGAAATCGTGCGGGTCCTAACCGTTGTGTCATCGATCTTTATCCCGCTGACGTTTATCGCTGGTGTGTACGGGATGAATTTCGACACAAGCAAGGGCCGATTCAATATGCCGGAACTGCATTGGAGGTATGGCTATCCGGCGGCGCTCCTGCTCATGGCCCTAATCGCCGGGTCCATGCTCTATTATTTCAGGCGTAAAAAGTGGCTGTAGGGAAATGTTCGGAGTTCGGAGCACGGCAAAAAACCCAGCGCCTGTCGTGTGAGCGAGTGAAACGCCACAGGTAAAAAAGGGCAACATGACCGAGAATTCCTCTCGTCTGTGGACCTTCGATGCATTGTTATGTGCGTTTGCTGCAGACTACGCCAACGAGAACGCTTGCGAGCTCCGAACTCCGAACTCCGAATTCCGAACGCGACTTCAGGAGGAGTCCGCTTTGGGGTCGCGCGGTGCGTTTTGGACGTTGCCGTTGCCACCGTCAACCGCTCGCAACGGCCCACGACGCTTGTAGAAATCGTACCTTGCCAGAATGGTCCGGACGTACCGTGCGGTTGACGGGAACGGGATGCTCGCCTGGAAGGTTTCCGCTTCGACCGGCCCGCTGCCTTTCTGCATCGCGGTACGGATCCAGCGGTCGACGCGGCTGCGGCCGGCATTGTATTCGGCCAGTGCGAACGGGACGGCATCGTCGCGATCATTCCAGCGCTGCAGCGCTTTGCTGAGGTACCACGTCCCGACGCGGATATTGATTTCCGGGTCAAGCAGCTGGGCAGGTTCAAAATGCGGAATGCCGTTGGCCGCAGCCCAGTCCCTGGCGGCGATCTCGGAGACCTGCATCAGGCCGCGTTCCCCGTTGCGTCCCTGCATGTCGCTCTGGAAACGGCTTTCGCGCCAGATCACCGCCTTGACCAGCCGGGGATCGACCCGCTGCGCCTCCGCGATTCGCACGATGAGCGAATCGTACCGGCGATAGTCGGTCCAGTTCTTCAGTTCGCGCAGGACGTACAGCGGATCCTTGGAACGAACCATGAGAAAGGTGACGGCTGACACCAGGGCAAGAAAGACGATCACTCCCAGTTCAAGCGCGTACCGCCACCCTTGCCTGGAGAGTTTACTTCGAATTTCCGTTCGCTCTTTTCGAGACCCCATTCAAGTTACCTGAACAGCACCATGCAGCGGTTTGTTCGCGTTATCACCGATGATCTCGCCGATAAAGAATTAGAATACGTTATCCCTGGCGATTGGGCCAGCAAGATTGAGGTCGGGTCGCGCGTCAAGGTGCCGTTGCGCAGCCGTGATTTGCTCGCCACCGTGGTGGCCCTTTCGGACCAGGCCACCGTGGAAGGGGCCCGGCCGGTGACTGCAATCGTTTCACCCAGCCCGGTACTCAGCCCGGCCCTGCTCGAGCTGGTCCGCTGGATGTCGGACTACTACTGCTGCTCGCTCGGCGTCGCGTTGCGGGCCGCCATTCCCCAGGTGATCCGTCGCGCCGAGGTCGGTTTCAAACGCGAGCGTTACGTCGAGCCGATCCTCAACGTTGCGCCGGACGAGCTGGAGACGTTGCGCCGGCGGTCACCCCGGCAGGCGGCCGTGTACGATTGGCTTTGCGGGGTCCAGAGGCATCCGACGCGGTGGGCGGACGCACGAGCCGGCGCAGGCACGACCGACCGGACCCTTCAACAACTGGTTGAACGCGGTCTGGTCAAGGTGTCGGTGCTGAACACCGGACGCGATCCTTACGGCGGGGAGAAATTCGTTCCGAGCCAGCCGCTCGCCCTGAACGATGAGCAGCAATCCGCACTGCAGATGGTGGTCTCTTTGATCCAGGAACGGAACCCGCAGCCGGTCCTGCTGCATGGCGTCACCGGCAGCGGCAAGACGGAGGTTTACCTCCAGGCGATCCGGCGATGCCTGGAGCATAACCGCGGCGCGCTGATCCTCGTGCCGGAAATCACCTTGACGCCGCAAACCGTTGAGCGGTTCAAGATGCGTTTCGGCGCGGAGACGGTCGCCGTGTTGCACAGCCATTTATCGGCCGGCGAGCGTCATGACGAGTGGCACAAGCTGCGTGACCGGCGGGCCAGCGTGGCGATCGGGGCGCGCAGCGCCGTGTTTGCCCCGGTGCCGAACCTGGGCCTCATCGTGGTCGATGAGGAACACGAAAATTCGTACAAACAAGAGGAAGCGCCGTGTTATCACGCCCGGGATCTGGCGGTGGTGCGCGCCCGATTTGAGAAATGCGCCGTGCTTCTCGGGAGTGCCACTCCCTCGATGGAGAGCTACCAGAATGCCCACTCCGGCAAATACCGCCTGGCCCGCCTCCAGGCGCGCGTCGACGATCGCGGCATGCCCCTGATGCGGGTCGTGGATCTCCGCCAGGAGTTTCTCAAACAAAAAGCGTTGCCGATCATCTCGACCCGGCTCAGCCTGGCCATTGAAGAACGCCTCCAAAGGAAAGAACAAGCGATTCTGTTCCTCAACCGGCGAGGCTTCGCCTCCTCCCTGGTTTGCAATGCCTGCGGCTACGTCTGCGAATGCCCGAACTGCAGCGTCGCCCTGACGTACCACCTGGAGGAAAACCGGATCAAATGCCACCTCTGCGGTCACGCCGCGGTTGCTCCTAACAAATGTCCGCAGTGCGCCGACCCGGGCATCCGGTACGCCGGTTACGGCACTGAGAAGGTTGAGGGCGCTGTCCGGAAGCTTTTTCCTCACGCCGTAATTGCCCGCATGGATGCCGACACGATGACGCGAAAGGATGCCTACCGCGAGACGCTCACGTCATTTCGTACCGGTAAGATCGATATCCTGATCGGGACGCAGATGATCGCCAAAGGACTCGATTTCCCCAACGTCACCGTCGTCGGCATCATCAATGCCGACGTGGGATTGCACATCCCGGACTTCCGGGCCGGCGAACGCACCTTTCAGCTTCTGACCCAGGTGGCGGGCCGGGCCGGACGCGGCGACCTGGCCGGCGAGGTGTTTGTGCAGAGTTCCACCCCGTTCAGCCCTTCCATTCAGTTTGCGCGCCACCATGATTACGTGGGCTTTTGGGAACAGGAAAGCGAGTTCCGGGAACGGTGCGATTACCCGCCTTTCGTGCACTTTATTCTGATCCACGTGCGTTCGGAGCACCAGGGCCGGGCGGAACTCTCGGCTGAAACCCTTCACCGGCGTCTCCGGGAAGGATTGGACCCGTCAGTGACGCTGCACGCCGTCGTGCCTGCGCCGATCGCGCGCACCAAGGGCTCTTACCGCTTTCACATCCTGCTGCGCAGCCGGGCCATCCTTCGGCTGAGCCGGCAAATCAAAGCGGCGATCGAGAAGATCACGTTTCCGGAAGACGTTCACGTCGGGGTTGACGTCGATCCGTATCAGTTGCTTTGAGTGTCGAGTGTCGAGTGTCGGGTGTCGGGTGTTTAGGTCGATCGGTATCGCCTGCTCTGATTGGGGCGGCGACTCACGCTGCGGTCAGCGTGAGCTCAGTGAGTTCGGGCGGACAATCGAACCGTACGGGCATGCCGACCATGCCGAGCCCGCGCCCGGTGTAAACAAGCCGGCCGTCCAGTTCGTAGAGGCCCGTATGGAAAATTTGTCCCCAGGACGGCAGGACCACCGGACCCAGCGCCGGGATACGGACTTGCCCACCGTGGCTGTGGCCGGAAAGCTGCAACTGCACCGGCGTTGACCGGACCATCGTCGGAAAGTAGTCCGGTTCGTGCACCAGGGCCAAGGCCACATCGTTTTTACGGCAACCGTCGAATGCGCGCTTCGGATCAGGGATTCCGCCCCAGACCGAGTCGAGCCCGGCGAGGTAAAGCCGGCCGGCCGGCGGCCCCAGGTGCACGCCACGGTTCACCAGCACCTCGATGGACTGGGCCGCGAGCGCGTCACGAATCACGTCGGCGCCTTCCCAGCAATCGTGATTCCCCAGCACGGCAAAGACGCCGTACCTTGCGTTCAGCCGGCCGACGACCGGGGCGAGTTCGTTAATCGCCTCCACTTTCGTGTAGATGTAATCGCCGCCGAGCAGGATCAGGTCCGGGTTCAACGCATTGGCTTGTTCCACCGCCCGCTCGATGAGCTCGCGCGGGGTGTAAGGAAAAAGGTGATGGTCCGACATCAAAACCAGCCGGAATCCCTCAAGGGCAGAGCTAAAATGCGGGAGCCGGATCGTCCGGCGCTCCAGTATCAGCTCCTGTGGTTCGATCCCATGCGCGTAGCCGCCCACCGCGGTACAACCCGTTACGGAGCTGGCCAGGGCGGCGGCGCCGAGTTGAAAGAATTTACGTCGATTCAATGGTACGGAAGTGTCGAGCTCCAATAAGGTGTAACGTTCCAGCAATAAGACGCACGAAAGTGCGGTTCATTCACACATTGAATCGGCGCGATGCTGGCAATGTTCAATAATTTGGATCGAAGTGGTTCGGAAGCGGGTCGGCTTGCTCCCGTGTACGAAAGTAAACTCCAGATGCCCCCCGCAAAAGAGGCGACGCGGTTTGAAGGTGGTGGAGAACGAATACCCGCAGCCCGCGATGCGGACCTGACCTTCAGGGCGGTCGGCGCGCGAGCAACTGAGCATGGCGTCCTGGCCGTTGATGATGCGAAACACGTATCGCGTATGGGCGGTGACAACCCGTAACAGGTCGCCGGGCCGCACCGTTTCCAGGTCAAACTCGTCCTCTGGCAAGGCGGCTTGCCGGGAGATGAACGTTTCCCAATCTTCCGTCACAAAAACGCGATACAACGACGATAGCATAAACGAATTTCAGGAAGAAAGGAGTTTCGACAGCCGGGCCGGGGACCCGGAGAATGCCGGTCGTCGATGCTCCTTAGCCTTTGATTCCCCATGACCCGCCAAATCCGAGGGACGGCCTTGCTCAGTCGTAACGCAACGCTTTCACCGGATCGAGCCGCGCGGCAAAATAGGCCGGAATCAGCGCGGCTACCGAACAGATCAGGAAACCGCTGATGCAAATCATGGCAACATCGGTCGGGATCACTTCGGCCGGAATTTCGCTGAACTGGTACACGGAGGCCGGAAAGAGTTCGACGTGGAGCGCCGACGCGAGGAAGTCCCGCACCTGATTGCGATATTGCACCAGGGCAATGCCCGCGCCTAAACCCAGCAAGGTGCCAAAAAAGCCGACGATCATTCCCTGGGCCAGAAAAATCCAAAGGATCTGGCGCACCTGCGCTCCGAGTGCCTTCATGACGCCGATCTCCCGCGTTTTCTGGACGGTGGTGGTGATGAGCGTGCTCATGATCCCAAACGCCGCGACGATGACCACGAAGATAAGGACGAAAAACATCGTCGTTCGCTCGATTTTGATGGCATCGAACAGCTCCTTGTTGTCCTCGATCCAGGTGGCCGCGGTAACCGGCGGTTGCAGCAACGGCTCGAGCCGGGCTTTGACCTCATCGACTTTGAACGGATCCGTGGTCCTGACCTCCAGGGCATGCACCGCGTCGCCCAGGCTGTAGGCTTCCTGGCCGATGTGCAGCGGGACCAGGATGTAATCGGAATCGTAAGCGTAGCGCCCGACATTGAAAATTCCGGCGATCGTCACCTGCTCGGGCAACAGCATATCGTGTACCTGGTCGAGCAACGCCTTGTTCTCCTTGATCTGTTCAGCCTTCCTGAGGGTATTGAGCACCTCATTGAGGTTGTGAGGTGAGTAGAGCGTGATGGTATCGCCCACCGACGCGTTCATCAGCACGGCGAGTTCCGAACCGATCACGCAAGTGTCACCCTCAAGGTCAAACTTGCCCGCGATAAGGTACTTCTCGAAATCAGTAACTTTCTCCTGTTTGTCCGGTTCAATGCCGAGGATCCACGGCGTCAGACGGCGGTTTTGAAACTCGGCAACCACCCGGCCCTGCATCACCGGTGCGACCGCAACGACCCCCGGGGTTTTTTGGACGTTTTCCAACAACGGACGCCAACCGGTGAGCAAACCTCCCTCGTTCCGGATCAGGATGTGCGACTCGAACCCGGCGACCTTGCGCTGCAGTTCGCGTTCGAAACCGGTCATGACCGAGATCACGATGATGAGCACGCTGATTCCGAGGACCACGCCGAAGATCGATATCAACGTGATAAGGGACAGGAAGGTGCGCTTCGGCCGGAGGTAACGCCAGGCGATGAAGGTGCTGAATGGAAGAAATGCCACGAGTCAAAAAATCGCTAAGAATCAAATGCCACAAATGCCACAAGCGGAAAAATGCCACAAATTAAAGATCACCAATGCGAGGCTCGGAGAACAAATGCCACGGTTGAATGAGTTAAGAATGCTACGAACGGGGGATGCGAAGCCTGGCGGGGGGGTGAAAACCGTTGGGCTGGACAATAATAAAACATTAATCTAATGAGTTATCGATGTTGCAGAACAAGACCTTTGAGCTGGCGGCCGAGGCGATAGAGTTGGTGAAAAGTTTCCCGCGCGGCATTGCTCATGAGGTTGTTGCCAAACAGTTTGTACGGGCCGCCACTTCGACCGCGGCAAATTATCGGGCAGCCATCCAGGCGCGTTTCCGTCCCGAGTTTCTGTCCAAGATAAACATCGTTCTCGAGGAAGCGGATGAAACCCGGTTTTGGTTGGAGTTGAGGCGCAGAACTCATCTTGTTCAGAGTGCGGAAGTTATATCGATTTACGGACGTGCCGATGAGGTCGTTGCGATGGCGCTCGCAGCGCGGCAAACCACTCGGCACAACGAAAGTCCAGAGAAGGATCGGACCACTTTTTGACGTGAGACCTGGAAAACCGTGCGCCAGCCACTTACGCCATTTTCATCTCCTCATCGATGCGCTTGTTCACTCGTTGCGCCCTTGGTTTTCTTCCATTTGTGGCATTTTTCCGCTTGTGGCATTTCCCTCCGCCGCCCGCGGCTTGAGGTGCGGAAACAGGATCACGTCCCGGATGGATTCGGCGCCGGTGAGCATCATGACCAACCGGTCGATACCCAGGCCGATGCCGCCGGCCGGCGGCATCCCGTGCTCGAGTGCGAGCAGGAAATCTTCATCGATCTTCTGCACTTCCTCACCGGCCTGGGCAAGCAACCGTTCCCGTTGCACGACGGGGTCATTGAGTTCCGAGTAGCCGGGTGAGAGTTCCTGGCCGTTAACGATCAGTTCGTACACGTCAACGATGGCCGGGTCCTGCAGGTTCTGTTTGGCCAGGGGCACGAGTTCCTTCGGCAGATGGGTGACGAAAAGCGGGTCGATCGTCTTTTCTTCGATCAGCTTTTCAAACATTTGCTGGGTGATTTCGAATTCCTCCATCTCGGGGCGGACCTCGACGTTCAACTCCGCGCAGCGCGCCAGTTTTTCCTGCCTGGAGCGTCCGAACCACGCCGGATCGATCCCGGTGATCAGGTCGTGGTACCGGGCCCGCCGCCATGGCCGCTGGAGGTTGATGGTTTTGGTCAGGTCACCTGCGGCATTCCGGTGCTCGATTTGCAAGGTGCCGGCTGCCTTTTCGGCGAGGGTGCAGACCAGTTCTTCGACCAGGTTGGCCATCATCTCGAAATCCGCGTACGCCCAATAGGCCTCCAGCATCGTAAACTCGGGGTTGTGCCGGCGGGAAACGCCTTCGTTGCGGAAGTTCCGGTTCAATTCGAAGATTTTAGGGTACCCGCCGACGAGCAGCCGTTTCAGGTAAAGCTCGGGGGCGATGCGCAGGTACAGGTCCATGCCGAGCGCGTTGTGATGAGTCTGGAACGGCCGGGCGGCAGCGCCTCCGGCGATGGCTTGCATCATCGGGGTTTCGACCTCGATGAAACCGCGGCCGGAGAGGAACTGCCGGATCTCCTGGACGATGCGGCTGCGTTGCAGGAAGACTGTGCGCGAATCCGGGTTTGCCAACAGATCCAGGTAACGCTGGCGGTAACGGGTTTCGACATCCGCCACGCCGTGCCATTTGTCCGGCAACGGCCGGAGCGCCTTGCTCAAAACCTGGAACGACTCCGCCCGCACGGTGAGTTCACCGGTTCGCGTGATGAAGCAGGCGCCGTTTACCCCGATGAAATCGCCCGTGTCGAGCAGATCGAACGTTTCGGCTTCGTCCGGCGACAACCCTTTCAGACTGATAAAAATCTGGATCCGGCCGGTGATGTCGCTGAGGTCGAGGAACTGGCTTTTGCCCATGTTACGGTGGGCGGTGATGCGGCCGGCCACCCGCACCTTTTGACCTTCGACAAATTTCTCGCGAACTTCCGCGATCGTCCCGTCGGCTTCGAACCGGGCGCCGAAGGCGTTTACGCCTCGCGCCTGGAGCCGGTGCAGTTTCTGTCGACGGATCGCGAAAAGCTCGTTTTCTTCCATGGGGACGTACTCAAGCGTAAATCCGGGCAACGTCCAGGCCGGTGCCGGCTGGTTTGTCGGTTGCCTGCCTTCGGGGAGCGTCAACGCGCCCCCTTCAGATCACCGGCGTTTTGGTGTCCGTGAGATAATTAAACAGTTCCTCGAACTCGATCCGCAGCACGGTGGCAAGCTCTTCGGAAATGCCCGTTCCCGATTCCTCCACCAGGTCGGTTACGTAGACCGGGTCCCAGAGCGGGTGCGCTGCGATGGCCTGGCTGTTGACGACGGCATGCCGGTAGATCTCGGCCGAGGCGGGATGCGCGGCGGCCCGGCTGAACCAGTACCGGGCGTTGTCGAAGTCGCCTTCGACCCGGTGAATCATCCCATGGATGTAAGCTCCATCGGGACCGGACATAGGCTGCACGATTTCGTGAGCGGCATTAAGGTTGCCGGCCGTGTACCAGAGAAGTGCCCGAACGCAGGCGGCCTTCTGCGGTTCCGGCAGGTCCAGGCTGCTGTCGGTAATGGCTTCAATCTGGGCAAGCAACTGAGGATCCGGTGCAGGTTCGTCTGGCGAAATCCGCGGCAGTTTTGCTTTGGCCAGAAGTGCGCGTACGTCCTGTAGTAACATGGCACAATGTGTCATCCCCTCAGGGGTTGAGCAACGGGCCGTCGCTGCCGCGCCGCTGCGTCACCGGAACCATGCCGGCGACGCTCGACCCCGGCCGCCGTACCAGCCGGCCGGGAGCCCGTCATCCTTCGAAATGACCGTGGCGCTCGTCAATAATGATGTCGCGGTAAGTCATCCCGGCCGGGATCATCGGCAGGACGTGTTCGGTGTAAGGCGTCATCACGTCCAGGACGTAACACTCATCGGACGCCAGCATGCGCTCCAGCGCCGGGCGAAGATCCGCCTTGTGCAGGATGCGTTCGCACTTGATGCCGAAACCGGAACAAATCTGGATGTAATCCGGGTAGATGCGTTCGCGGTCCCGCGGGTCGCCGAGGAAGGTGTGGCCACGATTCCCTTTATAGAAGCGGTCTTCCCATTGCACCACCATGCCGAGGTGCTGGTTATTGAGGATGATCGTCTTGGCGGCAATGCCTTCGATATGGGCGCACGCCAGCTCCTGCACGTTCATCAGGAACGAGCCGTCACCATCGATATCGATCACCTGCTTGTCCGGGTGCGCCACCTTCGCTCCCATCGCCGCCGGAAATCCAAACCCCATGGCGCCGAGACCGGCGGACGTCAGGAATTGCCGGGGCCGGCTGAAGTTATAATACTGGCCCGCCCACATCTGGTGCTGGCCGACGCCGGTCGTGATGATGGCGTCGCCCTGCGTCAACTCGTACAGCAGCTTGATCACGTGCTGCGGCTGAATCGCGTCCTCGGTGTCCTTGAAATCCAACGGGTAGCGCTTTTTCCAGCGGTTGATCTGATCATACCATTCCGGGTTCGTGCTGAACCCGGTCTGGACGCGCTCCTGGCCGCCATTCCGGAGCAGGCGATTCAACTCGGACAGCGCGTATTTGATGTCGCTGTGGATCGGGAGCTTGACGACTTTATTTTTGTTGAGCTCCGAATAATCGATGTCGATGTGCACGATCGTCCCGTGCTCGGCGAATTTTGCGACCTTGCCCGTGACGCGGTCATCGAACCGCACCCCGAGCGCGAGCAGGAGATCGGCCTCGTTCACGGCGCAGTTGGCGTAAACGGTGCCGTGCATGCCGAGCCACTTGAGCGAGAGCGGGTGGTTTTCCGGGAAACCGCCGATCCCCATCAAGGTGGTCGCGACCGGGATCTGGGCGCGCTCAGCGAATTCCAGCAAATCGTCCGCCGCGTTGGCGGTGATGATGCCGCCCCCGGCGTAGATCATGGGGCGCCGGGCGGATTTGATCAGGCCGATGACTTCGTTGAGGGCGACCGGGTCGGCTTTGGGCGGCAGCTGGTAGCCGCGCAGGGTCACCTCCGAGGGAAACACCGGCTGGGTGCTCTGGTTCTGAATGTTCTTGGGGATGTCGATGACCACGGGGCCGGGCCGGCCGGTCTGGGCGATGTGAAACGCCTCTTTAACCACGCGCGGGATTTCGTGGATGTCCATCACCAGGTAGCTGTGCTTGACCACCGGCAAGGTCATCCCGAACACGTCCGTTTCCTGAAAGGCGCCGCGGCCGATCATTTCCTGCGGCACCTGTCCGGTAATGGCAACGAGCGGCACCGAATCCATGTAGGCGTCAGCGATGCCGGTCACCAGGTTGGTTGCGCCGGGGCCGGAAGTGGCCATGCACACGCCGGCCTTACCCGTCGCCCGCCCGTAGCCGCCGGCGGCGAAGACGCCGCCTTGCTCATGCCGGGGCAGGATCGTGCGAATCTTGCTCGAGCGGGTGAGCGCCTGATGGATCGGCATGCTGGCGCCGCCCGGATAAGCGAAGATTACTTCCACCCCCTCCCGCTCCAGGGAGGCGACGAGGATCTCGGCGCCGTTCATCATTTCGCCTCGCTGCGGCAACGGGCGCGTGCTGACCGGGTTTTGGGTGGTAGAAGTATTCATAGAAGGAAAAAGGCCAAATATTATAGGGGGTTAGAGAATGCGCAGCAACCAGGAGTTTGCAAACCGGCGGTTCGAAGGTTGGTTTTAGACCGCAATCATCCGTTCTCCTATGATCACACGACGCAACGCTCTCAAAACGGCCGCCTTCGCCGCGGGCGCCTTTACCCTGGCCCCTCACCTGCTCAAAGCCCAGGCCGCTTCACCGGCGGTCAACGGCACCTACCCGTTCAAATTACCGGATCTCCCTTACGGTTACGACGCCATGGAACCGTACATCGACACCCTCACGATGCACCTGCACCATGACAAGCACCACGCGGCTTACGTCGAGAATCTCAACAAGGCTTTGGCGGATGCCGGTGAACCGTTCCATAAAATGACCGTCGAAGACCTCCTCCTGCATCTGGACGAATTGCCGGAAAAGGTCCGGACGGTCGTGCGCAATAACGGCGGGGGTCACTACAACCACTCGCTCTTCTGGCAGATGCTGAAGAAAAATGAGGGCGGCCAACCCACGGGGGAACTGGCCGCGGCAATCAAGGAGACTTTCGGCGGGTACCCGGAATTTCAGCAAAAATTCTCAGCGGCTGCCGCCAGCGTCTTCGGGAGCGGCTGGGCCTGGCTCGGGGTAGACGATAAAAACCTGAAAATCGGCACAACGCCCAACCAGGATAACCCGATTTCCAAATCGGATCGGAAGGTGGTTCCGCTGCTCGGCCTGGACGTGTGGGAACACGCTTACTACCTGAAGTACCAAAACCGGCGCGCGGAATACATCAAGGCATTCTGGAACGTGGTAAACTGGGACTACGTGGGCCAGCGTTACAAGGATAACCTGACGGCGTAAAAAGGCTGGGAAAGGGCGGAACCGACAAAACGCGTCCGTCCGGCGCTTTGGATCGGCTCAGGGTACGCGCCATTGCTCTTTGGTTAAGGGCGGAGGGGAGCGAAGGACTGCTCCCCTCCGGGACGAAGGCGGCCTCGGAAAACGCCTCATGAACTCAGGCTTGGCATTTGGGATTTTCCTGGCATTGATGCCTGCCTCATGGTTCGCCTTTTTGATCTCAACCCGCAGCAGCTGGAAGCGGTCAAAACCACCCGGGGACCGGTCCTGATCCTGGCCGGCGCCGGTACCGGCAAGACCCGGGTGATCACGATGCGGGTCAGCTACCTGCTGACCGAAGGCGTCTCACCCGACAAGATCCTGGCGGTAACCTTCACCAATAAGGCAGCCAATGAGATGCGGGAACGCATCGCGGGCATGGTTGACCGCGCCCAGGCGAAGAAGCTGACCATCTGCACCTTTCACGCGCTCTGCGTCCGGATCCTGCGCCAAAACATCGGCGCGCTCGGTTACAAAACCAATTTCACCATCTACGACGAGGGCGATCAGCTTGGCCTGATCAAAAAGCTCATCAACCGCGTCTCGGCCCGGGACGAAAAACTCGACCCGAACGCCGCCAAGAATTTCATCAGCAAAGCAAAAAATCAGCACTGGAAAATCGTCCCTCCGGACCGGGCGGAGACGCTGGCGGCGGCGGTGTTCCACCGCTACCAGGAAGAGTTAAAGAACCTGAACGCGGTTGATTTTGATGACCTGCTGTTGCTGACGGTCAAACTGCTGGATGAACACCCGGAGATCCTGGCCCGGTGGCGAGCCAGGTACGAGCACGTCATGGTCGACGAGTTCCAGGATACCAACCGGCTTCAATTTGAGCTGGTGCGGCAGTTGGCGGGCGAACACCGGAACGTCTGCGTCGTCGGTGACGACGACCAGTCAATCTACGGCTGGCGCGGCGCCGAGATCGCCAACATCCTCGAGTTCGAGGACCATTTTCCCCGGCCCCGCATCGTCAAACTGGAACAGAACTATCGGAGCACGAACGCGATCCTCGGCGCGGCCAACAGCGTGATCCGGCGTAACCCGCGCCGGCGGCCCAAGGTCCTCTGGAGCGAAAACGGCGACGGCGAAAAGGTGCGCATCGTCGAGGCGCCGGACGATCGTGAAGAAGCGACGTTTGTCGTTTCCGAGTTGCAGCAGCGGCATCAGCTTGAACAGGCCGGTTGGAAGGATTTCGCGATCATTTTCCGGATGAACGCGCAGGCACGGGTGATCGAGGAACAGCTGCGGCGGCTGCAAATCCCTTATCATCTGATCGGCGGCAGGAGTTTCTTCGACCGGCGCGAGGTGAAAGATTTCCTGGCTTACCTTACCTGTTTTCATAATCCGCAGGACGACGTGAACCTGCTCCGGATCATCAATACGCCGGCCCGCGGGATCGGCAGCACGACGATCGAACTGACGATTGAGGAGAGCCGGCGGGCCGGAAAAAGCGTTTTCGAGACGTTGCAGGCGCCCGCTTTCCTTGGACTGCTTTCGAACCGAACGCGCACGGCAGTCGAGGCGTTTGTGCATTTACTCGACGAATACGAAACGGCTGCGCAACAGCCCCTGGCTGATTTATCCCAGGTCGCCGGCCGGCTTCTGGCCGAGATCGGTTACTTCGACGACTTGCGGCGGACCTGCAAGACGCCTGAGGAAGCGCTGGATCGGGAGGAGAACGTCCGGGCGATGGTTCGCACGCTGGCGGAATACCAGGCGCGTTCAACTGAGGGGCTGGCCGGGTTTCTGGCCGAAACCGTCCTGGACCAGGAACGCGAGGAAAAGAAAACCGATGACCGCGACGGGGTGACCCTGATCACGCTGCACGCCGCCAAGGGGCTGGAATTCCGGCACGTCTTCCTGGTGGGCGTTGAAGAAGGCATTCTGCCCCACGACCGTTCCAAACTGGAAGGGTCCCTCGATGAAGAGCGGCGCCTGTTGTACGTCGGGATGACCCGTGCCCGGCAGAGCCTTACCCTGACGCATTGCAACACGCGGATGCGCTACGGCAGCGCCAGCCCGTGCACCCCAAGTTCGTTCCTGAAGGAAATCGACGGCCGGTTCGTCGAGCACGTGAATTTTCACAAGCTCGCCAATGCCCCCGCCAGCGAGGGCACCGCCCGTTCCCATTTTGCGCGGATGAAGCAGTTGCTCTCAGGTGACGGAGGATGAGTTCGGCGTTCGGCGTTCGGAGTTCGGGGTTCGGCGTGGGCATGCGGCCTGCAGGGCGCTGGGAGCACGGTCCACTTTGCTCCAAGGGCGTTTTCACGGCACCGCGTTAAACCGCGACCACGGTCGGAAGGCCGCTCCGAACTCCGAACCCCGAACTCCGAGCTCCGAACCCGCACCCGATTGACGGCCCGCCCGATTACCCCTACGCTGGTCCATGTCCTTAGTTCAGAATGCCGACTTTGAGTATCGGGTCGAAAAGCTGAGTCGCCTGGACGTGGAGGCTTTTACACCGTTTTTCGAGCGTCTCCCCCGCGATCCTTACGTGAGCGGCAACTATCGCCGGCGCCGCTTTTCACGGTTCCGAGGGCAGCCGGACCGGCTGACCCGGCTCGAGCACAAGTATTTCGAGCAGAGTTCGGCGGTGAACAAGCTGGCCGGCGGGATCAAACGGGATTTTGCTGAACTTGAGGACGCCCTGATGAACCTGCCCGAATTTCAGCGGCTGGTTGCCGTGTTCATTGATGCCGCCAGGATCGACCTGAACGCCGTCGAAGCAGGCGTTCACCAGATTCGCATCGTGGCGGAGCCCGGACAGCAGGGTGAACCGGCTCCGGAAGGCATTCACCAGGACGGGTTCGATTTTGTGGGCATCTTTTGTATCCGGCGCGAAAACATCACGGGCGCCGAAACTCACCTTTACACCAACCCTCAGCAACGGCCGCCGCTGTTCGCAAAGGAATTGCAGCCGGGGGAGTTTGTCCTGGTTAATGACCGGAGCTTATACCATTACACCAGCGCCATCCGGCCCGCCGGCGAGGGCGAGGGAATCAGGGATGTGTTTGTGATGACGGCCTGAATCCTTGCCGGGAGCGGCGGTTATGCTGATGGCCGGCCCGGAATGCTTCGGCCGGAGGGCGAAGCTTATCCTTCAAGCGTGAACAAGTTTTCTGGTGTATCGTCCTACTGGTTGTATGCATGCATTTCCGACTGAGTGGGCGCGGGCGCAGTTTCCCGCGTTGCAGCTCGCCATCGAAGGTCAGCCCGCCATTTTTCTTGATGGACCCGGCGGAACGCAGGTGCCGGAACCGGTGATTAAAGCCGTCGGCGATTATTACCGGAAAAATAACAGCAACCTCGGCGGCAAATTCATCACGAGCCAGAACACCGCCGAACTCGTGCAGAAGGCACGGGCGCAACTGGCGGAGTTCCTGAACGCGCGAGCGCCGGAAGAAATCGTTTTCGGTGCCAACATGACGACCTTGACGTTCAGCCTCAGCCGTGCCCTGGCGCGGACCTGGCAGGCGGGCGACGAGGTGATCGTTACTTCCCTCGACCACGACGCGAACATTACCCCGTGGCGGGTAGCGGCCGCTGAAAGGGGAGCCGTGGTTCGCACGTGGGAGTGCGACCTGGAAACCTGCACGTTGGCGCTGGCAGACCTGCAAAGGCTGCTTACCCCCAGGACCCGGCTGGTGGCGGTCACCCTCGCCTCGAACGCGCTCGGTTCTGTCACCGATGTGGCATCGGTCTGCCGGTTGGCGCACCGGAGCGGCGCTCAAGCGTTCGTGGACGCAGTCCACTTTGCGCCGCATGGCCCGATCGATGTGCAGGGATTGGACTGCGATTACCTGGCCTGCTCGGCTTACAAATTTTTCGGGCCGCACCTCGGCGTGCTCTGGGGACGCGCCCAACTCCTGGAACAGTTGGAAAGCTACAAAGTTCGCCCCGCCTGCAGCCATGCCCCAGGCAAATGGGAAACCGGAACGCAGAGTTTTGAGGCGATCGCCGGTACCGCAGCAGCCCTGGCTTACCTACGAGACGTTGGTTATCGCACCAGCGGGCGGGCCATCCTCCACGACGCGATGAATGTGATTCGCGAGCACGAAATGCATCTCAGCCAAGCCTTCCTTGAAGGGGTCCGAAGCCAGCACCGCATCGAGATTTACGGATCAGCCGACCCGGAGAGGTGCGAGACGCGGACCCCGACCTTCGCCTTTCGGGTGCATGGCGTCGCGCCGGCCGAAGTGGCCGCAAGATTAGCGCAGGCCGGCATCTTCGTGTGGTCGGGGCATTTCTATGCGGTCGACCTCGTCGATCGCCTCGGGCTGGATGAAGATGGCGGGCTGGTTCGCGCCGGGTTTGTGCATTACAATACCCTGGAGGAAGTCGAGCGAACGTTGGACGCCCTGGCCCGGATCTGAATGCCACGAACTCGGTAACGCGTAACGCGTAACGGGTAACGGGTACTGGTTAAAGTTCGGGGTTTGATCACACGGCGAACGCGGTGGGAAGAGGAACACCGAAGTCGACACCGGCATCCAGCACCCATGATGCCGCTCCGAACTGAACTCGTTACGCGTTACCCGCTACCCGTTACGCGTTTTTGCTCGAAGTGGCTCATCGCGATGAAGGCTTCATAACGCTGGCTGATGTCCTTTTCAGACAGCTGTACCATTCGCTCGACGCTGAAAGCTTCCACGCAGAAGCTGGCCATCAGGCTCCCATGAACCACGGCGCGCTTGAGGTCGTCGAACGTCACCTCCGCCTTGTTTTGTCCCGAGAGGAAACCGGCCAGGCCGCCGGCAAACGTATCACCCGCGCCGGTGGGATCCTGCACGTTTTCCAATGGATAAGCGCCGCAGCTGAAAAAGCCCTCTTTCGAGAGAAGAATGCAGCCGTGTTCGCCCTTTTTGATCGCCACGTATCTGGGTCCGAAACCAAGGATAGCCCGTCCGGCACGGATCAGATTATCTTCTTCCGTGAACTGCCGCGCCTCGCTGTCGTTAAGCACGAGAAGATCCACCCGCGGCAGCAACTTCAGCAATTCCGGGCGCGCGGTCATGATCCAAAGGTCCATCGTATCCGCCACGACGAAGCGAGGGGTGCGCACCTGATCAAGCACATGCGCCTGGAGTTCAGGGCTGATATTGCCTAAAAGCACGATCGGGATGGATTCGTACCCGGAAGGCAGCTTCGGGCGAAAAGTCTCAAACACGTTGAGTTCAACGTGCAACGTCTGCCGCCGGTTCATGTCGGCTTCGTACTCACCCGCCCAGCGAAAGGTTTTTCCATCGGCAATTTCCAGGCCGTTCAGGTCGATCTGCCGGGAACGGAACAGGTCGAGGTACCGTTGCGGAAAATCCGTTCCGACGATGCCGACCAGGTTGGCGGGCGCAAAATAGCTGGCGCTCAGGGCCGCATAGGAAGCCGATCCGCCGAGCAGATCGGGATAGTGGGCGGCAGGCGTTTTTATGTCGTCAATGGCAATGGAACCGACAATCAGGACGGACATGGCGCTGTAGGTGAGCTGAAACGGGCCAGGAAACAACCAAATTTTTTGGATTTGAGGCCCCGATCGCCGCGCTGCGGGGTGAGATCTTCCGCCGGCGCCGGTCGCCAGGCACGGAGCAATCGTCAGGCGCCGGCGATGTTCGCCTCCCGGAGTACCGCCTTTAAGCTGCGCGCTTTTTCCAAAACATTCGGCGCGTGCAGGAGGTCGGAAACGATGCAGACGCGCCTGGCGCCTGCCGACAGCACCTCGCGCAGGTTGGAAAGTTTGACGCCGCCGATCCCAAAAATCGGGATGTTGATCGCTGCATGGACGGTTGGCAGGCCGGATAGACCGATCGGTTTGGCCCCTGGTTTCGTCGGGGTGGCAAAAAGCGGGCCGAACCCGATGTAGTCCGCCCCATCCTGGAAAGCGCGCGCGGCCTGCTCAGGGGAATGGGTGGATTTGCCGACGATGCATTCACGGCCCGCCTGCCGGCGCGCTTCGGCAATGGAAGCATCGTCCTGCCCCACGTGACAACCCTCAGCCTCAACCTCCGCCAGCAGTTCCGGGTAGTCGTTCAAGATGAACGGAACATCGGCCAGTTGGGTCACGGCGTGCAGTTCGGCGGCCAGGGCGGCAACGTCTTTCCTGGCCAGACCTTTGGCCCGGAGTTGGATCAGATCCGCGCCGCCCTGAATCAGTTGGTGGGTTACGTCAGCGGCTCGCGCGGGTTCCACGTAGCCCAGATCCACGATCGCGTACAAAAGGCATTCCTGCAGCTCCTTCACAGCCACAACAAACGGCAGAGCATAGCCGACGCAACCGGTAACCGCACCCGGTCTTACAAAATCGCCCGGAACCTAGCCAAGGCGCGTTGTTCCTTTCATCATGCGTTCCACGAAGCTGGTATCGAATTTTCCAGCCTGAAAATCTCCGTTCTGCATGATTTGCGCCTGGAATGGAATGGTGGTCTTGATCCCGGTAATCAGGTATTCATTCAGGGCGCGCGACATGCGCCGGATCGCCGCGCTGCGCGTCGAGCCGACCGTGATCAGTTTGGCGATCATCGAATCGTAGTACGGTGGAACCGTGTATTTGGCGTACGCGTGCGAATCGACCCGGACGCCGCGCCCGCCGGGGGCATAATAGAGGTCGATCATGCCCGGAGACGGCTGAAAGTTGTTGTGCGGATCCTCGGCATTGATGCGGCACTCGATGGCGTGGCTGCGAGGGGTGGCCGAGGCGATGCGCTCCGAGACCTTGTTTCCGCTCGCGATCGAAATCTGCTCTTTAACCAGGTCGCAGGCGTAAACCTCCTCGGTTACGGCGTGTTCAACCTGGATGCGCGTATTCATTTCCATGAAGTAGAAGTTGCCCTGGTTATCAACCAGGTACTCCATCGTGCCGGCGTTTTCGTAGCCGACGGACGCGGCAAGTTTGATGGACGCTTCGCCCATGCGCGCCCGCAATTCCGGCGTCATCAAGGGCGACGGGCATTCTTCAATAATCTTTTGGTTGCGCCGCTGGATGGAACAGTCGCGCTCGCCGAGGTGAATGATGCGGCCGTGGCTGTCGCCGAGGACCTGGAACTCGATGTGATGCGGGTTTTCGATGAGTTTCTCGATGTAAATGGCCCCATTGCCGAATGCCTTCTCGGCTTCGGCACGGGCCGCGTGAAAACCCTGCACGAGGCTTACCTCGTTGTGTGCGGGCCGCATGCCCCGGCCGCCCCCGCCGGCAATCGCTTTGATCATCACCGGGTAACCGATCTTCTTGGCGATTCGCAACGCCTCCTGCTCGGTGTCGACCACCCCGTCGCTGCCCGGTGAAACCGGTACCCCGGCCTTGACGGCTTGTTCGCGCGCAGCATTTTTGTCACCCATCGCGCGGATGGCTGAAGGTGACGGCCCGATGAATCTAATGTTGCAGCTGCCGCAGATCTCCGCAAAATGCGCGTTCTCGGCCAGAAAGCCGTACCCTGGATGAATTGCATCCACGTCGGTGACCTCAGCGGCGCTGATGATGCGGTCGATTTTAAGGTAACTCTCGGAGCTGGGTGCCCGGCCGATGCAGACGGCTTCATCGGCTAACTGCACGTGCAGCGAATCAACGTCAGCTTCCGAATAAACGGTTACGGTCGCAATCCCCAGCTCCTTGCAAGCGCGAATGATTCGAAGCGCAATCTCGCCGCGGTTGGCGATAAGGATTTTGGAAAACACAGCCTAATTGACCCGGAACAAAGGTTGCCCGAACTGAACCGGTGTTCCGTTCTCGACGAGAACCTCTGCAATGACACCGCGCATCTCGGCTTTGATTTCGTTCATCACTTTCATCGCTTCGATGATGCAGACCACCGTTTCTTCATCGACATCCTGACCCACCTGCACGTACGGCGCAGATTCGGGAGAGGGCGCCCGGTAAAAGGTCCCGACCATCGGAGAAACAATCTCTTTGAATTCCCGCCTGGTCTCTGCCGCCGGAGCTGGAACCGGGGAGGCGGCGATCGGCGCAACCGTCGCCGCCGGGGGGGACGGAGCAGCAGTCACGATCGGGGCAACCGGCCGCTGCGCTTCGAGTTCAAGCTTGAAGCCTTCCTTTTCAAGCTTGAATACGGCCAGGTCATTCTTCTTCATCAAATCGATGATGGCTTTGATCTCTTTGAGTTCCAAGGGTTCTTCTCCGGGCATGGATGAGCTTCCACGTTAGGCCGTGCTTTGAAGATCGCGCAAGTAGTTGTTATCGCCGCCCCACCGCACGGGTTGCATCGGTTCTCTCGGATCGCGGCCCCGCTTCAGCTTGTCCCGTTGAGGACTGGCCATCAGTCATTACTCTGTTCCATGACGGAAGTACCCCTTGGCACCGAACTGCAGGGCCACGTCCAGGCGCTGGCCGCGTGCCGAAAATGCCCGTTGATGCGTTCAACACCGGTTTCCGGCGGTCCGGTGCACAGCAAAGTCATGCTTATCGGCCAGGCTCCCGGCGTGAGAGAACCGTTGCTAGGCCGGCCCTTTGCCTGGACGGCCGGCAAGACCATGTTCAAATGGTTTTGGGAAACGCTGGAGGTGGGAGAGGCCGAGTTCCGCGCCACTGTCTACATGGCCGCAGTGTGCCGCTGCTTTCCGGGACGCGGGTCCCAAGGGGGCGACCGGGTGCCGAACCGCCAGGAGATCGAGAATTGTTCCACCTGGATGCAGGCGGAGTTTGCGCTGCTCAAACCTGAATTGGTGATCGGCGTGGGTAAACTCGCGATCGGCCGGTTCATCGCGCCGCTGCCGCCTTTGCACGACCTGATCGGAAAAATCTTTCCGGCTGAACGTTGGGGACACCGCTTCGATCTGGTGCCGCTGCCGCATCCTTCAGGCGCTTCACCCTGGCCCCGGCTTGAGCCCGGCAAGAGCCTCACCCGGACCGCCTTGGGGCTGATCCGCGATCACCCGGCCTGGCGAACCCGGACGGACTTTCCCGTTAGGAAACCGGCAGCCGCCCCGCCAAGCCCCCCTGACAACGCGGGAAATGAGTGCTAAGCAACCGGCGAAACCGTCAGCGTAAATGAGTGACCAGAGCAGCAGCCGCCCCAGCGTTCAACCGGTCCAGGCGCCCCCGCCGAAGCCGGACCGTGCTCCGGGCCATTGGAGCGACTTTCCGGTCAAAGTCCTCGGGGAGATCGGACGCCATCCCCTGGTTATCCTGATCTTGCCTTCGCTCTGGTTTTTCGTCCGGTACCTGCCGTTTTGGAAAGACATCGACGTCCTGAATTCACTCGCGTCGCCGTTTACGGTCGACAACCTGCTGCTCTGCCCGCCGCTCTATTGCGTGCTCGGACGGGTGCCTTTCTGGATTACGGACACGCTTCTCCACGGGACGGCTCCCGGGATCCTTTCGCCCCAACACCCGTCGTTGGAAGCCGTTTACGTTTTAGCCCTTTGCCAGCATGCGCTGCTGTGGGCAGCCCTGCGTTATTTTGTCTTCAGCCTGCCTGCGTCCGACGCCGGCCGCGGCGCAGCTGCCTTGATGCTGGCCAGTGCGGCCAGTTTTTACTCGTTCGCGCACACCTGCGGGGCGGAGGCCACCACGCCGGTTACGTGGTTTGCGCTCTTCGGGGTCGCGCTGCGCATCCTGTACAGGCGCGTTTCCTGGAAAGCCTGGACGGCGTATGCCGTCATTTTGATCTTGAGCATCGGCTCGCGGCACGTCAGCGGCCTGCTGCTTGGCTGGTTCCCGACCACCGCGGCCGTGCTTGCGCTTTACCGCTGGCGTTTCAATCGGGCCGGATTGCCGGGCCAGGTGCGTGCCCTGCTGGGGGTCGCCGGCCTCGCGTTGGCGCTAAGTACGGCCGGCTTGTTGGTCGAGCGGTTCACCGTCGCGCGGCTCTGCGCGCATTTTGGCGTGGTCGTCAGGCCGATCATGGGGCAGGCGTTAAGTGACCGGATCGGCAGTTTCCTTGACCGGTTGCCACCCGAGGAACGGCGCCGGGTCGCACAGCGGGCCGCCGTCGCCGTGCGGGAGGATGATCCGCAGCGGGCAGCCACCGTAACGCACACGGTCGAAGCCTTGGCCACGGTCGGAACTTACCACCTCGGCACCGTGCGGGTGATCGGGGATGAACTGGCGCGAAGGGGGTTTTCGGGTGAGGCGCTCGATGTGGAACGGGACCGCACGATCCTCGACGCGACTCTGGCCTACTACCGGATCGGCGACCCGCGGTTGATCCGGCTCGTTTTGAGCGACGTAGCAAAAGGTTTTTACCCGACCAACGATCAAGGCATCGCCATGACCGGCCCCAAGTCGACCTTTGATTCGATTCCGCTCATCGCAGAGCGGCCCCAGGCCTGGGCCGGTATCAGCGGCCTGCCGATGTTTAACCGCACGGTTGCTCAAGCGACTTTGGACCGGGCCTTTCATGACAATTACATCCGGCATTGGCGGTTTCTGCCGATCGGGGGGTGGCTCGCCCTCATTTTCGGGATCGGGATCCTGCGAATGTTTCGACGGGATCTGCCGGTCGAGTTGGCGTTGACCGGCCTTACCATGTTCGGCATCGGCCTGGTCACGTACGCGGCGACCTGCGTCTGTAATTACTCCATGCCCCGGTACGTCCTGCCGCTGTTCGTTGCCGTCTTTGCCTGCGGCGCAGTGGTAAGCGTGGCGCGTAACGGGTAACGGGTAACAGGGGCAATGATGGGGGAGAGCCGCCGATATCAAGCCCGAAGACCGACGCTGACAGCCGGGGCCTCGTGCCCGCAACCCGCCACCCGCTACGCGTTACCCGTTACCGCCCAGATCACGCGTACCGCCTGGGAGGTTGCGTGGACGTTGTGAACCCGGAAAATGGCGGCGCCCCGCAAGATTCCGGCCACTACGCAGCCAATCGT
>Ga0213876_10000511_pt1 | contig 29990 bp, 35 predicted proteins | sample BarmaccomBMRX_R9_FD_160113 | JGI IMG/M metagenome (GOLD analysis project Ga0213876, IMG submission 160113) | Root-associated microbial communities from Barbacenia macrantha in rupestrian grasslands, the National Park of Serra do Cipo, Brazil - RX_R9 | ecosystem: Host-associated > Plants > Roots... | reverse complement strand
AGCCCTGGTGCGCCCACCAAGCAAATCAATAGTTTAGCGATGTTCACCGTTTGAGAACGCCAAACTCAAACGGTTTTTCAAACGGTGTTTTCGCGAACCGTTCTAACGGGCTGCTCTCCACAATGTGATAGGCATCGGAGCACACGGGCTGCCGCCAACTCGTTTGCGATGAGCACTACGGATCGGCCCTCTCAAGGCTGAAACAGGGGTTCGATTCCCCTAGGGAGCGCCACGCAACTCTTCTCCCGTCATCCATTTCGCGGAAGCGTCAGATGACCCTTAGAGCCTCCAAGCGGAGGCAAAAAGTTGAAATTCTCAAATATTCCCGTCATTCCGCGCAGGGTCGACGGTAAGCTCGTCTCGAACTTTTCGGGCCGGAGCCATCAACTGAATTCAGAAGCGTACAACAAAACGTCCAACATTTCGTCCAACAGGGAGGCGGCTCATGCCTGACTTCCTCACCCGGCGAAATGGCACATGGCACTTTGTGCGTCGAGTCCCGATGGAGTTCGCCGAATTCGACAGACGCGGAATCGTCCGCCACTCGACGAAAGTCGGCATTTCGTCCGATCGCACTGGGAGGCGGGCGATCCGCGTCGCTGAAAAGTTTAATGAGGAGTTGGAGTCTTTTTGGTTGCAGTGCGCACAAGCTGCCGATCCGGCTGCGGCCAGTTATGATGAGGTTTGGCGGCGGGCGAGATCGCTGGGCTTTAACTATATCGAGAACAGCGAATTGGTATCCGCCTCAGCCCAAAAGCGTCTGGAACGAATTGAAGCCCTGCTATCGGTCGGGCTGGAGAACGACGCTACGGCGAGGGCGGCATTACTTGGTACCCAGCCGCAGCCTTTGATTTTGATCTCGAAGGTATTTGTCGAATACGAAGGGTTGATGGAAGACGTGACGGGGAAGCAATCGGCCAGCCGATTGCGGGTTTGGCGTAACAGCCGCATGCGTGTGGTTCGTGAGCTTGTCGAGGTCACGGGTGACAAGCCGGTTACAGAACTTACAGAAACCGATGGCCTCGATCATGTCGATTGGTGACACGAGCGTAAAGACCGGCGAGGTGCACGCTAGCAGCGCCAATAAGTCCATAGGCATGCTCAGCCGAATGTTGAAAGAGCTGAGCGTTCGTCGCCGCCTGAAAACCCCGCCGATCTTCGCAGGTCTGCGGCTTCGAGCCCCGGAGACAAGGACACGCAAAACTTACGATCGCGAATTCATCCAAACGCGGCTGCTCGCCAACCACGCGCTCGACGGCCTTATCCGTGCCGCGTCTGCAATCGTCCCTCATTCGAGACCGCTCTCGCAAGAAGATGCTCCTTTTTGAGAAAGTTGGCGGTTGATCAGTCTCTCCCCTTCGGGGGAAGCCACTTTTGGCGCCTCATCCGATTAGTGCCGTTACAATAGGTTTCGGGCGGGGGCCGGGCAGGACAGGGCGAACCACGTCACACTTACGACCTGGAAAAACAATTTGCAGTCGAATTCCGGTTGGAAGACGCGGGCCAACCCATTACTGTCCTGCGGGGGGACACGGAGGCCTAGACGATAGTCTGCGCGATTGCTGCCCTCAAGCCGGGGAATTCCAGGGAATGGCAAGCACGCAGAAAGATTGGAACGAACGTCGGAGCGGATGGCAGCAACAGGCGGAAGACCGCCGGAGTCCTTCGGACGTGGACTATGCGCGCATCGTCCACTCAGGATCGTTCCGACGGCTTCAGGGCAAAACCCAAATTCTGAACCTCGGCGACAGCGACTTCTATCGCACTCGTCTCACTCACTCACTCGAAGTCGCGCAAATCGCGGGCAGCATCGCCAGGCAATTCGACGGCATATACGCATCTCACCCAGCGCACCCGCATATTCCTCCGTTGAGCCTTATCCAGTCGGCGGGATTCAGTCACGATCTGGGCCATCCGCCCTTCGGGCACGGCGGGGAAGTCGCGTTGAATTACTGCATGCGGGACGCGGGAGGTTTCGAGGGTAAGCGATCTAGACAGCGATCCCTTCGGCCGCCTCAGCAACGTCAAGTGTTCCGACGCGCGTATCGCAGCCTCGTACCGTAACATCCAAGACGCGTCGCTGGTCATAACGTCGCCGCCATATTACGGAATGCGAACTTACGTGCAGGATCAGTGGCTCCGCATGTGGTTTTTGGGCGGTAGCGAAGACGTTGATTATTCGGTCGACGACCAGATTTGCCATTCAGGTCACGACGCATTCGTCACCGATTTAGGCAAGGTCTGGAACAATCTTTCTAAACACTGCCAGGACGGAGCCCACCTCTACGTGCGCTTCGGCACGCTTGCTTCCGCGAAGAGCGACGCGAAGGTTCTAATGCGTCGATCGATCGAAGAATCTGGCGAATGGAAGTTATTGTCCGTCCGTAGTGCCGATACAGCCCATGCCGGAAAACGGCAAGCCGACTATATGGGTCAGGACTCTACCGCTGCGGATGAGTTCGACTTTCATGCAATCTTGAATTAATGCCAGCGAAGTTCCGCAGTTCTCGTCGTCTTCCGTCACACTCTTCGGCTGGCCAAAGATGCGGACGGTTCCGGTAGTAGTTTTCCAAATCTCAAAAATTCGCTCGCGTGGAATGCCGTTCCCGAGCGGTTCGACGTAGTAGTTGTCGACCTTCCGCGGCGTCATCCGAGCGTGGGAATAGTGCTCGGCGGTGCCAAGCAGCGTTGCCGCGAAGCGTTGCGGCAGGCGCACAGACGCCGTGACGATTTCGCGGATGAAGATGATGTTCGGGCAAATCGCGTCGGATTTTTCCATAATTTCATCCGCAGGAAATATCCACGCTAGCGCGCGTTGAGCGCGGTTTGGAAGAGTTAATATTTCGAGCAAGTGCCGGCTAAAGGCGTTGCACAGTTCCTCATATTGCCGGAGCTCCCAAAAGCAGATTTGTGTCCTAACGGCTCCGAAGCCCTGCGCGGTAAAAAGCTTCTCGGACTCTTCCATCCAGCTTCCGAGCGTTTCAATGAACGATGAAAGCGCCGCCCATTCAGCAACCAGTTGGTCCTTGTTGATCGCGAATGCGGCCTCTCCAAACGCTTTGAACGAGACGGGCTCACCGCCTTCCACCGGGAATTTCTTCGCATAAGGCGCGAACAAAATTCCTCGAACCGCGACGCCCGTCAGAAAGCCGGAGCCGGCGTCGAAGTTGACGACGATGGCGTACTCGGCGTGGCGACCTCGGGCGAGTCCCGCCACCTTGGCTTTTTGGTCCACCGTTACGGCGTTCTTCGCAATGGCGCTGGCCCGTGCTCCAATTTGAATACGGTCCTTTTTGAGGAAGGCATGCTGCCGAAGCACGTCGGCCGAAGCGTCGATGTCCACCACCTTCGCAACTGTCGGGTGTCCGCCACTTTGGAGAACGCGACTTGCCCCACGGCTCAGCGAAGGCATTTTTGAAAGGTGGTCGGTCGTCTCTGCGTTATGGAAACAATAGTGGGTAGGATTGGCCGCAAAAACCTTCTTGTCTTCGACCGAGAGCCAATTGGTGTTACCCAACCAATCACATGAGCCGCATCGCGGGTTGACATGATAGTCAACCGCGGCCCAGCCCTTCGCGTCCCCAACACCGAGCACGCGCGGAAGATCTTCGACAAAAAACTTCCGGACATTCGGCATGTAAATTAGGTAGGTGATCAGACCTTCTTCGAGGTCCTTCCGCAGCGCATCAAGGCGTTTGTCATGATCCTGTCCGTCCTTGGTGGCCTTCATTTTCGTAAACTGAGGCATCTCTACGTGGCGCCACAGGTAGACGCGGTCCGATACGAAGAAGAGTTTTGCTAGATCAGCACATTCGGTCGAAAGCCAGTTGGAAAGGAAGATTGCATAGAGACATACTTCCGCTGAATAACTGGCGTTTGCCTCCGTGACATTCTTCAGGTCGATTACACAAAGCGCCATCCGTGTATCGCCGTCCTGCAGGCGACGGCGTTCGCCGGATGGCAATATTTCGTATTCGTTAGCGCGTCTTTGATCGGCGAAAATGATGTCCGGTCGGAGCCCTTTGAAGGCTGGAATAATAGCGGCGTGCTGGGGTGGCACACCGATGTTCGTGAAGAAGGCGTCTCTGAATTGTTGGGGCTCGAAGGCCGGTTGAAGGATGAGTGTCGGCTTTTTCACCGCCGCCAAAGCCGCCTTGAGCGGGACCGGCTTTTTTCCGCTGTCGGCGTGCGTTACGTGGTTGGGAAGTGCCGTAGCAAGGATGTCGTACTGCTCGTTTTCGAACGCTACGCCCGACGCAGTGATGAATTGTACGCCCGGCCTCGATTTCAACGGGATCGGTATGCCTGCTGCGGCGAGTGCCTTCGTGTCATCTGAAAAGAGTGAGAGATAAAGCTCCCGATCGCATTGAGTGCGCAGGAACATTGAAAACGTGCTTTTTGAAACGAGGCGGGCGGGCAAATTCTGGGACGCCATTAAACAAAATCCTTGGGAAGGGTAGATTACGGAAAATCGACGAATCTCACCCAGGACAATATAAGCCCAACCTGCAATTGTTGGGAAAATCTAGCGCAACTGACTGAGAATTCTTGGGAAATTTCGGCTTCGCGCCCCCAATTTTGCACCGCAAACCAGCCTATGGTGGGTGAAGATCACCACAAATCCAGCTTTAGCTTTTGTGTGCGGGTATGGAGCTAGGATGCGACCTGACGGCAGCGCATTCTTGTTTCAACCGTTCGCCTTCTCAGAGAACACCAAGCACCGAGCCAACAGCGCTTAGAACTGCTGCGATGCCCGTCAAGACAGCTGCTTTGCTGTTGAGCTGCGATGACTCATAAAACGCGACCTGGGCGGTCATGATGTGTAACTGCGGCACATCAGAGATTGACGCGGTTGGCTCGTGGATCGGGACGCGACTGGCCTTCCACCAATAAACGGCGGCTCCAATGGCAGTCCCCAGGCCCGCTAAGGCAAAGATGACGGCTAACCAATGACTGACGCTCATGCCGTTTCCTCAGGCGATTCTTAGGCGCTACTATAGTGCGAATTGGGGATGAAGCGCACGCTCACGCGTTCCATTTGGACGTAAAGCGGCCCTCGGGAGGGGCGATATGGATCTGGACGGGCTGATTGAGAATTGCGCGCCGCCTCCGAACAGGCGGGGCAAGCATGAAGGGGAACACGAGCAAAAGTTCCATGAGGGCGCCGTGATGGTGGCCTATGCGATGCATTTGCTTCGCACCGCCAGCACTGCTGCGGTCTCGATCCATCCGGACGGCATGCACGGCAGGAATTTCGACTTCGTCGTATGGCTTAAAGCGCAAGGCTTTGAGCTGGAGACGCGTACAGGCACGACTGCTTATGGCGGGACGTTCGTAGACCGGATGAGTCGCAGGATCACGATCAATCCAAAATCGGGCCAGGGAGACGTGGTCGCAACGCTCGGTCCAATCAAGCTTTCTGCCGAATGCAAAGGCGGGATCATCAACTCCCGCCACTCTGGCCAACGCTCAAAGCTTTATCGCGGCCTGTGCGAGGCGGTCGGGTTGTTGATGGCATCTCCGTCGCCTGGAAGGCAGGTCGCCGTCGTTCCCTATACGGCGGTGACGCTGGCGCTGGCACAACGCATGGCGCCTCGCTGCAAGGGAGCAGGTATAGAGCTTGCTCTCGTGAAAAGCCGGGGCGAGGTCATCGATGTTCAATCTGACACGGTTGATCAGACACACGGCACAAATAGTCAGGAGACCAAATGAGTTTCAGCAAATTGCACCCCTTCGAGGAACGAGCTGTTGCGTTTCTGGATGTCCTTGGCTTCACGCAGCTGATCAAGGATGCTGAGATACACCCGCATCGGCAGTTGGAACTATTTGGAATTATCGCCTCTCTCGACGGCCACGTGAAATACGACAATCGAAACGTTTCCGCGGAGGTGCCTGATCCCGTCAAGCCGAAATACATTTTCATCTCCGACAGCATCATCTTCTCAGCGCCCCTACGTCATGGCACTTACGATGGGCTCGGTATCATTGTCGCCAAAACGATCCAGATTGCTCATAAGCTCATGCAGATGGGTCATTTGCTTCAGGCCGGGATCAATGTCGGCTCGGTGTGGCACACAGGATCGAATATCTTCGGAACGGGCTATATCGACGCTTATAAAACGCAAGCCGCCCTGACACACCCACAGGCAATTCTCACGGATGCAGCCGCCGCGCATTGGCAAAGCGACCTTGCCAGCAAGGTTCCGCAGCTCTGTTTCCTGGACACGGATGGCAAGCTCAACGCCGATATTCTCAATCCAAACTACCTCGATGCTGCGATCACACACATTCACGGTGGCGTCGAAAATCAGTTTACGGCTTATCGAGTTTGGATCACGACCAATCAAGCGAAATTCGCCGGTACTTCGCCCGGGAAGAAGTGGGATTGGGCGGCAAACTATTTCAATGAGACGCTGAAGCGGCACGGGATCAACGTTCCGCCGATCTAGAACCGCCGCCCGCACGGCGTCATCAATCGAGCCTGACTACGCCGGAAGGCTATCTTCCTTTGTGCCGCGGGCCACGATCATAAGCGCACCCTGTGGAAGCGGACGCTGTAGCTTCAGCGCTTCCTCCGGCGCCGCCGTGGGCCAGGCCTCAATTTCTTCGGGCGTCGTCAAGATCACCGGCATCGCCTTGGGATGAATGGCGCCCACGACATCATTCGGTTCCGTTGTCAGGAAGCCGAACAAGTCGTTTTTGGTTTCGCCCTCTTGACCTTGCGAACCGAAGTCCAGTTCGTCCAAAGCCCGGCGAACACGGAAAAGCGTTCATGGCAGAGAAGCCCGGCGAGGTCGAGGTCATGGGTTATCTTGCGTATGGTCACCCCTTCCTCGATGGCAACGGCCGGACCATCATGTTGATCCATGCCGAGCTTGCGCGTCGCGCGGGCATCGGCATCGACTGGGCGGCTACGGACAAGGACAAATCCCTCGCCGCGCTGACTGAAGAGCTCGAAGAGCCGGGTAAGGGAAAGCTCGATGCTTACCTCAAGCCTTTCATCCGGAAGGGCTCGGAGATGAAAGACATTGCGGGCGCGATCAAGGGAGCGCCCGGCCTCGACGGGGGAAATGCGGACACCGTCGCTGGCGACACCAGCAATCCGACGCTCAAGGCGAAATACGAAGCCCAGGAACTCAACGCAAGGGCTCCAAGGCCTGACCTCGCGGCAAGGCGGTTTGCGTTCCCTGTGTCTCAAGCATTCCTAGAAGCCCGCACCGCGGCGCGCATCTCTTCGCGGCGGTCCGGCCGTTCCTGCAACAGCCCTTCGAAAATCACCGCACGCAAACACTGCGCCGCGATGATCTCGACATCTACGATCGGGTCCGCGCCGTAGTCCGCATAGTATTTCTGGTACTTCCCGGCATCGTGCACATCCGGCGCGCCGCCGTGGATAACGCTGGCGCGCAGGCTCATGAGAAGCCTGAGACGCTCATAGGGATACGTTTCAAAGCCGTGCTTCGTTGCCGCTTCGATGATCGCTTGCGTGGCGCGGCCCGGGTCGCCCAAAATGGAATCCATAGCCATGAAAATATGTGCGAAGCTCTCATTGGGTTTCAGCGGCCAGGCGCGGTAGAAATATTCGAGCGCGCGGCAATGCTTGACGTTACTGTTGTCGCTGGATGAGAGCTTCTCGCCGAGGAGCTTCAGCCACGGTTGGTCGCATGCCTCGATGGTGGCGTTGTGCATAAGCGGCGGCACGGCGGGGGCACCGAAGGATTCGGTGACGCCGGACCGTGCGAACGTACAACGGCCGCCGTAGTTGTGCCTGCCGCTGAACATCTTTCGCTCATGGCGCGGCAGGACGAGCGCGAGGGCCCCAAGGATTGCCGCCTTCCGCTTTTCGGCCATCTCGAAAGTCGGGGCGCGGACCCCAAGCCATGCGGCGACGAGTTCGCGGTTGCGGTCCGGACTGACGCATGAAAAATGATCGGGGGAAAGCGGGTTCGACGGATGAATGCCGAGCCACGCATGGGTCAGGGATGCCGGCTTGAGGAAGCTGAATTCCGGCCCGTCGAAATCTTCCTCCACGACGATCGGCACCAACGGATAAAGCGTTAATCCGGTCTCGGGCGTGAAGATCGGAGAGGCTACAAGATACCCCGCCAGCACGTTCTTCACCTGCCATGGGATAACATCGGCAAGATTGCCGTGCACGTCCTGGAACATTACGCGCTCGCCGATGGGCCAGAAGTGGTCCATGATGAAGTTCTGCAGCAGGCTCTGGCGCGCCCGCACCTCCATCTGCCGCAGATGCGCCGGGCCGTGTTGCCGCACAAAGAGCGTAGCCTCGGTCAGCCCCTTGGGATCGTGGAAGATCTCGATGCCGAAGCTTCGCTCGAACAAGGATGCGCCGATATGCCCAAACAGAAACCGGCACGACAATCCGCCACCGCCATCCTTCATGGAAATCGAGCCGAGGAGGTACTCGATCGCCTGCCGGCAGACGGCTTCGGTGGTGGCTTTGGCTTCATCCTGTTCCATAAAGAGCATTTTCGTTGATTCACGCTGTGTGCGAAAGATGCCCGGAAGGTCGTTACGGCTTAATTGGGCGACGGGCGTGCATCTTCTCGGTCAGCCATTCGAGCGCGACATTCCCGTCCCAGCCCTTTCGGCCGAGGCTTTCCGGGGTTACGTCGGTGCTCGGCCACAAGCCCGCGAAGATCAGGCTATCGATGCCTGCCTCCAGTAATTTCTCGCGGTAAGCCACATCGTCCGGGCTATTCCGGTCGGGGCGAAGCACCGCCGCGCAGGCCCCCGCCAGAACATCACAAATCTGAAGCTGCTTCTCCTGCACGGAATCGCCAAACCGCGTCTGCACCACGTTCATCGGGAATTCCGCGACTGTCCCCGGGTTTTCAAACCGTGCCTCGGGCAGCGTTGCGGCCGAGTAAGCGTCCCAAATCCATTTTTGTTTTGCCATGTTGGAGGACTGGTCGTGCACCACCGTCCATGGGCCCTTATGGCGTTCGTTCCACGTGTGGCCAATCTGGACGAGGCCGGTAAGCGCGATGTCGAGGACGCGCTCCGGAACGTTTGTGACATGCTCGTGGCCAAGCAGCATAAACGATAAGGAAAAATAGCGCAGGATCTCCTCGCGGTCGCCATCGACCCGCTGCTTTTCCTTTTCAATGAACGAGCGGCACTCGTCGTACCGTTCGATTGTCCGTGCACGGAACATGCGTTGAAAATGCAGAAGCAATTTCCTGCGGAAGGCGGGTGACCAGAACCCCTCGAGGCATGAATACAGCATGTTTGCCATCGCGTGGTTGCCGCCATCTTCGTAGAGATTCAGGCCATGCCGATACGCCAGCGGCTCCATCCACCAGTCGACGACCAGCGTCATGAGCGCGTATTCTTTATGCGCGACCCATGCCCCAACGCGTAGCGGATTGGTGCTTAGCGCGCGAATGCACGCGATGATCTTGTCATGATGGCGACCGCTGCGAGCCAAGCGGCTGTATTTGAGTTCGGCGCTCCCTATGCCACCGAAACAGGACGTAATGAAGTTGTGCGCTTCGGCGTTGCTGAAGTCGTTGGTTGCTTGAACGAAGATCGGTTGATCCTCAGCGAGCAAATCCTCTCCGGTAAACCCGGTTTCGTCGACGTAATAGGTTCGCATGCCCGCGTGTCGCTATGTTGGGAAATCCTTCATGGTTGCGCCGGACGAGCCCTCGCGGAGCCCGGCGATACCTTCGAGGCCCGCGAGCTGACCCACGACCTCCTGGCGTAATCCCATCTTATACTTGATAGGGCAGGCGGGGTTGCGCTTACCCTCGGGGATCACGCTTATTCCCATCATGCCCGGCACCGCCGGATGATCGACGGCCCACATCACGAGAACATCTTCGGCGAGGGTGAGAAGGTTATGAACGCCCACACGCATGTCCTCGACAATCAAAAGGGGACCGTACTCCGTCTGGCCAGCCCTGTCGCGGCGCCAGTCCGGGGCGGAGAGCTTCCCGTCGGGCTCGAACCGGAAGTTGCGGATCACATGCTCTCCGTTGAAACCGCCCGGATGCTCCACCGCATTTCGCATTTTGACGAAGGGCTCGGTGCAGCGGGGAAGTTGTTGCAGGTAACGGATGTGATCGGGCTGACTCTGAAAATTGGCTTCGGCGAATGCGACCACGGACGGCTTGGGCTTCTTACCCATGTCCATTCGCTCGCTTCCTCAAAGCTCGTGCCGAACAGCAGATTGAAAATCTTGAGCAGATCTCGAAGGAAGTTTTTCGCCTCGTAAAGATAGTTTCGGCATTCTTCCTCGAGCTGCATGACCTGCGGCAGCACGACTGAGGTCGCGCCTTTGCCGGGCGGCTTGTAGGAGGCGGCTTTCGCTTCTACGTCGGCGCGCAGCTTCTCGTAAATCTGCGACAGCCGCAGCAGCTTCGGCGTCAAGTCACTCAGGTAGACCGCCTGGATTTTTTCGGCGGTTTCTTTCTGAATCGCACAGTTTTGCAAGAGCTCAAAGTTTTGCAGCGTGAGGCGTGCCACGATGGGATTCGTGACGCCCTGGTCGAGCTTTTGAGCGACAACAAAAGGTAGCATGAGGGCCTCTTATCAGCTCGTCGTAGCCTCGTCACGCAGGGACGCCTCCGCTGTGCCCCGACCTTCGCTCGAGCCGTCGCTGAATACAATGCTCTGCGCACTGTGCTGAGTTCTGGAAGACCGCACGTCTTGGCGCCGGTGCGAATCCAGGGAGCCGATGCCGCGGATGCGGGCGGGCCCTAAGCGGGTGCGGACAGCGCCTGTTCGACGGACAATTCGCGCCCAAGCCATTGAATCTTCCCGGGATTCCGCTTGCCACAAATTCTTGTTGCATCATCGGCGCCAACCTACTACATGTATCTCATTCAATACAGTGAGATAAATGAACGTCATCGTCCTCCCGATGATCCGTCCCGGCGTCGACCCCATCCTTGCGGGCCGTCTTTCCGGCAAGCGTGCCTTCGTCACGGCTCTCGAACAGTTTCCCGAACTGACCGGGCCGGCCATTGTGCTTCTCGACTTCGCGGCCGTCGATCTCGCGACCTCCTCCTATCTCAGCGAGGTGCTGGTGCCGCTGCGCGACCACCTGCGGATGCGCCGCCATCCCGGTTATGCCGTCGCCGCCAACTTGAATGAAAAGGTGCGCGAAGAAATCGAGGAGATGCTGCGCCGGTCTGGCGACGCCTTCCTCACCTGCATCGCCGATGCGGCGGGTAACATCGCCGACGTCCAGCTGTGCGGCCAGCTCGATGAAAAGCTGATGGAGACATTGAAGCTGGTCAGCGCGAAGCGGGAAACCACGGCCGCGCAGCTGCACGAGGAAACCCGCAACGTCGACACCGTCGGCGCGACGGCATGGAACAACCGCCTCGTCTCCTTGGCGTCGAAAAGCCTCGTCGTCGAGATTTTGCAAGGCCGTACCAAGAAGTACCGGCCCGTCCTGGAGGTTGCTTAATGGGACTTGATTTTATCCGTACTGCGGCGCCGGCTTTCAATCGCGTGCTCGACCGCCGCCTGGTCGAGATGCACTCGCCGACGCTCTTCAGCCGCGATGTGCCGATCATCTCGCGCACGGCGCGTGCCGACATGTGCGGCGAAGTCGTTGCCGTTCTCGGCGAGAAGGTCATGCTTCGTGTGGTGAATAACAAGGTGATCGTGCAGCGGCTCAATGTCGTCATCGCCGAATGCCCGAACGCACCGGCCGAGTTCGTCGCCGTCCTACGCTCCGGCGCCGGAATTTGCGAGGGCGAGATCACCTCGGTGCAGCCCCTCAGCCAAACCTTGGAGGTCGGCATTTGCGAGTGAACACCCGTCCGCAGGAACACCCGGTCACACCCACTCTCCGCCGCCAGCGCCGCCGCTGGGACGAAGGCGAAGCCTTACCGATGGCGCTTGGCTGCCTTGCCTGTCCCGACGTCGGCACCTGCGGCGGCATTCGCAAGCGGCAAGATGCATTTTCCTGCCTTGATGATTGCTGCGGCAATCCCTCGACCTGCGACGGCATGTGCCCCAATAACCCCGTCGGATTCCGTGACCGGTGGCGCGAGGTCAACGGCCTTGAGCTCGACAATATTCCGCGGACAGCGCCGTGCCCGGCCAAGCCGCTCCCGGCCTACGTCCCCTATATCTACCATGGCAACCGCCGCGCGGTGCCTCTCGACGTCGAGGCGGTGGCCTTGCCGCTGCGCCGATTTCATACGCCGGATGGCCGGCTTCGTTTTGCCAGCCGCGCCGAGGTCGAGGCGACCTTCGGCATCGGCCCTCAGACGCGCATCATCCTCATCGGCAGCGGCCGGGATAAGCCGATCGAGGCGTGGTGGAAATTGAGCGAACGCCGCCTTCCGATCCTTGCGGGTCTCCGGGCGCTCGGCGTCGCCCTGATCACCGGGCCGAACTATTCGATGTTCACCGATGAGGTGCGCTACAACGACATGCACGCGATGAAGCGCATCGGCAAGACCTGGCAGGAAATCGTCGCCGCCGGCGTCCCGGGCGCTTACCATCTCAACGCCCGCACGCCGAAGGACTACGCCCGCCTCACCGCGTTTCTCGCTGAACGCCCGGAGGTGACCGACGTCGCTTTCGAATTTAAGACCGGCGCATCTTGGCGCAAGCGGCTTCCTTTCCATGTCGGGGAACTTACGCAGCTCGCGGCGCGCGCCGGGCGTCCCCTCAGCCTGACCATGATCGGCGGCATCGCGGTGCTGCCGCAGCTTGCCGCGGCTTTCGAACGCGTGACCTACATCGACACCTCGGCCTTCATGAACTCGGTCTACCGGCAGCGCCTCTATCTCGGCAACGACGGCAAGATGAAGAAGTACCCGGAGCTGACTCTCAACGGCCAGCCAATCGACGGCCTCCTGGTCGAAAACCTCGCCACCATGAAAGCGCGGATCGAGAGCTTCTTGCCGTAAGCGCGGATGCGGGCTTAATGCCGCGTATCCGATCCCGGCATCATCGGCTGGCAGCGGACCGCCGCAAGGAAGCCTTTGAACGGCGCCTTCTGCGCAAGCCGCGCCGTCTTGAGTTCGGGCTGAGGGCCGCTGATGAGCAACGCATGGTCGCCCGAACGGAAACGCAAGTCTGCGTTGAGGTGCGCAAGCCCGAGAAACAGGTCGCGGAAACCGTTGCCGTGCCCCGACATGCGCCCGTACCTCGAGACGTTCTCCTGCAAAGCCGCGTGCATCGCAAGGCCATGATCGTTGAGATCCGCGAATTCCTCGTCCTCGCGCAGGGTTGCAAGGATGCCGAAACCGCAATCCGCCGCCACGAATTCAAAGGAAGACGGCCGCGCCTGGAAGGCGAGAATCCCGGTCGATGACGCACCGGAATGCTCGTGAATGTTGGATTCCATTTCGCGAAGCGCGGCGGTCAGGCTTTGCGCGACCTGCTTAACGAGGCCTGACGTTTCCGCCGCCGCCCGGGCCGCGATAAGGAAGCGGTTACGTTGGAGATCGTCGGCTTCGACGCGGGGATCGAACGTCGTGCGCATGAAGCCGCGCAATTTCCCTTCGTCGATCCAAATGTTCTGATTGCTGGCAAGCGCCTGTCGGAAATCAAGTTGCGTGATGGAATCCAGCCATGGCGTTTGCAACAGCGGACCCGTCCTGCCCGTGTTGGACTCCATCATGAGTTCGATAAGCGGGCAAACTTCCGTCGCGGCGTATCGAACCTGCGGCGCTCCCTTGAGCCGGCCGCGCAGATGCGCCCCCACGAGGTCGTCGACGACGTCGAAGGTGAGCGTTTCGCGCGGAACAGGCTTATTTGCGAAATCCACAATGCGCTCGTGAAAGAAAGGCCGCTAAGCGGGCGCGCATTGTAGGCGAGTCGTCAGGCGTGCCGCGAGTCGAATTCGCGGTTTCCCATTAAAGATTGTCTTTTCAAGTGCGTGTTTTGGGCGCTTGCGGCCTTGCCGCACCGGGGCGCTCGTAAACCGAGCCGCAAGGGCGTCTCGGCCAATATGGCCGCACGGTGGCCGCCTGTTCGGCCAGTGGTGCGGACCTTGCCGAACGGCTTGTGCTCAACGGGCTTGCGTTGGATTGGCCCCGATACTCGAAAGGCAGAGATGGCGCCGCTCAGCGTGACGCCGAGCGAGCCGGCCGTGGAATCTGGAAGGGCAGCTACGTCGAGCCATGGCTCTATCGCGGCTGCATTCGCGCGAACGGAACGCCGTCGGCTTGTTCGGATGACGCCAATTCTCATCCCTAATTGCTAGAGACAGATGAGACGATTGATAGAGCAGACAACGCTAGCTTAGTCATTCTTTCCGATTGCGGCCGGCCAACGCCGGATCTGCCTGTTAGGCCGCCGATCCAGGCAGGTCTTCCTTAACGCCGCGGGCGACAAGCGCCCATTCCGGTGGTTACGCATGTTGATCAAAACACAAAAGCTGCGGTTCGCTTTCAAGCACCTAGGTCTGCTGGGGAGAAGCGGATTGGCGGCTTTCCGGATTAACAGCCTACGAAGCGCACCTTCGGCTGATCTTCGTCTGAAGCGGACAAGCGGGCTCCGCGTGGTTATTAAGTGTCAATCTGGGGCAGGACAGACACGATTTCGCCGGTAGTCATATACACAATTGCGCCCCGTGGCGCCGAGGTTGCCTGAAGGTAGTACTGCAACTGCTGAACATATACAGCGCGATGTAGACCTGTGTCCCGATCGCTCTTCCAGTCCAGGACCTCCAGGACCCTACCGTCCTCGATAGCGATCGCATCGACGCGGCCAGCGAGGAGATTTCCGGACTTCAACTCGCCCCAGACGGAGAGCTCTGGCACTAGGATAGGCAAGAGACGTTGCACATAAGGGAGTCGATACGTTTTCAGCGCGGTCGCCGCGAGTTCGCCCGGAACCGGGAGCTCGCCCGCGGGCTCGATGGCGAGAAGCTCATCGCGAAGGCGCTCGGCCCGGATCGTAACATCTTCCTGCGGCGAGAGCTCTCCGGTCAAAAGCTCTTCCATGAGCTTGTGCAGAATCAGCCCCCGAATCCTCCCGGCGCCAATAGGCTCGACATATTCGAACGTGCCGCTTGGGTCGGTTGCCATGGCCGAGACGAGGATCGCCGTTCGATCGGCGTCATGAACACCGGGGTTCAGCCAGCGCAGTGTCGGCGTTGCGGCCTGCACGATCGCGGCTTGTCGAGCGAACGTGTCGGCGTCCTGTGGGAATACCGACGCTTCGGAATCGACCGTGGGTCCAGGTTTGAGCTTATCGAATCTGAATTCTTCAAGCAGGTCGAATCTGAGATTGACCAGTTTAGACCAGGCAGCCCGCCCCGCCGAGGAAAGATAGGGCACGATCAGCAGGTCGCGGGCGCGCGTGCACGCGACATACCACATGCGCTGGTTTTCCAGCGCTTGGCGCCGCGCTTGCTCCTCGCGAGCAAGCGTAAGCGCAGAGGACGAAACGCCCCCTATGATCCAGTGGAGCGTATTGTCGGAATGCCGATGCACGAATCGCTCGGAGGGCCTTGCTTGTGTGCCCATGTTGATTGGGATCACCACAGGCCATTCGAGTCCTTTCGCGCTGTGAATGGTCACGATCTCAACCGCGTCTCTCGACGCATCGATCCTCCCTTCCTGGCGCGAGGCGCGGCGGTCCCAGTCGAATTGGAGATGACGGACGAAGGCCCGGAGCCCTCGAACATCAAAAGGCCGTGCGAGTTCAACAATGCGATCAAGATTGGCAAGCGAACGCGCGGCGCGATTGTTGCCGCTGCGGGCAGACAGCGCGACACGCAGGTGAAGCTGCTCGATTGCCTCAGCCAAGAGTCCACGTGGTGTTGTGACGTTCACGCGCGCGCGAAGTTTTTGCAGGGTTTCAAGGACGGAGCGGGCAACGCGATGGGATACTAAGGCGGGCGGTGTTGTGATGTCGAACAGGCCGGTGGGGGAGGCCTCGGGTCCCGCCTGATGGACCTCTTCGGCAATGTCGAGCAACTCTTCGTCCGTGAGGCCGACCATCGGTCCGCGCATGAAGGCACCGAACGCAAGCCTGTCGCGTGAATCCCCCAGCGTGCGCAAGAGTGCCAAGACGTCCTGCGTCTCCTGCTGCAGGAAGAGCGTCTTGCCAGCCTGCGACGAAACGGCGAGCCCGAGCCCTTCCAGTGCGCGTTCGTAGCGCCAGAGCTCGGTGCCGGTTGGAGCCAGGAATGCGATGTCGCCCGCCTCGAGAAGACGACGGTCTCCGGTATGCTCGTCCTCGATTTCGATGGCCCCGATGAGCTTTGAGCAGATCTCTGCAATGACGGCCGCCTCGTCATCCCGCTGCTGAGCCATCTTCGCCTTCTGGCCATCGCCTATAGCCACATGCGACGCACAGGCGAGTCGGTGCAATGCCCCGTCGCGAGTGGCAGTGAGTGCGCCGTAGCTTGGCTGTCCGTCTGCATCGAGAACCGGCTGGAACACGCTATTCACGTAGTCGATGATTCCTGGCTGGCAACGGAAATTGGCACCGATATGGATGATGCGGTCATCTCCGAGTCGGGCAATCGCCTGTTTCGCCTGATTGTAGCTATCGATATCGGCGCCGCGGAACGCGTAGATGGATTGCTTAGGGTCGCCGACGACAAACAGCGCCCCATCACGAAGGTTCGCGTCCTGCCAGTCGTCGGGCATGCTGCGAGCCGAGATCGAAAACAGGATACTGGCCTGGATCGGATCGGTGTCCTGAAATTCGTCGACGAGGATATGGGCAAAACGCTCACCTATCGCGGCCCGGACGACGTCATTGGTGGTTACGAGGGCATGCGCGCGCTGCAGGAGATCATCGAAATCGAGGACAGCAGCGTTTTCCTTGCGCTGCCTGTAGAGGTCAGTGACCGGATCGAGGGCACGTGACATCTGGCCGACCATCGCATCGCCGATCTGGCCGAGCAGTTCGGCAAATTGTGTCACACAGGTGCGGAAATGTTCGTCTGCTTGCTGGGAGAGTCCCGGCCCTTCGTCCTTTCCGTAAGCCCACGTCCAGCGACCAAGATTGCGCGGCTCGGTGAAGGTAAATTCGTTCCATTTCATCGAGGCCGTGCGCGGTGGGTCCGCAAGTTCCCATAGCCGGGCGAACGTCGGCTGCGTCTCGAAACAGTTCTCGTAGAACTCAGCGAGCGTCTCAAACTCGTCGATCAAGGTCCCGGTGCTGCGTTCCTTGGGATAGATCGCGTGCCAACGTCGAAATGCGCGGACGCTCTCGACAAAGTCGACGTCTTTGCGCAGCGAGAGATCGACCGGGACAGTGCCGGCTCCGGGGTGCGCAAGCTTGAGCTTGGCAAGGTCAAAGCTGTCCTTGACAATCTTAAGCGGCTCGAACTTGGAAAGGACCGCGACTGGGTCCTCACCTTCTTCGGTTCCGATGGAAAGGCGGTCGAACAGCCATGCAGAGATGACGCTCTCGAACATCGCATCGGCGGCAGGCCCATCCATCATCCGGGATCCGGGGTCGAGCCCCGTTTCGACGGCATAGGTCATGATGATCTGCTGGCAGAACGCGTGAATCGTGCACGCGGTCATTTCGTCAAAGGCATCTATCGCCGAGCTGAGGACAGCCTTTCTGTCATTGAGCAGATCAAGACTAACTGCGCCGCGCAGAACCTTCGGGATATCGCCCGCGAGCAGCTGCGTTGCGTATTCGCGAATGCGCAGCGCCAACTCACTGGCAGCCAACTCGGTGAAGGTAATCGCCGCGATGCTGCGGGGTGGTACACCGTGCAGCATCAGCATGACGACTCGACCAGCAATCAGAGATGTCTTCCCCGTGCCAGCTGCTGCTTCGACCAGCAACGTCTGGTCGAGTTCGGTAAGAACGCGATTGCGCTCGGCAGCATCGCTCAGCATCACGGCTGAGCCCACAGTGGCGCGAGCCTTTGTTGCGCGGTGTTGAAGCCCTCCTGCTTGCGCGCCTCATAGCGGTCGAGCGCTGCCGGTAGTGCGATCCTCAGATCGTTGTAGGCGGCGAAGGCATCTGGGCCGGCATAAGCGGCGCCATTTCTGAGCCCTTCAACCGCAACGTCGACGAAGTGCAGCAACATCCTCTCCGCTCGCTCAAGGGTATCGCCATCAAGACTCGCCGCCGGTCCCATGGTGTCGAGATATACGAGCCGGGAAATGATGACGCTCGCCTCCGGGATGAGCTGCCCGATCGTAATGGCGTAGAGCGCGCGCTGAACCTCCGTCCCACCGCCCAGAATCACGTCGCATAGATTGCGCGGCGTGGTGCCGGTCTTGTAGTCGGAAATGCGCACCCCGCGGCGGTCGGGCTTCACATCGACACGGTCAATGCGGCCCTTCAGGCGGATGCCGGATTGACCGATCATGACCTCCTGGCCTTCGGGCCAAGGATCGGAACGCTCTGCCGACGATTGCGGATTGCCGAACGGAACCTCGCTGAAGCTGCGGGTACCAGGACCGAAGCGTTCGTCGATTGTGAGACCGCGGCGGGCGCGCCGCCGTGCCTCCTCGATGGTGTCCAGCCACAATAATCTTGGCGGCACCGCCTGGGTCAGCGGCCAACGCTCCGCGATGTCGCTTGCTGCCGCATCAAGGGCATTGTCGATTTCTTCTGGCGTTGCCCCGACAAGGCTGGGGGTGGGTTCGATACGCTCGATCGCGAGCCGGAGCAACTCATGCACGAGATCGCCGAAAGTGATGGGATCGAGTTGCAGCGGCTCAACGGCAAGTTCGGGCGCGGTCATTCCCAATGCCCGCAGCCACACAAAGCCCAGCGGATCGCGCAGCAGGCGCCGCAGCGACGTCGCCGATTGCGGCAGGTTCAGTGCGCGAACAACGGCGGGATGGTCTTTCCGAAACCCGCCGTCATGCGGGGTGGGCTCCAGCCTCCGTGTCCAGTCGGTCCAACAGGATGTGACGCTCTGCATATGTGGCAACTTGAGCGCATCATCAGTACGAGCGAGCAAACGGTCCCCCTCGCTGAACGCGTGCTTCGGCGTTCTGGTCCGCGAGAGAGGACGCTCAATGACCTTTCGTTGCAGCAAGGCGCTCTTGGCGAGGAACGAACCGCCAGCCGAGCGCCTGGGACGGGATAGCGTAACGCGCGAGGCCGGGTGGCTGACGAGAATCTCAAAGGCCAGCCGATCGCGTTCAAACCGTGGCAGGTCCACCAAATCATGCTCGTTGAGGACGTGATCAGGCAGGAGCGGGTCCACGCTGTCGCCGCGCGGCCAGGTTCTGCTCGAAAGCCCAAGCAGGCGCATGTGCTTTCGCGGTGCACCCACGAGATCATCCGCTCTCGCCCAGATGATGTTGTTGGCGGGATCGCTTTCGTCAGCGATACGGAGGGACGTCAAGGTCATCTCCATCGCTGCGGCCGGTCCCAAGCGGAGTGCCTCTTGCCAGAGTCCAAGGCTTCTGCCTCGCAGCAGCGTCTCTCCAAGTTTGACAGCCTGTTGGGGTCCGGCATCGAGATCACGGAGCACCGGCATGAGAATCGCCGCGATCGGCACGCCATCGGACCGTGAGAGCGGCTCAAGGCTGCGGGCCCAATGCTCAGGTTCAAACAGACCAGCCTCGGTCGGAATGCCTTTCATCCAGTCAACCGGAAGTGCCTCCGTCAGATAGGGAGAGAGCAGGGATAGACGGCGAACACGATCCTGCGACAGGCCATTGATCATCACGTCTGCCAGCGCCGCGCAAGTTTGGCCGGCACGGGTGCTCAGCGCGGAAACGCCGCTGGCAAAATGGATCGGGAGATCCGCGGCAGCCGCGAGGACCAGCATGTGGTCATCCCACGCGCCGAGGTCAGCGCCGCTGATCGCAATGTCGGATGCCTGTATTGAGCCGTTGCTCAACAGTTCGCGAGCCCAGCGAAGTGCCTCGACCACTTCCGCGCGGGGATCGGCACAAATGTCGCAGATTAACTCTTGGGCAGGTTGCATGGCCGTGGGCAGAAACGTGCCCGGAAACCAACTCCGGTCCCGTGTGCCGGCCGCATCCCACGTGATCTCGACAACCGTAGCGAGCGCCTTGACGAGTGGTCGCCAAAGCGGGTCGATGGAGATCAGCCGGTGGAAATGCAGCTTGCCGGCAGCGGCACGTGCATGCCCGACTCGCGAGATAGCTCGGTCGCGAAGATCTCGGGGCAGCAGCGCGCCCATCGGCAGATGACTGCGCAGATACGCCTCGATGCGCCCCAGATCGTTCAGCCGGGCGCTCGCAAAACGTGGATCGTCGAAGCGAATGTCTGCGGCCCATACACGCGTCAAACTGGCAAGCACGGCGCGCGCCATGCCCGGCCGAGTCTTGACCGTTTCCAACTCCTCAAAGTGGAGGTCGGCGAGAGCTTGAGCAACGATAGGAACAAGGGTTGTGTGGTCCGCAGGCCGGCTGAAACCGCCCGCGAGGCGGGCTGCAAGCAGAGGCAGCGTGGCGACATCGCAGCCGTGAACGCCCGCTTGCGCCGCTGCGACGCGCTGCATGCGAAAGGAGAGGGTGCCCTCGACGATGACAGTGTGACGGTTCATGGCCTAGGATCCATTCATCCAGGATTCCCCGCTGATCGGTCTCCTCCTGAGACCTCGGGCTTGCAAATCAACTGGAGATTGAGCAATCTAGCTTCGGGCAGGGGCGAAGATTATGGGGCATTTCTCAGAAGTCCGCCGACTTTTTTCCGTCGGGACGCTTGATAGCGCAAGCAGTCATAAAATAACACGTCGCGCTTTTGTTGCAATGACGGGAATAACCCCCGTCGCGATATCCAGCACGACCTATGCTTTTTCGGATGCTCCGCAGATCTTCAGCGATGCGGACTTATTCTTCTTTAGGCACGCGTCAGGCAGCGTAAGTGTCGATCGACGGTGGTTCGAAGAGGCTGCCAAGCCAACTGTAGCAGAGTCGCAGACGGACGCCGGCCAGCCTTGGCGCATTTGCGGCAGCGCAGCCGGCCGGCGAGATCGTGCACGAAGGTGGTTGGCGGGTGCTTCATCGCCGCAAGGTCGACGTCGCTCGGCGTCTTGCAGCGCGTGCACCTGATCTCGAGCCAAGGGAAGCCTGCGTTCACGGCTTGGTCGATGGTGGGCGACGGATCGAACGGTTCGCCGTCGCTCCACATGCGCTCATTCCAGCTTTCGCAAAGCAGCTTGTCAGCTTGCTGGATCATGGCCTCGCCCTTGGCCGCATCTCCGCCGATTGGGTAGCAAGCATGTTGGCCATCGCTCGTGCCTTGCCGAGCTCTTTTGTCAGAGCCTTGCGGTCGCCGCCCGACAGGGGCGTGGGGTGATACTTCGGGGCCATCCGGACATCCAGGCGCTAAGAGATCGGAACCGCAATCCGGTGCGGTTACGGCGCCTCGAACGCCGGCCAGCACCCGTCTTCTTCATGCCTGCCGGTGCGCTGCTGGCAGGTGTTGTCGAGCAACCGCTGCGCCACGTCCTTCCAGAGCGCGTTCTCGCCATACAATCGGACTGCATCGGCCTTCTGGATTTCCACGGTCCGCTCGCAGCGACGGCATGAGATGCGTAGAACATGGCGTTGAATCTCGGAAAGACGTCGCTGCCGCTTCTGGGCTCCGGTCTCGTCGGCGCGAGGGTCTTTCAGGACCGATTCCCAATATTCCGCCGGGAGTGGCGCATCTGGAGCCGCCGTGGAAGGGCCCGGTCTACGGGCAGCTTCAGCGGCCAGCTTTTCCATCTGCTTCGGGGTCGGCATGCGCCAGCTCGCGGGTCGATCGGTCATTCCGAAGTAGAACATAACAAGAACAAATGTCGAGTCCGCTTGGATCCTCATCGTGAAAAAATCATCCGGTTGGAAGGGGCGCGGTGTCGGAACCAAGCCGCGTCGTTCGTCTTGAATCCGGCGTCAGTAATGGAGTTCCCCCGCGATGGCCCCTCGCGCTAACTGGAAAGGCTTCCTGCGTCTTTCCCTCGTCACCTGTCCGGTAGCGCTCTATCCGGCCACGTCGGAATCCGAAAAGGTCGCGTTCAACCAGCTCAACCGAAAGACCGGCCACCGCATCAAGTACGCCAAGGTGGACGCTGATACCGGCGAGGAGGTCGATAACGAGGACATCGTGAAGGGCTACAAGGTCGACACCGACACATTCATCGAGGTGACGAAGGAGGAGCTCGAGAATGTCGCGCTGGAATCGACGCGAACGATCGAGATTGACGAGTTCGTCGACCGCAGCGAGATCGACCCACGATACCTCATCCGCCCTTACTACCTGACTCCAGATGGCAAAGTCGGGCACGACGCTTTCGCCGTCATCCGCGAAACCATCCGCGAAATGAACAAGGTCGCGATCGGTCGCGTGGTGCTGACCAATCGCGAGCACATCATCGCGCTGGAGCCGCTGGACAAGGGGCTGATGGGGACCTTGCTGCGCTATCCCTATGAAGTCCGGTCCGCCGACGAGTATTTCGACGATATTCAGGACGTCAAAGTCACCAAGGACATGCTCGACCTGGCTAGGCACATCGTCAATCAGAAGGCAGGCCATTTCGAGCCGGACAAGTTCGAAGACCAGTACGAAACCGCGCTCATCGATCTCATCAACCAGAAGCGCGCCGGCAAACCCGTCACCGCGAAAGCGCGTCCCCGCGGCGAGAACGTGGTGGACCTTATGGACGCGCTGCGTAAGAGCATCGGAAGAGACGCGGCGGCCGCGACAGAGGCACCCAAGAAGCCAGGCAAAAAGCCGCGCAAGGCGGCGGCCGGGCAGAAGGAAATGCTGATGCCGATCGCAGGCAAGAAGCCGGCGAAAGAGGCCGTGGCGAAAAAACCAGCGGCAAAACCCCAGCGGAAGTCGGCTTAAGTATTGTGGCGGTGACGGCCGGACGGCTGCTGCTTCGTCGTCCGCGGGAAGCTTTGGTGGATGGCAAATCCCGGTCTCGACGACGACGGCCGCGCTGTTCACTTGGTTTGGAAAATCACTGCTTGCGGCGTAGACGACACGACGGAATCGTACGGTCGCGTCGGTGGGCAGGGTGCGTGTCATGGCGAGAAAGCTGAAAACCTACCAGACTTCGCTGGGCTTCTTCGACCTGGCGGTGGCGGCGCCGTCGATGAAAGCGGCTCTGGAAGCGTGGGGCGCTGACAGCAACCTTTTTCATCAGGGCGCCGCGAAGCAAAGCGAGGATCCCGACGTCATTGCGGCGACCATAGCTGCGCCGGGCGTCGTTCTGAAGCGTCCCGTCGGCTCCAGGGGATCTTTCAAGGAGCACGCCGAACTGCCGACCGATCTCGCCGGCGACGCCATTTCGAAGAAGGCCGGCAGGAGGTCGGACAGGCGTAAGCCGCAGAAGCATCCTGAGCGGGCGGCCGATCGGAAGGCCGCGCTCGCTTTCGAAAAGGAGCAGAAGCGCCGCGAGCGCGAACGCGCCAAGGAAGAGGCCGCTCAGCGTCAGGAGCGCGAGCGGCGGCAGAAGGCCGTCGAGAAGGCGCAAAGCGCCTTGGATGCGGCCCGCCGGGAGCACGAAAAGAGCGCTTTGGACATTCAGGCTCAGCGCGAGGCGCTCGAGGAAAAATCGCAAGCTGAAGAAGCCCGGTGGGACAAGGAGAAAGCTCGGCTGGAAACCGCGTTGAAACGAGCGCGAGCGTAGGGATGATACCATCCGAAAGAGCAGTCATACCCTGATATTGAATCAATCCAACATCAGCGGCAATTGATCTTCGTCTTCAGGTTCGGGATCATTAAATCCTGAAACAGAGATTCCGAGCAGCCGTATCGCTTTCTTTGGCGGCATCAGCTGCTTCAATAGTTCGAGAGCCAAGCTGGAGAGATCGCTCGCGGAGTCAATGACAGGGACTGACCTGCTGCGGGTGATCAGTTCGAAATCGGAAAATTTCACCTTGAGCGTCGCGGTCCGGCCGCGCGCGCCCGTGGTCTCGCAGTGACGCCAAACTTTCTCGATCAGCGGCTCCAATTCCGCCGCCAGAGCTTCATGGTCCGCGAGATCCTGCGAGAAGGTGTTCTCGGCGCCGACCGATTTGCGGATACGGTTGGCGCGGACCGGGCGCTCGTCGATGCCCCGCGAAATCCAGTAATAGTAGGTGCCGGCCTTACCAAAATTGGCGGTCATGAACTCGAGCGTCTGGTTGCGCATATCGAGCCCTGTGAAGATGCCGAGACCATTCATCTTCGCGCTCGTCGCCGGGCCGATCCCGTGGAATTTGCCGACAGGGAGATCCTGAACAAATTCGGGGCCCATCTTCGGCGTGATGACGAACTGTCCGTTCGGCTTGCGCTGGTCGGAGGCGAGCTTCGCCAGGAACTTGTTGTAGGAGATGCCGGCGGAGGCGGTCAGGCCGGTCTCGCTCAGGATTTTGGCCCGGATCATGGTCGCGATCTCCGTTGCGATCGGGATGCCTTGGATATTCTCGGTGGCGTCGGGGTATGCTTCATCAAGCGATAGCGGCTCGATGATTTCCGTGTGTTCGGCAAAGATCATCCGGATGTGCCGTGAGATCTCTTTGTAGACCTCGAAGCGGGGCTTCACGAAAATCAAATCCGGGCATTGACGCTTGGCGGTCACCGAGGGCATCGCCGACCGAACCCCGAACTTGCGCGCCTCGTAGCTCGCAGCGGCAACCACGCCACGCTCCTTGGACCCGCCCACGGCAACTGGTTTGCCGCGTAAATCTGGATTATCCCGCTGCTCGACTGATGCGTAGAACGCATCCATGTCCACATGGATGATCTTGCGCTGCGGCGACTCCGCGGTGTTCTGATCCTGATCCGGCGATCTCATGTGCCGATCATACCTGAAGCCGCGCCCTTTGGCCGCTGCTGTTGCCTCCGTGTCACCAACCATTAAGGGCGCCGCTCTATGGTCGCGTAGAGCGGGGGCTTGATGTACGACGTGTATCTGAACGGAAGGAACGATCTCCTGGTCGTTCCGCGGGGCTACTCCATTCCTTCCGATGTGAATGGTAACTGGCGAAAGAGGCGCGCCGTGCGCTGGGTGAGCGAAATGATCCGCCAGGACGTGCAGCGTCTAGGGTATCATCTGCGAAGCCTCGTCGATCGCAAGTAGAAGACTCGAACGGACCTTCGCTCTCCGGCGCCAACTCGGCTTGGATCGGCGCTTTCGGTGCCGGTCATGCATCCGGCTGCGGGCACTCCGGACAAGTGTCGCCGATCGAATCGAGTACCTCCGCAATGGCGACCGCGGCGGCCGCCGCGGAAATGCCATCCGGCGGATATTCGCGCGCGATTTCGAAGGCGCGCTCGCGGGCGTGAGGATCGGCGCGGTCCTGCATCCAGCCGTGCTCCTCGCACTCGCGGATGGCGCCGGCCTCCTTCAGTACCGAGATTCCCCAGCCGTGGAGCGTGCGGATCGCGGGGCGCCGCTCAATGGTCCAAAGCATCGAGTTCTCCTACTGAATCCTTGCGCTCGGCCTCTCGTTCCCGGCGATCTCGCAAGACAGGGATTCAAATTCGCGATGACTGAAATTGTCGCGGTTCGGGTGACGCATCGGGCGGTCTAGCGCCACATTCCGCGTACGCGCGACCCGATGTCGATTCGTGGGCCTTGACTTGGGCGCGCGGCGAACCTCGGCGTCTTCGTGGATGCGCTCGAGATGTGGTTCGTACCAGAGGCGGGCACGTTCAAGGTCCGACGGCCATTCCGAATACCGGAGGTTTCCGATCGTCTTGACGAAGGCGGTCCAGTCATCGCCGGTGCGGGGCGGCGAGGGAAGAGTACAAAGTGCGCTGAGTGGGGCGGTGGCCTCCGCCATCTGGTCGAGGATGTGTTGTGCGGAACCGGGACCGATACCCGGCAACAGGTGTAGCACGCGGAAGCCGGCGACGCGATCGTGCGGGTTCTCCACGAACCGCAGCAGTGCAAGGACGTCCTTGACGTGAGCGGCGTCGAGAAATTTGAGACCGCCGAATTTCACAAACGGGATGTTGCGACGGGTGAGTTCGACCTCCAGTGGCCCGCTATGCGAGGAGGTGCGGAAGAGTACAGCCTGTTGCTTGAGGAGGGCCCCTTCCTCGCGGTTTTCGAGGATCCGCTCGACGACGTAGCGCGCCTGGTCGGCCTCGTCGCGCACGGCAACCAGACGAGGCTTTGCCGACGACGTGCGCTCCGTCCATAGGTTCTTGGTGAAGCGCTCCCTGGCGAGATCGATGACGCCGTTTGCCGCGGAGAGGATCGGCTGGGTCGAACGATAGTTGCGATCGAGCGTGACGATTTCCGCCTTCGGAGTGAACTGCTCAGGAAAGTCGAGAATGTTGCGGACCGTGGCGGCGCGGAAGGAGTAGATCGATTGCGCGTCGTCGCCGACCACCGTGAGGCCGCGCCCTCCGGGCTTCAAGGCGAGCAGAACCGAGGATTGCAGGCGGTTGGTGTCCTGGTATTCGTCGACAAGGACGTGATCAAAGCGGCCGCCGACGTCGTCGGCGATATCAGCGTTGGACATCATCTGTGCCCAGTACAGAAGGAGATCGTCGTAATCGAGGACGTTGTGCTTCTGTTTGGCATCGACGTACGCCGTGAAGAGCTCCTTGAGCTCCGCGGCCCAGCCGGCACACCACGGGTAGGATGCTCCGAGCACTTCTTCGAGCTCGGTCTCGGCGTTGACGCAGCGCGAGTAGATCGAGAGGCACGTGCCCTTGGCAGGGAAGCGGCTCTCGGTCTTTGACAGACCGCGTTCGTGCCTGACGAGATTCATCAGGTCGGCAGAGTCCTCGCGGTCGTGAATGGTAAAGGCGGGATTTAGGCCGATCTGATCGGCGTATTCCCGAAGCAGCCGGGCGCCGATGCCGTGAAACGTGCCGGCCCAGCTCAAAGCCTCGTTCATGATGCCAGCCCGCTCGCCCAAGACCTTGCGTGCGATGCGCTCGACCCGTTTCGACATCTCGGACGCGGCACGCCGCGAAAACGTCATCAGCAGGATCCGGCGAGGGTCAGCGCCGCTGACAATCAGATGGGCGACGCGGTGGGCAAGCGTGTTCGTCTTGCCGGACCCGGCGCCAGCGATGACCAAGAGGGGAACTCCGACATGACCATCGGCGGTTACGCCGTGCTCGACGGCACGACGCTGTTCCGGATTGAGCGACTCAAGATATGATGCGGCCGTCGTCGCGAGCACGAATGTTCCCCTGTTCGAGCCCCACGCTCGATGATTCTCCTCGGAACCGCAATGCGGTCACCTATGTGCTGCGCCTCAGGCGGCCGCCTTGTCCTCCTTGTCCTCGCCGCGCATAACGATCCTCAGCGCGTCGTCGGGCAGGGGGCGCTGCAGCGCCTTCGCCTCATCCCACGGAGCGCGCATCCAGACGTCGCGCTCCTCGTCGGTGGTCAGGATCACCGGCATGGCTTTGTCGTGAATCGGCTCGACGACGGCGTTCGGCGATGTCGTGAGGAACCCGTAAACCAGGTGCGGACCCGGGATCGGCTTCGACTTGGTGCCGCGGTCGCCTCTGAACTCGGTCCAGATGCCGGCGAAGGCGAACAGCGGTCGGTGCTCACTCAACGCGAACCAGACAACATCTTTCTTGCCCGTTTCGGAGTTGGGTTCGGGCGCATATTCGGCAAAGCTATTCGCCGGTACGAGGCAGCGGTTCTCTGGCTTCAGCCAGCCGCGCCAATGCGGCGATGTGGTATTGCGGATGTTGGTGACGGGAAAATTCCCCGCCCGCGGAGGCGGCGGCATCCCCCAGCGCATCATGGTCCTTTCCCGGCCAGTATCGGTGTTGCGCACGATGGGCGCCGGGTAATCGGGAAAGACGCCCGGCATCGGCGGCAGGTTGCCGATATAGCGATTGATCACGCGGAACAGCGCAATGATCGCGGCCTGGTTGGTGGTGATCGAATAGAGATTGCACATGGAGGCCCCTTAAGGATGCGCGTTTGCATCGTCCGAACAGTTGGCCGGACTTCCGCTGGCGCGGATACAGGCTCGATAGAGCCATGGTTCGACATAACTGCCCTGCCAGATTCCGCGGCCGGCGCGTTCTGCATGGTGTTGGGCGGCCTCATATCTCCCCTTTGAAAATTGTGGCCAGTCCAGCGCAAGCCCACTGGTGACAAGCCATTCACCGAGATCCGCGCCGCCGACCGAACAGGCCGCAACCGTCCGCCCGTATTGGTCGAGGTTCATGGGCGTGCAGGTTACCGGGCGCCGCGCAAGAAAGGCATCAAGATCGTTCGCGGCCCTCGCGCCACATCGATAGAGTGAGCTGTCCTCGTCACGGCACAACTGGCTGCACTCCGGTGCATCGATTCCCCAAAGGCGGATCCGCGTTCCGTGTATCTCCAGCGTGTCGCCGTCGATGATGCTGGCTTGCCCGATCAGGTCGCCAGCCAGAGCGGGGCTCCAAAATGAGAGGAGCGTCAATAGGGTTGCCTTTTGTAGGATGCTCATCGCTTCAACCGCCTTAAGCCAGCTCGGTGTGAGCTGGTGAGAAAATACTCGCGAACTTCGAGTGCTGCTTCCGGATACTGGTGGGTCGCGACGATGATGGCCTGGACATGACGATAGTAATAACCCTCCAGCATCATTTGAAATGCTATGTTGGCGAGCGCCGTGATCCGCGGCGGATCGTCGGCCTTGTCGTCGTACAATTTCGCCGGTTCATGGGCCAAAGCGTCAGTCTCCTTCCGCGCGTTGACTAGCGCGGCGCTTCAGATCCTCAAGCTCAGCTCGTTTCCTTGAGAGCCGCAGGCGCGGGGCAGCATCGTCGAGCCCTGAGCGCTGCAGCTGCCGGATGGTGCTTGAGAGCTCGGCGATCTCTGCGCGCAATTCCAGAATCCTTAAGGGGCGCGGATCATCACTCATGCACGGCCGGCGCCACGAGCCGCTCCCTCTTTTCGATGAAGAGAATGAGATCGGCCTGCGCCCGCATCAGGCGTTGGGCCGCGGGAGTACAGTCGAGATCAGCTGCGATCAGCTGCTCGATTTCGCAAGACTGGAGCCGAACGTCACGCCGGAGCCGGGCGATGTTGCGATTGAGCAGAACCAGATTGCGGTCCATCGATCGCTCCGGGAGGACGTCGTTGGTCAGCGACGGGCGAGGGCCTTCGGCGCCTTGGCCGGCCGGCTGTTTGCCTTGAGCCGCTCCTCGATAGTCGGCAGCGATGTGCTGCCGCCGGCCGCCTTCCAGTCGGCCACCAGCACCGCGAGCTGTCTCCTCATTGCGAGCAGCTTTAGCGCCGCGTCCGTGCAGCCCAGATCACGGCGGATCTGGTCGTGCATGGCATGCTCGACGCGCACCATCTCGGTCCGCAAGACGCTGATCTTGCGGCGGATTTCATTAATTCGGTTGTCCATGGCTTGTTAGAACAAAAAGAGAACATAGAGTCAAGTTACAGATCTATGCAGGGAGACGGAAAATGAAAGCGGCGGCATCCAAATACGGGGCGATCTCGGAGCGGCTGGCCGGGGCGATGACCCGCGCCCAGGCGCTGCGCCTGAAGGGCCTCGCCGAGGAGGCGTATCAGCCCGGGCAGTTCGCGGCGAATTTGAGCTTGGACGAAGCCGCGCGCCGGATCGATAACAGCGGAGATCGCGCTGGCGGACTCGTTCTAGAGGTTGCTCGACGAGGAGGGGATCGGCCCGTTATTTCTTCTTGAGGCCCAGCGCGCGCTCGACGCGCTTGCGGCTGGTGCCGACCTTCTTGACCGCTTTCTTCACCGCCGCCTTTGAGCGGTTTTTCTTTTTCGCCTCATAGCGGACCTCGTAATCCTGTCCGCCCGCGACACGCGCCCGGTCCTGGTTGCGTCCACGGCTCGTCTTTTTCTTAGCCTTCGCCATTGGCTCCTCCTCTTGTCATTGCGCAATGCACGACGGACTGTGATGGTTCCGGCCGTTCGGAACGTTTCGACCTGCTCGGCTTGAATCCTGTCAGTGGCGTGGAGTTATGGCGGCGCGGCGCAGGAAGGTCCTCGGCATCAAGGCGGCTTATCCCGGCTTCATCGAACCGGCCTTCGCATCCTCCGTGGACAAGGTCCCAGACGGGGCGCGCCGGATTGACGAAATCAAGTTTCGATGGCTACCGCGGCCAGGTTCACTCCAGAACGGCCAGGGCAAGGTTTTTTACCCGAGATTCAG
>Ga0213876_10000510_pt1 | contig 30018 bp, 22 predicted proteins | sample BarmaccomBMRX_R9_FD_160113 | JGI IMG/M metagenome (GOLD analysis project Ga0213876, IMG submission 160113) | Root-associated microbial communities from Barbacenia macrantha in rupestrian grasslands, the National Park of Serra do Cipo, Brazil - RX_R9 | ecosystem: Host-associated > Plants > Roots... | reverse complement strand
TGGGCGGCATCATCTCGGAATGCTGCGCGGGGACTGATCGGAACGGTGGGCGGGATCAGATTGGAATGGTGGGCGGCATCAAATCGGAATGACGGGCGCGATCACGTCGGAATCCGCAGTAGAGATGGTTTGCTGTCGTCGCGAAAAGGCTGGCGCAGGGGGGAGCATGGCGTTCGACGAGACCTTTGACGCGATCGTGGTCGGCAGCGGCGGCGGCGTCTGCGCCGCGGTGACGCTCGCGGACGCCGGCAAGTCCGTCGTGGTGCTCGAACAGTCCGACCTGCTGGGCGGTTCGACGGCCATGTCCGGCGGTCTCATGTGGATCCCCGACAATCCGCTCGCCAAGCGCGCCGGTCTGGACGACTCCCTGGTTTCCGGGCGCGCCTACATGAACGCACGGATCGGAGATGTGGGACCTGCCTCTTCCGAGCTGCGCCGCGAGGCCTATCTGAATGCCGGCCCCCGGATGCTTTCCCTTCTGGAAGGCTTGGGCGTCAAGTTCCTGTTGGCGCCGAAATGGCCCGACTACAACGGCGAGATGCCGGGCGCAGTCCAGGGGGGACGCTCTCTGGGAGCGGAAATCTACGATACCAAGAAGCTTGGGGAGTGGGGACCGCGGCTTCGACGGTCGCCCTACACCAGCCTCGCGGTCCGCTGCACCGAGGCCGCGCTAGTGGGCATCACCTTTCGCTCCGCTGGAGCCTTCCTGACGCTTCTGCGGATCCTGGCGCGTAATCAGCTGGGCAAGGTAATGAGCCGGCACCTCGTCGGAATGGGGTCGGCCTTGCAAGGCCGCATGATCGAGGTCGCCCTGAGGCAGAAGGTGGACTTCCGCGTCAACTGCCGGGTCACCGATATCCTCATGGAGAACGGCAGGGCCGTCGGAGTGGTGGCCGACCAACAAGGCCGGACGATCCGGTTCGGCGCCAAGGACGGGGTGATCCTCAATCCGGGGGGCTTTTCGCGGAACGCGGAGATGCGGCGGAAGTATCAACCGCAGCCCTCATCGGACAAATGGACCATCGCCAACCCTGGCGGCGAGAACGGCGGCCTCATCATGGCCGCCATGCGCATCGGCGCCAAGACTGACCTGATGGACGAAGCGGTCTGGCAACTGATGTCAGTTCTGCCGGACGGCTTGGGCGTCCCGCACAACACCGACGTCGGCAAGCCGCACTGCATCGTCGTGAACCAGGCCGGCGAGCGGTTCTGCAACGAGGCGCAATCGTACGTGGACACCGGCCACGACCAGTACAGCAAGGGTTCGGTTCCCGCCTGGGCCGTCATGGATAGCCAATTCAAGAACCGGTACTTCTGGGGCGTGTTTCCACCCGGCAAGCCGTCCGCCGAGTGGGTCTCGAAGGGCTACATGAAGCGAGCGGACTCCCTCGCCGATCTGGCTCGCCAGTGCTCGATAGACCCCCAGAGCCTGCAGGCGACCGTGTCCCGCTTCAATCAATTCGTCGACCGCGGGGTCGATCAGGATTTTCATCGCGGAGAGCGCGCCTTCGACCGCTACTGGGGCGACCCGACCAACAGGCCGAACCCATGCCTGGGCAAGGTCGAGAAAGCCCCCTACTACGCCGTCGCTCTCTATCCCGGCGACGTTGGCACCTGGGGCGGCGTCCTGGCCAACGAAAATGCCCAGGTGGTGCTGGAAAACGGGGATGTGGTCCCGAACCTTTACGCAATCGGCAATGGCTCCGCAGGTGTCATGGGTCGCAGTTACCCCGGGGCGGGCGCTAGCGTGGGCGCCTCCTATGTCTTCGGCTACATCGCCGCCAATCACCTCGCACGGCGAAATACATAGTTGGCCGAGGGCCAAACGGGGTGGCCACTGCCCCTCGCCTCTTCACCCGGCCGTGGCTGAAGAGAGGCTCGTACGGTCGTGGTTAGGTGGAGCTGGCGGGTAGGCCTAGTCAAAGCACACGTAGATGTGCTCGGGCACCCGCAATTGGTGGCCGCGGATGTGGGGCGCCGGCATGTCCGGGTCGAGTCGCAGATTGGGCAGGCGGTCCAGCAATGCGTTGAGCGCCCGTGTCATCTCCACCCGGGCCAGATGCTGGCCGATGCAGACGTGCGGCCCGGTGGCGAAGGCCAAGTGGCGCACGCTGCGGTCGCGGAAGATGTCGAACCGGTCGGGATCCGGATACTTCGACGGGTCGCGGTTGGCCGACGCAAGGACCGTGTTGACGATGGCCCCCTTGGGGATCTTCACGCCGTCGATCTCGACGTCGCGGGCCGCGGAGCGCCAGATCATGGCCACCGGCCCCTCCCAGCGCAGCGCCTCGTCGATGGCCTGCTGGATCAGGCTCCGATCCTTGGCCATGGCCGCGAACTGGTCGGGATGGGTGAGCAGACCGGCCAGAAGGTTGCTGGTGCCGCGGTAGGTGGTGTCGCCGCCGGCGTTCATCAGCTGGCGCAGGAAGGAGATCAGCACGTCGTCCGGAAGCCGCTCGCCGTCGACCTCCACCATGGCCAGGTGGCTGACCAGGTCGTCACCCGGGTTCGTACGCCTCAGATCCACTAGTTCCTGGAAGAACTCGCCCAGCTTGGCGGTCGACTCGCGGCCCTGCGGCGCGCCGATCGAGGACAATATCTGCGCGATGGCCAGCTTGTGGAAGATCGGGGCTTGTTCGGGACCGAGCCCGAGCTGCCGGTAGATCACCTGGAAGGGGTAATGGTGGGTGAACTCCTCGATGAGGTCAGCCTTCCCGCGGCCAATGAACTTGCTCATCAGGTCGCTCACCACCGGGTCGACGTACTTCTCGCCCCAGGTGGCCACCACCTGTGGGAGGAAGGCCTTCTGGAACACCCGGCGGTAGCGGGTGTGCTCGGGCGGGTCCATGACCGTGACGGTATGGCCGAAGGAGACGCCTAGGTTGTTTATGTGCGCCTCGCGGTTGGTGAAGGTTTCAGGATCGGTGAGCACGCGCTGCAGGACGTCGTAGCCCATCACCATGTAATGGTTCAGATCCTTCATCTGCACGTCGGGCACGTCGGTAAACAGGTCGCGATAGCTGCCCTTGTGGACGCTCCCCTCGGCCATCAGCGCGTGAATCTTGGGATGAGGGTCCGGGCAGTCGCCGGTGGACAGCTTCTCGACCACGAACGGATCGAAGCTCTTGTCCTCCAGGTCCGCCAGACGGGGCATATGGGTCATGATGATGGCTCCAGCCTGCGCGCGCGACCGCGCGATGCGACACACACGCGCGCCGCTTGCGGGAATCGGGCGGCGGCGTTCCTCGCGGAGCCCGCGCCCGGCCCTCCATCGAGACCACCGCGAAGCGCACGTTCGTCGTGGTCCTTGACGCCCACTCGAATTCGTCTCCCTGGCAGGGCTGGCTTAGAGGCAATTTCCTGGCGAATCAACCGCGCGGGCGATCCTCAAGGCTGCCACGGCGGCGCCTAGACTAGCCCACAGGCGCTGCAAGCTAAAGCTTGAGACCCCCCGCCAGCCACCAGGCGATGAGCGCCGCGAAGAGGGCCGTCAGCATCGCCCGCAGGGGCGAGGCGAAGCGCAGCCCAGGATCTTCGCCGAGCCAGGCTCGGCCCGTGATCATCGGGCCCAACAGGTCTACGCGCTTGTAGACCAAGTAGAAAATGACGGCGGTCACATGCAGCGCCACCAGCGCCTCGAGTCCCCAGAAGCTCCAATGGTGCCATTCGGCGAAGCGCCGCCCCGTATCGAAGTCGACCCGATCGGACAGCGGCCCCGACTCCATTCCGTCGACATCCACCGCGAACAGTCCGGTCACGATCTGGGCGACGAGGGTCGAGAGGATGGCTATCACACTCCAGCCGCCGAGCGGGTTGTGCCCGGCGATGGCGGCATGCCTGCGCTCGGGCAAGCCGCGGACGTACGCCAGCACGGCGCCGGGTCCCTTCACGAAGCCGGCGAAACGGGCGTTGGCCGAACCGACGAAACCCCACGTGAGACGGAAGATCAGCAGGGCCGCGACCGCGTAGCCGGACAGGCGATGCCACTCCAGATGGTTGTTCTTTGCCGCCCACCAGGAAAAGCCGATCAGCGCGACCAGGCCCCAGTGCGTCACGCGTGTGGGGCCGTCCCACAACTTCACCCGCACCCTGAGCGCCTGGGCGGGGGGAGAGTCTACGCTGGCGCTCTCGGTCGACGCGGAGCTGGTCACGACATCCTTGCTGGCACAGGCCGGTCCGCTGGAGGTGTCAGAGCCTGGCGCCGTCGGATTCTGAAATAAAGCAACGGACCGACGGCGGGCCGCACTCGGGGCGCCCTTCGGCGCCGGCCGCTTCGTCGGCCACGCCACCCCCCGCTCGGTCGCCCTGAGCCAACGAATCGAGGCTCAATAGTCGCCGCTCGGCGCTGCGTTCAACACCATGAAATAGGCGAGCGCGAACCAGCCGGCGCGGTCGCCGTTGATGTCGCCGCTGATCTTGTCGTCGGCGTAGGTGTAGACAGGACGGCCGCGGAACGCCCAGACGAGGCGGGCGCCGGTCGATCCGGAGGGCGCAACCGCCACCCGCGGATCATTCGCCGGCACCAAGGTCCAGTCTCGCGTCGGCTGCGCGCCGGCCGACGCGTAGTAGGGAGCCCAGTTTTTCGCGCAAGCGTCCGGCGTACCGCATACCGAGCCGAGATACACCCGGCTGTCGCCTGCATCGTCGCAACTGAGCCGGTCGCTCGACTGCTCGGTGCAGAACCAGGCGTATAGCGTCTTCCCTTCCCGGGTAGTGAAGATTACGCCCGGAAGGGCGCGGGCCACATGGATGTCGGCCGGCAGCGCCTCGGCGGCATGGTACACCACCGGCGTCCACTCGCCGCTGAAAGACGGCGCCGTTTTGATCGAGTCGGTCATCGACGCGGGCGCGAGATACACAGGCTTGCCGTGGTAGGTCCACTGACGCGAGGCGTCGTCGCGCGCCGCGGTCGCCCAGCCGCCCCCGGCGGCGCTGGCTATAGCGGGCGCAGACAGCGGATCCCAGCTGGTAGGACAGGCGCCCGTGCATTCATTCCGGTGAACGAGCAGGATCCGCCCGTCCGCGGCGGCCAGGAGCATGCCGCTCCGCGCTTCGACGGCCTTGACGCCTGGAGGGGCGCCGGTCAGCGGCGCCGTCGCAGGCTTCCATTCCAGATAGAACAAGCCCATGCCCGCATTGACCTCCCCGGGAGCATGGTCCTTGACGCTGGTGTAGAGCGGATGGCCATTCAGGGTCAGTTGCCGCACGCCGGGGGCTCTTTCCGCCACGCCCCACGCATCGAACGGCTTGAAGTCCGCGGCCGCCAAGAGCGGCGGCGCCTTGTCCTGGCAGGTCTTGCGGCTGCCGAGGTCCGGCAACGGATACTTTATGCCGTCGGCCGCTTGCCCGTAGTCGACGCGCTTGTCGGTGCAGGACGATTTACCGGGGGAGATATTGTCGAGCGGCGTGGTGTAGAGCGTGAACCCGCGCCTGTCGGCGTACACCGGCCCCAGCCGCGAATCGTGGATCGTGACTCCGGAGGGCAGCGCACCCGCCGCCTGCGCTGAGACACCGGCGAGCGCCGAACCGAGCGCCACCAGGGCGCAGAGTATCGCCAAGCGGTTGCTCATGCGACCAACTCCCCGATCTCGCTGGAGGCCGTCATGGACCGCGCGCCCCATTGCGAGATCGGCAGCCCCATTATCTTTTGGACCGTGTACCCCAGACGCGTGCCGGCCTCTCCCTTGCCGTCGAGATGGAGGCCGGTCTTCAGGCGTCCGCCGGCGCGGCCGGCCGTGAACATCGGGATCCCGTTGAGCGAGTGTATCTTGGCGAATTCCTGGTCGGAGTGGGCGTAGACCAGCACGTTGTCGAGCAGCGTGCCGTCTCCTTCCGGGACCTTGGCCAGCGCCTCGACGAAATAGGCCCATTCGGCCATTGAGCGGCGGACGAACCAGCTGTTGTCGGGCTGATAGCTGAGCTTCGGATCCACCGGCTCCTCGTGGGTGGTGATGTGGTGGTTTCTTTCGTAGCCCTGCCGGGTGACCAGCGAGCCTGAGTTCGAATAGGTCATGTTGAAGACCCTCGTCTGATTGCACGCGACGGCCATGACCATGAGATCCGTCATGGCCCGGTGGCGCGCCTGGACGAGGTCGACGTCGATGCCTATCGGCTGATCGGCCGGTTTCGCCGGGATCTTGCAGCTGGGCGCCGGCGGCGGCTTCTGCAGCTGAAGCTGCAGCCTTTGCTCGAGCTGACGCAGGGACGTGTAGTACTCGTCCAGGCGCGCCTTGTCCGCAGCACCCAGGTCGCGTTCGAACGCGGCCCGCTCGTCGCTGACCCCGGAGAGCACGCTTTCGCGCAGCATCACTTTCGGGTCCGGGGTGAAGGTGGGCGAGTTGGGGTTGCGGAAATCGGGCCCGAAGACCTTTGTGTAGAAATCGATCGCCGACACTTCGGGGACGTTGATCGAGTCGGCGCTGCTGAAGCTGTAGCTGTCGCGCGGGTTGCCCGTGGCGGCGCAGTCCAGAGCGCGGAACCGCGTTCCGTCGCCGATGGCGTCGGCGACCAGGACGTCGATGCTCTTGGCGGGCAGATCCGAGCGATCGTTGGGGACGCTTCCACACCGCAGCGCCACCCACCCCGAATAGTGGCATAGGTTGGGACGGCCGTCCGTGAGCACGCGATAGTTGGTCAGGAGGTTGATGTGCTGACGCACCGACGCCAGCGCCTGGATCTCCTCGGGCAGATCGAAATCGGCTCCGGTCTTCGTGGGTATGAAGACCGCGTTGTTCATGCCCAGGCCCCAGAACCAGGTGCCGAACCGCACCGGAATGGGCTGCGCCGTGGCGGCCAACGCCTTGCCGTCTTCGCTGAGGAAGCAGTCAAGAAGCGGTAGACCGACGGTGACCGCGGCCCCGCCGAGGACGCCTCTCAAAATCTGGCGCCTGCCAAACTTGCCACTCTTGATAAGCATTCGTTCCTCCCTCAGCGCGAGGCTATCTTGACAGAGCTGTCGGGCGCGACCGCGTAGAGCGCGCGGCTCGTGGCCAAATCTCTAAGAAGAGCTTTGACTCGGTAGCCATCGGCGGCGAAGCGCGCGTCCAGGTAGTTGATCCACTTGTTCTCGCCCGGCAGGCTTCCGCGCCCGACGGCGTAGGACCAAACCCGCGAGACGAGGCAGGCCGCCGTCGCCGGGTTGTCGTGCACCGCCTGCCCCAGACCGACCGCGCCGCTGAACGGCTGGCCGCCGTCGAGCGCGCCCGAGGCGTCGATCTCCGCGCCGTGCTCGGCGGAGCGGTATTGGCCCGCTCCATCGAAGTTCTCCAGCGTGAGGCCGACCGGATCGGTGCGCTTGTGGCAGCCGGCGCAGGTCGGGTCCGTGACGTGGGCGGCGAGGCGCTGCCGGGCGGTCTGGAAGTGGGCGTGCGGGTCCTCGATGATCGAGAAGTCGACGTTGGGCGGTGGGTCGGGGATATGCTGGCAAAGCACCACCTCGCGAATTCCACGGCCGCGCCGAGTGGATGAACTGCGCCCGGCGTGCGCGTAGACGGCCAGGAAACCGGCCTGCGACAGGATGCCGGCCCGGTCGCTGTCCGCGGGGAAGGTGTACGGCACCCAATCGGACGATCCCTGCGCGATCACGGCCGTTCGATAGATGGAGCCGAGATCCATGGTCATGAACGTTCGACGCGTGGTGAAGAGATCTCGGTAGTCCTGGTCACGGTCGATGACGTGATCGACCACGGTGCGGAGGAACTGTTCGCGCGCCTCGCTCGCGACCTTCAGCGTGAAAGCCGGGTAGATCACCGCGTCCTTGGCCAGGGTGTCGTAGTTCTCCAGCACGAACATGTCGGTGAAGAAAGCGCGGACGCCGCGCTCAAGACGGGGCGAGCTGGTCATGCGCACGACTTGCCGCGCCAGACCGGCGGACGTGTTCAGGTCGCCGTGCTCGGCGGCCGCCAGCAGGGTGTCGTCGGGATAGGAGTCCCAAAGCAGCAGGCTGAGACGCGTAGCCCGCGAGGCCGCATCCAGCCTCAGGGCGGCCGGCTGGGCGGGATCCGCCTCCGAGCGCTCACGGACGAAAAGGAAGTCGGGAGACACTAGCATCGCCGTAAGCGACGCCGACAGGCCGCTGTAGAAGTCGCCCACAGCCCTCCCCCGCTCCAGGGTCTGCATGGACTTGTCCAATTCCGCGTCGGTCAGCGGGCGGCGGAACAGCAGCCGGCCCACGCGCGACAGGAAGGCGCGCGCGCATCTCGGATTGTCGCCGCCGGCGTCCAGCTTGCAGCCCACGAGCACGTCGCGGTGGGCCTGGTCGGTGACGGTGGCGGCGATCTCTCGGCCGCTGGATTCGAACAGGTCGAGGGCGCCCGAGGTGACGACTGCCGAGCTGGCGCCGGCCGCCAGCAACCCCTCCACCCTGCGCACCGGCGCGAAGCGTTTGGCCGGCGCGACGTCGGACCCGAAGATCGCCGCGAGCGTATTGGAATACTGACTCGTGCTGATCAGGCGAACTTGGAGCGGCCCCCCCGGCGTAGCGGGCTCGGCGGCGGTGGCCGCGGTGGTCTGCGGCCCCGACTGGGTAGCGGCCTCGCCCGCCGCGATGGAGCCGCCGAGCGCCAACGCGAAAGCGGTGAAGACCAGAGCTCTGGAACGAAAGCGACGGCCGCCGACAGACTTCGACATCAATTCCTCGTCGCCACCTTGGAAGGCGCCACCTTGGGCGGCGGCGCGGCGCGTCGTGCGACATCCAGCGGCTGCTCGAAGTCGCCGCCTCGGTCGGAGACTATGAAGCAGCGCACGGCGTCGACCCGGTATCCCACGGAGATGGCCGTGGCCTTGCCGGTGACCGGATCGGGATAGCCGTCGGCCAGCCGCTGCAGCGCCGCCCAATAGCTGGGCGCGCTCCAGCCTCCGATCTCGAACACGGCGTGCCACGGCCGGGTTATCCAGATCCATAAATTGGCGAGGTCTTCATAGCCCCCCACGACGCCGCTCGCGCCGCTGGCGCCCAGTTTCAGCTTCAAGCGGAAGTTTCGCATGAGCCGCTCGCGCAAGTCGGAGCCGTTGACCATGGGGAGCCTGGCCGCCTCGATGGGATCGGTGATCAGAACCCCGTCGACGATGCGCCCGTGCAGACGGCTGACGTAGCGGGGCAACGACTGGTCGACCCGCTGGCTCAGAAAGGGAATGAAATTCCCTGCGTCGTCCTTAACCAGCCGGTCGACGCCCTTCATGATGGTGACAGTGACGTCCGGATCGTTGGTCTCGTCGGTCACATTGTCGATCTCGATCAGGATCCGCGCATGGGGATCGAGAGCGATCCGATTCTGATTGTCTTCTTCCTGCTCGCCGCCCTTGCGCCAGCCCTGCTGACAGCCGGAGGCGCGGTAGAACTGGTTGTCGATTCCTTGCTCGCCGGTTGGTGAGACGAACTGCTCGTGCGCGAGCGGGTGGGCCGGCCCCTGCCCCCAGGCCCCCTCGTCGAGGTCGAGACCCACAGCCGCCGCTCCCTTCACCTCGTGGTACGGCAGCGGATCCTGGACCGTCTCGGGAAAGTAGGCCGCGTTTTCGCCGTGGGGTCCGCGGTTCCAGGGCGAGGCGTAGCGCGCGATCCAGGCCTCGCGATCCTTCGGATCGGGGAACTGCGCCTTGAACTGCGCCAGGTTCGAAGCCACCAGGCCGTCAGGGCATTCCACTTTCTGATCCGGAGGGCTCGCCATGGTCACGCGCCAGCCGGTGATAGCCAAGCCGATCGAGTGGGGAGCCGTCCCCGGCGCACTTACGGTGGCGACCGCCGGCGAGGCGGCCGCCAGCATCACCAGGCCGACCCAAAGCGTCCGTCTGATCACCACCCGCTTCCTCCCAGCCGCCTCGTTCGGCCGGCCCCAGGCGTTCGCGCCAAATAGGATAACGATAAAAGTCTCCCACCATTCGCCGCTGCGGTCAATTGGAGCTTTTCCCTCCTTAGCCAGTCTGGCACGCTGAAACCAGGATTGAGTTAGTCGGGAAGATGGCGATGAGCGGAGTGAGAAGACGGAGCGTCCTTGGCCTCCTCTTGATCGGGGGGGTCGCGCCGGCGACCGCCGGAGGCGCTGCATGCGTCAATCCGGATGATCTAAGCCCGACGGAACAGGCTCAACGGGCCAGCCTGCATTATACCGAACCCTCCCGGGACCCTGCCGCCACCTGCTCCAGATGCGCATTCTTCAGCAGCTCTGACGGGGGCTGCGGAAAATGTCAGATCATAGGGGGCGTCGTTTCGGCCGGCGCCCATTGCGATAGCTGGAGCAAACGCGCGCAATGAGAATGAAATGGGTGAAGTTGAGCATAGTGGCCGTCATCGCGCTCGCGGGCGCCGCCGCAGCGGCCCAAGGGCAGGCCGACTTCAAACAGGCCGTGGAAAGCCGTCAGGGAAACTATAGGGAAATCGGGGCAGCGATGAAGGGGATCAAGGATCAGCTTCGCAGCGCCAATCCCCTGGTGATGATGGTGCAGCGATACGCCGAGCAGCTGAAGACCGACGGCGCCGACCAGCTGCGCGAGACTTGGTTTCCACCCGGAACGGCTTTGGGCCAGGGCCTGGACACGGCGGCCAAGCCGGACATCTGGCTGCATCCGAGCGAGTTCAACGCCCGTCGCGCCGCCTTCGCCCGCGAGGCGGCGGCCCTCGCACAGGTCGCAGGCTCCGGGAACATCGACGCGATCCGGGCGCAGCAGACAAAGCTGGGCGCGGTCTGCCAGAGCTGTCACGATGCTTTCCGAGCCGAGGAGAAGTCCTAGGCGAAACTGGCCCTCGCCTTTGCTTGGCTCCCCAGGCCGACCATCCTCAGTCGGCTTAGCGGAGCGCCGACGCCGCTCCCTGAGGCGTCGCAGATGGCGGCCCCGTTGCCCAGAAGGCTTGGCGCCTTGCATCGGCCCGCCCGCCGGCGCCCCGACCGGCATGCTTCGTCGCCTCCGGCGTCTGCAACGCGGCCCAAATGGCAGGCAGGCCCCTCCTCCGGCGCCCCCCTTCCGGCAAGCGCGCAACCGGCGCCCACACAATTCTACATGCTAAATTGGCGCGAGAAGCCCGGATGGGTAACAGACTCGACAGCAAAAAAGTAATATGTGTAACCTGATATAGGGGGAGGGTGCGCTGCGTCAGTCGGCGACGCGTCGCCCCCGGGGGGAAGCAACGATGAGGGATCAACTTACAGTAGTGCGTTCGAAGCGGGTTGCTATGCTGGCCTCCGCTGCGCTGGCGCTCCCGGTGTTCGCACACGCGGCCACCGAAACGGAGGCCCCGGCCGCAGGTCAGCCATCGCAATTGCAGGAGGTGGTGGTCACCGCCCGGCGGGTGGAGGAGAACATCCAGAACGTGCCGGTGGCGGTGACTGCGGTCAACGCGACGGCGCTGAAGGAAGCGGTCGTCCGCAACCCCTATGACCTGCAGCAGTTGGTGCCGGGCCTGACCGTCACGTCGACCTTCTTCGGGCACGACCAGCTGAACTACACCATTCGCGGACAGTCCGGCGACACCCAGACGGTGGCGATCTATTTCAACGACGTCTACGCCGTCGACCAGAACGGCACCGGAATCCCCTACTACGACATGGCCAGCGTCCAGGTGCTGAAGGGGCCGCAGGGCACGCTTTTCGGCGCCACCGCCACGGGCGGCGCGGTCCTCTACGGCTTCCAGCAGCCGACCGATCAGCTGTCGGCCTACGTCTCGGGCGGCGCGGGAAACCTCGGGTTCGGCAACTTCAACGGCGCGGTCAACCTGCCGCTCACCCACTGGGCCAGCCTGCGGTTCTCCGGCTTTACCGAGCGCCGTGACGGCTACACGCACACCACCAGCGGGCGCACGCTCGATAACGAAAACGTCTACGCCTATCGGATGCAGCTGAAGCTGAAGCCAACGGACAACCTGCAGTCCCTGTTCATGTACGACTCCTATCGCTGGGACCAGAGCGGCGATTCCACCATCCTGGTCGGGGTGGCGCCCTGCGGCTCCAAGACGGCCACGGGCTCGCCGATCATCGTCTCCTGTCCCGGCTTCTTCCCGACCCTTCCCCAGGTGCTGGCCCAGCAACAGGCCTTCGGCCCGCGGCTCGCCAACCTGAACGGGGCACATTTCTTCCGGGCAACCGAAAACATCTTTTCGAATACGACGACCTTCGACGTGACCAGCCACCTGCGGCTCAAGAACATGGTCGGCTACCGCTACGTGGACAGGGCGATCGAAACCGAAGACGGCACGCCATTCGCGGTGATCGAGGCGGACGCATTCCCAACCGTGCATTTCGCTGGTCTCACCCTCACGGGCGGCTCCCAGCTTTCGGCGACCAGGACCTGGACCGAGGAGTTCCAGGTCCAGGGGAAAGACCTGGCCGGCGGTGCAGTCGACTTCACTGTCGGTTATTTCTACGCGAACGAAGCGCTGGTCCCCTATCCGGGCGGCCTCATTTCGAGCTTCGAGCAGTTCATCGGGGCGCCAGGCGCCTTCGGGGGCGCCATCAGCTACAACCAATCGACTGAGAACGATGTCACCAACGCCGTCTACGGTCACGTCGACATCAAGCTCACGCCCATAAGCGACACGCTCACGCTCAGCGGCGGCTACCGCCATAACATGTTCGACCAGAAGAACCGGCAGAGCATCGCCCTGCAGTACATTCCCGCCTTCCCGGCAGGCTCCAGCTGCCGCGTGGGGACCACGGCCAACGGCTGCCAGAATTCCATCGCGCCTTACAGCGAAAACGGCGACGCCTGGGACATCACCCTGAACTGGAAGGCGAGGCCTGACCTGCTGCTCTACGTTTCGCACAAGCACGGATACAGACACGGCATGCGCCAGGACCTCGCCGCGCTTCCGGATTCAGTCAAGCTCGTCAAGCCCGAGAAGGTGGAGGACACGGAGCTCGGCCTCAAGTCCGACTTCACGGTCATGAACGCCCCGGTCCGTGTCGATGGAGACGTCTTCTACCAGGACTATCAGGACATCCAGCGCTCCGCCCCGGCGGTATGCGTGGCCAATTCTCAGTTCGTCTCCTGCTCGACGCCGGGCTCGACCGCCGCCAACTTCTCGGTGAACGCCGCCAAGGCCCGCATCTTTGGCGGCGAGATCGGCGTCGACGTGCGCCCGATCGAGGGCCTGACGCTGTCGACCTTCTACGCCTACACCAACGCCCGCTTCACCTCCTTCAACGCCTTGTTCTCGGAAGGCCAGAATTTGGCGGGCCTCAAGTTCGCCAACGTTCCCGAACACAACCTGGGCGTCTCCGGACGCTACGAGTTCGCCACCAGCATCGGCCGGCCCTACATCGATGTGAACTACAACTGGCGCTCGTCGACCTTCCAGAACGACACCAACACGGCAGTTGCTCGGGTAGGCGCCTACGGCATCCTGAACATGAGCCTCGGGATCAACGGTCTCGCGAACAAGCCGATCGATGCCTACTTCTGGGTCAACAACCTTACCGATCTGACGAGGACCCTCACGGTCATCGACGTTGTCAGTTCGGCCGGCATCGCCTACGCCAAGTACACGCCGCCGAGGATGTTCGGGGTGACCGCCACCTTGCACTTCGGCAGCGGCGCCCATTGGTGAGCCGCGCTCGCCTCACGGACGCACACTGGGCGACAGCGCGACCGCCTCCGCCGGCGAAAGCTCGGTCACTTCGGTGACGACGCACGAACCCGCGCCGGCGGAGCCCTCGACACGGAGATCGAAATCGCTTGCCCGGCATAGATCAGGCGATCTTCGGACCTCAAATCTCAGCCGGACGCCGCGAATCTGCAAACCACGGCAAGCGTCCGCCAGGTCCAACCGGTAGAGGCGCCCGTTTCGGACTCTCAGGTAGAGAGACCACGCGTCCGGCGTCACTTTCCAGCCTGTGATGTCTTCGGCGCGGAAGCAGGCAAGCGGCAGGTCGGGCTGGGCCTGCGCACCCCCAAGCCCGCAGGAAATGATCACCCCCAGCGCCGCGGTCTTGCGGACCAGAAAGTTGCTCACCGAGCTTCTGCGGCGCCTGGACCGTCGCTGAGCATCATCTGGCCATTCACGACCAGATTCATGGTCGGGATCACGTCGAAGCTGACCGGCAGGCCCAGTCGATGAAAGGTCGGCTCGACCAGATTCCGGTAACGCTCGAAGTCAGCCCAAGATTTCCAGACGTCGACCACCACGATTTCGCCGTCCGCCCTGCGCGCAGCTGAGTGCAGAATCCTCTGTGGGGCGTCAGACAGCGCCTTCTCGGCCACTTCGGCCTGCGCCTTCGTTATCCTATGGATCACCTGGAAGCTGGTGACGTAGCCAGCCGACCAGGCGGCCGAGGCCATGGCCGAAATGCAAATGGCCAAGATACATACTCGTGTCATGACGCTTGTCTCCACGTAGCCGATGAAAGACGCGTTGCCGTCCGACAGCCTGACCGCGGCGACCAATCCCCGTCGAGCCATAGGCGGCCACGAAGGTGGCCGAGTTGGCCAATCGCTGGCTGAAGTCCGGCCGGCACGGGCGCGGCGAGAAATGCGCGCATACGATCGGGCAGGAAGACACCCCGCCGCTTGCGCCACCGGCGCTGCCCTCGGTCTTGGTCAGACCGCCGACAAATGACCGGAGTCAGTCGTAGTCGCGCTCGTTGCGGTTGCTGAAGATGTGGAAGTGATCCGGCTTCTGATCGAGCGGGGCGGCGACCTCGGCGTGCGGCGGCCCGACGCGGGCGGCGATGGGGGCCAGCGCCTCGAGGTCGAAACCGTAAAGGCGGGCGGCGTTCTCGCTGAGGATCATCTGCACCTCGTCACTCGGCACGCCTTCGAAGGTGCGCCGCAGGTGAGCGACGGTGTGCGGATAGGTGCCTTCCGGATGCGGGAAGTCGGTGCCGTACATGATCGTCTCGACGCCGATCTCCTCGCGCATACGCGCCTCCTTGGGGGCCATGAACGAGGCTCCGATCCCGCAGTTGCGGCGCCAGTATTCGTGTGGCGTGAGGCTGAGCTTGTGCGCGCCACGGGGATTGTACTGGTAGGCGGCGAGGGCTTCGGTGATTCGCTTCAGGTGCCCGGGCACCCAGTCGGCGCTCTGTTCGGTGAAGATGGCGTGTAACCCGGGGAAGCGCTCGAAGGCGCCGCCGATGATCAGCTGCGCCAGCGGCCGATAGCCCTGCCATTCGGCGTCGAAGGTGGCCATGTAGCTGGAGTCGGGCCCCTCGCCGTGCAGGTGCGGGTCGTGGAAGCGGCCGAAACCGAAATGCATGTTCACCGCCTGCCGGTTGGCTTCGAGAGCGCCCCAGAAGGGGTCGTAGCGCCGATCGTTCAGCGGCGCCGTGCGGTGATCGACGCTGAAGGTCACCCCGCCGCGCAGGCTGCCGGAGCCGGCAGCCCAGTTGACCTCCTCGATCGCCTGATCGAGGTCGAGCAGGTCCGGGATCACCGCGATGCCGAACAGCCGGTGCGGCGCCTCGGCGCAATAGTCGGCAAGCCAGCGGTTGTAGGCGCGCGCGCCAGCCCAGACCAGCTCGCGCGACCATTCCTTGCCGCCGCCGAAGCCGAAGCCGAACGGCTGCACGGTCTCCGGCGCCGCCACGGGGTAGACGACCCCCGCCACGACTCCGTCCTCCTCCTGGATCTTGAGGCGCTCGGCGGCCGTGCCGATGCCGATCTTCTGCTTGTCCCAGAAAAGCTGCAGCTCTTCCTCGTGCTCGAGCGTGCGCTTGGCCCTGAACGAGGCGCTGAGCGACTCCCGGAACCGCTCGATGCCCTCCTGATGCCCCTGCAGCCAACGATCGAAGTCGTCGCGGAACTTAGGATCGACGTAGCTGCGGTACCCCGCGGCCGGGGTTCCGCCGTGGGTGTCCGCAGAGATCACGATGTAGCGGTCGAGCTGGGCGTGCAAGGTCATGGCGAGACTCCGTGGCTCGGGTTCGAGGTGTGATCGGTCACTGAAGGCAGGCATAGACCGCATCGACCAGGCGTCCGGAACGGGAGTCCTGTGTCGCGATCTCCGCAAAACGGTTCATCATGTAGGCGAAGCCCAGCTTTGCGGCGGGGTCGGCGAACGAGGCCGAGCCGCCCGCGCCCGCGTAGCCGAAGGCCCTGGGGTTCGGCCCCATGTGCGTCACCGGGCTGTTCAGGATGAAGCCCTGGGCGAACTTGGTGGCCTGAGTCGCGCCGATCGCCGGGTTGCTGTTGTCGACGCCCTCCCACGGGCCGGTGACGCAATAGCTGGTGGCGTGGCGCAGGGTGCTGTCGCTGATGAGCCGAACCCCGTCCACCTCGCCGCCCCGGGCCAGCGCGCCATAGATGCGGGCGAGCGCGCGGGCGTTGGTGTGGCCGTTTCCGGCCGGCATCTCCGCGCGTCGGGCCTGGGGGGACGCCAATATGGTGCGCAACGCCGGCTCGTCGCTGATGATCTCGGCCACCTGCGGATCCTTCTCCGACGGCGTGCCGATGTAGGCGTCGACACCCAGCGGGCCCGCGATCTCGTCACGCAGGAATTGACCCGGCGTCTTGCCCGATACACGACGGATCAACTCCCCGACCAGCCAGCCATAGGTCATGCCATGGTAGGAATGGGCCGTGCCGGGCTCCCAGTCGGGAGCGGCCTCGGCCAGCGCCCGGGTGATGGCGCCCCATTCCATGAACTGCTCAGGCGTGCCGACCGCGGGAAGGCCGGCGCGGTGATCCATCATGTGGCGCACGAGCGTGCGCTCCTTGCCCTTCTGGCCGTACTCGGGCCAGTAATTCGTGACCAGGGCGTTCGGGTCGAGCTGACCGCGGTCGATCAGCATGTTCGCGGCGATCCCGGTCAGGCCCTTGGTCGTCGAGGCGACGATCCCGATGGTGTCGCGCGTCCACGGGCGCGTCTTGGCCGCGTCGGCGTAGCCGCCCCAGAGGTCCACCACCGGCTTGCCGTCGATGACCACGGACACCGAGGCGCCGACGTCGCCGTGGCGTTCGAGGTTGGACCGAAAAGCCTCCCTGACCGGCTCGAACCGGCTGTCGCAGTAGCCCTCCACTGGGATGCACGCCGTCTCTGCCGCCATGAGGATTCTCCAATGGGCCGTCGCCGGCGGCCCGACGAGGCGCCAAGGCCTCGCAACACCGTTATACCAGGATAACTTTATGGGCGACCGAGTCAACCTAACCCACCATAACTGGAGTTCGTCCACAAAATTAGGCCTCTAAAACGTTCAGCCAGAACCGGACGCCGCCGACAGGAAGTTCTCCGAAAGAGCCGGAAGTCTTGCTCCGGGGCATGGGCAAGCTCCACCCCGGTCAGGTTGGCTCCGTGAAGAGCGCGTTGAAGGCCGTGAGGCGGCCGTTGGCGCAGCCTTAGAAAGCCGACAGGTTCAGCCGGTCGATCGGGCGAACGTCACCTCGCCGATGGGATTCGCCCCTTGCCGAGCGTTGGAGCGTTCAAGGCGCGGACCGGGTCTCGAAGCCCTACCCTGTCTTTCTCAGCGGCCTAGGCGTCTGTCGAAGAACCTGACGACCAGGTCGTAGGCGTCTCGGGACTCAGGCAGACTGCTGTCATAGAAGAAGCAGTGTCCAAGTCCGTCCCAGACGTGTAGCTCGGATGGCGCCCCAACTTTCGACATGGCGATATCGGTTTCAACGGCCGAGCTCAAGTCGAGCGCCCGCACCGAGGAGATGATCTGGCTGGGCGGAAACTTCGCCAGTATGTCGGGATGGGCTGCAGCGTTGAGAATAGGATCGTTCGGGTCGGCGCCGGCGAAATAGGGCGCGCTACGGATCATCGGGGTGTCGCTGACCGGTCTTGACGGGGGCGGGCTGGCGATGCCGGCCAGAGCCGCTGAGATCACCATCGAGTCGCCCCTGATGATCGTCGCGCCTGAGCCATAGATGCCAATGGCCCCGGGCCGAGGGAGACCCCCCTGGAGGATGGCGACCGTGGACATGGCGCTTAACGCTCCACCCGCCGAGCAGCCATAGATGCCGATGTTCTGGGCCGGATAGGTCTTCAGAAGCTCGCGGTAGACGGCGATTACGTCGTCGGTCGCGGCTGGATGCTTGAATTCAGGACCTTGGCGATAGTCTACGGAGATGACCTCCATCTTGCCGACGCCGGCGATCGGAACGGACTCGACGAGGCCGCCCCAACCGCCGCCCCCCGCGAAGAACCCACCGCCGTGGAGGTTTATCAAGACGCGGTTGCGGTTCCCGTCGGCGACTCCGCCCTTGGGCTTGATGATGTTGACCTTGACGCCGCCTATTTCCGCCGGGGCCACGTCCACCGGATAGCGCGCCATGGCCGCCTTTGCCGTCGGGATCATCAGGACCCGATCGATATCCGCGCGGAACTGATCGACCTCGGGGCCCGGCACGATCGCCTTCGGCATAGCCGGAAGCGGTCGCGCGCCGTTGGCGATCATCGCCTCGACGGCTTCCTTGCTCAGCGCCGATGACGGCGGCAGGACGAAGCCAGGCACGTGGATGTCGCCGTTCGCGTCGGGCCGAACGTTGAACGGCGAGACCTGAGCCATGGAAAGGGGCGCTGCAAGCGCGGCTAACGCCAACCCCACGCCGACAGGAAGTATCCAGGCTTGCCCCACACTTCCCTCCCTAACCCTTAATTAGGATCGCATATCGCGTCCCCTACTGTCTAGACCCGTTTCACCGCGAGCGGGATTTCGGACAAATGTGGACGCGATCACCGAAGCCGGCGCCGACCCAGAAGCGGCGTTCATCGCCCAGGAAATCTGACCTACGAAAGTTGCGGCAAGGCTTTTTCCGAGCTCTGCGCTACCGCCTGGCGCCTTCGCCCTCTGGATGAGGGAGGCGCAGCCCGCCCCCAGTCGGGCGTGACGGGGCGTTTGATCAGGGTTTCTCCTCGGTTCTGCGAGCGCTTCGCGCCCCCGGCGGCGAGCATTGCATCGCCCCGCCCGCCACCCTTTTCTGCAAATCTGCGCGTCGTGTCACCCACGCCGGAGCGAATCGGGGGTTTGCCGTTGACATCATTAAATAGGTCTCAGTTTGCGGCCGAGACACCATTTCGTGTATCCAATTTGCCACCATGTTGGCTGGACTAATGTCTGCCGTGCCTTTCGTCGCCGCGAACGAAGAAGCTCCTCTGGCTCCGCCTGCCGCAGGCAAGAGCGCCGCTTTGCTCGCCAATCTGATCGAGCGGGATATCCTGGCGAGCGACCTGCCGGTCGGCGTGGTGCTGGGATCGCGTCAGGAGCTCTGCGAACGTTACGGGGTCACGGCGGCGATTCTCCACGAGGCGACCCGCCTCTTGACCCAGAACGGCCTCGGCCACATGCGACGCGGCCGCCGCGGCGGTTTCGTGATTGCCATCGACGCCATGAGCGCCGCCAGCTTCGCGATGGCTTCTTATCTGGAGTCCGTCGGCGCGCCCGTCGAGGACATCGCCGAGGTGGCCGCGAGCCTCGAGGCCTTGGCTATTCGGCTCGCCTGGGATTCCATCGATGTCGAAAAGGCGATGGTGCTGCGCAGGCACGTGGCCCGCCTGCGAAAGCCGAGCGGCGACCGAGCCGCCGACCTCGCCGCGCTCAGGACCTTGCAAGACTCATTCGCGACGATCGCATGCGGACGGGCCCTGGCGATCGTGCTTTCGCCGCTGTTGCTCTTGATCTTCGAGTACGTGGAAATCGAGGATCTGGAGCAGGAGGCGTTCGATGACTTGATGGCGGAGGTTAGCGTTGCCTGGCATGACCTGGTCGAGGCGTTGATAGCGGGCGACAGCAAACCGCCTTCCATAGCGCCGTTGGCGTACGGCTATTACCTGCGCAGACGCGACAAGCGCCGCGAGGACGGGAGGCCGGACGCGTCGACCAGGGACGAGCGCGGCGGTCATCGCCTAACGCATGCCGAGAAACTGGCCCGCCGGATACGCCAAGACCTGCATCGGGAAGGCTGGAAGCCGGGGCACTACATCGGCTCAGAAGTACAACTTTTGGCTCGCTATGGCGTCAGCCGGGCGGTTTTCCGGCAGGCCATCCGCCTTCTCGAGCGCCATGAAGTGGTGCGTATGCGCGCCGGAAGGGGCGGCGGGCTCGCGGTGTGTGCGCCAAAATCCGACAACGCGGTTCGCTCTTGCGTTCTTTATCTTGAGGCGGCCGGCATCTCGCCTCACGAAATGCTGGAAATGCGTGAGACCTTGATGCTTCATGCCCTGAGGGGCTGCCCCAGCCGCATGACGCCCGCGACCGCGGACGAGCTGCGCAGGCTCGTCGACGCCTGTGCAGACGGGCGCGGAGTGGACCTCCTTCACCGAAACGCCGCGGTGCATTTCAAGATCTTCGAGATCGCCGGGAGCCCGACGGCGGACTTCCTGTTCCGGATCTTGCTCTCCGTAGGCGCACGCCATCCCACCTACATCGATATGGACGAAGAGGAGATGCGCACGATCGTGACCTCCGGCAATCAGGCGCTGGCCGACGCCGTCGCCAGGCGGGACGGCGCCCTCGCCTGTCGCGCCTTCATCGACATGGACCGGCACTGGCGCGCCGCGCTGCGCACAGGGGTCCTGCGGGCGCCCTCCGAAAGCTTCTACGGAGAACTCGAGGCGGGCAAGCTGGCCGACCAAGGTCAAGAGCGTTGGCCTGTTGCAGACGAAGTCGGCCCTCGCCCGCGGGCCCGTCCCTCGTCCGGCGGCCGCTCCCCGCGTGGCGCCCGCGTTCGCGAGGCAACCAGCCCCGGCAAGTCCAGCTAGCCAAAGCCGGGGCGCGAAACCGAGGCGCCGCCACTAACTCGATTTCGGCGCCCTTGCGCCTCCGCTTGGCGCTTTGGCGTCCCGCCTCCCTGAGGCTACCGCTCCTCCCGGATCGGCGCACGCTGCTCGGCGAAGGAGGCGGGCCCTGCCGGGGAGTCTTCCGAGGCCGGCGCCGGGCTTCCCGTCCGAGGATCACAGGATGCGGCGTGCGCCGCCATGCCGCCGCCCTTAATTAAGGACCGCCTAATTAGAACGTTTCTTAGGGTACATTCCCTTATTCTCAAGCCCGCGAAAGCTAACGCTGCGCCTATTTTCCTTAACATCGAACGGTTGGACTGCTATACGCCGGCTGGTTGAGCGGCGAGACAAGCTGCGGCGCCGCGGCGGAACGAGACAAGAAGGAAGGGGGATGACCTTTCCGAAGGTGGAGATCTTCCACATCGAGGGCCGTCGCTCGGAGCGACCCGCTTGGCTGATGGAGGAGCTGGGTGAGGCGTACGAGCTCTTCTTCGAGCGGGGCGACGTCGCCGGATCCATGGCGATGGCCAGAGCCGCCCATCCGATGAGCTTGGCGCCCACCGTGCGGATCGATGGCGAAACGCTTGTTGAATCCGGCGCCATCCTCGAGCTGATCTGCACCAAGTACGCAGACGGGAGGATGTGGGTCCCAGCGCATTCGAAGGACTACTCGGTCCACCTCCTGTGGATGCACTACGCCGAGGGCTCGGCGGCGCCGCGCCTCCTCCAGGACTTTATGCTCCACACCCAAGATCCGGCCGGGCTGAACGAGCTCGCGAAGAGATTGCTCGGCAGCACCACGCGCATGATGGACATGGTGGAAGCCCACCTACGCGAGCGCCCCTACTTCGGAGGACGGAACTTCACGGCGGCGGACATCATGATGGAATTCGTGGTGCGGAACGCCAAGATGTGGGGCGTGGACATGGCCGGCGTCTATCCGAAGACCGGCGACTGGCTCGACACCGTGCATCAGCGGCCGGCGTACAAACAGATGCTGGCCAAGGCGTTGCCGGACGGTCCTTTACCGCTGCCTGAGATGTTCACCAGCCCGTGGCTGGCGGACACCGGGAAAGGCCTCGTCAACCGCTAACCGCACTCCCGCGCGGTCGGCATGGTCGAGTGCTGATGGCCCCCTCCGATGGCCGACTTCTCGCCCACCCGCTCGGCCGCTTCGCATGGCGGCGGCCCAAGCCTCGGGCTTGACCCGTCAAGCAATCCTATTCGGCGCTCCCGCGGGCCCGGTTGCGTCTGTCGACAAATAATCGTCCGATCCGTGGCCCCAATCGCGCCGCCGCCGAAGGCGAGGGGCGGGAGCCTGGTCGTCTGGCATCTGCGAGCGCCATCGGGCGGAGAGTTGGAAGGTTTTTGATATCGTCGGGGCGATGGCCGACGGCCTCACCAGAGCCAGCAAGTATCACTAAGTCGATCGTTGCCGTCGGTCGGCTATTCGGGGGCCTGCAAGCTGACGTGATGATCACGCGGCGGGAGCATCAGATACTGGCCTGGCATCGGCAGGACGCCACGAGCCGGCGGCTCGCCACCATCCCGGGGATCGGTCCGATCACTGCCAGCGCCATGGCCGCCAGCGCCCCCGATCCCACGCTCTTCCGCTCTGGGCGGCAGTTCGCCGCGTGGCTGGGCCTTACGCCGCGCGCCCACAGCAGCGGCGGCAAGGAGCGGCAAGCCGGCATCACGGCAGGGCCTCCTCATAAGAGATCGCCGCCCCCGGACTGCGCAGCCCACCTCAGCCGGTCGGCAATGCACTGATTCCTAATCAGCGGGTCGCAGGTTCGATCCCTGCTGCACCCACCATTTAAGTATCTCGATTTGGGCGCGGCCCGGCCAGCGGGCGCGCTCCACTCCCCGTCCCGCAGCGCCACCGGCGAGCCAGCGGCGGCTCAGGCCACGACCACGGTCTTGACGTTGCAGAACTCGCGGATGCCGATGTCGGCGAGCTCGCGCCCGCAGCCGGAGTGCTTGACCCCGCCGAACGGCAGCCGCGGATCGGAGCGGACGTTGAGGTTCACGAAGGCAAGGCCCGCCTCCAGCTCCTCGGCGGCGATGCGCCGGGCGCGGGCGACGTCGCGGCTCAGCACCGCCGAGCCCAGGCCGAACTCGCTGTCGTTGGCGATGCGGATGGCGTCCGCCTCGTCCCTGGCGGAGATCACCGCCGCCACCGGGCCGAACACCTCCTCGTCGTGGGCCGGCTGGCCCGCCCGCACGTCGGTGAGCACGGTGGCCGGGAACCAGGCGCCGGGGCGGTCCGGCGCCTGGCCGCCCAGCAGCACCCGCGCCCCGGCGGCGACGCTCCTGCGCACCTGCTCGGCGATCTCGTCGCGCGACTCCACGTTCACCAGCGGTCCAAGCTTCGTGTCGGGGGCGGCCGGATCGCCCATGGCGTAGGCCTGCATCTCCTCCACCAGGGCCCGCTCGAAAGCCTCGCGCACGCTCTCCACCACCACGAAGCGCTTGGCCGCGATGCAGCTCTGGCCGGCGTTGACCATCCGCCCGGCGGCGCAGACCTTGGCCGCGGCGGCCGGGTCGGCGTCCTCCAGGACGAGGTAGGCGTCGGCGCCGCCCAGCTCCAGCACCGTCTTCTTCAGCACCCCGCCGGCGATGGCGGCCACCGACCTGCCGGCCGGCACGCTGCCCGTCAGGGTCACCGCGGCGATGCGCGGGTCCTCGATGAGCGGGCGGATGTCGCGCGAGCCGATCAGCAGGGTGCGGAACGCGTCCGCCGGAAATCCCGCCTCCCGGAAGATCTCCTCCAAGGCGAGCGCGCAGCCCGGCACGTTGGAGGCATGCTTGAGCACCCCGCCGTTGCCCGCCATCAGGGCCGGGGCGGCGAACCGGATCACCTGCCAGAACGGGAAGTTCCACGGCATCACCGCCAGCACCACGCCCAGCGGGTTGCAGGTGACGAACGCCTCCGACGGCGCGCCGGGCTTGCCGGCCCCGATGTCCTGCGGGCGGGGGGCGAGGAAGGCTTCGGCGTGCTCGGCGTAGTACTCGCAGCCGAGGGCGCATTTCTCCAGCTCGTCGCGCCCGTCGCGTAAGATCTTGCCCATCTCGGCGGTCATCAGCGCCGCGTAGCGCTCGCGGTTGCGGCGGATGACGGCGGCGGCCTCGCGCATCAGCCGCGCGCGCTCAGAAAAGCCCGTGCGCCGCCAGAGCGCCTGAGCGTCGCGGGCCTGGCCGACGATGGCGCCCGCCTCGTCGAGGCTGTGGCCGGCGTAGGTCTCGCCGGGCTCGCCGGTGGCCGGATTGACGGTCCGGAAGATCTCGGCGGCTGCGGATTGGCTGGCCATGCTGGGCTCCCTGCTGGACTCTTGGCGGGCGGGGGACCGAGATCGCCAGGGGCGCGCCCGCGCTCGCGAGCGGGCATGAATGCCCCGCCGATCCGGCCGCGCACAACCGAAACTTACTAGGCCCGGCTGAGCTGGGCTCGCGTCCAGCGGCGGCGCGGTTCCAGCGCACGTAGGGGCCGTCACCAGCAGCGTCACGATCGGCGAGAGTGGACGCGTTCCTCCTGAAGCGGCGCGCAGAGTTCGCGGGCGCGTGGCCGTCGAGCACCTTCCTTCTAAGGCGATACCGGTAGACCCACGGTCGGCAACGTCACCGGAGCCGCGGCGATGAGCCTGGCAGGCCGGGAGGTGCGGTTGCCGACACCTGCTGCTGAACACTATGGTCGTTTTGGCTCAACGCGCCGAGAACGCGGAGCTGAAGGGGCTAACCATGGATCGACGGCCGAACACCTTTCGCCGACCCAGAAGTAGTCAGGGCGGGGATTTCGAGCCGCCACTCCGCCGTCTGTGCGAGGCGCGCCTCGAGAGCCGTGATCCCGCGCCCAGGAGGGGCTGACGACAATGGTGAACGGCGCCGTGATGACGACCGGGGCGGAGACGGTATGGAGGTCGGCGAATCAACCGCGCCTGCCGCCCTACACGTCGGCGCTCCCGGCGATGCTGGAGACGATCGCCGAGAAATACGCCTCCCGGGAGGCGATCGTGCGCGGCGACGACCGCGTGACCTACCGCGAACTGCAACGCCAATCGGCCGAGTTGGCGAAGGGTCTGCTGGCGCGCGGTGTGAGCAAGGGCATGCGGGTCGGCCTCTTGATGCCCAACTCGCCGCGCTTTGCGGTGGCGTTCATGGCGGCGGCGCGGATCGGAGCGGTCGTCGCGCCGCTGAGCACTCTCTACCAGGCGCCCGAGCTTGCTTGGGTGCTCAACAACGCCGACATCGACGTCCTATTGATCTCAGCTCGCTTCCTGAGACACGACTACCTGGCGCGGCTGGAGGAGGCCTTTCCCTCGCTGGCCAAGCAGGCGGCGGGCCGCCTTGTCTTGCCCGAAGCCCCGTTCCTGCGCCAGATCTTCGTCTGGGGCGACTGCAACCGATCATGGGCCGAGCCAGGTCCGGCGGCGCTGGCGGCGGCCGCCGCCGCGCGTCCGGAAATCGACGATGCCTTCCTGCATCGGGTGGGCGTCAACATCACGCCTGCTGATGCACTGTGCATGATTCACACTTCCGGCAGCACAGCGAACCCGAAGGGCGTCGTGCACGGCCACGGCCCGTTGATCCGTCATACCTACAAGGTCGCGACGGAGTACTGGTCGACGGACGAGGGCGACCGGATCGTCACCAGCCGCCCCTGGTTTTGGGTCGCCGGCCTCTCGGCGACGCTGTTCCACGCCCTGCACCTGGGATTGTGCCTGATCGTGCCGGAGGACAATTCAGGCTCGACACTGCGGGGCCTGATCGAGACCGAAGGTGCTACGGCGATCTGCTCCAACGAAGAGTCCTGGCTTCGTTCGCTGCGGACCGATCCCCACCTTGCGCCGGACTACGACGTGATCCGCATCGTATTGGACGTCGCGGGCATTGCCCGCCGCACGGCGGACGGCTGGGCCTACGTCAATCCAGCCCGAGCCGCCAGAATTCAACCGGTGGCCGTGCACGACGACCGCCTGCCGCGAATCTATGGGATGACGGAAACCTGTGGGGCCCACACCGGCGGCATGGGCGAAGAGCTACTGCCCCCCGACAGACCGCGCGGTTTAGGTCGGCCTTTTCCGACTACCGAACTCAAGGTCGTCGACGTAACGAGCCGCACGCCGCTCGGGCCGGGCCACGAAGGCGAGCTGTTGGTTCGAGCCGATTGCCTGATGCTGGGCATGTACAAGCGCGAGCCCAAGGACGTGTTCCTGCCAGATGGCTTCTACGCGACCGGCGACGTCGTTTCGATCGACGAACAAGGCTACGTTAGCTTCAGCCATCGGATCGGCGAGATGATCAAGGTGCATGGAGCGAACGTTGCGCCGCTCGAGGTCGAGGCCGCGCTGCAAGCAGCCGAAGCGGTTCAGCGGTGCGCGGTGGTGGGCGTGGAGGGTCCTGACGGAGAAACGCTCGTCGTCGCGGCAGTGGAAGTCTGGCCCGGTCACGCCTTCGACGAGGCGAAGATGCGTGAAGAACTCAAGCGCAAGCTTTCCTCATACAAGGTGCCACGGCGGATCTTCTTACTGACCGCGGAGGAAATTCCAATGACAGGCAGCGGTAAGATACAAAAAAAGGCGCTTGCCGAGGTGCTGCACCGGAAGATCGCCGGGGAATGTGAGCCTCCGGCTGGCGAGACGGCATAGCAGGCTCATGCCGACCGGGCCGACACCAAGGTGGTGTCTTCCACGGGCTTCTCGACACCGATCCGCCGGTCTGGCGCCAGATCGAGGCCCCGACCGCGATCACGCTCGAGGGACTGCATGACGTCATCCAGGCCGCCACGAACTGGTTCAACCAGGTGGTGATCAGGCGCGGCGCAGCTCGGAGCACCTGCAAAAGCGCGCCAGCGCACGAAGGCGTGTGGCGTTCGCATTCGCCCGGCGATAGGCTCAGCCGCAGAGTTCGCGGAAGAGCCGGCGGGGAGGCCTAGATTGGCGCAGCGGATCAATGTGGTCACCGGCGCACGTTCGGGCATGGGCAAGGCCGTGGCGTTACTGCTGCGCCAGCGCGGCGAGGCGGTGATCGGCGTCGACCTGAGCGACTGCGAGGTGAACGCCGACCTTTCCACCGATGCCGGGCGCCGCCACCTGGTCGCCGAGGTGGGCCGCCTCAGTCCCGGCGGGATCGACGCCGTCATCGCCTGCGCGGGCCTCGCTATCTCCGACGGCAGCCTGATGATCGCCGTCAACTATTTTGGCGTGGTCGCCACCATCGAGGGGCTCGCGCCGATGTTGCGGCCGGCGGCGCCGCGCGTGGTGGCGATCTCGTCCATGGCCAGCGTCCAGCCCAACGATCCGGAGGTGGTGCGGTTATGCCTCGCCGGCGACGAGGCCGGCGCGCGCGCCAGAGCCGCTGAGGGTGACGTCGGCTACGCCTCGTCGAAGCGCGCGCTGTCGCTGTGGATCCGGCGCACCGCCGTGCGGTCCGATTGGGCGGGGCGCGGCGTGCTGCTCAACGCCATTGCGCCCGGCCTGGTGAGCACCCCAATGATCGCGCCGATGCTCGCCACGGAGGAGGGCCGAGCCCGTCTCAAGGAATCGGTGCCCTACGCTACGCCCGACAAGGTCGGGCCGGAGGCCATCGCCCCGCTGCTGGCCTTCCTCGCCGGTCCGGAGAACCAGTACATCGTCGGCCAGACGGTGTTCTGCGACGGCGGCGCGGAAATCATGCTGGCGGCCCACCTGCGCGCGGACGCCGGCGTGGAGGCCCTGCCCGTCGGCCAGCTGGGACCGATGGCCGCGCCAGCCGGTTAAGACCCGCGGTCGCCCACCGCACAGCCGCCAGGAGCTCGAGCGTCGCCGCCGCCGACGGATCGTCGCGCAGGCGCAGAGAGAAAGACTCTGGCGGCGACGAGAAGGGAGCAGCGCCGGAACGTGACTGGCTTTACTGATGGGCGGAGGCCGCCGGAAGGTTGCGCCGGCGCGGCGGCCGTCGGAAAACGGCGGCAGGAGGCTTTCATGGCTGATGAAGAGGATCTGGTCGCCCTCAGGGATGGGGCGCGGAGGGTGCTGGCGGACGCCTGCCAAAGTCCTTCCCTGCATGCCTTCTGGGACGGGGCTTCCGGCCTGGAGCGCAGCCTGTGGAAGACGGCGGCGGAGTTGGGTTGGCTGGCGGCGGGATTGCCCGAGGACGATGGGGGCTTGGGTCTTGGGCTGCCCGCGCTGAACGTGCTGCATCAGGAGTTCGGCCGCCACGTCGCCCCAGGACCGTTCATCGCCTCTCTCGCCGCCGGCCAGTGGTTGGCGCAGGTCCTGCCTCCCGAAAAGCGCGTCGACTTCCTGCCCGCTCTGGCCGCCGGCGAGATCAGTCTCGGCGCGCCCGCGGTGCTCGATGGCAGTGAAACACTCGCCGTCAGGGGGAGCGCCTTGAGCGGCCGGGTCCGGGTGCTGGGCTGGAGCGACTGCGCGCTCGCGATCGTCCCGGTCGGCGCGGGCGGAAGGATCGAAAGCTGGGCGCTGATCCAGCCTCAAGACGTCGCGACGCTCACGCCCATCGACAATTGGGACCGCAGCCGCAGCGTCTGCCAACTCGACTGCCGCGCCGCTGCGCCGCTCGCCCTGATCCCCGACCCGAGCGGCGCCCTGTCCCGCGGCTTGCTGAGACAGCTGGTTCTGGCGGTGGCGGCCGACAGCGTCGGCGCAGCGCAGGGAGTCGCCGAGAAGACCGTCGAGTACATGAAGACGCGCGTCCAGTTCGAAAAGCCGATCGGGTCGTTCCAGGCCTTGAAGCACCGGGCGGCCGATCTGCACATCAAGATCGCCTCCAACGAGCGCCTGCTGGCCCAGGCGGTGAACACCGCGGCCGCCGAACACCCCGACGCGGACCTCTGGGCCGCCCTCGCCAAGGCCGGGGCCACCGAGGCGGCGGCCTTCGTGGCCGGCGACTGCGTCCAGCTCCACGGCGGCATCGGACACACCTGGAGCTACGACTGCCACATGTTTCTCAAGCGCGCCCGCTTCAACGAGGCGCTGTTGTGCAACAATCGCCGGCTAAGAGATCTCGCCGCCGAAGATCTCGCCGAAGCCGTCCGCAGCGGCCGTAGCCCGTTGGAGTTGCCCGAATGATCCTCGACCATAAGGACGACCTGAAGGCGTTCCGGGGAGCGACCCGGCAATGGATCCACGATACCCTGCCTCCGGGAGAAGCCGACCGCCTGTCCGTCGCCAAAGGCGACGAGATGATGCGGGCGCAGAAGTGGTGGATGGCCGAACGCCACAAGGTGGGGCTGGCGACGCCTCATTGGCCGCGAGAGTACGGGGGCGCCGACCTCAGCCTAGCCCACCAGATCGTGATCGCCGACGAGTTCGCCCGCGCCAACGCGCCGTCCACCGACATCTTCACCATCTCGCTCAACCACATCCCGGGCACCCTGATCCCCTTCGGCACCGACGCCCAGCGGCGCGAGCACCTGCCGCGGGTGGCCGAGGGCATGGTCTGGTGCCAGGGCTTCTCCGAACCCGGCGCCGGCTCCGACCTGGCCTCGTTGCGCACCCGCGCGGTGCGCGACGGCGACCATTACGTCGTCAACGGTCAGAAGATCTGGTCGTCCTATTCCATGTACGCCGAATGGTGCATCCTGCTGACCCGCACCGACCCTGACGCGCCGCGCAAGCAGCAGGGCATCACCTACTTCCTGCTCGACATGAAGTCGCCCGGCGTCGAGGTGCGGCCGATCAAGAAGTCCACCGGCATCTCGCTCTTCTCCGAACTGTTCTTCGACGACGTGCGCATTCCGGTCTCCAACCGCGTCGGCGAGGAGAACCAGGGCTGGTCGGTGGCTCAGGCGACCCTTTCGTCCGAGCGTGGCATCCTGGTGTTCGAGGCGACCGAGCGTCAGCGCGCCCGCCTGGAGCGTTACTACCAGGCGGCCCTCGGGCGCGACGCGCCATGGCTCCAGGACCAACAGCTACGCCGCGAGTTCATGTCGCTGTACGGCGAGACCCAGAGCCTGCGCCTGCAGATCAGGGAGCTGCTGCAGCAGAACTCGGGAGAACATGGCGGCGGCTATTCGATCGTCCCGGCGGTGGTCAAACTGGTGAGTTCGGCTCTGCGCCAGAAGGTCGCCGATTTTCAGGTTCGCGCCGCCGACTTCGGCGGCCAGGCGGTGGGCGCCAGTGCGGAAGGCGTGGACGACGCCGGTCTCTTCGACTTCATCGATTCCTACGGCTACACTATCTCGGCGGGCACAAACGAGATCATGCGGAACTTGATCGCCGAGCGTGGCCTGAACCTGCCGCGCTAGAGCGGCCCGCGATTTGACGGAATCTGGATTCTCAAATCAGCGGTGATCTGATTCATGATGTCGGCCGGATGGAGGCCGGCGGCCATGACAGCGCCGTACTCGATGGATCTTCGCGAGCGGGCGCTGGCCCGCA
>Ga0213876_10000509_pt1 | contig 30219 bp, 26 predicted proteins | sample BarmaccomBMRX_R9_FD_160113 | JGI IMG/M metagenome (GOLD analysis project Ga0213876, IMG submission 160113) | Root-associated microbial communities from Barbacenia macrantha in rupestrian grasslands, the National Park of Serra do Cipo, Brazil - RX_R9 | ecosystem: Host-associated > Plants > Roots... | reverse complement strand
CACGGCGGGGTTGGCGGGCACAACGTAAGAGTTCACACGGCGAACACGGCGGACCACGGCGAACACGGCGGGAAGAGGGGGACAGAGTTCGGCGTTCGGAGTTCGGAGTGGCATCGTGGGGGGTGGTGCGAGTGTCGGCCTTAGAGTTGCCGCCGGGATCCTTTTAATCTGTGTCAATCTGTGGACGTTTTCTCTTTTCTGCGTGTTCTGCGGATGATTCCTGCTTTCCCGCCGTGTGACTGCGCAGGCGCATAAATTCGAAAAATTCCCAACCTTCACGCAACCGGCGTTTCATCACGTCCGGGTCGCGCAGCATGGTCCAGAGAATGCGGCTGACGGGTCGCAACCGGAAATAATAGCGTTTGTAGAATTCTTCTACCGCCTTGAAGATTTCTTGTTCGGACAAGCCGTCGTATTCAAGGGCTGCAAGCTGTTCTCCGGCCTCTCCCACGAGATGTCCATCCGTTTTCAACCAGCCGGACCGTAACGCTTGTTGATACAGTTCGGTGCCGGGGTAGGGAGCGGCGAGGCTCACCTGGATGGAGAACAGGTCCAGCGACTTGGCGAAGGCGATCGTTTTCTGAATCGTTTCCCGGGTTTCGCCCGGCAGACCGAGGATGAAGGTGCCATGGATGGTGATCCCGAGCCGGTGACAGTCGTGCGTGAACCGTTTAGCCTCTTCAAGACGGACGCCCTTCTTGATGTTATCGAGGATCTGCTGGTTGCCGCTCTCGTAGCCGACGAGCAACAAGCGCAAGCCGTGATCGTGCATCACTTTCAACGTTTCATAGCTGACATTGGCCCGCGCGTTGCAGCTCCAGGTGAGGCCCAGCCGGCCGAGCCGGATCGCGATCTCGCGGGCACGCGGCTGGTAAGCCGTAAAGGTGTCGTCGTCGAAAAAAAACTCTTTTACCTGCGGAAAGAGCCGGCGCGCGTGGACCATCTCGGCCGCAACCGCGTCAGGGGATTTCGCCCGATACCGGTGACCGCCGACCGTTTGCGGCCAAAGGCAAAAAGTGCATTGGGCGGGGCAGCCCCGGCCGGAGTAGTGGGACACGTAAGGGTGCTTGAGGTAACCGATAAAATAACGCGAAATGTCCAGGTCGCGCCGGTAGACATCCATAACCGAGGGCAGGCGATCGAAATCGGCGATGAGCTCGCGCTCCGGGTTATGGTGAATCCGGCCGTCGTCACCGCGGTACGACAAGCCGGTGATCTGTGGCAACGGCCGTCCCTCGGCAACTTCGCGGCAGGTAAAATCAAATTCTTTACGGCCCACCCAGTCAATCGCCTCGGAAGCCCGCAAGGTTTCCTCGGGCAGCACGGCCGCGTGCGCACCGACAAAACCGACCTTTGCGTCGGGTCGCTGATTTTTGATGTTTTCGGCGAGCGCTGCGTCACCTGCGAGGGTCGGACTTGAGGTATGGATGACCACGTGCGGGTAATCGCGGGCGATACGGAGTACCGCTGCCGAGTCAAGGTCGTGAGGCGGGGCATCCACCAACCGGCTGTTTGGAATCAGCGCGGCCGGTTGCGCCAGCCAGGTCGGGTACCAGAAGGACCGGACCTCGCGCCGGGCCTGGTAACGGGAGCCCGCACCGCCGTCGAACCCGCGATAGGAGGGCGGGTTAAGAAAGAGGGTAGGTGCGGTCTCGGGTCCGGAAGTCATTCTGCGGGGATCTGAACGCGGGGAAACACCGGGCTGGGTGCACCCAGTTGGTGTTGGTCAGGTAAGCTGCCCCAGGCAAGTTCCTGCATGGTTTCGGCCTGCAACTGGGCGAGAATCTTGCGCGAGGCGCCCGGGGTTACCGGCGAAATGAGTGCAGCCAGCAACCGGCAGGTTTCCGCCAGGGCATAAAGCACCGCGTCGAGCTCAGCGGCCTGCTCCGGTTCCTTGGCGAGCTTCCAGGGCGCCTTGCGTTCCACCAGGGCATTGGCCTCGCCGACGAGTTCCCAGACGGCTTCGAGGGCAGCGTGTACCAGGTGTTGTTGAAAAGCCTGGTGATACCGGTCAACGATGGTGGCGCTCAGGTCGCGCAGCGCATCTGTCCCCGGGTTGAAGGCAGCGGGCTTCGCCAGGCGGCCCTGCCGGTAACGCCGGCTCATGTTGATGGTGCGGTTAACCAGGTTGCCGAGATCATTGGCAAGATCGGTGTTGTACCGGACGAGAAGGCGTTCCAGGCTGAGGTCGGCGTCCTGGCCGGTCACAATGTCCCGCATGAGGTAATAACGGAGCGCATCGGTGCCGTATTTCTGGATGACGTCAAATGGGTCGACCACGTTCCCCAGGCTCTTGCTCATCTTGGCGCCTGCCATGTTCCACCAGCCGTGCACGAGCAGTTTCGGCATCTGCTCATCCGGAAAGCCCATGGCGTGAAGCATCACCGGCCAGTAGATGCCGTGTGCGGGAATCAGGATGTCTTTACCGATGACGTGCGCCTGGCAGGGCCAGAGTTCCCTAAAATCGGGCAGGCCTGAGCCGGGTTCGGCGAGATACCCGGCGAACGTCACGTAATTCAGCAGCGCGTCGAACCAGACGTAGGTCACGTAGTCGGGGTCAAACGGGAACTCAATACCCCAGGACAACCGTTCCTTGGGACGGGAAATGCACAAGTCGCCGCTCAGCCGATCGATGGCGTTCAGAAGTTCCGCATGCCGGAAGGCGGGGGCAACGAATTCCGGGTGGCGCTCAACGTAAGCTCGAAGCCAGTCTCTGTGTTTGCTGAGCCGAAAATACCAGTTCTCTTCCTCAATGTAAGCAACTTCGCCCCACTCCGGACCGAACTCGCCCCGTTCGTCGCGGTCCTTGTCGGTCAGGAATTGTTCCTGGCGGACGCTGTAGTAGCCGGTGTACTTGGCCTTGTAGAGCTCGTCCTTTTCAAGCAACGCCGCGAGCACCGTTCGGACGGCGCGCTTGTGGCGCGGGTCTGTAGTGGCGGCCCAGCCATCTTTTCGGATTTCCAGCAGGTCCCAAAGGCGCAGGAATTCGTCGGTGTTCTGCTGCGCAAACTGCATCGGCTCGATATTTTGTCTGCGGGCAGCCTGCTGAACTTTCTGGCCATGCTGGTCGACGCCGGTCAAAAGAAAGGCGTTTCCGGCGCCTCGGGTCAGGCGTTGGTAACGCACGATCACGTCGGCGAGCACCTTTTCATAGGCGTGACCGATATGCGGACCGCTGTTGGTATAATCGATGGCGGTGGTGACGAAATATTTCACGAGGTGATTAAAAAAGGTGCTGGCGGTTCCTTAGCGGTCCGGTTCCTTGGCGATTTTGCCGCCCCAGGATAAAATGCGCGCCTTGACGCCGGCGGCTTCCGCTTCCTTGATCTGGTTGTTACGGACGTAAAATAAAGAGAGGCTGGACCAGGCGAGCTGATCGTTCGGGCGGAGCTCGACGGCCTTTTGCCCTGCAACAATGGCTTCGGGGAAACGCCCGTTTTTCATCAACGCCATGCCCAGCGCATGCCAGCCGTCAAAGAAGGCCGGCTCGATCTCGACGCATCGGCGGTATTTCTCAATCGCCGCCTCCAGATCTCCGACGGCAAGGTCGCCATTAGCGTCGTCAAAAATCGTTTCTACCGAAGCCGGGATCTCGTCCATAGGAAAATGCCACAGCGGAAGAATGCCACAAATGCCATAAGCGGAAAAATGCCACAAATGAAGAAGTGGCGGGTAACGGGTAATGAAGAGCGGGTGGCGGGTGTAATGCCACGAAGGGAAGAGCCCCTGATTTGGAGCCCTTCTTCCTGAGATTACATGGCTGAGGGATCAAGGAACGTCACCGGCGTGGTAAGCAGAATGTCACAGATAGAGATGCCGGTCACGCGTGGCATTCGACCCGACACCCGACACTCGACACTCGAAACCTCCTCCATTTGTGGCATTTTCTAGATGGGCGGGCGCCCGGCTTTCTGCTGTTCCACCCTCAACCACTCGCGGGTGATCCCGCTGGCGAAGCGCTCATCAAGCAGCGGGTATTTCTGTTTCTTTTCCTCTTCGTACCTGGCGGGATCGAGGGGGTCGCGCCCGACGAGGTGAACCAGCATGGCACCGTCGGCGTCCTGAAGCAGCCGGGACGTTTCACCCGGCTCGAGTTCCACCCGATTAGCAACCAGGGCGTGGGCCACCGGGTCACTGGCGTTTGCTTCGCTCAAGGCAAAGGGCGGCGGCAATTCGGGTTTGTAGCCGGCCTTTTCAGCGGCCTGAACGAAATCCAGACCGCCCTTGGTGTCGTCGGCAATCTTGTGCTCTACCTCTTTGGCTTTTGCGTCGATCGCAGCGGTCGTCTTTTCCTGCTTCAGGGCAGAAACGATCTGGTCTTTGGCCTGTTCGAGGGTCAGCGGATGGCTGGGCTCAATCTGCACCAGCTTGATGATATAAAAGCCGTTCTCGCCCTGGATGACATCACTGACCGGGTTTTCCTTGGTAAGATTAAACGCTTCGCGGGTGATGGCCGGGTCGGCCGAGATCAGCGGATCGGGCTGGTTCTCGGTAAACAAGCCGGTCGTCAGGACAGGCACTTCTTTCTGTTGCGCAACCTTTTCGAATTCCGAGGGCTTATCGAGGAGAGGTTGAGCGAACGCCTCGACCTGTTCCGCCAAAGGTCTGATCGCTTCGTTGCGCTTGTCGCCGGTCAGATTCTTCTGGTCGTCCTTCAGCGTGAAAGAGACCAGCGCGATCTTGCGCTTCTCCGGGGATTGCAAATGATCTTTCTGGTCGTCGTAATACTTTTTAATCTCGGCGTCGGTAATCTGAATACCTTTTTCGAAATCAGCGCGCTTAAACGCGATGACCGCGATGTGCATCTTCAGGTTCGCGAATTCGTATTCGCGTTTGAACATTGCCTCCGGGAGTTGAGCAACAGGACGCAGCAGGCTGTTCAGATTCTGCAGCCGGAGATTGTCGGTCACCACCGTGTCGATATCGGCCGCGCTCAGCCCGCCCCCCCTCAGGGTCTCGACGAGCTTTTGGTATTTGCTGCCGTCGAACTGGCCGTTGGTCTGGAAGGCAGCCAGCTTTTTCTCGGCATCCTTGACCTGGTCCGGGGTCGGGTCCAGGGCGAGGCGAGCCGCGGCATCCCTCAGGATGAAGAGATTCCAAACGTAACTCACCACCTGTTCATCCCGGCTCCGGCCGTCGGTGGCGAGCTGGCTGGGCAAATCGTATAGACCCAGCTGCATGGCCACGTTGAGGTCGCGCTCGAGTTTCTGGACTTCCTCGATGGTTACCACGTGCCCATTGACTTTGCCGAGTTGGCCCGTCATGCCCATCCCGCCACGCCGGAACGTGGCCGGATTGTAAAACCAGGCGAAGGCGACAATCACGACGACGGTGATGATGGTAAGGAGCGCGCGTTGGCGTTTGCGAATCGTTTCCAACATACAGAAGGAATCGAAAATGCCTTCTGGCGCACCGGCGCGCAAGGAGTAACTCGTAACGAGTAACGGGTAGCGGGTAACGGGTAACGGGTAACGGGTAGCGGGTGCGGAAGACAACCGGTTACCGCAGGAGTCCGAGGGCGAGTTGCGGGAAGATGCCGAGGGCAAAGATCAGCACCAGCAGCACCGCCATGGTGGCCGTGGACAACGGGGTCAGGTTGATAATTGACGCGTCCCCGGTTGATGACGCCTGCCAATACATGGCCCGCACCACTTTAAGGTAATAGTAAAAGCCGCACCCGACGGTGATGACGGCGAGAACGAGCAACACGAACTGCCGGGATTCGAAGGCGACCTTGAAAACCATGAATTTGCCCAGGAAACCCGCCGTCAGCGGCACCCCGGCCAGCGACATCATTGCAACCAGCAGACTGAAGGCGAGAAACGGTGAGCGCCGCGCCAAGCCATTGAAATGCGCGATGTCATCACCGGCGGAATGGTTGGCCACATTGATCAGCACAAGAAAAGAGAGCAGCGTCATCAGCAGGTAAGCCGCCAGGTAGACGACCACCGCCCGGCCGGCATCCTGCACGCCGACGCTGGCGACGGCCATGAGCAGATAACCGGCGTGCCCGATGCTGGAGTAAGCGAGCAGCCGCTTGAAGTTGGTCTGCGGCAGGGCGGCCATGTTACCGTAGACCAGCGTTGCGGCGGCCAGCAGCACCAATGCCAGGACGACCTTGTTCGCCACGAAAGGCAGCGACTGCAGCGATTGCACGACGCGCAGCAGGACGATGAACCCGACCGCCTTCGAACCGACGGAAAGGAATGCCGTGGTCGGCGTCGGCGCCCCTTGGTAAACGTCGGGCACCCAGAACTGAAACGGAGCCGCGGCGATTTTGAAGCCAAGCCCGACCAGGACCAGCAGCGCACCGAAAAGCAATCCCGGCTGGTTAACCGGAGCGATGCTCGGCAGGACCTGCTGGATCGCTCCGAGGTTGGTCTGGCGGGTGATACCGTAGATCCAGGTGATGCCGTAAATCATGAAGCCGGTCGAGAGGGCGCCCAGAATGAGGTATTTGACCCCGGCTTCGAGGGAGGCGGCGTTGCGCCGCATGTACGCCACTAGGATGTAGAAGGAGATGGTGACCAGTTCGAGCGACACGAAAATAAGAATGAAATCAGCGGCCGACGCCATCCACATCATCCCGGCACAGGTCAGGATGGGTAACGAATAGTACTCGCCCAGGCCCGCTTGCGGCGTGGCGGCATGGATAAAGCGCCGGATGGTTTCGGAGTAATCCAAGGCCATGATCAGAACGACGATCGTGGTCAGAACGGCGAACTTCTTGAAGAAAAGCGCCGGCGCATCAGAGACATAGGAGGGGCTGCCCGAAGGGCTGAACGGCACGAACTGAAGCAGGAGGAAAACGACAGCCAGCCCGATTATGCCGACGCCGGCGAGCACATCGCGCCGCTGTCCGGCCGGGAAGAACGACTCGGCCAGCAACAGCGCCAGGCCGAGCACGAGAACCAGGAGTTCGACGAGGTAAGAGGGCATAGCGGTTATTTCACGAAGAGCCGGAGGGCCGGTTCAACGGCCTGCACGACCGTTTGGGGGGCGAACCCGAAAAAGAGCAGGGCCGCGACGAGCACCCCGACCGGCCAGGTGACTGACAATGGCGTGTCTTTGAGGTTCTGCCAGCGGGAGGGACGATCCCCGAAAAAGATCGCCCGGTACGCGCGCAGCATGAAAACGGCCGAGATCACGACGCCCCAGAGTCCGATGACGCCGACGATCTGGAACCGGTTGAGGGCGGCGCCGGGGGTGGAGTTCCTGAAGGCGCCGAACAACACCAGTAGTTCGGAGGCGAAGTTAGCGAATCCCGGTAGACTGATGAGGGCGAATACGCAAAAGCCGAAAAGCACCGTGAGCACCGGCATGTTTCGGGCCAAGCCGCCCAGGTTGCGGTATTCGAGCGTCCCGGTCTGTTTGCGCAATTCGCCGCTGAGGGCGAACAGGGCCGCAATCGAAAGGCCGTGCGCGAGCATGAGCAAGGTCGCGCCGGTCACGCCGATGAGGTTAAAACTCGCCAAGCCGAGAAAGATGTAGCCGATGTGCATGACGCTCGAGTAGCCGAGGGTCAGATCGAGTTGTTTCTGGGCAATCGTCGCCAAACCCACAAAGAGGAGGTTACCGGCCAAAAGGATGAGGAGCAGCCAGGTCCAATGCTGGGCGGCATGGGGCATCAAGGGCAGGGCCAGACGCAACAGGCCGTACAACCCGAATTTCTTCAGTACGCCGGCATGCAGCATCGCCACGGGTACCGGCGCGGAGGCATACGCCGGGGGCGCCCAGGTATGAAATGGAAAGAGCGAGACCAGGATGCCGAAGCCGACCAGCAACAGAAGGTAAACGGTGCGCGAGCCTGGGCCGTCGAAGACGCCCGTAGCGGCGAGATGCTGGAGTTTGGGGATGTCGAAGGTGCGCTGATCCGGAGCCGGCAGCAGGTAAAGGCCGATGAGGCCCACCAGGAGGATGATGCTGCCGGTGGAAAGGTAAAGCGTGATCTTCCAGGCGGCGGCCTGCCGGCTGCCGGACCCCCAGATGCCGATCATCAAAAAGGTCGGGATCAACGCCAACTCATGAAACGCATAGAAGAAGAACAGATCGAGCGAGGCGAACGCGCCGGCTGCACCGGCAGCGATGAACAGGACGCAGGCCATGTAGGGGCGTTGTCCCTCGGCCAGGGCGGGGGACATCCAGACGGCGGCGAAGCCGACGATGGAGGTCAGGAACAGGATCGTGGCGTTCAAACCGTCCACGCCGGCCAGAATTTTCAGATCCCACGCCGGTACTAAGCTCAAGCTGGAGAGAAACTGATAGCCACCCCGGTGATAGTCGTACCCCAGGAAAAGGATGGTGGCCGCCACGGCAGCCAGGATGCCGACTCCGAGAGCCGTCCGGCGCGGCGGCGCCCCGGCAAGGATGATAAGCCCGCCCAGCAGCGGCGCAAGGTAGGTGAGGTGGACGAGAAAGTTCATCACTAGTTAAGAGGCGAATAACACCAGGTAAAGCAGAAGCACGACGCCGAGCCCGAACAGGAAGACGTACGCCTGCAGGTTGCCGATCTGAAGAAACCGGAGGGCAAACCCAAAGCCCCAGGTGACGCCGCCCATCCCGCGAATGATGCCGCCGTCAATGATCCAGCGATCGACGAAGGCCGAAGTTGCCGCCAGCGCGTCCTGGGTCCAGCGAACGAGGCGGTTGTAGAACTGGTCGATGTAAAATCGGTTTTCGAACAGCGGTATGCGGATCGAATCGCTGTCCTGGTCACGGTAAAGGGCAAAAGCCGCCAGGACACCTGCAACCAGGACCGCGAGCGAGACGAGAATGGCGAGGGCGGCCACGGCCTCGTGTTCCAGGAAAGGAAGAAACAGCGGGGCCACGAACGGCAGCCCGATGAACGCCGAGGGAATCGCGAGCACGACGAGCGGCCGCGTCATGACCGGAGGAGACTCGTGGGCATGCTCGGCATTCTGCGATCGGGCGTGGCCGAGGAACGCAACCACGAAGAGCCGGGTCATGTAGTAGGCCGTGAAAAAATTGACCACCGAGACGACGCCCCCGATGACCGGTTGCCGCGCAAACGCCGCCGCCACGATGCTGTCCTTGCTCCAGAAACCGGCAAAGGGCGGGCAGCCGATCAGGGCCAGGGTGGCGAGAGCGAACGTCCAGAAAGTGACGGGCATTTTGTGTTGCAGGCCGCCCATGCGCCAGATGTTCTGCTCGTGATGGAGGCTGTGGATCACCGAACCGGCGCCCAGGAACAGGAGTGCTTTGAAAAAGGCGTGGGTGAACAGGTGAAACAGGGCGGCCTGCGGCACGGCCAACCCGACCCCGGCGACCATCAACCCGAGCTGAGAAAGCGTTGAGTAGGCGAGGATCCGCTTGATGTCGTCCTGCTGGGTCGCCATCAGGGCTGCAAGCAGGGAGGTGATGAGACCGATCGTCAGCACCACGGTGAGCGTGGCGGGTTGCGCTTGAAACAGGAAGAAAACCCGGGCCAGCATGTAAACGCCTGCCGCCACCATTGTCGCAGCGTGGATGAGGGCTGACACAGGCGTCGGACCCTCCATGGCGTCAGGCAGCCAGACGTGCAGGGGAAACTGGGCGGACTTACCCACCGCCCCGCAAAACACCAGGAGCGCCGCTGCGGCCAGGTAAGCCGGCGACAAGTTCAAGCCGGCCCACTTCGAGGCAAGGTCAGTAAAAAGCAGGGAGCCCGAAGCGCTCCAGATCATCAGGATCCCGAGCATGAAACCGAAGTCGCCGATCCGGTTCACCAGGAACGCCTTGTTGGCCGCATCCGCAGCCGAGGCACGCTCGAACCAATGCCCGATCAGCAGGTAGGAGCTGACGCCGACCAACTCCCAGGACACAAACATCATGACGAAGTTATTCGCGAGCACGATGCCGAGCATCGAAAACATGAACAACGAGAGGCCGGCAAAGTAGCGGGACCGGCCACGATCATCCGCCATGTAACCGATCGAGTAGATGTGGATCAGCAGCCCGACGCCGGTCACCACCAGCAGCATCATCTTGCTGTAGCCGTCGATCAGGTAGCCGAAAGGTATCCGGAAACTGCCCACGTCAACCCAATTGAAGCCGCCGGTTTGATCCGGACCGGCAAACACGGGGAGCACGGCCAGGAACGAAACGGCCACGGCTGCAACCGACAGATAAGAGCTCAACTTCGGCAGCCGCCGGGTAAACAGGGCAATGACGGCCGCCGCCACCAGCGGGCAGAACAGGATGATCCAGGGAAGGGGATTCATAACCTAAAATTTGAGCGAGGTGAGATCTTCCACGTGGGTGGTCTGCCGGGCGCGGTAGAGTGCCACAATGATGGCGAGGCCGACGGCCACTTCGGCGGCGGCAACGGTGATGATGAAAAAGACGAAAACCTGCGCGTTAAAATCCGGCAGGTTATTCTGGATGTTAAAGCGGGAAAAGCCGACCAGCGAAAGGTTTGCGGCGTTCAACATCAGTTCCAGGGCCATGTAAATGATGATGAGGTTGCGCCGCAGCATCACGCCCGCAAACCCGATGGTGAACAAGAGGCCGCTGACGAGCAGGTAGTCGTTAAGGGTGACCATGGGACGGGTGGGTGGCGGGTGTCGGGTGACGGGTGGCGGGTGTCGGGCGTTCTGTCACGCTTTGGCGCTGGAACGGTGGTTCACTTGAGCTCGCGTTTGCTGAGCAGGACAACGCCGATGGAAGCGACCAGCACCAGGGTGGCGATAACCTGAAAGGGCAGGTTGTACGTTTGAAAAAGCGTCATGCCGATGTGCCAGGCGTCGCCCTCAGGCCGGCGCTCGATCGCCGGAAAAGCGGCATTGCCGTTCTGAAAACTGTACGCGACGTCGAACAGCACCCTCATGAATAGCGTCACCACCACGACCCCGCCAAACACGGCGGAAACGTTCATCTTGCGCCGCGCCTCCACCCTGAGGTCAAACAGCATGATGATAAACAGGAACAGCACCATCACCGCGCCGGCGTAGACGAGGATCTGGATGACGCCGATGAAGGAGGCGTCGAGCGAAAAGTACAGGGCCGCCAAACCGAGAAAACAGGCGACCAGGCTGAGCGCACTTGCCACCGGGTTACGGCTGACCACCACCAGCAACCCGAAAACGAGCATGATCGCTGCGAACGTCCAAAAGAGCGCCGGAGCCATCGGGCGATTATTTCTTTTCGTTCCATTTATGGACCAAGCCGGTCATGACGCCGCCAAGCTCGTACAGCTTCTCCTTGTCGTGCACCATCTCCGCCCGGCTCAGCCCGGTGATCGCGTAATCTTTCCGTAGAAAGATCGCCTGCTCGGGGCAGACCTCTTCGCAAAGCCCGCAGTAAATACACCGGATCATGTCGATCTCAAATCGTTCCGGAAACTTTTCAACCTTGCGCCAGCGGCTCCCTTCCGGGATTTCGCCCGGCTTGATTTTGATGGCCCGCGGCGGGCAGATGAATTCGCAAAGCTGGCAGGCCACGCAGCGTTCGCGACCGTGCTCATCCTTCACCAGCGTCGGCGCCCCGCGATAATACGGAGGCAGGTGCGAATCCCACTTTTCTTCGGGGTACTGCATGGTCACCTTGCGCCTGCCGCTGAGGACGTTGAAGAAATGCTTGATGGTGATGCCCAGACCGGCCATCAACGCAGGCAGGTAAGCCTTTTCGGCCAGGGTAAGCTTGGGGCGGGAAACGACGTAAGCCATAAAAACTCTCTCCTACTCTCCTACTCTCCTACTCTCCTAGTCTTCTATTTAGGCATCACTGCCAGGATGATCGCCATGAGAAGGATGTTAACCAGGGCAATCTCAAAAAAGTAATACCAGCCCAGGTGCATGAGCTGGTCAAAACGGAACCGCGGTACCGTCCAGCGCACCCAGATAAAAAAGAATAGCAAAAGCGCGACTTTGGCAAAGAAGCAGGTGATATGGACCAGGCCGAGAATCACGCCCCAGACCGAATACGGGTTGGCGACGCTGACCGGGATTCCGGGAACGTACCAGGCGCCGAAAAACAGGGTGACGATCACCGCCGAACCGGTGATCATGGCCGCGTATTCGCCGAGGAAAAACAAGGCGAACTTCATCGACGAATATTCGGTGTGGTAACCGCCGACCAGCTCGGTTTCGGACTCGGGCAGGTCAAAGGGCAAGCGGTTGGTCTCGGCGAACATCGAGACCGTAAAGACGATGAAGGCGCTGAAGAGGGGGATCCAGAGCAGCAGCTTCCACAAGTCGAACGAGTGCAGAATCCCATCCGGGCTTAATCCTTTCAGCCAGAAGGGGGAGATCAGCCACCCGTGATGGATCTGATAATCGACGATTTTCGGCAGGTTCAACGTCCCGCAGAGGAGAAAAATGGGAACGACGGAAAGCCCCAGGGACAGCTCGTAGGAGATCATCTGCGAGCTGGAGCGGATCCCGCCGAGAAACGGGTACTTGGAATTGGACGACCAGCCGGCGAGGACGATCCCGTAGACGCCCAGGGATGACACGGCGAAGACCCAGAGCACGCCGATGTCGACATTGGCCACGACCATCGGTTGTCCCCAGATCTGGCTGCCGAAAGGGATCACGGCCAGCGCCATCATCGAGGGCGCCATGGCGCAGGCGGGCGCCAGCCAGTAATAAAACTTGTTTACGTGTGCCGGGGTGAAATCCTCTTTGAGCAGCAGCTTGAGTGCGTCGGCGATCGGCTGCAGGAGGCCGAGCGGGCCGACGCGGTTCGGGCCGATCCGGTCCTGGATCATCGCGCTCACGCGCCGTTCGGCGTAGACCGTGTACGACACCATCGGCAGCACGACCAGGAAGATCAGACCGAGGGTTTTGGCCAGCGAGATGGCAATGGCAAAGAGGACGTCGGTCATAGGTGCGCAGGCTCCGGCGCGGGCGTGGCAGGCGCTTCGTCGACGTCCTCGAGTTGGTAACCCCGGTCGCCGATCCTGCTCAGGCTCAAGCCGCGCATTTCCGGCACCGCACCCGCGATCTGTTTGAAGACGTCCTCAATGACGTAGAGACCGTCGGCTCCGGACAGTTGATTGAGCAGGTCACGCAGGATTTCCCAATCGTCGTGCGCGTCGCCCGGGGCCGGGATGGCCCGATTCAACCGCTGCAGCCGCCCCTTGACGTTGATCATCGAGCCGCGCTTTTCGGCGAAAGCCGCCCCGGGGAGAACGACCGTAGCGGCCTCTACCGTAGGGTTCGGCAGGGTGTTGAGGGCGAGCAGGAACGTGAGCCGGGTGAGGTCGGCGGCGGTAAAGCCCGCTTCCAGCAGATCTTCCTGCAGGGCAAGCACGGCCTTGATCTCACCGGAGCGCACCTTCGCGACGATCGGGGCCAGCTTGTCGCCCGGGCGTTCACCGGTTACGCCGAGCAGTTGGGCGCCGATCGTGTTGGGGTTGCGATCGGCATTCAACAGCAGGTCATCGCCTTCACCCCAGTGCGGCACGACGTCGTGGCGCGGCCTACCGAGCGCCTCGATCAGGCGGCGAGCCAGCCAAAGTTCTTCGTTCGTCATCCGGGCCGAGGCGATCACCGCGATCTCGTCGGGCCGGAAACGGCGGAGTTCCTCCACGGCCCGGACGATGGCCGGACCCCAATCCGCGGTTTCCAATGCGCCGTTGAGCCGGATCTGCGGCGCGGCGCGGCGGTGTTCGGAATTGACGTGATGGAAATTAAGCCGGCCGTAGTCACACATCCAGGACGAGTTGACGTCGTCGTTTTCGCGCGGGGTCTGGCGGTAAATGATGCCTTCGCGCGCGCCGATCACGGTGTTGCAGCCGGTGGCGCAACTGGTGCAGACGCTCTTGGTCTCCTTCAGGAACCAGACGCGCATTTTGAACCGGAAATCGGTAGAGGTCAGCGCACCGACGGGGCAGATGTCAACCGTATTGAGCGAGTAATTGCTGTCGAGCGGCCGCCCCGGGTGGGCGGTCAGGTAGGTGTGGCCGCCGCGGCTCACGAAGCCGAGGACGTCGTCCTTGGCCACTTCTTTCATGAACCGGATACAGCGGGAGCAGAGGATGCAACGTTCGTCATCCAGGGTCACCCGGGGACCAAGGGCGATCCGCTTCGGCTTTTTGACCTTGTTTTCCAGGAACCGCGAACCTGCCTTGCCGTATTCGACGCTGAATTCCTGGAGCTGGCATTCACCGGCCTGATCGCAGATCGGGCAATCCAGCGGGTGATTGATGAGCAGGAACTCCATCACGCCGTTCCGGCACTCCCGCGTAAGGGGTGAATCGGTGCGAACGCCCATGCCTTCAGCGATATCCTGGGCACAGGAGATCTGCGGGCGTGGAATCCAGTTGATCACCGGTTTGCCATCCGGGCCGAGTTCAGGTTTTTTATCCGGCCCCATTTTGGGCATGCCCATTTCGATCAGGCACATCCGGCAGTTGCCCGGGGAACTGAGTTTCGGGTGATAACAATAGCGCGGGATAAATTTGCCGGCCTGGGAACACGCCTCGATCACGCGGGTCCCTTTTGGGAATTGGTGCCAGACGCCGTCAATCTGAACGTTAAGAAGAGGAACTGGATCGCTCATGGATGGCTTTCTGCATTACCGTCGCCGCCCGCAGGAACGTTCCGCGAGGCGTAGCCGGCGAATTCGTCGCGGAACTTAGCCACGAAGCTCTGCGTCGGCCAGGCACAAGCCTCACCGAAGGCGCAGATGGTCCGGCCGGCGATATTGTCGGCCACGCTTTTCAGCGTGTCGGGATCCTCGGGCGCAGCTCCGCCGTCGAGCATTCTCTCGGTCAGCTTTTTCATCCACAGCGAGCCCTCGCGGCAGGGGGTGCACTGGCCGCAGCTTTCGTGGGCGTAAAATTCGTTAATGTTGTTGAGCGCCCAAACCATATCGCGCGAATTATCCATGACAATCACGCCGCCGGAACCGGCCATGGAACCGACCGCGGCGAGCGAATCGAAATCCATGGGGATTTCTTCGATGCCGATCTCGCGCTCCGACATGGAGCCGTCGGGTTGCTTGGCCTTGAGCTTGTAGCGTTCCCCGGCCCGCAACACCTTGGCCGAGCTGCCGCCCGGGATGACGGCCTTGAGCTTGCGCCCCGGTTTGAGGCCGCCGCAAATATCATGAATTAACTCGCCCAGCGTGACGGCGCCCACCTCAAGTTCGTAGTACCCGGGTTTCTGCACGTCGCCGCTCACGCAGAGGACGCGGGTGCCGGTGTTATTCGGCCGGCCCAGCCTGGCGTATTCCGCGCCGCCCATCCTGAGGATGTGTTTTACGTTACAGAGCGTCTCGACGTTGTTCACGATCGTCGGCGCCATGTAGAGGCCGAGCGCCGCAGGGAAGTACGGGGGTTTGATGCGCGGGTATGGGCGTTTGCCCTCCAGCGACTCGATCAGGCCGGTCTCCTCGCCGCAAATGTAAGCGCCCGCCCCCCGGTGAACGTAGATTTCCAGGTCGAAGCCGCTGCCCAGGATGTTCTTGCCTAAAAAGCCATCCGCACGCGCTTCCGCCAACGCCCGTTCCAGGATCCTCGCCCCGAGCGGGAATTCGCCCCGGATATAGATGTAAGCCAGCCGGGCATTCACCGCGTAGCACGAGATGATCATGCCTTCCAGCAGCTGGTGCGGGTCCTGGTGGATGATGTAGCGATCCTTGAAGGTCCCCGGCTCGGATTCATCCGCGTTACAGATCAGGTAAACCGGCTTGGTCTCGCCGGGACGAATGAATCCCCATTTGGCCCCGCATGGAAATCCGGCGCCGCCGCGGCCGCGCAGACCGGATGCTTTAACCTCGGCCACGATGTCCGGCGCCTTCATGGTGAAGGCTTTGCGCAGCTCTTCGTAACCGCCATCGGCAAAATAGCGATCGATGTCGGGCGTGTAGCCCGGACGGTCTATATTCTTAAAGACGATGCGCTTTTCGCGCGGATGCGGGGTGCGGATGACGGAACCCATGGATGGCTACGGGTAGTTCTGCAGCAGTTGCGGAACCTCCTCGTCGGACACCGCTTCATAGAAATCGTCGTTGATCATGCAAACCGGGCCGGTGCCGCAGCTGGCCAGGCATTCCACGAATTCGATACTGTAGCGGCCGTCCGGACTTTTCAGGAGGTGGCCCTCATGGTTATGGGGGTCCGGGTCGATGTTGGCGTGTTTACAAAACGTGTCAAGCAACCGGTAGCTGCCGGCCATGGCGCAGGAGAGGGTGCGGCACACCCGGATGTGATGTTTGCCGGCCGGTTCGCGACGTATCATCGGGTAAAACGTCACGAGTTCGAGGATGTTGATCGGTTCGAGCCCCAGTTTTTGAGCGATCCACACGATGGCATCATCGCTGATGTAGCCGAAGCGCTCCTGGAACAGGTGCAGCAACGGCAACGAGGCGCTCCGCTTGGAGACGGGGTAATGCGTAATCACCTCGTCAACCACAGATTCAAGCTCCGCGGGTATGTCCACGACCGTTAATGCTCCAGTAGGTTTGGCTGATTGAGCAAGAGACCATTCTGAAAATGCAGCACGACGGTCTGGCCGTCCTGCTGGTAATAGTAGCGGGTAATGGCCATCGTTTTCTTTTGGGTTTCAAGTTCCAGCTCTACCTTTTCCGTCCGGTCCGGGTGACCCAGGATGGTTTCGACTTCTTTTTGCGAAATGTTCGGTCGCAATTGCTCCAGGTTGCGGTTGGTGAACTGCCGGTGACAACCCGTCAGACCGGTCACGGTCACCGTAACCGCAACAGTTATAGACTGGACGGTTCGCATTCGCTACCGATCGCATTCACCCATTACAAAATCCAGGCTGCCCAGGATGGAAACCACGTCGCTCATCATGTGTCCAGGTAAAAGCTTTGGCAGAATTCCCAGGTTCACGAACGAGGGAGCACGAATTTTCAGGCGGTAAGGTACCCCGCCGCCTTTGCTGTAAATGTAAAAACCAAGTTCGCCCTTTGGGTTTTCCGCCCCGAAGTACACTTCCCCGGGGGGCGCGTGCACGCCTTCGGTATGGATGATGAAATGATGGATCAGTTCTTCCATTTTCATCAGCACGTCGGGTTTGCGCGGGGGCAGGTTCTTCGGGTCCTGAACGGTGATGGGGCCGGAGGGAAGTTTATCGAGCGCCTGGCGCAGAATCCTGACGCTCTGGCGCATTTCTTCCATGCGCACCAGGTAACGGTCGTAGGCATCGCCGACGGTCCCGATCGGCACGTCGAAGTCGTAATTTTGATAATCGAGATAAGGGTGGGCCTTACGGACGTCGTGATCAATGCCGCTTCCCCGGAGATTCGGGCCGCTCAGGGCGTAGTCGATGGCGTCGTCCGGACGGATCACGCCGATGTCTTTTGTCCGGTCAACAAAGATGCGGTTACGGGTAAGCAGCCGGTCGAGCTCATCCAGTTGCAGTACAAACTCGTCCAGAAAACGACGCAAAGCCGGGATGAAGCCGTCGGGCAGGTCCCGCGTCTGGCCGCCGATGCGCGTGTAAGAAGTGGTGAAGCGGGCGCCGGTGAGCAGTTCGGTCAGGTTGTAGAGCTTTTCGCGTTCGGTAAAGGTGTACAGAAATACGGTGGTCGCGCCGATGTCCATGGCGAATGCTCCGAGCCCGAGCAGGTGGGCGGAAATGCGAGCCATCTCGCAGCAGATCACGCGGATGGCTTTGCCGCGCGGGGGCAATTCCCAGTCCATGAGTTTCTCCACAGCAAGCGCATACGCGACATTGTTGGCGAGCGGCGCCAGGTAGTCGAGCCGGTCCGTGTAGGGAACGAACTGGTTGTACTGCATGTTCTCTGCAATTTTTTCGTCGCCTCGATGCAGGTACCCCAGGTCCGGCACGGCCTTGGTGATGATCTCACCGTCCAACTCCAGAATCACTCGCAAGACGCCATGGGTCGCCGGATGCGACGGCCCCATGTTGATGGTAAGCTTTTCACCAAGCAACTCAGCGTCATTGATGGCGTCAAGGGATCGGGTTGTTCGTGCCAGCGTGTCCGGCGTTTCGATGTCGCGCGTAGTTGGCATAGGAGCAAATACAACAATCGGAAGATAAGTTTGGCCACTTTGCACCCGCAAGCGATTATTCGTGAAATATTTCACAAGCACGAATCATCACGGGCGCTAAAGGCGGTTATGAGAATTCTTCGTTGTTCGTCGTTGTTCGTTGTGAACCCTGGTACTGCGTTGGTCACTTTATACCGGCGTATACCGGCGAAAGGGGTTGACTTGCCTGAATGCTCCCGGCCGGGCATTCATCGACCATCGAAAAGCCGGTCCTGAGAAGCGCCGGGCACCGGCCGAAGGCGCGGCACACGCGTTACGGCCGGTAGAAATTAAGGGCAGCAGCCCGTTCCGGGCAGCTGTCGGAAAGTATAAGGCCGCACAAAGCGCGCAAGCGGCCAAGGCAAAGGGGGCAAAGGCTGTCATAGTTTGCCCGCGGGTTAACTCCCGCGGCTTCGAACGTCGAGAATGCAAGGGAAACAAATCTACGCTAGACCTGGAAAATAGAACAGTGATAGCCTTTACAGCAGAGCGAACCCGGCCCGGCCTGATGCGCGTGCCTGCGACGCCGATCAAATGAGGGAAGAAACGCGTCTGAGACTTTACAGTCGGCTGCACCAAGGGCATCAAGAGAAACCCCGGCGTGAAGGCGCGGGGAGTAAAATGATGGTGATGAACGCACCAGCCACTCGTACAAAAAGCCGGCCGGCTGCCCCGGCAATCGTACTTCCACCCGTCCCGGCGGCCAAATTTTGTGAGCGTTGATGGCTCATTTCGCCTGGTCAAACTGGACCCCTCGGGAGCTGGCTACCCTCTGTTTCGTCCGGCAAGGCGATCGGGTCCTCATGATCCGCAAAAAGCGCGGGTTGGGTGCGGGCAAGATCAACGGGGTGGGGGGCAAGCTTGAACCGGGAGAGACCGAACTGGCCGGGATCCAGCGCGAGGCATTGGAAGAGCTCCGGATTACCTTGCTCGATCCCGAGCCCCGGGCGCGGTTGAATTTCCAATTCCAGGACGGGTACAGCCTGCGTTGCACGGTGTACGTGGCAACCCGCTTCGACGGCGATCCCCGGCCGACACCCGAAGCGGATCCGCTGTGGTTCGACGTTCACAGCCTGCCGTTCGGGGAGATGTGGGAGGATGACCGGCTGTGGCTTTCACAGCTCCTCAACGGCGAGCGGTTTCAAGGCTATTTCCTCTTCGATGGCGAGCGGATGTTGAGTTACCTGATCGAGTGGGACGAGGGTGCGAGGGACCTTGGGAAGCGGTGAGCTGAAAGGCCGGATGACGTTTCGATGACAGTGCCGGCCGGTCCCGGGTATATTTACAGCAGCATAAATAGCAGCATGAGCCAGCCTTCTTTCCTGAGTCGAATCCTGAAATTCATCCGGTTTTCGCACACCGTCTTTGCGCTGCCTTTCGCGCTCGGTTCCATGCTGGTCGCTGCGCATGGTCTTCCAAGCCTGCGCACGCTCCTGCTGATTTTGCTGGCCATGGTCTTTGCGCGCACGGCGGCGATGGCGTTCAACCGCGTCGCGGATTGGGAGATTGATCAAGCCAACCCGAGGACGGCGGAACGTCACCGGCTCGTGAGCAAACCAGTGGCGATCGGGCTGGTCATCGTGCCGGCGGCGGCATTCGTGCTCACTTGCTGGTTCATCAACCTGGTTTGCTTCGCCTTGTCGCCGGTGGCCCTGGCGATCGTGTTCTTCTATTCACTGACTAAACGCTTTACGTCGTACACCCAATTTTTCATCGGGCTGGCCTTGGCCGTCGCTCCGGTCGGGGCCTGGCTGGCCGTCCACGGGCGCCTTGGATGGCCTCCCGTTTTTCTGGCCGCCGGCGTGCTCTTCTGGGTGGCCGGTTTCGACCTGATCTACGCCATTCAGGATTACGACTTTGACCGCCAACGGGGGCTCGGTTCGATGGTGGTCCGGTACGGCGTGCCGCAAAGCCTGCGGCTCGCGCAAGCTATGCATGCCGCCCTTTTTCTCTGCCTGGTTGCTTTTGGGATCAGCGCGCGCCTCGGGTCCGTTTACCACGCGAGCCTCGTGCTGGTGCTGGGGGCCCTGTTTTACGAACATCGCGCGGCATCCCGGCTGGACGTGGCCGGCATTAACCGGGCGTTTTTCCAAAGCAACGCTTTCGTCAGCCTGGTATTCGTGGTGGCCATCGCGCTGGACGTGTTGAGGAACGGGTAACGGGTAACGAGTAACGGGTAACGGGTAACGGGTAACGAGTAACGGGTAACGGGCGGTGAGACCCCACTGCCATTTAGTTAAGGGCCGGTAGAGGGGGGCGCTTTCGTCCCGCAGGGACGGCTGAGGTTAGCCAGGGACTTCAGTCCCTGGACGGGGCATTTAAGAGGGAGCGCGTCCCGTCGGGACGCCTGAAATGCTGGCCCGCAGGGTGCCGACTCCCAATCGGCCAGCCAAACCCGGTGCGACCCTCGGCGCCAAAAATCCGAACGGCTCCCCAGCGTTGACGCCCGCCTGGCCTCGGCGCGCCGCTTCAGGCGTCCCGAGGGGACGCAACCCCGGGGGCACGCCCGCACAGGCACTAAAGTACCTGGCTAAAATCAGCCGTCCCTTCGGGACGAAAGCAATACCTGGCCTGCCGTCCTTAACTAAATGGCAGTGGGGTCTCACCGCCCGTCACTCGTCACTCGTTACCCGTCACTCGTTACCCGTTACTCGCTACTCGTCACTCGTTACTCGTCACTCGTTACTCGTTACTCGTTACCCGTTACCCGTTACCCGTTACCCGTTACCCGTTACCCGTTACCCGTTACCCGTTACCCGTTACCCGTTACCCGTTACCCGTTACCCGTTACCCATCACATCAACCCATCCTGATGCTTTGATGTTTTCAGGCGTTGCACTCGCTCGAGCCGGGTGGTAGTCTCTCGCCGTCATCATGGCTGTTCATCTGAAACGAGCGGATTCTTTCGATATCGAACACGCGCTGCGACAACGCATTCTTATCCTGGACGGTGCCATGGGCACGATGCTGCAGCGTTTCAAGCTGGGTGAGGAGGATTATCGCGGGACCCGGTTGGCGGCGCACCCCTACCCGTTGAAGAACAATAACGATGTGCTCTGCCTTACCCGGCCGGAGCTCATCCGTCAGGTGCACGACGCCTACCTGGCCGCCGGTGCGGACATCATCGAGACAAACACGTTTAATGCCACGGTCGTTTCGCAGGCGGATTTCGGGCTCGAGTCCCTGGTACCGGAGATCAATCGTGCAGCCGCGCAGATCGCCAGGGAAGCGGTAACGGCGGCAATGGCGGCCGACCCGGGCCGGCGCCGGTACGTGGCGGGATCGGTCGGGCCGTTGAACCGCACCCTTTCGATTTCGCGGGACGTGAATGATCCGGGCAAGCGCGATGTCACGTGGCAGCAGGTCAGGGAAGCGTACCGCCAGCAGGTGCAATCCCTCCTGGAAGGGGGGGCAGACCTGCTCCTGCTGGAGACCACCTTCGACACGCTGAACCTGAAAGCGGCCTTGTTTGCCGTGGAAGAGGTCTTCGAAGCGCTGGGGTGGCGGGTACCGGTCATGGCGTCTGGAACGATCACCGACGCGAGCGGCCGCACTTTGACCGGACAAACCACCGAGGCGTTCTGGATTTCAATCTCGCACGCTCCGCTCCTGAGCGTTGGTCTCAACTGCGCGTTAGGACCCAAGGAACTTCGCCCGTACGTTGAAGAACTTGCGCGCATCGCTCCGATTTATGTTTCCTGTTACCCGAATGCCGGGTTGCCGGATCCCTTGTCACCCACCGGTTTCCCTGAAACGCCCGAATCGCTGGCGCCGCAACTGCGGGACTGGGCGGAGCGCGGCTGGTTAAACATCGTCGGGGGATGCTGCGGCACGACGCCGGACCACATTGCGGCGCTGGCTGAGGCGGTGAAGGGAATACCGCCGCGGCCCTTACCTGGCCTGCCGGTCAGAACTCAACTCAGCGGCTTGGAGCCTTACACGGTCACTGACAGTTTTACGGTGATCGGCGAACGGACCAACATCACCGGGTCGCCCAGGTTTTCGAAATTGATCCTGGCCGGGGATTTCGACGGGGCGCTCGCCGTAGCGCGCCAGCAGGTGGAAGGCGGTGCGAACATTCTGGACGTCAACATGGACGAGGGGATGATCGATTCCCGGGCGGCCATGGTTAAATTTCTTAACCTGATCGCGTCCGAGCCCGACATCGCCCGGATTCCGATCATGGTCGACAGCTCGCGCTGGAACGTGCTGGAAGCCGGGCTGCAATGCATTCAGGGCAAAGGCATCGTTAATTCGATCAGCCTCAAGGAGGGCGAGGCGAAGTTCAAGGAACAAGCGAGCCTGGTTCGCCGTTACGGGGCGGCGGTGGTCGTGATGGCGTTTGATGAAGCCGGCCAGGCCGACACGTACGAGCGTAAGACCGAGATATGCGCCCGGGCTTACCGGATCCTTACCGAAGAGGTCGGTTTCCCGCCGCAGGACATCGTTTTTGACCCGAACATCCTCACGGTGGCGACGGGTATCGAGGAACACAACGGTTACGCCATCGCGTTTATCGAGGCGACGCGCTGGATCAAGCAAAACCTGCCGCACTGCCGGGTGAGCGGCGGCGTGTCGAACATCTCGTTTTCATTCCGGGGAAATAACGTCGTCCGGGAAGCGATGCACGCGGCGTTCCTTTATCATGCCATTCAGGCCGGCCTGGATATGGGGATCGTGAACGCCGGCCAGTTGGCGGTTTACGAAGAGATCCCGCGCGACCTGCGGGACCTGGTGGAAGACGTGCTGCTGAACCGGCGGCCGGACGCGACCGAGCGGCTGATCGAGTTTGCCGACAAAGTGAAGGGAGCAGGCAAGGTCCAGGCCAAAGATGACGCGTGGCGGCAGGGCACGGTGGAGGAACGCCTCGCGCATGCCCTCGTCAAAGGCATCGTCGATTTTATCGATCAGGACACCGAAGAGGCGCGCCGGAAATACGGCCGGCCTCTGGCGGTGATCGAAGGCCCGTTGATGGCGGGTATGAGCGTGGTCGGCGACTTGTTCGGGGCCGGCAAAATGTTTCTGCCGCAAGTGGTCAAGAGCGCGCGGGTCATGAAGAAGAGCGTTGCGTACCTGACGCCTTTTCTGGAAGCGGAGAAGGCAGCGACGCCCGGTTCGCGTTCGCAGGGCAAAGTGCTGATGGCGACGGTCAAAGGCGACGTCCATGACATCGGCAAAAACATCGTTTCGGTGGTGTTGGGCTGTAACAACTTCGAGGTGATCGATCTCGGTGTGATGGTGCCGGCCGAAAAAATCCTGGAAACGGCCGGCCGGGAGAAGGTGGATGTGATCGGCCTCAGCGGCCTTATTACGCCTTCGCTCGACGAGATGGCGCACGTGGCGCAGGAAATGGAACGGCTGGAGATTCGGCTGCCGCTGCTGATCGGCGGTGCGACCACCAGCCGGGCGCACACCGCGGTAAAAATCGCACCTCATTACCAGGGGCCGACGGTCCACGTGGTGGATGCCTCGCGGGCGGTCGGGGTGGTGAGCTCATTGCTGAGCGCGGATCAAAAGGCTGCGTACCTCCGGCAGAACGAGGCTGACCAGAAGCGATTGCGCCAGGAGTTTGAGGCGCGCAATAACGTTAAAGAGCTGCTGACGATCCAGGAGGCCAGGGAACGCCGGCCGCGCTTTGACTGGGCGCAAACCGTCATTGATGTCCCGGCTTTCACCGGCTTGCGCGCCGTGACTAACCTGCCGCTGGACGAGTTGGTGCCGTTCATCGATTGGTCACCGTTCTTTCATACGTGGGAATTGCGAGGCCGTTTCCCGGCGATCCTCGACGATCCGGCGGTGGGCGAACAGGCCCGGCACCTGTATGAGGACGCCCAGAAGCTGCTGCAGGACATTGTGAATGGGAAACTGTACCAGGCGCGGGGCGTCTACGGGTTCTGGCCGGCCAACAGCCGCGGGGATGACGTCGACCTTTATGCCGATGAGTCCCGGCGTGACCGGCTGGCGACGTTCCATTTTCTGCGGCAGCAGATGCGGAAACCGGCAAATCAGTTCAACCATTGTCTGGCCGACTACATTGCGCCGGTGGACAGCGGCCGTTGCGATTACCTGGGTGCTTTTGCCGTGACGGCGGGCCTGGGTGCAGATGAACTGGCCAAACAGTTTGAAGCGGATCACGACGATTACAATGCCATCATGGCCAAGGCCCTGGCGGATCGCCTGGCGGAGGCATTTGCCGAATACCTGCACGAACGGACCCGGGGCGACTGGGGCTACGGCCGGAACGAGCATCTGACCAAAGAGGATCTGATCCGGGAGGCTTACCGCGGCATCCGTCCGGCTGCGGGTTACCCGGCCTGTCCGGACCACACCGAGAAGCGGGCGTTATTTGGCCTGCTTAAGGCGGAGGCAAATACGGGCATCTGGTTGACGGAAAACTTCGCCATGTGGCCGGGAGCTTCGGTCAGCGGCCTCTATTTTGCGCACCCGGAATCCAAATACTTTGGGGTGGGCAAACTTGGGCGTGACCAGGTGCTCGATTACCAAGCCCGTAAGGGACTGCCGCTGGCTGAGATCGAGCGGTGGCTGGGACCTTACCTCAATTACCGTCCGCAGATCGTGCCGGTACAGGCCGGGGTGGGCGGGTGATGGCCGGGCCTGTACGAAGCAGCCAGCGGGCGTCGGCGTGGTATTGACGGCCATTCATACCAGTGGTATGACCAATCCGTGGGCGTTGCAAAAGTCGCCGTTTCCATGAATGCCGAGTTGCTTCGGCGGTTGGATGCGCTCGTCGAACGGAAGGTCTTTCGCAGCCGTAGCGAAGCGATCCGGAAGGCGGTTGCCGAGAAACTCGCCCGGTTGGAGGGTAATCGCCTTGCACGCGAGTGCGCCAAGCTCTTACCGGCTGAAGAGCAAGCGATGGCTGACGAAGGCATGGCGAAAGACGCCGCTGAATGGCCAGAATATTGAGGGGCGACATCGTCTGGGCCGATCTCGACCCGAGAAGGCCACGAGCAATCGGGCCGCCGTCCGATCGTGGTGCTGAGCCAGGATGTCTTCAACGAGCGTTCTGGGACCGTGATCGCCTGTGCGCTTACGAGTCAGCAGCCGCGAGCAGGCTTTCCGCTGACGTTGGAATTGACCGGCACAAAGCTGCCGAAACGCTCATGGGTTAACATCAGCCAGGTTAGAACCCTTTCGGTCGAGCGGCTGGGCAAGAAGCTTGGACGCATTTCTGTCGAGGCGCTGGACCAGGTGATCGATGGGCTGAACGAGATTATTGGCGCGTAGCTGACAGATTCTCCGGATGAGAGCACAAAGTCTCTCAGGGTCTACCGGGCAGCGGCATTCACGCTTCCACCTCTTCGGCTTCAAGTTCCGCCGCGATGAGGTCGGCATAGTTTTGGCGGCGGCGGATCAATCGGTGTCCGGCGCCTGCAACCAGGACCTCGGCCGGGAGCGGGCGCGAATTGTAGGTGGAGGCCATGGAAAACCCGTAGGCGCCGGCGCTCATCAAGGCCAGGAGATCGCCTTCAACCGTTCGGGCCACTTCCCGGTCCTGCGCGAAGAAGTCGCCGCTTTCGCAGACCGGTCCGACGACGTCAACCACTTCCATGCCGGCATCGGAGCGGCGGCGGACGGGAACGATCTCATGATAGCCGCTGTAAAGTGCGGGCCGGATCAGGTCGTTCATGCCGGCGTCGACGATGACGAAAGTCTTTTGCTGCGCCCGTTTGATGTACAGCACCCGGGTGAGCAGGACGCCGGCATTGCCGACGAGGAAGCGCCCGGGTTCAAGCAGCACGCGCAGCTTCAGCCGGCGCAATGATGGCGAGATCGCCTGCACGTATTGCTCGATGGTCAGGGCATCCCGGGCTCCGTCTTCCTGCCACCAGACGGCATCGCCGCTCTCGAGCGAACCCCGGTAAACGATGCCGATGCCGCCGCCGATGCTCATGAACTCAAGGCGAAACCGGCGTCTCAAATCCTCCGCCAGCGGCAACACTTTGGCAATGGCCTCGGCAAACGGTTCCGGCTCGGTGATCTGGGAACCGATGTGCATTTGCAACCCGCGGATATCCAGGTTGGGCAGGGAGGCCGCCAGTTCGTAAGCCTCCATGATTCGGTCGATCGCGATGCCGAACTTATTTTCGCTCTTCCCGGTAGAAATGTAGTGATGCGTGTGGGGGTCAACGTCGGGATTAACGCGAAGGGCGATCGGCGCCCGGCGATCCATCGATCGTGCGACGTCATTGATCGTTCGGAGCTCAGCTTCCGATTCGACGTTGAAGCTGTAGATGCCGGAATGCAAAGCGTAGGCGATCTCGTCCTCGGTCTTGCCGACCCCTGCAAAAGTGCATTTGCCGGGCTCGCCGCCGGCCTGAATCACGCGGTAGAGCTCGCCCCCGGACACGATGTCGAAGCCCGAGCCCTGAGCCGCCAGGAGGCGCAGGATGGCAAGGTTGGAATTGGCCTTCACGGCGTAGCAGATCTCGTGATCGAGATCGCCGAGGGCATGGTCCAATCGCCGGAAATGATCCGTGACGGTTTGGCTGCTATAGACGTAAAGGGGAGTGCCGTACGATTCGGCAAGGTCCTGCAATCGAACCGATTCGCACGCGAGCTCGTTATTTTGGTAGTGAAAGGAATGCATGGAAAAACCGGTACCGGCGGCGTGTCGCAATCCGGCACTCGCCGCTTATAAGCGGTCCAAGCCGGTCTGCAACCGGCAAGCCTGCAGGGTATTTGCCATCAACATGGCGATGGTCATCGGTCCGACGCCGCCGGGCACCGGGGTGATGGCTCCCGCTTTTTCCGCCACTTCGTCAAAGGCGACGTCGCCGACGAGGCGATACCCTGCCGGTTTGGACGGGGCATTGATGCGGTTGATGCCGACATCGATGACGGTGGCGCCTTCGCGAACGTGTTCCGCCCGGATGAACTGCGCCTGGCCGATGGCGGCGATCAAAATGTCGGCTTGCCGGGTGATTTCCGGCAGGTGGCGCGAGCGGGAGTGCGCCACCGTCACGGTGGCGTCGCCGCCCGGTCCTTTTTGCATGAGCAAAAGGGCAACCGGCTTACCGACGATCATGCTCCGGCCGACCACCACGACGTGGGCGCCGGAGGTCGGGATGTTGCTTTCCAGGAGAAGGCGCTGGCAGCCGCGCGGCGTACACGGTACCAGCGCAGTGGGGTCGCCCATGGCGAGTTTGCCGACGTTCAGCGGGTGAAACCCGTCAACGTCTTTCAGCGGGTCGATGTTGCGAACGGCGGTGGGTTCATCGATCTGGGGAGGCAGAGGGGATTGAACCAGGATGCCGTGCACCTGCGGGTCGCGGTTGAGCTCGTCGATCAGCCGCAACAGGTCCGCCTGCGAGGTGGCGCCGGGCAGCTCGACTTTGCGCGAGTAAAGTCCGAGCTCCTTCGAGGTCCGGTCCTTGTTGCGGACGTAAACCATCGACGCCGGGTGATCGCCGACGAGCACCACCGCCAGGCCGGGCGTGACCCCATGCCGGTTCAGTTGCAGCACGCGTTCACGCGTCTCCTGGTTGATCCTCGCGGCGATGACCTTACCGTCGATCAAGTTCATAGGCATTCGGTCGGTGGCGGTCGCGTCCTCTCGCCCCGGGCTCGGGCAGCCGGGTTGCGTTGGGCAGGTTACCCTCTGGTTTCTATTGCAGCCATTCGGTGTGGAAGCTGCCGGACCGGTCCACCCGTTCGTACGTGTGCGCCCCGAAATAATCCCGTTGCGCCTGGAGCAGGTTTGCCGGTAACCGTTCCTGGCGGTAAGAATCATAGTAGCCCAGCGAGGCGCTGAACGCCGGGACGGCGACCCCGTGCCGTACGGCGGCCGTCACCGCCTGCCGCCAATGGTCCTGAGTCTGTTTCAGGACGTCGCTGAAGAACGGATCCAGCATCAGGTTCTCAAGCTGCGGATTGCGATCGAACGCTTCTTTGATCCGGTTCAAAAACTTGGCCCGGATGATGCACCCGCCTCGCCAGATCGTCGCAATATCGCCGTAGTGCAGGTTCCAGTTAAACTGCTTGCTGGCCGCCGCCAGCAGGGTGAAACCCTGGGCGTAAGAAATGATTTTGGAAGCATAAAGGGCATCGCGGACGGCGTCGATGAACTCCTGGCGATCGCCCTCGAACGGCTTCCGGGCGGGGCCCGTCAGTTGCTTCGATGCACGCACCCGCTGCTCTTTCATCGAGGACAATACGCGGGCTTCGACGGCCGCGTTGATCGTCGAGACGACGATACCCTGGTCGATCGCGGAGATCAGCGTCCATCTGCCGGTTCCTTTCTGGCCGGCTTTATCGAGAATCACGTCGACGAGCGGCTTGCCGGTGTCGGGATCCTTTTTGGTGAAAATGTTCGTGGTAATTTCGATCAGGAAGCTGTCCAGGTCGCCCCGGTTCCACCCGGCAAAGACTTCGTGTAATTCATCGGTCTGCATCCCGAGGATGTCCTTGAGGATGGCGTAAGCTTCGCAGATGAGTTGCATGTCGCCGTATTCGATCCCGTTGTGAACCATCTTCACGTAGTGACCGGCGCCGTCCGGGCCCATGTAGCGACAACAGGGTTCGCCATCGACCTGCGCGGCGATTTTCTGGAAGATCGGTGCGACGATTTCCCAGGCCTGATGCGCCCCGCCGGGCATCAGCGAAGGCCCTTTCAGTGCGCCTTCCTCTCCGCCGGAAACGCCCATGCCGAGAAAGTGAAACCCGAGCTCGGTCAACTTTTTGTCCCGGCGCTGCGTGTCGGTATAAAGCGAGTTGCCGCCATCGATAATGACGTCACCCTTGTCCAGGTGCGGTAACAACTGGTCGATCACCGCATCGACCGCCGAGCCGGCTTTAACCATGATCATGATCTTCCGCGGGCTGGCCAGGCTCTGCACGAACTCTTCGATCGAGCGGGTGGCGCTGATCCGCTTGCCCTTGGCGCGGCCGGCCGCAAACTTTTCGGTTACGCCGGTGGTGCGGTTGAACACCGAGACCGGGAAACCTTTACTTTCCATGTTAAGCACCAGGTTCTCGCCCATGACGGCGAGACCGACTAAGCCGATGTCTGATTGGTTCATGTGCTGCAAGGGTGAAACATTGAACAGGCCGGTATGGAGTCGGTGACCTCCCTGATGTCACGTCACCTGCCCCTGACGAAGCTGCATACGCTGTGTTGGTTGCACAAGTGTTTATTTGCGGCGCGTGACGCCTGGCGGGTTGTAGTGGCGCAAGCCGCCGAGACGGGCATATAAGTAAAAATGCTATTCTTTTGGGAGGCGAAGCTCACCCGGGAACCGTTGGCGTCCGGCGGAGCTGATTACCGCCGCACCGAAGGCGCGATGGTGGATTTTTACGGGGTTGTGCGCGAGCTCGAGGGTGATCGTCGGATCGAAGGGATCGAATACGAAGCCTTCGAACCAATGGCCGAACGGTTGCTGGCCGAGATTGCCCAGGCAGCCGGTGAGCAGCACGGGCTTAGCCGGGTGATTTTGCATCACCGCATCGGGTTTGTCCCTGCGGGCGAACCGTCCCTGTTCCTGCGGGTTTGCGCTGAGCGCAGAGCGGCGGCTTTCCGTGCCAGTACCGAAATCGTCGAAAAATTAAAAGCGCTCGTACCGATCTGGAAACATCCGGTCTACGCTGCCGCGCAGGTCACATGAATCTCCCGAACCGTCTGACCTTGCTCCGCCTGGTGCTTATTCTACCGTTTGTCGCGGCTCTCAGCCTGGACTTCACCGGCGGCAAAATTTTTGCGCTCCTCATTTTTCTGGCCGGCAGCGCCACCGATTATGCGGACGGTGTGATCGCCCGGAAATTTCACCTGATCACGGATTTCGGGCGGCTGATGGATCCGCTGGTAGACAAGATCATGACCGTGGCCGCGTTCATTTGCCTGGTGGCGCTGGGCCTGATCCCGGCCTGGGCCGTCATCGCAATCGTCAGCCGGGAATTCCTCATCACCGGCCTGCGGCTGGTAGCGGCTTCGCGGGGTCTGGTCTTGCCGGCGGAAAAGCTCGGGAAACACAAGACCGTGTGGCAGATGGTGACCATTGTCTACTACCTGCTCTTGGTGTCGGTCAGGGATTCGGCGCCGCGCAGCCTGACCGGTTCAACCCTGGCCGGCCTGGAGAAGCTCGGGACTTTGTTCCTGGCCGTAACCGTGGCGTTGACTCTGTGGTCGGGCCTCTCGTACCTGGCGCGCCACTGGGACCTGCTGCGGGAGAATTGACGGCGTTCGGAGTTCGGAGTTCGGAGTTCGGAGTTCGGAGTTCGGCGTTCGGCGTTCGGCGTTCGGC
>Ga0213876_10000508_pt1 | contig 30285 bp, 33 predicted proteins | sample BarmaccomBMRX_R9_FD_160113 | JGI IMG/M metagenome (GOLD analysis project Ga0213876, IMG submission 160113) | Root-associated microbial communities from Barbacenia macrantha in rupestrian grasslands, the National Park of Serra do Cipo, Brazil - RX_R9 | ecosystem: Host-associated > Plants > Roots... | reverse complement strand
CCTTGCGCAAGGCCGACGCGGTCTATCTCGACGAGATCCGCCGCGCCGGGCTTTACGACGCCATCTGGCAAGCCTTCGCGGTGCTCTTGCCGGTGCGCAGCGTCGGCGTGATGGGCGACGGGCGAAGCTACGATCAGGTGCTGGCGCTGCGCGCCGTGACCTCCGTCGACGGCATGACGGCGGATTTCTTTCCCTTCGACATGGGCTTTCTCGGCCGCGTCTCAACCCGCATCATCAACGAGGTGAAGGGGATCAATCGCGTGACGTATGACGTGACGTCGAAGCCGCCCGGTACGATCGAGTGGGAGTGATTTTGACCCATCCAGCGTTTCGATCTCTCGCCCCTCCAGGAACCCTCGTCCTTCGAAGATTGCAGGCATCGCCTTCTCGACCCCTTGCAGCGCTGAACTGTTTGATCGCGACGCGTCGCGCCGTCACGGCGTGTTGAGCGATCTGGGGCCGCTGACGAAGGGGCTGTCGCGGACGTAGAATCGCAAAAGCCGGTCCGCATCGCGCGTGATGCCGATCCGCATGCTTTGGCCGATCGCGCCGGATTCGGCGTCGCCACGTCCGAGCCAAAGCGGACCTTCTCGGCAAAGATCGAGCCCATCGAGGCGCCGGTCGATCCGCAAGGCCGAGGCGAGCCTTCCCGGCCCGCGCGCCAAGTCGCGCAGGTGCTCGATGCCGCGATTGCGCTTCATGATCGGGATGCCTTCGCGCGGCTCGAGCGCCCTGATGAGGACGCCAGCTCCGATGCCCGGCGCCTCGCTCGACACGTTGAGCATGTAGGAAATGCCGTAGGCGAGATACACATAGGCGTGCCCGCGCTCGAGAAAGAGCGCGCGGTTGCGCGGCGTCATTCCGCGATAGGCGTGTCCGGCGGCATCGCCCACGACATAGGCTTCCGTCTCGACGATGCGGCCGCTGAGGATCCCTTCGGGCAATTCGCGCACCAATGTCTTCCCGATGAGATAGCGGGCGAGAGCCTTCGTATCGATCGGCAGCTCGCGGCGCGCGATCGGCTTGGGGCGATGGCTGGGAGCTTCAGGAGATGCGCTCGACCCATTGCGCGCGCGACGGCCCGGGCTCGAAGGGGTCGGCGAAATACTGGGTCTCGCGGGCGACCTTCCCATCGAGGAACTCCATGATGCTCACGGTGTAGGACGGCCGCCCGTCATAGCTCAGCACGAATTCGGTGATCCAGAGTTCGCCGGCCCCGACGATCCGTCGCACGGTGAAGCGCTTCCGATTGGGCTGCGCCGCGCGCGACGCCTGGATGCGTCGCCGGCCATGGATACGCTCGCCCGATTGCGGATAGTCGAGCACCGCATCCTCCCGGTAGATGTCGTGCTCCGTCTCGAAATCGTTCACATCGGACGCCGCCCAGTGGCGATCCAGAGCCGCTCGAATTTCGCGATCGTCCATGGCTGAGTCTCCTTTGTCGCGTGGAGATCAAAAATAGAGCCGCCTACGCGAGTGCGATGCAATAGCCGTCACCCGAGCTGCGCTCGAAAACCGACACTCGCACAGGACGAGGCGGTTGTGTCCGCCAATGCAACTCACGTCAGCGCAATTTCGCAAAGGTCTCGCAAAGCGGGAGAAGCGGGGCCGCACCGCTGATCCTTCTCCCGTTTACGGGAGAAAGGTGGCCATCGCGAAGCGATGGTCGGATGAGGGGCGCTGGGCGTGAAGCACAACCGCCTCGGCCTTCCCCTGCCAAGCACATCCGAGCCGCTATCGTGACGGGTCCGGGCTCTACCTGGCCACAGGCTTTGCGAAGCTCACCCTCATCCGCCCCTTGCCAAGGCAAGGGGCACCTTCTCCCGCACGAAGAGCGCGGGAGAAGGGGGCCGCACCGCTGATCCTTCTCCCGTTTACGGGAGAAGGTGGCCATCGCGAAGCGATGGTCGGATGAGGGCGCTGGGCGTGAAGCACAACCACCTCCGCCTTCCCCTGACAAGCACATCCGAGCCGCGATCGTGACGGGTCCGGGCTCTACCTGGCCACAGGCTTTGCGAAGCTCACCCTCATCCGCCCCTTGCCCAGGCAAGGGGCACCTTCTCCCGCGCGAAGAGCGCGGGAGAAGGAAGCGCCCTTCCGTCGCCGCGCGCCCCCCTTCTCCCGCTTGCTTGCGGCAGAGATGAGGGTTTGGGTCGAAGCCGCCGGGCACGATCGAGTGGGAGTAAGGGGGCAAATATCCCCAGGCCCGATAGGCAGGGCTGGAGGGGGTCTTGATCATGCCCACAACTGCGTCGGCACGCCGAGCATCGGCCCGGCCTCGGCGAGCCCTTGGTCCAGCGTGTGCACCGTGGCACCGTGCTCCGACGCCGTCGCGAGATGCAGGGCATCAGCGGCGCGAAGCCCGAGCCTGTGCTGATCGACGAATTTCGCCGCCGCGCGGAAGTGCCCGCCTGTCACCGGCAGCACGGTGAAGCTCTTGGCGACGAGCTCGTTGAACATGGCGAGTGCCGCCGCGCGCTGCTTCAGGTCGATCTGCCCGGCCTGCAGCTTCATCGCCATGGCAGAGGGCACCTCGGTGATCGTCCAGTCGCTGATGAGAAGCTCTGCCGGGTCCTGTTGCGCCAGCCGGCTCTGAACGCGCGGCGTCATCATTTCATTGGAGAGCGCCGCGACAAGGAGCGACGTGTCGAGGTAAAGCATCAATAGCGATCGCCATCCCGCATCGACCGCACGAGATCGGCGGCACTCTCGGCTTGCGGCCGCATGGTCGAAGTCAGGGATTGGAGCAGGGCGGCATCGATCCGCCGGCGAGGTCTTTTCACCGCCGAGAGCCGCGCGACCGGCTTGCCGCGCCGGGTGATGTCGATGGTATCCCCGGTTTCAACCCGATCGACGAGCTCGCTCAGATGGGCCTTGGCGTCTGCTAGATTGACCGCGACCATCTCACGCTCCTGACCATGTAGATGGTCATATTATGCATTTGGCTCGAGAATTCCAGAGTTCGCAAGGCCTTCGGATCGACACTGTAGGCGTCATGGATCGCAGCAATTATCCATCCTCCTCCAGAATGGCTTAGCGGGCGCCGGCATCGGCAACTGTATTGCCGGCGCAAAAAAAGGGGCGACTTGATGATCCCAAAGCTGGTGCTCACCGATGCGCCGGATTGGTGTATCGAGGCGGCGGCCGAGGCCGCGCTTTATCGGCACAATGTCGGGCGGACCGGCGTGGCCGACCGACAGGCCATCGCGACCTTGGCGCTCGACCCGGAGACCGGGGAGGCGAGCGGTGGACTTTGGGGGCGGACGGAGCTCGGGTTGCTGTTCCTCGAAATGTTCTACCTGCCCGAGGCGCTACGCGGCGGTGGCATCGGAAGCGAGCTGCTGGGGATGCTCGAAGCCGAAGCGCGACGCCGTGGCTGCCGCGAAGCGGTGGTGGAGACAAGCACCTTTCAGGCGCCGGGCTTTTACGTGCGGCACGGCTACACCGAGTTCGGGCGCGTGCCGTTTACTGTCGAGGGCGAGGCGCGCGTGTTCCTACGCAAATCCTTATGTGACGAGGGGGCCAAATCGACCTGACAATGGCCTCCCTTATTCCGTTCCAGCCCTTCGATCCAAACGGCTCAGCCATCCGGGTCCTGCATCCATTCAGGGATATCGCGCTTTGCGTGCAGCCCCCGCCAGATATCGATGTGATCTACGCGTTCAACGTAGAATACCAGATAAGGATAGCGTCTCAATTTTCGGCAGCGCAGCCCAGGAAAGGCGAGCTCATGCGCGTGTCGAGGGGAGCCCAGGCCAGGATGATCGGCAATACTTCGATAGGCCGATTGCAAGGCCTCGATGAATCCCAATGCCGCGTCAGGTCCGGCTTCTTCGACGTAATGATCAATGGCTGCCTCGACATCCCGCCGAGCCAGCCGGCGCGGCACTATTCGCTTGGTGCTCACTCCACTTCGGCTTTGCGCTCAGGCTTGCGCTCAGGCTTTGTGTTCACCTGGCCGGCTTACGGACGCGAGCCTGGAGGCTTCTGAAATAGCTCTCGCTTATGGTCGCGGTCGGTGGCGATTCGGCGCCATCGAGTAACAGCCTGCGCAGGCTTTGCCGATCCTGATCGGCGCGGATCAAGGCACGGACATATTCGCTGCTCGTTCCGTAGCCTCGTCCCGCAACCTGCTTATCCACGAAGGATTTGAGCTGCCGGGGGAGGGAGATGTTCATCGTCCTCGTCGCCATAGAAAATAATATACGCCCAATGGCAAAATTTGCCAAGGACGAGATTTGGCTGCTCGTGGAAAAGTAATCACATCCTTGCCGTTTGCCGCTCCTCGAAATCCGCCATCTGCGCGGCGAGCGCAGCCTGGAATGCCGGCCGCGCTTCGCAGCGGGCCTTGTAAGCGACGAGGTTCGGATAGCGTTCGAGGAGCCCCTTGCCGTCGAGCATCCGCAGCACCGTGGTCATCATGAGGTCGCCGGCGGTGAAGCGCTCGCCGTCGAGATAGGGCTTTTCGCCCAAGGCATCGGAAAGGCGCGAGAGGCGCTTGTCGATCATCTCGATCACGCCGGGGCGGCGCAGCTTCGCCCATTCCTCCCCAGCGGCGAAGATGTCGATCGTCGCGAGCTGCATGAGGAAGGGCTCGACGCTGTTGAGCGCGGCGATGAGCCACGCCGTGCTGCGCGCCCGGGCGGCAGGCTCGGCCGGCAGCAGCGCTTCGCAATCGCGACCGATATGGAGCACGATGGCGCCGCTCTCGAAAAGCGACACGGCCTCATCATGGTAGCTCGGCACCTGGCCGAAGGGCTGTTCGTGAAAATAGTCGGCGGGGCGCTCCGCCATCACGTCGAGCTTGCGCACCGCATAGGGGATGCCGGCCTCTTCGAGTGCCCAGCGCGGACGCAGATCGCGCACACGTCCTTGTGCAAAGGGCGGCACCCAGTTGAACGCGCTGATGCGGACAGGGGCGTCGGGATCGACAGGCATGAGCGTCTCCTTTGCTCGTGTTTCAGGAGGATCAGGCGACTCCATCGGCGGCGCGTTCCAGTGCGGCGATGTCGATGCGCTTCATGTCCATCATCGCGTCGAAAGCGCGCTTGGCGCGGGCCGGATCGGCCCCGCCGATCAAGCCCATGAGCTGGCGCGGAACGATCTGCCAGGACACGCCGAAGCGGTCCTTCACCCAGCCGCATTGCTCGGCCTCGGGCACCGCCGAAAGCGCGTTCGTGAAGCGCTCGACCTCGGCTTGCGTCTCGACGGGAATCTGGAACGAGACCGCCTCGTTGAACCGGAACATCGGTCCGCCGTTCAAGCCGGTGAATTTCTGCCCCATGAGCGTGAATTCGACGAGCAGCACGTCACCTGCTTTGCCGGAAGGGTAGTCGCTCGGCGCGCGGTGAACCGCCTCGACACGGCTCTCGGGGAAGACCGAGGCGTAGAACTCGGCGGCCTCTTCGGCATCGCCGTCAAACCAAAGACATGGGGTGATCTTCGACATGATTGTCTCCAAACGCTGATGCCGCGAAGAATGGGTTCCCTTCCCCTCGCGCTCCTGCGGAGCGCTCGGCCGGGAATGACATCTCTTTGTCCTCGCACCCCAGCGTGTCACCCCCGGCGAGGCGAGCGAAGCGAGCCGAGGGAAGGGGGCCCAGGACGGTGCTGGAAAATGGGTTCCCTTCCCCTCGCGCTCCCGCGGAGCGCTCGGCCGGGAATGACACCTCTTTGTCCTCGCGCCCCAGGGTGTCACCCCCGGCGAGGCGAGTGAAGCGAGCCGAGGGAAGGGGGCCCAGGACGGTGGGTTCCCTTCCTCTCGCGCCCCTGCGGAGCGCTCGGCCGGGAATGACATCTCTTTGTCCTCGCACCCCAGCGTGTCACCTCCAGCCGTGCGGGAAGGTCGGGCTCGGCGCCCGGCCTACGCCATCCGCTTTTCGCAATTCACCATCCAGGGCGTGCCGTATCGGTCGGTCACCATGCCGAAGCGCTGCGCCCAGAAGGTCTCGCCGATCGGCATCATCACGCTGCCGCCTTCGGAAAGCTCCTCGAAAATGCGCTCGGCCTCGGCCGGCTCGTCGACGGCGACGCTGACGCAAAAGCCTTGCGGCTTTGAGGGGCCGCGCATGGGCGCGTCGCTGCCCATCAAGAGCCGGCCGCCCACCTCGAGCCGTGCATGCATGATGCGATTGGCGGTGTCGGCGTTTTGCGGCACGCCGGAATCTTTCGGCGCGTCGGAATGGCGCATCATCATCAGGATCTTGCCGCCGAACACTTTCTCATAATGCTTGAAGGCTTCCTCGCATTGTCCATCGAAGCTCAGATAGCTCACGAAGTCGGTCACCATGGTCGGCATCCTTTCATTGCGGTCATGAAGGCGCGCTCATCGCGCGGGATCGGTTCGGGGCCGCGTTGCGGCCGTCTATTGGCGGATGTCGGGCTCGACGAGGCGCGCGAGATTTTCGAGCGATTGCTGCCAGCCGAGGTAGCACGCCTCGAGCGGAATGACGTCCGGCAGGCCCTCCTGCACGATGTGGATTTCCGTGCCGACCAGCACCTTCTTCAACGTCACGGTCACCTGGATTTCGCCCGGCAGGTTCGGGTCCTCGAACTTGTCCGTGTAGCGAATGCGCTCATGCGGCACGAGCTCGATGAAGTGTCCACCGAAAGCGTGGCTCGCGCCATTCGTGAAATTGCGAAACGACATTCGGAATTTGCCGCCGACCTTCGCGTCCATGGAATGAACCGTCGCGGCAAAGCCGTTGGGCGGCAGCCACTTCGCCATGGCATCGGGTTCGAGGAAGGCGCGGTAGAGCTTCTCCGGCGTGGTGGCGAGCACGCGGTGCAGGCGAACCGTATTGGGCATCTTTAGTCTCCTGAATGGCGGTGAAGGGCCGGGCGCGACCTCAGCCTTGCGGGATGGGAAGGACCGGCATGATCTCGACCGCTTCGCCCGGGAAGATCGTGAAATGGGGATGCTTCTCGAACATCTTGGCCGCTTCCTCATGCGACCCTGCGCGCACCACCGTGAAGGCGCCCATTTCGTTCGCGACATCCGCGGTGCCGGTGCCCGACACGCGTTTCGTTTTCCCGAGCGGGCCACCCATGGCGACGACGGCGCCCTGATGCTTCTCCATCCAGGCCTTCCAAGCCGCGATGCCCTTCGCTCCCTTGGCTTTGCGCTCCGTTTCGGAGGCCGCCATCCAGGCCTTCATGCGGGGGCTGGTTTTGCTGCCCAGGAAAATGGCGAGGTAGGTGTCGTTCGTGCTCATGACAATGTCCTTCCCTTGTGCGTTCGTGGTCGAAAAAGAAGCTCGATGTAGCGGCGCAAATGATCGATGTTGGCGATGGCGATCTCAGCGCCTCCCTTAGGCGCGTCGCCCTTGGCCTTGGCGAGGACGAAGGCGCCCTGCAGCACGGCTTGTGTGTGCAAGGCTAGGCTTTTCGCTGTCCATCTTGCGCGCAGTTTGTGACGCTTCATGGCCTGCGCGATGTCGGCCTCGACCTTGGCCGCGTGCGCGCTGATGCTGTCGTCGCAGGCGTCGCGGATCGCCGGATTCGTGGCGTAGATCTCCTGCACCATCGTGCCGACTAGACAGGTGAATTCCGGCACCTTCCCGGTGAGGATCGAACGGCGAAAATCGATGTAGCCCAAGACCCGATCGAGAGGGTCCTCGTGGTCGTGATAAGGCGCGGCCGCAAAAAAAGCGCTCGTCGTCTGCGACCAATGATCGGCCGCGGCGACCGCGAGCGCCTCCTTGTCCTTGAAGTGATGGAAGAAGGAGCCCTTGGCGACGCCAGCTCTGGCGCAGAGCTCATCGACCGTGGTTGCGACATAGCCCTTCTCGCGGATCAGCCCGAACGCCGCATCGAGCAGCTTCTGCCGGGCGGGCGCCATGGGGCGGGTTCGGGTCGGGGCATCGTTCATGACGAGTGTTATACCGACTGGTCGGTATAAACGCAAGCGGAATTTGTGAATGCCAGGCCCAAGGCCGGGGCATGACGGAGAGGCGGTGCCGCTTCGTCATGCCCTTCCACCAGCGTCATGCGCGCACTTGGTGCGCGCACCCACGCCTTTACTTTCCACGCGCAAGAGGAAGGCGTGGATGACCGGGCCGAGGCCCGGTCATGACGGAGAAGCGTTTTCGCCGCGTCATGCGCGTCCCCGGGCTTGTCCCAGGGATCGCGTGCGCGCACCCACGCCTTTACTTCCACTGCCCAGCGTAAAGGCGTTGATGCCCAGCCCGAGGCCGGGCATGACGGTCGAGTCCGAGTGCGGTCATGACGGAAGTTGCCGCTCAACTCGCGGCTTGAGCGGGCTCGCGGATAGTGCCAAGCTCAAATCGGGTGATCCGCCGGGCGGGATGCACGAACCGAGTTCACGAAGCGATAAGGAGAGGCGGGGCCGATCTCGACAAAAGCGCACATCGATCACCAAGGGAGGACTTCCGATGGCAATGAGGCCCGATCCGACCTTTCACGCATCGCCGAAGCTCGCAATGGAAGCTCCGGTCGAGAACTTTGCATACACGGCGCTGCTCAGCCCGGATTTCTCGAAACCCGACGCGCTCGCGGTCATCGACGTGAAACCTGGCTCGCCCACCTACAGCAAAGTCGTCCACACGGTGACGATGCCGTATAAGGGAGACGAGTTTCACCATTTCGGCTGGAACGCGTGCTCGTCCGCCCTGTCGCCGCTCACCGGCCACGCTTTTCTCGAGCGCCGCTATTTGATCATCCCCGGAATCCGCTCCTCGCGCATTTACGTGGTCGACACCAAGCCCGATCCCACCAAGGCCAAAATTCACAAGGTGATCGAGCCCGAGGAGGTCTTCAGCAAAACCGGTTACTCGCGGCCTCACACGGTGCATTGCGGGCCCGAAGGCATCTATGTCAGCACGCTCGGCGGGGGCGGCAAGGACGGCACCGACGGCCCGCCCGGCGTCTTCATCATGGATTGTGAAACCTTCGACATCCTCGGGCGCTGGGAGCTCGATCGAGGGCCGCAGAAGCTCCATTACGACTTCTGGTGGAATCTGCCGCGCGACTACATGGTGACGAGCGAGTGGGGGTTGCCGCCGCAATTCGAGCACGGGATCGTTCCGGAGGATCTCCTCTCGAACAAATATGGCCATGCGATCCACTTCTGGGATCTGCGCGGGCGGCGCAACGTTCAGACGATCGACCTTGGTGCGAACCATCAGATGGTGCTCGAAGTGCGGCCCGCTCACGACCCCGTCCGCGAATACGGCTTCGTGGGGGTCGTGGTCGATACCACGAACCTCGAAGCTTCGATCTGGACCTGGTGGCGCGAGGGCAGCAAGTTCCACATCGAGAAGACGGCGACCATCCCGGCCGAACCCGCGCCCAAGGAGAAGCTCCCGCCCCTCTTGCAAGGCTTCGGAGCCGTGCCGCCGCTGGTGAGCGACATCGATCTGTCGATGGACGATCGCTTCCTCTACGTCGCCTGTTGGGGAACCGGCGAGATGCGCCAATACGATGTGACGGAGCCGAGACGGCCCAAGCTTGCGGGCTCGATCCATATTGGGGGTATCGCGCGGCGCACGCCCCATCCGAACGGGGAGGCGTTCGCGGGCGGCCCGCAAATGGTCGAGATCAGCCGTGATGGAAAGCGGGTCTATTGGACGAACTCGCTCTACTCGACCTGGGATGATCAATTCTATGCGGGTGGCGTGCCCGGCGCCGAGGTCATGGCCGACGTGAACCCGAGCGGTGGCCTCACCTTGCACAAGGATTACTGGGTCAAGTTCCCCGACGGCTATCGGGCGCATCAGATCCGGCTCGAAGGCGGAGACTGCTCGACGGATTCCTTCTGCTATCCGTCGGTTTGAGCGCTCGAGAGGACCGAAGCGGGTTGACATCGGCAGCGCTCTGGATCGCGGTCGTCGCGAGCGGCCTCTTTCATGGAATGAACCCCGGCATGGGATGGCCGCTCGCCGTTTCCGCCGGGCTCATGGAGAGGAGCTCGCGCGCGCTTTTCGGAGCGCTGGCGCCGCTCACGGCCGGGCACCTTCTGGCGATGCTCGCGATGATCCTGCCTTTCTCCTTGTTGTTCGGCATCGCTCGATGGCAAACGCCGATCCAGGTCGGCGCCGGCCTGTTGCTCCTGGGGTTCGGGATTTTTCGCTACGTTGGGCGGCGGCATCCGCGGGTGCTGGCGCGCATACGACCGACGCAGCTTGGCGCCTGGTCCTTCGTGGTCGCGCTCGCGCATGGCGCGGGACTGATGCTGGTGCCGATCTATCTCGGCCTTTGCGGCTCCATGGGCCTCGACGCCGTTCACCGGGCGGCAGGCGCCCTCATCGGCGCCGATCTCGGCATGGCGCTGCTGGTCTGCGTCGTTCACACGATGGCGATGATCGCCGCCGGCGGCATCCTTGCCTGGCTCGTCTTCCGCTATCTCGGCACCAAGTTCCTGTCACGCAGCTGGTTCAATCTCGATGCGACCTGGGCCGCCAGTCTCATGCTCGTGGGCGCGCTTTCGGTCGCCCTCAGCCTTGCGCCCCGCTGAACCGCAAGGCAGCCATCACGAGGCTCGGATGAACGGGCCCCACCACGTCTTCGCGCGCCGAGAGTGCAAGTCTCAAAAGCTCAGCCTTGAATCCTGCTGCCTGCTCGCTGAGCGTGCACGAGAACTGGCCATCATAGGTCAGGAAGGGGGCAGGCACAGATCGTCGGAGCTTGACAGGTAACCGGAAGGTTGCATATAAAAGGCAACCAAAAGGTTCCATGTTGCAAATGAACGAGGACGCGCTTTTTCGCGCTTTGGCCGACGCCAGCCGGCGGCGATTGCTCGACCGGCTGCACCGAAAGAACGGGCAGACGCTCGGCGACCTTTGTGAAGGCCTGGCGATGAGCCGCCAGGCCGTCGCCAAGCATCTCGCGGTTCTGGAGGAGGCAAATCTCGTTTCGTGGAAGCGACAGGGAAGGGAGAAGCTGCACTTCCTCAATCCCGTTCCGATCAACGCGATCGCGGAGCGCTGGATCAGCAAGTTCGAACGTCCGCGATTGCGCGCGCTCGCCGCGCTCAAGCACAAACTCGAAGGAGACGCATGATGACCGATGCACCAAAAAGCAGCTTCGTCTACGTGACCTACATCCGCACGACGGCGGAGAAATTGTGGTCCGCCCTGGCGAGCGCGGACTTCGCGCAGAAATATTGGCTCGGCGCTCGTCCCGACGCGGAATGGAAAGTCGGCGGCGCTTGGAAGCTCGTCTTGCCGGATGGCCGGGTTGCCGACACGGGCGAGATCGTCGAGTTCGATCCGGGCAAGCGTCTCGCCATCCGCTGGCGCAACGAATTCCGCCCCGAATTGAAAGAGGAAGGCTGGTCGCTCTGCGTGATGGAGATCGAACCCGCGGCGGGCGAGACCGTGAAGCTCACGGTCACGCACAGCATCGAGCGCGAAGGCTCAAAGCTCATCGGCGCTGTCTCCGGCGGATGGCCGCAGATTCTTTCCAACCTGAAATCGCTCTTGGAGACGGGATCTGTCATCCTGCCACCGAAGAAGTTCTGATCAGGCGAAGGGCGGCTGGCGCGCGTGGCCTTGCGCGCCAAGCCCTGGATAAGGGGGTGGCTCACATCGAGGAGCGGTCACGAGTATTTTTTTCACCATAGGTCATTCGACCAGGACGATCATCGAATTCGTCGAGCTTCTTCAGGAGCACGGCGTCGAGCTCGTGGTCGATGTGAGGTCAATGACGCGCTCGCGCGCCAATCCGCAATTCAATTGGGAAAGCCTCTCCGAAAGTTTGGCGGCGTGGCGGATCGCTTACGAGCACATCGCCGAACTTGGTGGCCTACGTGGAAAGGCTCACCTCGCCGAACCTTCGCCAAACGCCTATTGGCGAGTGCGCGGCTTTCGAAATTATGCGGATTACGCGCTGACGGCGCCGTTTGCTTCGGGGCTCACGCGACTGCGAGATCGGGGTCGCCAGCGCCGATCCGCAATCATGTGCGCCGAGGCGGTCTGGTGGCGCTGCCACAGGCGCATCATCGCCGATTACCTGGTCGCCCAGGGTGAGCACGTGGTGCACATCCTCGGCAGGGCGCAGTTCGAAGAGGCGACGATGACGCCCAGCGCGAAGCTGCGCCGAGACGGCACGATCACCTATCCTGGCGAGAGTTCGCGACCGGACTCGAGGTAACGGCTCGCGAACCAGACATGGACCGCGCGCCGCAACCGCTCACCCGCGAAGCTGCGCCGTGAGATCGCCGATCGCCATCGCCATCGGCGCCACCTCGTCATCTTCGCGCGCGCCGAGCTCGGCATAAAAGGCCCGAGCGAGCTCGTTCTTGCGCCAAAGCTCCCATGTGATGTGCGTGCATCCGAGCAGTTGGGCGCGGTCGGCCAGGGCCAACAGCAAGGCCCGCGCGGCGCCCGTGCGCCGCGCATTGGGGGACACGTAAAGATCGCCGATCCAGAGACTACGACGCCCCATATGCGCCTCATATCGGCGACAGGCGAGCGCAAAGCCGACCAATGCGTCATCCGTCTCCGCCACCAGGCACTCGAACCAGCGCTCGGAACCAAAGCCGCTCCGGATGAGCGCGTCCGCGTCGCCTCCGGGGTCTGGGTCTTCAAGATGCGCCGCGAGCGCCCGCGCCATTGCGGAAACGGCTTCCATGTCCTCGGGTTGAGCGGCTCTCACGCGCATTTGGGCCTCGTTCTCGCGATGCTCGCCAGCTCTCAATACGAACCCGGCGCTCACCTTCGACGCAGCCCGCGCTCGTCACGGCGCGCTGCGCCGCTCAAAAGCTGGCCTTGAAGCCGGCCGTGAAGACGTGCTCGTTGAGCTTGCGCGAGAATTGGCCGTCATAGGCCACGAAGAGACGCGCCGAACTCCCGAGCGCTTGCGTCGCCCCGAGACCGACGAGGGCGCTCTCACGCCCGAAATTCGTCCCGATCACGCTGAAGTTGCTGCCGGGGAGCCCGGCGAGGCTCGCGGTAATGGTCTGCGCCGCGTCGAGGAATTCGTGCCGCCAGCCGAGCTTCAGCTCGGGCAGGATCGGGTTGAGGCCCGCGATCGAGAGGCTCGTCGTGAAGCGCACGCCGAGATCGGTCGCCAAGGAATCGCTCGAGGCGCCGTTGACCGCGAGCGCGCCGAAGCCGCCGGTCTCGGTGAAGGCATTGATGTGCGTGTGGATATATCCAAGGCCCGCATAGGGCGTGACGGCGAACCCTTGTTGCGAGAAGCGATACCCGGTCTCGGCATAGCTTGAATAGGTTTGCCCGTTGGGGCTGCTCGTGGCCGAGCCGGGCAAGCCGAGGGCCGCGAGCTGGCGCGTGGTGCCGAAGGCGTTCACGCCGAAGCCCGCGATGCCCGTCGCATACCACGCCCCGCTGTTCCAGCCGGTGTAGAGCGCGCCCTGATAGGTCGCGACATTGGTGTGGCCCGCATCCGCGAAATCGAGCGAGCTCGCGGCATAATTCGCGGCGACGCCGATGAGCCAGTTCGGCGTCGCTTTCCAATCGGCACCGGCGATGAAGCCTGCCCCATTCGTCTGATAGGACGGCGCGGCGCCGGAAGCCGAGGCGTTGCCGACGACGCCATAAGCGCGCCCCCAGACCCCACCGCGCTCCGGCTTTTGCAGTTGCCCGTTCGCCAAGGGCGAGCCGTCGCCGAGCGCGATGCCGCCATCGTAATCCTCACCGATCACAAGGCGGTCCTGCACCGTGCCGATCAGCGTGCGCGACGCGTCGAGGCCGAAATGCAGGCTTTGCGTGAGATCCTGCGCGCTCGCGGCGAGCGCTTGCCGGTCGAGCCCGAGCACGAGGTTGAAGGCGTCCGCCGTGTCCGGCGTCACGGAGGCCGCGAGCAGCGGGATCGAGGTGGTGATCGCGGCGAAGCTTCCGGTGATCGGCGTCGAGGCGCTGAACACGTCCTTGAAGGTCACCCCGTTCGCGTAATTGGCGAGCACGCCCGTCGGCAAGACCTGCAGCGTGCCGCCGAGCGTGATCGTGCCGGCATGGATCGTCGGGAAGGCGCCGGGCGCCGTGCTCGGCGTAACCTGGAGGGCCAAGGTGCCGCCGGCGCCTTGCGTGAAACTCGAAAGCCCGTTCACCTTGTTGGTCGCGGCAAGCGCGAGCGTGCCGCCACTGACCGTGAGGGTGTCGGCGCCGCCCCCGAGAATATTGCCGCCGATGAGGCCGCCCGCTTGCGTGATGCTCGTCGAGCCGCCCGTTTCCTGCGTCAGATCGATCGCCGCCGTCGCCGCGATGATGGTTCCGGTGTTGACGATTCCACCCGTGATGGGCGTCGAGGCCTTGATGCCGACGCTCGTCGCCCCATTCGTGCCGACGACGGTGATGACGCCGGTGTTCATGATCCTCGCATGGGTCGTGCCGGCGGCTGCGTCCACCTCGATGCCCGTGGCCGAAACCCCGGCCCCATCCGCCGAGATCGCGAGCGTGCCGGAATTGACGATGTTCCCGGTGAAATTCATCGGCGCGAGTGTGCGCCCGAAATCCGGCCCGCCGCCGAGCACGATGCCCTTCGCGCTCACCCCCTTCGCGGCCGAGGTGGCACTCGCCATGATGGTGCCCGAGTTCGTGATGTCGCCCGTGAGCGTGCTGCCGTTCAGCGTAATCCCTGTGATCGCGAGGGGGCCGTGATTGGTGAATTGGGCGAAATCGGCCGGGCCGGAGCTGAGCTGTATGAGCCCGCTGTTGATGATGCCGGCCGCGGGGCCGGAGAGAACCGTGCGGGTGATCAGGATTCCGTTCGTGGCCGGTTCCCGCTCGCCCTGGAACGGACCCGCGCCTGTCGTGTTGATGAGAAGGCCATGGATGTTCCCGGCGTTCTCGACAAATCCGGCGATGCTCGATTGGGTGATGACAAGCCCACCAGGAATTGCTCCCGGAAAGATCGCCGGCAGTCCGTGGGCGAGATTGAACCCCACGATCTGAGCTTGGACGGCCGCCGGCGCCCCACTGATTCCGAGATTCTCGAGAACGGAGCCCGGCGCCAGGATGACGTTCCCGTTGACCGTATCGGCGCCCATCATGAAAAAGATGGGCAATCCATCCCCATTCTGGTCGACGGACGGCGACTGGATCGTGAACCCCGGCTCGGTGCCGCAATGGGTCTGTCGGCCCGTTCCATTGGCGAAACCGGTGAGGAAAGGGTTCCCGCTCGTAGTGAAGCAGTTATCCGCCCATGCCGGCCCCACTCCCGCCAACATCGCCGCAAGCGACGCGGCGCCGAGCCAATGCCGCTTCGCACGCGCCTCGCGCGTCAGGCCGGTTCCCTTTGCCATGCTCCCATCCCCTTAGGCTTGGCGTCGGCCTATGAGTTAGCAGTTTCGCCAACTCTAAGAAAGGGGAGGGTTGCGAACTCTAACGAGAACCTTAAAAAATGCGAGCTTCGCCGGAAATGACATCGCCTCGTTTGTGCGAAGGTGTTTAGGGGCGAGAATCAAAAGGCGCGAATTCGCCCTCGAGCTCGCGTCCCGGCCTGAGCGCTTGCCTCACACTCCATGGCTTCGCGAATACCCGCTTGGCGCAGGCGAGCGCCAGCCTTGAAGCGCGCCCTCGCGCGGACGATAGATCTCGACTTTGAGCGGGTGGCATTTCGCCATGTCGCTCGAATGACTGGCGCCGCAATCGCCTCCGGGGCAAGCGGAGAGCGCCCCGATGAGATCGATCTCGGCGAAGAACTCGATGAAGTCGCCGGGGCGCACGGGGCTTGCCTTCATGAAATACTCATGCGTGTCGCGCGAATAGCCCGTGCACATGAAGACGTTCATCACGTCGTGGACGTGCTTTTCGGCTTCCTCGAGCGGGATTTTCCTGTCCTGCGCGAGCGCCCGCGTCAGGTTCGAGTGGCAGCAATGGTGGTATTCCGAGCCGTTGAGCAGGAGGTTGGTGTAAGGGTCGCAGCGCGTGCCGATGATGTCGTGCACGCCCGCGCCATCCGCGTCCCAGCCGTACCAGTCGAGCGTGTCGGCCGTGATCGTCGCCATCGGGCGCAGATAAGGGAGCGCGCTCCACAGCCGATCGCCTGTCGATACATGCGTCGCGTGGATGGCCCGCGTCTTGCCGCTGAAGAAGCGTTCGGAAAGGTCATGGGCGTTCCAGAGGTTGAGGTCGCCGACCTGCGGCCCCTCGACGCTCTCGATACGAAAGAAGTGGCCCGCGGGCGCGTGGAAACAGCGCGCATCTCTCGGCGGAACGACCACCTCGGCGATCTTCCGCGCCCCCGATCTCGCCTTGCGGTAGAACTCCGGGTCGAAGCGCGGGAAGCCCTCGCCCGTGTAGACCCTCACAGGAACGGCGGCGCGCCTTGCCTTCGCGTCCGGCGGCGGCGTGGTCTCGGGCGAATCTCTCATTGCGGCATCCTTTCGTCGAGGTTGAGGACGGGCGCATCTATGTGTCGAGCTCGACGATTGTCGACAGGAAAGCAGCGCTGACGCGAGTGGCGGGTGGCGAACCGACCGCCTCCATGGCAGGAAAATTGAGAACGCAAGGAGTTCACGATGGCAGCCGGAAAGCCGATCACGATCTACGGAATCAAGAATTGCGACACGATGAAGAAAGCACGCGCGTGGCTCGATGGCCGTGGCGTGGCTTATGAATTTCACGACTACAAAACGCAAGGCATCGCGCGCGAGCGCCTCGAAGCCTGGGCGCGCGCGGTGGGCTGGGAGATGCTTCTCAACCGTGCCGGAACGACTTTCCGCAAGCTCCCGGAAGCGGAACGTAGGGATATCGACGAGTCAAAAGCGACGGCGCTCATGCTCGCCCAGCCCTCGATGATTAAGCGGCCCGTGCTCGATCTGGGCACGCGACTTCTCGTCGGTTTCGATCCGCGGGCTTACCAGGCGGCGCTGGCATGAGATGGCCGGTGACGTGGCTCGGCAGGCGAGCCGAAACGCCGCGGGCCTCGCCGGGGGAGACATGACGCGAGGGTGTCATTCCCGGCCGAGCGGCCCAGGCCGCGAGGGGAAGGGAACCCAAGTTTCACCCCGCCCCCTGGACACCCTTCCCGAGACTCGCGTCGCGAGCCTCGCCGGGGGAGACACGACGCCGGCTCTCACTTTCGCGTCAGTTCCTCGACGCGTGCGATCGAGTTGCGGATGATCTTCGCCTCCGCGGCGGCTTCCTTCTCTCGGCCGGCCCAGACCTCGGCGAGGTGTTGACGCCCGGCCGATTGTGCCTGGTGGCGGAGCTTTTCGGCGAGCGCGATCCGCTCGTCGAGTGCCCGCAGCGCGCTCGCCATGGCACGCGACAAATTCTCGTCGATCGCCAAGCTCATCAACTCCGCCGTATAGGCGTGGCCGACATGGCAGCGGTAGCGGATGAGCTCTCCGTCATCGATCTCCCACATCACGCCGTGACAATCCGGGCAGGCGAGAACCGAGCGCCGCCCGATCCGGTCCATTTCCTTCATGTTCATCTTTTCGCCTCTGGCGACGCCGACCTCATATCTGATCTCATCGGGCACGGGCGTCGGCGGGCCGGCCGGCGAGTTGACCAGCTTTTGGAGCAGCGCCGGCATGCCCCTGAGGCTCGTCACATGATCCGGTTGTGCACGATCCAATGCCGTTGCCGGCATTTCCGGGAACGCCGCGTCGCTGGGATCCTGCACCACCGTGATGCCGCCGCACCGCTTGAGGGTCGCAAGCCCGGAGGCTCCGTCCCCGAGAGTGCCGGTGAGAACAACCCCGATGGCTCGCGACCCGCAGCACAAGGCGGTCGAGCGAAACAGAGGGTCGATCGAGGGCCGCGAATGGTTTTCGCGAGGCCCGTTTCCCAGTTGAACGCGATCGCCGCAGACGATGAGGTGCGAGGCGGGAGGGCCGATATAAATATGAGCCGTCTCCAGATTCTCGCCGTCCTTCGCGAAGCTCGCGGGGAGGGGACCTTCCTGCGTGAGAATGGCGTCGAGCGAGGAGTTATAATGGCTCGGCATATGGATGACGCAGAGGACCGAGGCGGGCAAGTCGGGCGGAAACTCCCTTGCAAGGAAGCGCAAGGCCTCGAATCCCCCGGCAGAGGTCCCGATGGCCAGAATGTCGCGATTGGCCATGCGCATCTCCGCTCGCTCCCGCGACGCAAACAAGTTGCTCATCGTTTTGTTCCATAGCCGGGAAAAACTGAGTGCAGGGCGCCTCGCCACTGCCGCGCCGCCCGCCGGAGGCTGCGCGATCATGGGCATGTTTCGAAGCATATGAGATTTGAAGGCTGGCACTATATTGGATAATCTCAGCGCGCGGCATTTCGAGGTGGTGTCATGGGAGATGGCGACGAGCGAGCGGCACCCGAAGAGCGGCACCGGACGGAGCAAACACGCGGCAGGCCCGTCGTGGTCGGCATCGGCGCCTCGGCTGGCGGCGTCACCGCCTTGCAAAACTTCTTCGAGGCGGTTCCCGCCGATACGGGCGCCGCTTTTGTGGTGGTCGTGCATCTCGATCCGGAGAGCCACAGCGACCTTGCAAGCATCCTCGCGGCGCGCACGAAGATGCGGGTCACACCGGTTGGGGAAACCACAACGCTGCAGGCCAATAGCGTCTACGTCATTCCTCCAAACCGAGGCCTGCGCATCTCCGATCATGAGATCTCGACCACCAAATTCGACGAGCCTCGCGGCCAACGCGCGCCCATCGATTTCTTCTTCCGGTCCCTCGCCGGAAAGCACGGAGACGGCTTCGCGGTCATCCTGACGGGCGCCGGTTCGGATGGCGCGGTCGGCGTCGGGGCGGTCAAGGAGGCGGGCGGCATCATCCTTGTGCAAGATCCCAGCGAGGCCGAATACCCCTCGATGCCGCGTAGTGCGATCGCGACCGGAATGGCGGATTTCGTGCTGCCGTTGCACGAGCTCGCCGCACGACTGGCCGAGCTCGTGCGCAACAAGGAGAGCGTCTCGATCGGCGATTCCCAAGACGTCGACGACGAGCTCTTGCGGCGCATTCTCGCGCATTTGCGCGTCCGCACTGGGCACGATTTTTCCCAATACAAACGTTCGACCATCGTACGGCGGATCGCCCGACGCATGCAGGTGACACGGTCCGACGATCTGCGCGAGTACTACAATTTCGTGCGTGAAAATGCCGAGGAGGCGCAATCGCTCCTCGGCGATCTGCTCATCTCGGTCACGACCTTCTTCCGCGACGCCGAGATTTTCGACGCCGTCAAGTCACGTGTGATCCCGCACCTCTTCGACAACAAGGACCCGAGCGCGGCGGTTCGGGTCTGGGTGCCGGGCTGTGCGACCGGTGAGGAGGCCTACACCATCGCCATGTTGCTGCTCGAGGAATCCTCGCGCCGCGAAATACGACCCTCATTGCAGATTTTCGGCTCCGATCTCGACATTCGAGCGCTCGCGATCGCACGCGAGGGCCGCTACCCCACGGCGATCGAGGCGGACGTCAACGAGGATCGCCTGCGCCGTTTCTTCTCGCGCGAGGGCGACCATTATCGCATCCGGCGCGAATTACGCGACCTCGTGCTGTTCGCAAATCACAGCCTTCTCAAGGATCCGCCCTTCTCCCGCATCGACTTCATTTCCTGTCGGAACCTCTTGATCTATCTCGATCGCGAGCTGCAGCTGCAGGCCTGCAGCACCTTCCATTACGCCCTCAATCCGGACGGCTTTTTGCTGCTCGGCTCCTCCGAGACCGCCGAAACCCCGCCCGGCCTGTTCCAAACCGTCGACCGTAAATCACGCATCTATCGGTCGACAGCCCATCCGGGGGACAAGCCGCGCCTCTTGCCTCGTCTGCTGGGCGGGCTTGGAATGCATGAGCCTGGCTCGCATGCCGCGCGCAGCCTGAGCCCGACCGAGCTCCTCAACGAGGCTGCCTCCCACCGTTGGGCCATCGAGAAGGTCGCTCCACCGAGCGTCCTCGTCGACGAAGCTCATCGGGTCGTGCACTTGTCGGAGAATGCGGGGCGCTATCTCCAGCCGTCGGGGGGGCCGCTGAGCGGAAATCTGGTGGATCTCGTGCGTCCGGAGCTCCGATTCGAGCTTGGCAGCGCGCTCAATCGCGCCTTCGAGCAGCGCCAGCCCACGCTTTCCTTGCCCATCCTCGTGCGCTTCAACGGGTCGCCGCATCGCGTGCATATCCAGGTCAAGCCGGTCGAGGAAGCCTCGGATGCAAGGCCTCGCACCGCTGTGGTGCTCTTCATCGAAGGCGAGGCGGTCGAGCAGGTTCTGGCCGCCACGACCGGTCAGCAGAACGCCACGGACGAGACGGTGCGCCGGCTCACCGAGGAGCTCCAGCTCACTCAGTCACGCATGCGCACCACGCGCGAGGAATCGGAGGCGGCGAACGAGGAGTTGCGCGCCGCGAATGAGGAGCTGCAATCGATCAATGAGGAATACCGCTCGACATCCGAGGAGCTCGAGACCAGCAAGGAAGAGCTGCAATCGATCAATGAGGAGCTACAGACCGTCAACAGCGAGCTCAAGCTGAAGCTCGACGTCGTCTCGCGTGCGCATAGCGATTTGCAAAACCTCATGGCCGCAACCGAGATCGGCACGTTGTTCCTGGATCCCGACCTGCGCATCAAGCGGTTCACCGAGCAGGTGACCGATCTTTTCCGCATCACGCCGAGCGACGAGGGACGAGTGGTGACGGATTTCGTCCATCTTCTCGAATACGACGACCTGGTGAAGGATTCGCAAGCCGTGCTCGCGCATCTCTCCCCAATCCGGCGAGAGGTGCGCAGCCGCGCCGGCCGCTGGTACGATGTGCGCCTTCGCCCTTACCGCACGGTCGATGACAAAATCGACGGGGTGGTGATCACTTTCCTCGATGTGAGCGATCGCCTCAAGGTGGAGGGGGCCCTTCGTCAGAGCGAGCAAGAGCTGCGGCGGGTGAAGCGACTCGTCGATCTGTCGCACGACCCGATTTTCATCTGGGATTACGACGGCGGCGTCGTCGAGTGGAACCGAGGCAGCGAGGAGCTCTATGGCTACAGCCGCGAGGAGGCTCTCGGGAAGAAAAAGGAGCAGCTTCTCAGGACGATCGTGCCCGGGTCTTCTTTCGGCGCGGTCAAGGAGATGTTGCTGCGCGACGGCATCTGGAACGGGGTGCTCACGCACAGAACCAAGAACGGCCGCGAACTGATCGTCGAGAGCCGGATCGTTCTCGACACGCTCGGGGAGAAACGCCTGGCCATTGAAAGCACGCACGACATCACGGAACGCAGACAATGGGAATCCCGCCAGCAACTTTTGCTCGGTGAGCTCACCCATCGCGTCAAGAACACCCTGGCGGTCGTGCAAGTGATCGCGCATCAATCGTTGCGCAACAGCCGTTCGGGTGAGGATTTCGTCGCGCGCTTCGAAGGGCGGCTCTCGGCACTCGCCGTGGCGCATGGCCTTCTCGTCGAATCGGACTGGAAGGGCGCCGATCTCGGTACGCTCGCGCGCAACCAGCTCGAGCCCTATGTCACGCAAAAAAAGAACCGGCTCAGGATAAAGGGAGAGCCGCTCTCGCTGCCGGCCGATCTTGCGACGCCTTTCGGCCTTGTCCTGCACGAGCTTGCCACCAATGCTGCAAAGCATGGCCCTCTTTCGGAGCCCGACGGCACTGTGGATGTGAGCTGGAGCGTCACGTCCCGGAACGGAAAGCGCGCGCTGACCGTTTCGTGGAAAGAGACAGGTCGTTCCCCGATCAAGCCTCACGGCAAGAAGGGGCTTGGAAGTGCCTTGATCGAGGGCGGCATTCCCAACGCGGTGGTCACTCGGGAATTTCGGCCGGAGGGGCTTGTTTGCACGATCGAGCTGCCGCTGCCGGAGGCTGACGAGCATGGAACCGAGCTCCGATCATGAGGTTCCTCTCCCTCTCACAGGAGTGCGACTGCTCGTCGTCGAAGATGATTTTCTGATCCTCCTGGAATTGGAGTCGGTGCTGGTCGCGGCAGGCGCGGAGATCGTCGGGGCCTGCCGCACGCTGAAGCAGGCCCTTTCGTGCGCGGAGGCTGACGGTCTCGCGGCCGCCATCCTCGACATTCGGCTCGGGCGCGAAACGATCGCGCCGGCCGCGAGGCGCCTCAAGGAGCGCGGCGTACCTTTCCTCTTTTACACCGGACAGGGGAACACCGACCCGGTTCGCGCCGAGTGGCCCGGATGCGTTCTCCTTCACAAACCCGCCGAACCCCGCAACATCGTGGCTGCCGTCTGCGAGCTTCTCTAGCCGGACACCGTGGGCCTTGACCTCGCCTTCCCGAGCGCCATCTCGAATACATGGCGAGCCTGTCGACCATGGAACGTCATCTGGCCGAGGCTGAAGGCCGGGCGGCCGAGGGAATACGCCACCTTCAGCGTCAAAGAGAAATCGCCTCTGAGCTGGAGCGCGACGGGCATGACACGACCCAGTCGAAGACGCTCTGCGCCACCTTCGAGACTTCGCTTGCCATGCTCCTCGCCTACAGGGACCGGCTGAGAGAGGAACTGAAGTCCGCCCAGCGCTTCGCACAGAAGTGAAAGAACGGTGCGCGGTCGCCGGGAATGGGGTGAGGCCATAGCGGCACCGCGGGTGAAAACCCAACCCTGATGCTATCCGTCATGCCGGACCTTGGGCGGGCATCCACGCCTGCCCTCCCTGCGCGAGGCGAGTTAAGGCGTGGGTGCGCGCATGACGAGGGGGGAACGTTTCTCCGTCACGGCTTCGGCCGGGCACGTCATGCCTTCAAAGCCTCGTGGCACGATCTTCCATTCGTGCTATCGCGCCGAGATGCGCATCATCGGACGAAAGGGCTCTTTTGCTCTTTCTCTTTGCCTTATCCTCTCGACAGGGAGCGCCTCGGCGCAGCAGCAAAGTTTTGCCTGCACCAGGCTTTGCTGGACACCCGCCAAGTCCAGCGTGACCTGCTCCAAGAAGCTCGGCACTCAGATCGAGCTGACCTCATACATCTATGCGGTGCAGCACCAGGCCATCGCCAAGGGCAAGCCGATGACCTTTTTTGTCGATATGCGAGGCTCGGGCCAAAGCTGCGGGTCGACCGCTCCGCCGACCGGATCGCTTTCCGTGGTCGGTTACGTGAACGCGCGGAGCATCACCGGTTTCAGCATCGGCGGATTGAAGGTCGGCGACACGATCGAGATCGGCGCGACCGGCGTTGCGGAAGGAGAAAAGAACATCCTCTTCTTCCCCGATCCGAGCGAAAAGTGATCGAGGCCGCTCCCGCCTTGTTTTCCGCTGGGCTCAGAGAACGTGAGCGCTTCGTGCGGGTTTGCGTGGTCCGGCAAGCGGCTTCGGTTGGGGGCGCTCCCGATCATCTGAAGCGTCGGCGCCATGTCTTCTGAGCTCGAGAAGAGCCGCGCGCACGATCTCGAATGCCGGCTCCTTCGGCTTGTTGCGATGCTCGATGAGAGCGAGCGTGCATGGAAGTTTCGGTTTGAGCTCCCGCACCATGAGATCGGGCGGTCCGTCCGCGACCGCCACATCGGGGACGATCGACATGCCGAGATTGGAAGCAACGACCCTTTTCATCGCCTCGACCGTGCCGATATGCATGGGCGCGCGCCGCAAGGGCAGGTGCTTTGCGAGCCATTGTATGACGAGGGCGTGGACGGCGCCGCGCGGGTGTTCGAGCACGAGCGGTTGGCGGGCCACGTATTCCGGCGTGACTTCATCGGGGATGTCGGCTTGGCCCGCGGGAAAGATCGCGACGAGGGTTTCCGGGCGCAAGGGCGTGATTCGAAGGCTCGCAGCCTTCACGGGCAAGGTCACGAGAGCGAGGTCGACCGCATTCTTCATGATGTGTTCGACGCTGTCGCGCGTCGGCATGTTGGTTACGAGAAGATCGATCCCCGGGTGGTCGCCGCGCAGCTTCTTCAGGATCGGCGGGAGCTCATAGGTGAGCGCCGTGAGCGTGGTCCCGATATGCACCGAGCCGATCCAGCCATCGTGGAAGCGGCGCATCGCGTCATCGGTGCCGTCGCACTCGCGGATGATGCGGCCGGCGCGTTCCACCAGCTCCTTGCCGGGCGCCGTGGCGTAGGCGCGCGTCCCCATGCGCTCGATGAGCCGCACGCCGAAGCGGTGCTCGAGCTCCTTGATGTGCAAGCTGACCGCCGGCTGCGTGAGGTTGAGCCGGCGCGCCGCGGCCGAGAAATTGCCGAGCGCCACCACTTCGATGAGCGTTCGCATCTGGTCGAGATTAAGACTGCGCATCTCAAAGTAGACCTTATCACAGTTATCTGAACTTTAAATTTGGCTGCCGCGCTTTCGACCGCTATTTCCTGGCAACGACTTTGCGAGGGTCGGGGCGGTTACTACCGAAAATGAGGAGAGGCTGTTGCGCGGCGCGCAAGAGCGCTTGCCGCAAGCGGAACGTGCCCGAGGATCGAATGGCGACTTTGGACGGAACGACGATGCACCAAACATCAAAGCCTGATCCTGTCTCTCGCGTCCAACGCCGGCTCACGGCCATTCTTTCAGCCGACATCGCCGGATACAGCCGCTTGATGGGGGCCGATGAAGAGGGCACGCTCGCCCGGTTGAGAGCGGTTCGCCAGGAGCTCGTGAACCCGAAGCTCGTGCAGCACCACGGCCGGCTCGTGAAAACCACGGGCGACGGCGTCCTGGTCGAATTCGCCAGCGTCGTGGATGCTCTGCGATGTGCCGTCGAGGTCCAGCGCTCCATGGCTCAGCGCAATGCCGAAGTCTCACCGGACAAACGGATCGAGGCCAGGATGGGGATCAATGTCTGCGACATCATCTTCGCCGGCGCCGATCTTTTTGGTGAGGGCGTCAACGTCGCGGCGCGACTTGAGCGAATGGCCGAGCCTGGCGGCATCTGCGTGTCGGGTCGGGCGAAAGAGGACGCCGAAGGCAAGCTGAATATCGGCTTCACCGATCTCGGCGAGCACACGCTCAAAAACATCGCAAAGCCGATACGCGTCTTTCGGGTGGAGATGGAGGCGCACGCGTCGCATCCGGCACCAGCCCTTCCGGAAAAGCCTTCGCTTGCCCTGCTGCCCTTCCCGAACATGAGCGGCGATCCCGCGCAGGAATATTTCGCCGACGGGGTTGCCGAAGAGATCATCATGGCCCTGTCGCGCGTCCGCTCCTTGTTCGTGATCGCGCGCAATACGAGCTTCACCTACAAGGGCAAGGCTGTCGATGCGAAACAGATCGGCCATGATCTCGGCGTTCGCTATTTGCTGGCCGGGAGCGTGCGCAAGGCGGGTGAGCGCGTGCGCATCACGGCGCAACTGCTCGATGCGGCATCGGGAAGCCACATCTGGTCCGACCGATATGACGGCGGGGTCGAGGCTATTTTCGATCTCCAGGATCGCATCACCGAAAACATCGTGGGTGCGATCCAGCCCTCGCTCCTTCTGGCCGAAATCGAGCGCACCCGGCGCAAGAGGCCCGAAAGTCTCGATGCTTACGAATGCATGCTGCGCGCCTACCCGTTCATCTGGGCCTTCGACCCGGTGGCGAACACGACGGCGCTCGATCACCTGCAAAGGGCGATCGAGATCGAGCCGGAGTATTCGCCCGCGCTCGCGCTTGCCGCCTGGTGCCAGGCGCGCAAGGTCATCTACAACTGGACGCCGGCGCTCGAGGAGGCGAAGGCCGAAGGGTTGCGTCTTGCGAAATTGGCCGGAGACGCGAGCAACGGCGATCCGATGGTGCTCACGGCCTTGGGCGCCGCCCATTCGGTGATCGGCGATCTCGAGAGGGCCGCGGCCTTGATCGAGAAGGCGGTGGCGCTCGACCCCAATTCCGCCATGGCATGGAACCGCAGCGGTTGGGTGAATGCCTTTCTCGATCGGCCCGAGATCGCGATCGAACATTTCGAACGCGCCATCCGCCTGAGCCCTTTCGACCCGATGAACTTCAACTGCTATTTCGGCATTCGCAACGCGCATTTCGCGGCCGGCCGCTACGAGGAGTCGCTCGCCTGGTGCCGAAAAGGCATGCTCGAACGTCCCGAGCTCCTCTGGCCGCTTCGTTCGATGGCGGCTTGCCTCGCGCTTCTCGGACGTATCGAGGAAGCACGTGAAGCCGTGCGTCTTCTGCGCGAAGGGCATCCGGACATCACGATCGCGCAGATCATCGCGATCACGCCGCATCGCGGCGATTATGTGCGCCGCTACGCCGAGGGCTTGCGGCTTGCGGGGCTGCCGGAGTGAGGTGGTGATCTCCTCTTGCGCGTCCAACGCGTGGGTACCCGCAACGAGTGCGGGCATGACGGTGTGGAAATTTGCTCCGTCATGGCCGGGCTTCGGCCCGGTCATCCACGCCTTATCTTGGCGGCAAAGGTGGAAAGGCGTGGGTACCCGCAACGAGTGCGGGCATGACGACGTGGAAAACTGCTCTGTCATGACCGAGCTTCGGCCCGGTCATCCACGCCTTCCCTTGGCGGCAACGGTGTAATACGGCGCAAAATGAAAAACGCCCGGCAGCTTTCTCAAGCTCCGGGCGCAATAGCGATGCCTATCCAATGGGGGCCTCCTTTTTACGAAATCTCGGAAAAGGTCAAGCGGCCAACTCTAATTTCTGAAATGAGCTCCGCACGGCGGAGAGCTTCGACGGCGATTGACGCCCCCCAAGCCCCCCCTTAGTTTCGCGCCGGAACCGCGGTCCGTTGAGTATGAAATGAGCGCCATCATCGCCGTCGATCGGATCACCAAGCGCTATGGCGGGTTGACGGTTCTCGATGCTTGTTCCTTCGAGGTGCCGCGTGGATCAATCACGGGCCTCATCGGCCCGAACGGCGCCGGCAAGACGACGCTCTTCAACATCATCGCCGGCGTGACGCGGGCCGATCACGGCCGCATCCTCCTCGATGGCGCCGATGTCGCGGGCAAGAAGCCCCATGAGCTCTTCCAACTCGGTCTCGCCCGGACCTTCCAGATCCCGAAGGAATGGACGCGCATGACGGTGCTCGAGAACCTGATGGTGGTGCCGCGCCAGCAGGCGGGCGAAGGCGTACTCGCCGCCTGGTTCGAGCGCGGGCGCGTGCGTCGCGAGGAAATGGCGATTCTCCGCCGCGCCGAGGCGACCTTGGAAATCCTCGGGCTTTCCGGGCACCGCGCGGCGCTCGCCGGCACTCTCTCCGGCGGGCAAAAGAAGCTCATGGAGCTTGGCCGCACCATGATGGTCGATGCCAAGGTCGTGCTTCTGGACGAGCCGGGAGCCGGCGTGAACCGCACGCTGCTCGGCGATCTCGCCCAGCACATCGAGCGCTTGCATCGCGGGCACGCGACCAGCTTCTGCATCATCGAGCACGACATGGATCTCATCGCGCGCTTGTGCGATCCGGTGATCGTGATGGCCGAAGGGCGTGTGCTCGCCGAGGGCAAGATGGCCGAGATCAAGGCCGATGCGCGCGTGCGCGCGGCCTATTTGGGCGCGGCTTCGCCAGGCATGGCCGCCGCCTGATGAGCCTGCTCGAAATCGAGGAATTGCGCGCCGGCTATGGCGACACCGAGATTCTTCATGGGGTGAACATCAAGGTCGAGGCGGGCGAACTTTCCGTCATTATCGGCCCGAACGGCGCCGGCAAATCGACGCTCATCAAGGCGATCTTCGGCATCGTCGCGACCCATGGCGGGCGCGTGCGCTTTGCCGGCGGGGACATCACCGGGGCCCCGCCCGAAAAGCTCGTCTCCATGGGTCTTGCTTATGTGCCGCAAGAGCGCAACGTTTTCCCGACGCTCACCGTCGCCGAAAACCTGGAGATGGGCGCGTTCAGCGTGCGCGAACCGCTTGTCCCGATGCTCGAAGCTCAATACGCGCTGTTTCCCGAGCTCGAACGGCGGCGACGGCAGCTTGTCGGCGAGCTGTCGGGCGGCCAGCGCCAGATGGTGGCGCTCGCGCGCGCGCTCATGACGGGGCCGAAGCTTCTCCTCCTGGATGAGCCCACGGCGGGGCTTTCTCCGAAAGTCATGGCGGAGGTGTTCGGCCATATTCGGGCGATCAACGGCACCGGGATCGGCGTGCTCATGGTGGAGCAGAATGCGCGGCTCGCTCTCGAGATTGCCGATCGCGGTCATGTGCTCGCGGCCGGACGCAACCGCTACTCGGGCACCGGCGCCGATCTCCTCGCGAACAGGCAAATGGCGGAAGCGTTCTTGGGAGGGTGAGAGAGGGGCGAGAGTGAAGACTGAAGATTGAAGATTGAAGATTGAACGATGAACAGTGAGGAGTAGGGCACATTCTTTCACTTCACTTTTCACTACTCAATTCATGCGGAGCACAATGGGCCTCATCAACCTCTACCTCATCCCGGGTATCGTCCTCGGCTCGATCTATGCGCTTGGCGCGGTCGGGCTGTCGCTGATCTATGGCGTGTTGCGCTTCGGGCATTTCGCGCATGGGGACGTCATGACGTTTGGCGCTTATGCCACCTTGTCGGCCGTCACGCTCTTCGGCCTGTCGCCGCTCGCGGCCTTGCCGATCGCCATGCTGGCGACGGCGCTTCTCGCCATCCTCATCGATCGCCTGTTCTACCGCCCCTTCCGAGATCACCCGACCATCATCGTCGTGATCGCCTCTTTCGGCGTCGCCCTCATGCTGCGCTCGCTCGTCGAGATTTTCTGGGGCGCCGATGATCGAACCTACGAAACCGGAATTCGCCGACCTGTCGCCTTCTTCGACACGTTCATGATCGCGCCGCGCCACATCGCGATCATCGTGGCGGCCGTCGTCCTCGTCACCGTGTTGCATTTCTTTCTCACGCGCACGCGCCTCGGGAAGGCGATGCGGGCCGTGAGCGATCAGCCGAGCCTTGCGCGCGTCTGCGGCATCGATCTCGACACCGTTTCGCTCTGGACCTGGGTGTTCGGCGCGGGCCTTGCGGCGGCGGCGGGGCTTTTCCTCGCGATCGACACGCAGCTCAATCCGAACATGGGCTGGAACCTGCTCCTCCCGCTTTTCGCGGCGGCGATCCTCGGCGGCATCGGCAAGCCTTATGGCGCGATCGCGGGTGGACTGGTGATCGGGCTTGCCGAAGAGCTTTCGAGCTTCCCGCTCTTCTCCGACCGACCCCTCGTGCCCCCCGATTACAAGACGGGCGTCGCCTTCGCGATCATGGTGGCGATGCTCCTGTGGCGCCCGCAAGGCCTGTTTCGCGGGCGGAGCTTCGAATGAACGCGCTTGTCGGCTATGGCGAATACGCCGTCTCGCTCCTCACCATCGGCGGCATCTATGCGGTGATGGCGCTCGGCCTTAACCTGCAATGGGGGTATGGCGGGCTCTTCAATGCGGGCGTGAGCGGCTTCTTCGCGGTCGGCGCCTATGCGAGCGCCATCCTGACGGCGCCGGTGACGCCCGGCCACTTCGTGGGCTTCGGCCTGCCCATCATCGTCGGCATTGTAAGCGCCATGCTGCTTTCGGCCGTAGTTGGCTGGTTCGTCGGCCGGATTTGCCTTCGCTTGCAAAGCGATTATCTGGCGATGGCGACGATCGGCATCGCCGAGATCCTGCGTCTCGTCATCGACAATGAAATCTGGCTCACCAACGGCTCGCGCGGCATCGTCGCGATCCCACGCCCTTTCGAGGATCTCCCGGGCATCTGGCGTGATTTCGCCTATCTCGGCCTCGTGGCCGCCGTCGTCGCCGCGCTTTACATCGCGCTCGAGCTTCTGGCGCGATCGCCATGGGGACGCGTGATGCGGGCCATTCGCGACAACGAGGCCGCGGCCGCCGCTTTCGGCAAGGATGTCGCGTCCTTTCGCCTGCAGGCGTTCGTCCTCGGGTCGATGGCGATGGGCCTGAGCGGGGCGCTCACCGCGCACGCCTTCAAGTTCATCGGGCCGGACGCGACCTTGCCGCTGATCACCACCTTCCTCGTCTGGGTGATGCTCATCGCGGGCGGCAGCGCCAATAATCGGGGCGCCATTCTCGGCCCGATCCTCATCTGGACCTTGTGGTCCGCGACCGAGCTTCTGACCGGGACCTTGCCGCCCGAGTGGCAGATCCGCGGCAGCTATCTGCGTGTCTTCCTCATCGGGCTGCTGCTTCAAGTCGTGCTGCAGCGCTTCCCTCGCGGCCTTCTGCCGGAACGCCCGCCGCGCCCGCCGCAAGCCGAGCGGGTCGACGCGAAAGAGGGTTGAACGCGGATACCTCGTTTCGAGCGACGGAACCGTCTTTTCACAAAGGCGGGTAGACCTTCACCTCCCTGAAGGCGCCATCGACGACGGCCCATTCGCCGATATATCCCGTGACATCGCCGTTCTTGTCGAAGACGTGCGGCCCGGAGGCGCCGATGAAGGCGATCTTCTGGCCGGCCTTGATCGCGTCGACCGCCTTCTTCCATTCGGTGGGTTCGATCTTCGTGCCTTCGGGACCGGCGATCGCGCGCAGCGCGTCGCGCACCTTGACGCGATCGGTCGAGCCCGCCTCCTCGAGCG
>Ga0213876_10000507_pt1 | contig 30333 bp, 22 predicted proteins | sample BarmaccomBMRX_R9_FD_160113 | JGI IMG/M metagenome (GOLD analysis project Ga0213876, IMG submission 160113) | Root-associated microbial communities from Barbacenia macrantha in rupestrian grasslands, the National Park of Serra do Cipo, Brazil - RX_R9 | ecosystem: Host-associated > Plants > Roots... | reverse complement strand
CGGCCGAGACGGTCGCGACCGAGACAACGTAATCGCCCTTGCGCAAATCAATCCCGCGCACGCCGCGCGCCGTCCGGCCCATCGGCCGCACGTCCGACTCGTCGAAGCGGATGGCGAGCCCGTCGTGCGTGGCGATGAAGATGCGCTTCGTGCCGTCGGTCAAGACCACGTCGAGCAGCTCGTCGCCCTCGTCCACGTTGACGGCGTTAATGCCGTTCGAGCGGATGTTGCGGAACTCGGACAGCTCGGTCTTCTTGATGACGCCCGCGCGCGTGACCATCACGACGTACTTGCCCTCGACGAACTCGCGGACGGGCATGACCCCGGCGAGCTTCCGCACCGAGGGGATGTTGATGAGGTTGACGAATGCCTTGCCGCGCGCCGAGGGGAGCGCGTCCGGTATCTCGTGCACCTTGAGCTTGAAGACCTGCCCGTCGTCGGTGAACAGCATCAGGTACGAGTGGGTCGAGGCGATGAAGAGGTGCTCGACCCAGTCCTCGTTCTTGCCCGTGCCCGCGCCGCTCCGGCCCTTGCCGCCGCGGCCCTGCCTTTGATAAGTCGAGACGGCGGTGCGCTTGACGTAGCCGTTTTTGGTGACCGTGATCGCCACGTCCTCGTCGGCGATCATGTCCTCGATGGACAGCTCGACGCCCTCGTCGATGATCTGCGTGCGGCGCGCGTCGCCGAAGTTCTTCCTGACGTCCTCAAGCTCGCCCACGATGACGCGGCGCAGGGAAGCCTCGTTGGCGAGGATGTCTTCCAGCTCGGCGATGAGCTTGATGATCTGCTCGTACTCGTCGATGATCTTCTGCCGTTCGAGCGCGGAGAGGCGGCGGAGTTGCAGGTCAAGGATGGCCTGCGCCTGCGCCTCGGAGAATGCCAGCCGACGAACGACCTTCTGAATTTCTTTGAGGATGCGTTCTTCCGGCTGGCCGCTCAGGCTGGACGGAATCCCCTTCCACTTGCCCACCCGCGCCGTCGTTATCGTCTCGATGCTGCCCGTGAGCCAGGCGCGCGCCTCGTCCACCGACCCGGCGTTGCGGATGAGCACGATGATGTAGTCGAGCGCGTCGATGGCCTTGTTCAGGCCCTCCAAAATGTGCGCGCGCGCCCGCGCCTTGCGGAGGTCGTACTCGGTGCGGCGGCGCACGACCTCGCGGCGGAACTCGATGAAGTGGTCGAGCATCTGCCGCAGGGTCAGCACGCGCGGCTGGCCCGCCACGATGGCGAGGTTGATGACGCCGAACGTGGACTGCATCGGCGTCAGCTTGTAGAGCTTGTTGAGGACGATCTGCGGGACGGCGTCGCGCTTGAGCTCGACGACGACGCGCATGCCGTCGCGCGAGGACTCGTCGCGGAGGTCGGAGATGCCTTCGAGCTTCTTCTCGTTGACGAGTTCGGCGATGCGCTCGATGAGGCGCGCCTTATTCACCTGGTAGGGAATCTCTGTGATGATGATGGCGTCGCGCTCGGTCGTGCCGCGCCCGATGCGGTCGATGCCGGCGCGGGCGCGCATCTGGATGATGCCCCGCCCCGTGGTGTAGGCCGAACGGATGCCCTCGCGGCCGTAGATGAAGCCGCCGGTCGGGAAGTCCGGGCCGGGGACGAGCGCGAGCAACTCCGACTCCTTCATGCTCGGCTTCTTGATGAGCGCGATGGTGGCGTCTACGACCTCCGAGAGGTTGTGCGGCGGAATCTTCGTCGCCATGCCGACGGCGATGCCTTCCGAGCCGTTCAAGAGAAGGTTCGGCACGCGCGTCGGCATGACCGAGGGTTCGCTCAGGGATTCGTCGTAGTTGGGGTTGAAGTTGACGGTCTCCTTCTCGATGTCGGCGAGAATCTCGCCGGCGATCTTCGACATGCGCGCTTCCGTGTAGCGCATCGCGGCGGCCGAGTCGCCGTCCACCGAGCCGAAGTTGCCCTGCCCGTCCACGAGCGGGTAGCGCATCGAGAAGTCCTGCGCCAGGCGGACGATGGTGTCGTAGACGGCTGAGTCGCCGTGCGGGTGGTATTTACCGATCACGTCGCCGACGATGCGCGCAGACTTCTTGTAGGGCTTGTTGTGCTGGTTGCCGAGTTCGTGCATCGCCCAGAGCACGCGCCGGTGGACGGGCTTGAACCCGTCGCGCACGTCCGGCAGCGCGCGCCCGATGATGACCGACATGGCGTAGTCGAGATACGAACGCCGCATCTCGTCTTCGATGTTGACGTAGTTGCGATCAAAAGTTTCCATCTAATAAACCTTTCCGGTACAATCTGCCGCGCCCCGCGGGCGCGCCTTTCTGTTTCCACGTTCGTGAGAACGTGGCTCTATTGAAGGAAGAAAGTGACAACCGAACCGTCACCCTGAGCCGGGCACAAAAGTCGCCCCGTGGGGTTCGTTTTCCTGACTGTCAGGGCGGCACTTTCCGGTGCGGATAAGGCGTTCAGAAAGTACGACATATTGTAGCCCGAAAGGGCCATTTTGGCAACCCGCTCGGCAGGCTGAAACCCTGTAAAATCAACGATTTTACCCGCCTGGAGGGCACCCTCCAGGGCGGGCGTCCGGGCGCAACCTTTTGCGACCCGAGGGCCTCCCAAAAAAACGTCCCAAAGTGTCCGACCCCTCTGAGAAATCCAGGCGCGTGCGCGAGCGTATCAAGCTGGCGCTCCCCGTCCGCGTGCACTGCCGCGAGTCGGCCGGGCACGAATGGACGGAGATGTCGCGGCTCGTGGACGTGACGCCGTTCGGGGCACGCTTTCCCCTGATGCGCCCGACCGAGCGCGGGCGGCTCCTGCACCTGACGCTGCCGATGCCGCGCCAACTTCGCTGCTTCGACCACGTCGAGGATCAGTACCGCGTCTGGGCCTTGATCTGCCGCGTCTCGGCGCGGCCGGAGTTCGAGGGCGACGCGGGCAGCAGTATCAGCTACGAGGTCGGGGTGGCGTTCACGGGCAAGTACCCGCCGCAGAGCTACGTCAAAGACCCTTCGACGCTCTACGAGGCCGTCGCGGTCTCGGCGGAGGACAACCTGTGGCAACTGAAGGAGGTCGAGAAGCAGTCGGTCGCCCACCGCTCCGAGCTGACGCGGCTCCAGATGGCTTTGAACGTGCGGCTGGAGGTCTTCGACACGGAGGGGCGCGTGACGGCGAGCGAGCAGACGGTGACGGAGAACATCAGCCGCCGCGGCGCGGCCGTCTGGACGACGCTCCAAGTCGAGCGCGGGCGCTTCGTGCGTCTGACCAGCACGGAGACGGGGCTCGCCGTCACCGCCGCCGTGCGCGCCGCCCGCACGGGCGCCGACGGCATCCCGCGGCTCCACCTCGAATTCATCGACCGGCAGTGGCCGCTGGAAGGAATCGAGTGAATGATGAATGATGAATGATGAATAAAGAGCAGCTCGTCTTTATTCATCATTCATCGCTCATCATTCATCATTTCCTTTCGGAGAAGGTATGAGTAAGAGGGTAGTATTCCCGAGGGAGCTGCTGCTGTTGGAGGTCGAGCGTTGGTGCGGCGACCACGCGTGCAACGCGCGGACGCGCCTGTCTCTGACGAAGGCGGAGGCGCGCGCCTACACGGGCTTCGAGTGCTCGCGGTGCGAGCGTTGGAACGAGGACGCGCTCACGGAGCGCGACATCCCGGAGTGGTGGGAGGAGCTGAAGGTCGCGTCGCTCGAAGGCTTGCGGCCGTCGAGGGAGGCGCGGGCGGAGGACGAGCCGGGCGAGGTGGTCGTGCGGATGAGCGACGCGTGGCAGGAGTTGGACGAGTCCGGGGAGTCGGGAGACGAGGAAGGGGCGGGCGGGGGGTCGTTTTGAGCAGGGCGGCGGACATGGGCGGGGGCGAGGGGCGGCGTCAAGGCGCCGCGGCGCATGAGCCGCGCCACGCCCCGCAGTGGCTCCTCGACGCGCTGCGGCCGGCCATCCGCGGGCTCTCGCGCGCCGTGTGGCGCATCAGCTATCGGGGGACTGAGAACATCCCCGCGGAGGGCGGGCTCATCATCGCCGCCAACCACCAGACCTACGTCGATCCCTTCTGGGTCGGCTCGCGCGTCAGCCGGCCCGTCCGCTACCTCGCTTGGAACGAGGCGTTCAAGTGGCCGCTCGCGGGCAAGGTGCTGGAGCTGCTCGGCGCGTGGCCCATCGTCCTCGACCGCGGCAACCCGACCGCGCACAAGCGCTCCTTGCAGTGGCTGCGCGCGGGCGGCGCCGTGATGATCTTCCCAGAGGGGCAGCGCGCCTACGCCGACGCCAAGCTCTCGCGCTTCAAGGCCGGCGCCGTCCGCCTCGCGCTCGAAGCGGGCGTCCCCGTCCTGCCCGTCACCATCCGCGGCGGCCAGGGCGTCTGGCCGCGCGGCCAGCGCCTCCCGCGCACCGGCCGCGTCGAGATCGTCTTCCACCCCCCGCGCCTCCCCGCCCCCCTCCCCGGCGAAGACCCGCGCCACTGCGTCCAACGCGAGACCGAAGCCCTTGCCGCCGTCATCAAATCCGCGCTGTGACTGAGCAAGTAGGCAGATGGCAGTAGGCAGTTAAAAGACGTGTTGTCTTAACTGCCTGCTGCCATCTGCTTTTATGTCGTCAGGCGTCTGTAAATCGCGGGCATGCGTTCGGGGAGGGAGAGCACGTCGTCGATGATGGTGTAGCCGACCTCGCCGTAGAGGTCGCGGAGTTCGGACTCACTGTCGCGGTCGATGGTGACGCAGAAGGGGGTGATGCCGTCGAGGCGCGCCTGTCTGAGCGCCTCGCGGGTGTCCTCGCGGGCGTAGCGGGCATCGCCGTAGTCGTGGTCGTAGGGGCGGCCGTCGGAGAGGACGATGAGCAGGCGCGTGCGCGCCTCCTGCCGCCTCAGCTTCGCGGCGGCGTGGCGGACGGCCGCGCCGAGCCGCGTGTTGTTCTGGTAGTTGATGCCGCCGATGCGCTGCTCGACCTCGCCGGCGTAGGGCTCGCCGAAGTCTTTGACGACGTAAAACTTCACGTTGCGCCGCCCCTCACTGGTGAAGCCGTAAATCGAATACGGGTCGCCGACGGCTTCGAGCGCCTCGCTCATCAGGACGAGCCCCTCCTTCTCGACCTCGATGATGCGGCGCCCCGGATGCGTGTAGGGCTGCAAAGGGTGGCGGCCGATGGTGCGCGCCGTCGAAGAGGACTGGTCGAGCAGGAAAGAGACGGCCACGTCGCGCTCGCGCCGCAGCCGCTTCGTGTAGACGCGCTCCGACTGCTGCCCGTCGGCGCGGCGGTCGATGACAAAATCTATCAGCGCGTTCAAATCATAATCGTCGCCGTCCAGCTCGTTCGCCACGCGCTTCAGGCTCTCCGGCCGCATCAACTGGAACTGGTGCCTGATGGAAGAGATGACGCCGCGGTAGCGCGAGCGCGTCAGCTCGACGAAGGAGCGGTCGCCGCGCTTGACCCTCTTCTCGACAACGCGGCACCAGCCGACGCGCGTGTCGGACAAGTCCCTGTCCCACTCGTCGTACTCGAAAGCCTCCTCGCCCGCCTCCAAAGCCTGCTCGGCCGACTCGCCCGCCATCCAGCGCTCGGCGCCCGTCAGAGTCTCCTCGCCGTCCGCCTCGGCCTCGCTCGCCGCCCACGCGTTGAAGAGTTCGCGCGCGTCGCGGCGGCGCTGCTCGCGGCGGCGCTCCTCGTCCGCGTTCTCGTCGTCCTCTTCACCCTCCGCGTCGAGGTTCGACTGCGCGCCGCCCTGCTTGTCCTCGCCGCCTTCCTCTTCCGTCTCCGTCTGCCGCTCGGTCATCTCGGGCACGACCGACTGGAAGAGAGTGTAGACGCGCGAGGTCGCCATCAAGGTGTCGGCGACCGAAGAGTCGGCGGCCGTCAGGTAATCGACGACGATGGTTTCGAGTTCCGAGACGACCTGGCCGTAGACCGCGCGCGCGTCTTCGAGCGCGCCGCCGCAGAGCGTGATCTGGAAGAGCAGCTCGAAGGGGACGAGCGTGATCGGCAAGCTGACGATGCGCGGCCGGTTGCGGCGCAGATGTTCTCGAACTAAATCGAGGTCTCGACCTAAACCTCTATAAGCGTGGCGCAGCCGGCGGTCGATGCGCCCGTTCTCAAGCGTCCCGAAGACGCGCGCCGCCAGCCCCCTCTGGGGGAAGAGCGCGAGCACCGCGCGGTAGTCGCCGTTCTCCGGCAGCACGCGCCTGCGCGCCTGTGCCAGCCGCGCCTCCTCTTCCGGCGCGAGCGCGCGCTCGGACTTCGAAGGGTCGTTGATGTAGCCGTCGAGCGCGAAGGCGTCGAAGGCGTCGGCGTGCTCGGGCGCGTAAAGCTCGGCGAGCGAAGCGTACGAAGCGCGCAGGACGTCCGTGTCGCGCTCGTGCGTGCCGAACTCGATCTGGCCGGCGGCGTGCGCGGCCAGGACTTTGTAAAGTCGAAAATCAAGCTCGCGCTCGCCGAACTCCGAGACGACCGACGGCAGGTGTATCGTGCGGCCGTCGCCTATCTTCTGCTCCTCGGGGATGGCCGCGAGCGGCACGACCTCGACGGCGCGGCCCGTCAAGCCCTCGACGTAGAGTCTGAGCGTCTGCGCGACCTCTTCGAGCCCGAGACCGTCGCGCCCGCCGCTCTGCAAACGCTCGTTGCTCTTGCGCGTCTCAAGCGCGAAGTAGCTGCGTCGCGCGCGCGCGCTCAGGTTCTCCGCGAGCAGCCCCTCGCGCGCCCACTCCCTGAACTGTTCGAGCGTCGCAGACCTCAAAGCCCTCGGCGCCGCGCGGAAGCAGGAGATGGCCGCCTCCGCGTCCACCCGCGCCACCTCGTGCGTCGCGTTGATAACCGTGAGCACCACCTCCGCCAGGCGCGCGCGATCTCCTTGATGTTCTGACAGCGAGCGCAAAGACGCCGGCCCCGTCCGCGCCAGCGCGACCAGGCACGCGTTGCTGTGCGACGCCACCGTCCGCAGCAGCGCGCCCCACGCGTCTAACGCCTCGGGCACGAGCCGCAACACCTCTCCGCCCGACGCGAGCACGTGCAGAGCCGCCGCCCCGCCCCTGTCCAGAAAACCTTCGGCCTGTTGGAAGAGGCGCAGGGCGTCATTCGCGCTCAACCCCTCGACGGCGCCGGGCAGCGCCGACCACATGTCGGCCGCGATGCCGCCCACGCGCTGCGCGAACGACTCCGCCAGAGCGAGCGCCGCCGACCAAATCCCTCCGGAGGGATTTTCGACCGCATCACCTTCATCAAACTCTTTCTCAAGTGCGGAGAGCATCACGGCGGTCGCGGGCGTCGCCGCGATGAAATCCGAGCTGTGCCGCGCGGAGCGCCGCGCCACTTCGAGCGCCACCTCGAAGACGCGCCTCAATCTCTCCGCGTCCCCCACCGCGCGCGCTACCTCCGGCCCGCGCCTGTACGTCTCCAACGCGAACGAGGTCGAGAGCGACAACTGCCGCCCGCACACCTGCAACAGCAAAAGCCTCGCCCCGCGCGGCACCTCCGCCAGCCCGCCGACGCCCGCCGCGATGAACGCCGCCCCCGTCTCCGCGTCGGCCATCACCAGACGCCGCGCCAACTCGCCCCACGCCCGCAGCTCCTCCGCGTCTAACACGCGCGCCGCCCCCGGCACCTCTTTTAAGAAGTCCACGCCCGCGCGCAGGCTCAACGCCGCCAGCCCCGCCCCCACCTCCAACGCCGCCCGCGCGACATCGACGGGCAGCTTCCCGACCTCCCGCGCCAGCCCCGCAATCGTCCGACGCTCCCCCGCGTCGCGCACAGACCGCAAACGCTCCCGCAGCTCCCGCCCCAGCGGCCGCCCGTCCTCTTCATTCTCCTCCGCGGAATCGAAAATGTACTTCTCAGACATGAGTTAAAACTTCTTCCCTCAAACTATGGCCCGCTGCCTCAGCTTAAAATGTCTAAGTCGAAAGGGCAATCAACCACTGCGCGGCGAAGTACGTCCCGAGGATGAAGATTTGCGCGCCGCGGAACTCGCCCACGAACCTGTTCCAAGCCAGCGCCGAATCCGACAGCACGAACAGCAAGGCCCCCGCGCCGGCCGCCGCACTGCCCCATCCCCCAACTGCCAACCACCGGCTCGAAGCCTGCAACGCCATCAACAGAATCACCGACACGTAGACGACCACCGGCACCTTCAACTTACCGAGCCGCGTCCACAATAACTTCAGCATGAGCGCGCCGTAGAACAAGAGCAAGGCGGCCGTCCAACCCCACACATGCCCGCCGTCGCTCGTGAACGCCGCGATGTAGAAGAGGTGCGCGAAGAGGAAACTAACCAGCCCCGCCACGAAGCGGTCGCGCGGCAGCATCAGAAACACGTCGCCCGCCAGCGAGCACACGAGCCCCACCACGACGAGCGCCCGGTACGCGCCCGTCATGCCGTGCGTTCCTTGCAGCGCAATGAGAATGATGAGGAGGGTCGTCAGCGGTTTGAAGACGTAGACCTGCCGCCTCTCGCCCACGTGCTCCGCGCGGATGTTGAGGAGCGCGAAAGCGAGGACGAGCGTTGACAGTACGGCTGTCAGCATCTCTTTAGACGAGCAATTTAAATCACGGTGGTGACGATCCCGCGGATGCTGCGTTGGAGGTCGCGGTCGTCTCCTTCAGAACCAGATGGGAGTGTGGTCGAGGTCATCGTCGGCGAGCACGTCCAACGCCCCGGCGTCTTTCTCGTACTCTCTATAAATCTGTGTCAGCACGCGATTGTGCTGGCAGTGCCGGGTGCATTCCCCGCACGGCTCGAAGGAAGGTTCGGCAGGGTTGATCTCCTTGAGCCTCGCCCGCTCTGTCACATACTTCTTCCCGTTCCAAATCTTGCTGAACTTACTATGCTTAACGTTCCCCATGCGATGGGCGGAGCGATAAATTTTGGTCTTCAGGTCGTAGCTGTGGTTGTCTCTGAACAGATGGCAGCACGGGTACACGTCGCCGTCGCCGTCAATCAGGGAGAAGAGGAAGGGGGTGTGGCACCGCAGCCCGGAGGCTTCGTAGAAAGATTTGACCGGGGCGCCTTCGGCGACATCGCTGATGTTGAAGATGTCGCCGGCGAAACACCGCCTGAGGTAATCGAGATTGTTATTCTCGTCCTCCGTCAGCGGGTTGTTCCACAGAAACTCACTCAGAGCGTTGACATCCTCTTGCGGCGACAGGAATTCGTAGTTTTTCTTGTCGTTAAGGGCCTGCTTGGAGCCGGTCGCGAGCTTAAAATTAACCTTCGGAATGTTGAGATTCTCCTTGCTTGTGATGAACTCAATCACCCTCTTGAGGTTCATGCTGATGTTGTCTTTTTGAAGAGTCACGGTCGCGGAAAGTTTCGGCCCGCCACTCAACTCCCGGCAGAACTCCTTAACGCGTGCGCACCGCTCATCGACAATCTGCTTTCGGATGCGCCTGTCTTCGTCGGGAGTCCCGTCGATGGAGATCGCCACCCAAGAGACGTGAGCCCTGATCGCCTTGAACACCTTCTCCCTCTTCTCAACCTCTTTGTGCGGCATGGTGCCGTTGGTCAGGAGCCCTATCTTAAGGTTCGCGTCGGCGGCAGACTTCAAAAGCTCATCGATGTCTTCTCGCATCAGCGGCTCGCCGCCGGAGAAGATGACCGACTTCACCCCGAAGCTTGCGACATCTTTAAAAACCCCTTTCCATTGCTTCGTGGTCAGTTGCCGGGCGAGCAACTTCTTGTCGTGATGTTGCTGCCAGTGATCGCACATATTACAACCGGTGCTACAGGTCGCGGACACCTGCATCTGAACACACAGCGGGGCGGGGATGTCATCCAGCTTCTCGTCTTTGATGAGCGGGAAGTATTTCTTCACGTGGCCGGCGTACTGCGAGGGCGAGTTATTGCGCGCCGCGACGCTCTCGCGGTGCTGTCTGATGATGCGCTTGACCGGGTTTGATGCCTCGCGTCTCTTACATTCGTCTGCCTTCTCGAAGAGCAATTCCGTGCGCTTATAAAGCCCGTGGGCCATGCAGTGTTCTGCCCTGATCTCCCTTTCGGCGTTGCAGCGGCAGGCCAGAAGAAAAGTCGCCTTGTTCTCGCGCGGCGCGGCATTAATGTCTTGCACCGCGATGAGCTTGCCGTCGCCCGGCTTGCTGCCGGGGGGCGCGATTTCGGCGCAGGTGATCCCGTCGAGTATCAGATAGTCCGTCTCGCGCAGCCGCAGGTATTCGCCCTTCCCCTCGGCCGACATTTCTTCGACGAGGTCGAGAAAGTGGTCGCGCGCTTCCGGCAGGTCGTGCTTCATGTCTCTGATTTGTTCTGCGGCAAGCTGGCGATGAATTTCATCTGACTCTAACAACCCCTCCGAGCTGATGAGGAGTTGAAACATGATGCCCTTCTCTCTAATCGCCCTCCGCATTTCCGTGCCGAAGTCCATCCAGTGTTTCAGAGTCCTCCCCGCGACGAGGATGGTTGAGCCCTGCTTCGCCAGGCGAATCAGCCGGACTGCGGAGAGGTCACGGAACAGCGACGCGCGGTCGGGGTAGAGCGCGAGCAGCCCCTTCGAGTAGTGGTCTTGCTTCGGCGGTTTGAGGAGCCTGTCGGCTTTGAAAAAATAGAACTTCTCGCGCTCGTCCCGCGTCGGGGGCGGGACGCCCTTCAGCGACAGCCGCCGCGTGCATTCGACGAAGCGGTGCGCGGGCAGGCGGGAACTCGTTTTAGTCGGCTCGTCCACCAGAATACTGTCCACTTCGGCCTCGCCTTGAAGGCGAGCCGCGAAGTCTGCGGTCTTGCCGCTCAACTCCGGGGAGGAGCTTACTTTGCTGACCTCATAACACTCTCCCGTGGCGATGCCGATGCGGACGTGAATCCGGGGGTACTCGAACTTGAGGTTCGCACCGTCCACTTTCTGCAAGATGCGCTCGGCGGCTTCGAGCGCATGCAGTGCGCCGTCCCTATCCTTCTCGAAGATAACCATGGCTCCGTCACCGGTGAACTTGATGTGCCCGTCTATGATTTCGTCGTGGATGATTCTAAACAACTCGGTGATTATATCGGCGACGACCCCGGCGCCTTCTTTGTATTTCAGTTCGGTAGAGCCTACCAAATCTATGAACATGACAGACCATTGGCCCGTCGTAGGGCGGCTGGTTGAGCGCCTGTCAATCGCGACTTGCGTCATGTGAGAACTCCTTCCGATTTCAGTTCATAGTCCGTGGCGGGTAATGATTGCGTCGTCGGGGCGGAACGTCGGTGTATGAGACGGGGGCAATATACACCTTTAAATCACGGTCGTCACGATCTCGCGAATGCTGCGTTGGAGGTCGCGGTCGTCGGTGATGGGGGAGCAGAGGGCGACTTCGGCGGCGGCGGCGGCGGGGATGCCGCGGGCCGTGAGTTGGGCGGCGTAGATGAGGAGGCGCGTGGAGACGCCCTCTTCGAGGCCGTGGCCGCGGAGGTTCCTGACCTTGTGGCCGATGAGGACGAGGTCGCGCGCCTGTTCGAGCGAGACGCCGCCCTCGCGCGCGACGATCTCGGCCTCCAACTCGGCGGGCGGGTAGTCAAACTCGAGCGCGACGAAGCGCTGGCGCGTGGACTGCTTGAGGTCTTTGAGGATCGACTGGTAGCCGGGGTTGTAGCTGACGACGAGCATGAAGTCGGGCGGCGCGTCGAGGATCGTGCCGCGCTTCTCGATGGGGAGGCGGCGGCGGTCGTCGGTCAGGGGGTGGATGATGACGACGGTGTCCTTGCGCGCCTCGACCACCTCGTCCAGGTAGCAGATCGCGCCGCCGCGCACGGCCGCCGTCAAAGGGCCGTCGTGCCAGACCGTCTCCTCGCCTTCGAGCAGGAAGCGGCCGACGAGGTCTGTCGCCGAGAGGTCTTCGTGGCAGGCGACGGTGATGAGCGGGCGCCCCAGCCGCCACGCCATGTGCTCGACGAAGCGCGTCTTGCCGCACCCCGTCGGGCCTTTGAGCATGACGGGCAGGCGCGCGTCCCGCGCGGCCTCGAACAACTCCACCTCGCGCCCCACCGCGAGGTAGAAGGGCTCGTCCGTGACGACGTACTCTTCGATGGCTCTCTCAGGCATTGTTCAAGTGTCGCTCAACTACTTTCGGACTGGCCGTTGAAGCGCGTCCGCACGATGTCAATCAACGCATCCAGCTTTCGGTCACTGTGCGCCTGCGACTCGGCGAGGGCGGCCACTTTGGCGTCCGAGTTAGCCTGCGCGGCCTTCAACATGCCCTCGCCACGAATCTGGGCATCGACCAGCGCGGCAATCTTCTGTTCCGAGTTGGCCTGCGCCGCCCGCAACTCGGTTATCCCTTCGTGATGGCGCCCGAGCAGGTCGATCAGCATGGCCCGGGACTCTTCCAGGCCGGTGACGCGCCGTTGCATATTAGCAAGCAACTGTTGATGGGCGGCTGCCAGCTCTTTGAGCATCTGATTCGTGCTCTCTATTGCAGCGAGCCTCTCCTTGTGCTCGGTGAGTCTTTCGTCGTGCTGCGCCGAGCTTTCCGCCAGCCTCGCCATCGCCTTTTCGAAGCGTGTTCTCTCTTCTTCACTCATCTGTCCGCGCTCCTTCCGTAACGTTGGCGTCAGATGGCGGGCTGACGTTTCGCAGGATGTCGGGTATCCTGTACTGTGCTTGAAAAAGCAGTCGAAAGCGACAGGAAGTCATCTTAACATCCGCCTAAATGCGCGGCAAATTCGACGTTTTTGAGTGGGCTTGAAGTTGTGATGAAGATTGCGGTGGCGATGAGCGGCGGCGTCGATAGTTCGGCGGCGGCCGCGTTGTTGAAGGCCGGAGGGCACGAGCTGGTCGGGTTCACGATGCAGCTCTGGAACCAGCGGCGCGGCCTGAGTGTGGGCGAGGACGGCGAGCCTCTGCCCAGCCGTTGTTGTTCGCTCGATGACGTGTACGACGCGCGGCGCGTGGCGGAGGAGTTGGGCTTCCCCTTCTACGTCCTGAACCTGGAGCGCGACTTCGAGCGGGACGTGGTCGCACCCTTCGTCCAGAGTTATCTGGAAGGCGAGACGCCCATCCCCTGCGTCGCTTGCAACAGCCGCCTGAAGTTCGCTTCGCTCGACCGGACGGCCCTGAGCGTCGGCTGTGAGAAGGTCGCCACGGGCCATTACGCGCGCGTGCGTCACGACGAGACCAACGGCAGATACAGACTGCTGCGCGGCAGGGACGCGCGCAAGGATCAGTCGTACTTCCTCTGGGAGCTGACGCAGGAGCAGTTGTCGCGGTCGCTCTTCCCCTTGGGTGAGATGACGAAGGAGGAGGTGCGCGAGGCGGCGCGCCTTCACGGCCTGTACGTCGCGGAGAAGCGCGAGTCGCAGGAGATCTGCTTCGTGCCCGACGGCGACTACGCGGGCTTCATCGACCGCTACCTCGAAGCGGAGGGGAGGGAAATGGAGCGACCCGCGCGCGGCGAGATCGTGGACACCGAGGGGCGCGTCGTCGGCGAGCACGAGGGCGTCCACCGCTTCACCGTCGGACAGCGCCGGGGCCTGGGCGTCTCGCGCCCGCTCCCGCTCTACGTCGTGCGCGTGGAGCCCGCGTCGAACCAAGTCGTCGTCGGCCACGAAGAGGAGTTGCTCAGCCACGAGTTCAACGCCGCGGGCGTCAACTGGGTGGCCTTCGACGAACCCGCGGAGCCCGTCCGGGCCGACGTGCGCGTCCGCTACCGCCACAGGGAGGCGCCGGCCACCGTCACCCCGCTCGGCGGGGGCCGCGCCCGCGTCCGCTTCGAAGAGCCGCAGCGCGCCGTCACGCCCGGCCAGGCCACCGTCTTCTACCGCGGCGAAGAGGTCGTCGGCGGCGGGTGGATTGTGAGGTAGTTTTCAGTTTTCAGTTTTTAGTTTTTAGCCAGGACGTGGGGCTGAATTCTGCTGACTGAACACTGAAAACTAAAAACTGAAAACTCTTCGCTCCAAAACCTTTTCTCCCCGCAAATCGTAATAGAAGCGACCCCGCCGCTCCCGAACGGGCGGGGTCAAATTCTTTCGGATAAAGGTCTTCAAGTATGACGCGTGGAAGCAAGATCGCTCTGGTCATCGTCGGGCTGCTGGCGGTGTTCGTGCTGTTGGTGGGGCTGGTCGTGGTGGCCGTCGTGATGTCGCTCGACCGGGAGCCGGAGGTGCCCTCGAACAGCGTGCTCGTCCTCAACGTCGAGGGGTCGCTGCCCGACTACGCGAACGCCGACGAGCTGTCGAGCCGCTTCTTCGGCGGCGAGACCAACTCGCTCTCGAACTTTCTGCTGCAACTGCGCAAGGCGAAGGCCGACAAGCGCGTCGGCGCCGTGCTCTTGGACGTGCACATGTTCGGCGGCGGCTGGGCCAAGGCCGACGAGATTCGCGACGCCGTCGCCGACTTCCGCAAGTCGGGCAAACCCGTCTACGCCTACATGGAGTTCGGCGGCGACAAAGAGTATTACGTCGCGACCGCGGCCGAGCGCGTCTACGTGCCGCCCATCGGCGACCTCTTCATCAACGGGCTCGCCGCCGAGTCGATGCATTTCAAGGGCTCGTTCGACAAGCTCGGCATCTACTGGGACTCGTACCAGATCGCCGAGTACAAGACCGCGCCCGAGTCCTTCACGCGCAAGGACATGTCGGACGGCGAGCGCGAGACTCTCAAATCACTCCTGGACGAAATCTTCAACCGCTATGTGGGGCAGGTCGCGGAGGCGCGGCACAAGTCGGTCGAGGACATCAAGGCGCTCGTGGACAACGCGCCGCACAACGCGCCCGAGGCGTTCGAGGCCGGACTCATCGACGGCGCGCTCTACCGCGAGGAGGTCGAGAAAGAGCTGAAGAAGCGGCTCGGCTACAAGGAGGACGAGAAGCTGCACAAGGTCTCGGCGGCCGAGTACCGGCGCGTCACGCCGCAGTCGCTCGGCTTGAACCAGGGCGAGGCCGTCGCGGTCGTCTTCGCGTCGGGGCCGATTGAGCCGGGGCGCTCGAACGACGGCACCTTCGGCGGCGACCAGACCATCGGCTCCGACACCGTCGTCAAGGCCCTCAACGACGCGCGCGACAACCAGGACGTGAAGGCCATCGTCCTGCGCGTGGACAGCCCCGGCGGCGTGACCTACCCGTCCGACCTCATCTGGAAGGCGGTCGAGGAGGCGAAGAAGAAGAAGCCGGTCGTCGTCTCGATGGGCGACCTCGCCGCCTCGGGCGGCTACTACATCTCGATGGGCGCGAGCCGCATCGTCGCCGAGCCCCTGACGCTGACCGGCTCGATTGGAGTTTACGCCTACAAGCCGGTCGTCAAAGGCTTCTACGACTGGGTCGGCGTGACGCAGGAATACCTGCAACAGGGCCAGAACGCCGGGCTCTACCGCGAGGACAGGAAGTTCACGGACGACGAGCGGAAGAAGTTCGAGGGGCAGATGCGCAACTTCTACTGGAACCAGTTCCTCCCGAAGGTGGCCGAGGGGCGGAAGTTCGAGAACGTCGAGGCCGTCCACGAGATCGCGCGCGGGCGAGTCTGGACGGGCGCACAGGGGAAGGAGCGGAAGCTGGTTGACGAGTTCGGCGGCCTCGACCGCGCCGTCGAGGTGGCGAAGGAGTTGGCGAAGATTCCCGCCGACAAGGGCGTCCGCCGCGTCGTCTACCCCGCGCCGCGCACCTTCTTCCAACAGCTCTTCGGCGGCGACGGCGACGACCAGGACGCCGCCCGCGTCCGCGCCGAGCAGCAGCGCGCCGCCTTCATCAACTCCATGCCCGAAGAGATGCGCCCGGTGCTGCGCCGCGCCGCCATGTTCGAACGCTTCCCCGCGAACCAGACGCTCGCCATCATGCCGTTCGAATTGAAGATTGAATAGCGAAGTAGACAGTAGTCAGTAACGCGATGCGCAAGTTGTTTGAGAAGTTGAAAGTCCAAGCCCATCGGCCTTCTAATGGAAGTCGCTGAACTATCCCTTTAGGAGGTGCCGTGTGGACTTGGACTCGCTCATTATAGCCGTCTTCTGCCTCGTTGAGGACGCACTGGCGCGGGCCGTGCCCGGCCGCCTGCGCCGGCGCGGGCCGCGCCCCGTGCTCGCCGACTCGGAGGTGCTGACCGTGGAGTTGGTCGGCGAGTACCTCGGGCTCGACCGCGAGGCGGAGCTGTTCTCCTACTTCCGCCGCCACTACGGCCACTTCTTCCCGGCGCTGTGTCAGGTGCATCGCACGACGTTCGCGCGCCAGGCCGCGAACCTCCGGCGGGTCAAGGAAAGACTCTGGCAGCGGCTACTCGGGCGGACGGGCTGCGACCCCTCGTGGGCGATAGCCGACAGCTTCCCGCTCGCGGTCTGCCGCTTCGGCCGCGCCCCTAGCTGCCGCCGCTTCCGCGGGCTGGCCGATTACGGGCCGGATCACGCGGCGAAGGCGACCATCTACGGCTTCCGCCTGCACGCCCGCGTCTGTTGGCCCGGCGTGGTGACGCGCCTGAGCGTGGCCCCGGCCGGGGTGGCCGACCTGGCCGTGGTCGAGGAGTTGACCGACGAGACGACGGGCGTCTGCCTCGCCGACCGCGCCTACTGGGCGCCGGAGCTGAGCGAGTGGCTGCGGGGGCGCGGGCTGGAGTTACTGGCGCCCTTCAAGAAGCGGGCGAGCGACCCGACGCCCGCGCGCAGCCGCCGGATCACGCGCATCCGCTACCGCATCGAGACGGTCTTCTCTCAACTCTGCGAGCGGTTCTCGGTCAAGCGGGTCTGGGCCAGAGACCTCTGGCATCTCTCCTCGCGGCTGCTGCGCAAGTTGCTGGCGCACACCTTGATGGTAGTGCTCAACCGGGAACAGGGCCATGAGCCGCTGCGGCTGGCTGAACTGTTGACGAACTAAAACTTGCACATCGCGTTACTGTCTACTGTCTACTGTCTACTGCATTACCCCCACACGCCGGGAATCTTCTCTTTGCAGGCGGGGCAGAGGCCGTCGGCGCCGAGCCTCATCCGCCGGATGCGGTAACCGTAGCGCTCGACCAGCAGCTCGTCGCAGGCGGGGCAGTAGGTGTTCTCCCAGCGGCCGACGCGGCCGGGCAGGTTGCCCGCGTAGACAAACTTCAGCCCCGCCCCGCGCCCGATCTCGCACGCGCGCACGAGCTGCGCGGCCGTCGTGTTCGCGTTCTCCTTCATCCGGTAGTCCTGGTGGAACGCCGTCACGTGCCAGGGGATGTCGCGCGAGACCGACGCGATGAACTCCGCCGCGCCCCGCAGCTCATCCTCCGAGTCGTTGAAGCCCGGCACGACAAGCGTCACCACCTCTTCCCAGAACCCGCGCTCGTGCACCATCCTCACGGTGTCGAGGATGTTCTCCACCACGCCGCCCAACTGCCTGTACGCGCGGTCGCTCATCGACTTCAAATCGATCTTGTAACAGTCCGTCAAAGGGCGCAGGTAGTCCAGCACCTGCGGCGTCGCGTTCCCGTTCGAGATGAAGGCCGTCCTGAAACCTGCGGCCTTCGCCTTCCCGAAGACCTCCGCCGCCCACTCCGCCGTAATCAAAGGCTCGTTATAACTCGACCCCACCACCCGCGCCCCGCACTCCCTCGCCGCCCGCACCAGACTGTCCGAAGTGACCCTGCGCGGCGACACGCCCGCCGCCTCGTCCCGCAACGCTTGTGAAGTTAAAAAGTTCTGACAGTAGCCGCAGTGTAGGTCGCAGCCGAGCATGCCGAAGGTGAGGGTGTCGGAGCCGGGGAGGAGGTGGAAGAAGGGCTTCTTCTCGGTGGGATCGCAGGCGAGGGCGGCGACGTAGCCGGCGGGGACGAGCAGGCGCCCGCGTTCGTTGAAGCGCACCTTGCAGATGCCGCGCTTTCCGTCGCGGACGAGGCAGCGGTGGCCGCAGGCGTAGCAGCGCAGGTCTCGGCCTTCGAGGCGCTCGGTCAGCTCCTCGGCGGCTTCGCGCGTCAGCCCGTCCAAGACCTCCGCGAGGCTCGCGGAGCGCGCGCCCAAAGGCATCTCGTCAAGACCTCCTGTTGGCGGCGTGCGGGGGAGTCTGTTTATACTCGGGGTCGGCCCTTATTCTAACTCTTCCCGAAAGGTTTGGCAGCCGCCATGATCATCGAGCAGATAACCCTCACCGCCTTCCAGCAGCACACGCGCGTCCTGGGTTGTGAGCAGACGCGGCGCGCCGTCTGCGTTGACCCGGGCGAGGCGGCCGACGAGATCGTCGAGGCTTTAGACAGGCTGGGGCTGGAGTTGCAGGCCATCGCGCTGACGCACGCGCACCTGGATCACGTCGGCGGCGTGGCGGCGCTGAAGCGCGCGCGGCCCGCGGCGGAGGTGATTTTGCACGAGGCGGACGAGCCGCTCTACTTCGCCCTGCCGCGCCAGCCGGAGCTGCTCGGCATCCCGCGGGAGCAGTGGCGCCACTTCGGCTTCGAGTACGAGACGCCGCCGCCGGTCGGGCGGCACTGGCAGGACGGCGAGGTGTACGAGGTGGGGGAGCTACAGTTCAAGGTGCTCCACTGCCCCGGCCACACGCCCGGCCACGTCGTGCTCTTCGAGCCGAACGAACGCAAGGTCTTCGTCGGCGACTGCCTCTTCGCGGGCTCCGTGGGCAGGACGGACTTGCCCGGCGGCTCGACGCGGCAGTTGATGGACTCGATCCACGAGAAGATTCTCACGCTCGGCGACGACGTGGTCGTCTACTCCGGCCACGGCCCCGAAACCACCATCGGCCGCGAGCGCCGCACGAACCCTTTCCTGACGGGAAGATACCTGTAGGAGTGATGAATGATGAATGATGAGTGATGAATAAGAAACAGTGTGCTTCTCATTCATCATTCATCATTCATCACTTTTCTTCCACGGGCTTGTGCAGCAGCTCGTTCTTGAGCTTCTCCCACATGTCTTTGTGTTCGCCGGTGAGGTCGCTGGGGAGGGTCTCCACGGGGACGCCGGTCTCGGCGCAGAACCTGCGCCAGAGGACGAAGCGGTTGTCGAACTGCCCCGTCCCTTCCGAAATCTCGTTCGCCACTTTCGGTTTATCCGCCACTTCCGCCTTGCTCCTTCGGGTCAACGTTTGCCGGACAGTGTAGCAAAGAAATGATGAATGCTGAATGATGAGTGATGAATTGAAGGCGGGCTGGCTTCAATTCATCACTCATCATTCAGCATTCATCATTAAAGTCTTATCCCTTCGCGGTGCCTACCAGGAACACGTCGCCTTGCGGGGCGGGGACGCCGCCTTCGCGTTCGAGGGTGACGGCGAAGGTGGGGGCGGTGTGGTTGGGCGGGAGGCTGTCGCTCATGTGCCCGCGCCCCTGCGCGTCCGACTTGAAGGTGCCGCCCGGCAGCGGCTTGTTGTCGGCGATGAGCCAGAGCTGGTAGGCGTGCCCTTCGGGGCAGGGCGGGAGCCCCGTCGCCATGACGACGGCGCGGCCCGTCGCGCGGTCGTAGGCGAGCATGGCGTGCGCCTGCGGCGCGGGCGTCTTGCCCGAAAGCTCCGCGACGCGCACGCCGGGGGAGGCGAGCAGCTCTTCGACGTTGCGCGCGCTCGCTAACTGTTCGCGCTGCCCCGCGGTCTCGCTCTGCGCCTCGCGCAGGCGGCCGGCGAGGCTCGCCACCTCCTCGCTCAGAGACCGGTTCCGACTCCAGAGCGTGAGGCTCGTGAGGCCGAGCAGCACCACCGCGGCCAGGGCCGCCGCGGCGCCGAAGCCGAGCGCGGGCCGCCACGCGAAGATTTGCCAGAGGCTTGCGCCGCCGAGGAGCGAGCGCAGGTCGCGCGGGACGGTGGGGGACGGCGCCCCGGCGCGCGCCTCGGAAGGGTCAGCCGCCTTCGACGAGGCCGCGACCTCGGACGGGTCTACGAAGACCTCCGAAGGGTCTACGGCGCGGACGCGCGCGAGGACGTGCGCGCGCAGTTCCGCAGAGGGCCGGACGGGCTCGACCGTGTAGAGGAGCGACGCGGCGGCGTCCGACATCTCGCGCAGCTCCTCGCGGCACTCTGCGCAGGAGGGCAGGTGCTCCCCGAGCCGGGCGCGCTCTTCCTCGTCGAGCGCGCCCACGGCTTCGAGCGCCAGCAGCTGTTTGTAGTCTTCGTGCCGCATCAGACTTGAATCTATTGACGAAAGTTTACGCCGCCCGTTCCCGCGCTCACGCGAACTGCTGTCCGAGCCGCGAGCGCAACGCCTCGCTCAGACGTTTGAGCCCGGTGCGCGTCCGCGTCTTGACGGTGCCGAGCGGCTGGTTCTTCGCCGCGGCGATCTCGGACTGCGACATGCCGTCGATGTACGCGAGCACGAGCACCTGTCTCTGCTCCTCGGGCAGCTCGGCGAGCGCCGCGCGCACCGCCTCTGCGCGCTCGGCGCGGATGGCCTCCTCCTCGGCCCAACTCGGCGATTCGGCGGCGGGCGGCTGACCGTCCTCGGCCGAGCGCTGCGCGGCCCGCTCGCGCGAGTCAACGGCGCGCAGGCGGTCGATGGCCCGGCTGCGCGCGAGCGTCGCGAGCCAGGTGAAGGCGCGGCCGCGCGCCGGGTCGAACGAGCGCGCCTGCTGCCAGACTTGCAGGAAGACCTCCTGCAAAACGTCCTCCGCCTCGGGGCGGCTGCGTAATATACGGAGCATGAGCCCCAGGAGGATGGGGGCGTAGCGGTCGTAGACGCGCGCGAACGCCGCCTCGTCGCCGCGCGCCACCGCGCGCAGCAGCTCCGCGTCCTCCGCGTCCGTCTGTGGGGTCGCCAGTGACAAGCCCTAAAAGCCCCGCTCCGAGAGATTCACGCCGTGCACGCCCATACCTACGACGCCGCGCCGGAGTTCAGATTCAGTATGGGGTAGGCAGTTGAAAGCCCCGGAGGGGCGGCATGTTTATAGTTCGTGCAATCCAATTAACCGCCGAGCCCCGTCAGGGGCGACATCAACATGCCGCCCCTCCGGGGCTTGGAAAAATTAATTGACGCCTTGAGCTATAAACATGTCGCCCCTGACGGGGCTCGACCTTAACTGTCTACTGCCATTTGCCTACTGCCTACCGCCTTCAGGCGACCGTGATCTCTTCGGCGAGGTACACGTCCTGAATCGCGTTGAGGAGCTGGGCGCCCTCGGCCATCGGGCGCTGGAACGCCTTGCGGCCGGAGATGAGGCCCATGCCGCCGCCGCGCTTGTTGATGACGGCGGTGCGGACGGCGTCGGCGAAGTCGCCCGCGCCCTTCGACTCGCCGCCCGAGTTGATGAGCCCCGCGCGCCCCATGTAGCAGTTCAAGACCTGGTAGCGGACGAGGTCAATCGGGTTGTCGCTCGTCAGGTCGGTGTAAATCTTCGGGTTGGTCTTGCCGTAGGCGCTCTCGACGTTGAGGAGGTTGTAGCCGCCGTTCCGCTCGGGCAGCTTCTGCTTGATGATGTCGGCCTCGATGGTGACGCCGAGGTGGTTGGCCTGACCCGTCAAGTCGGCCGCCGTGTGCATGTCGCCCTGCTTGGTCTTGAACGCCGGGTTGCGCAGGTAGCACCAGAGGATGGTCGCCATCCCCAGCTCGTGCGCCGCCGAGAACGCCTTCGCGATCTCGACGATCTGGCGGCCCGACTCCTCGGAGCCGAAGTAGATGGTGGCGCCGACGGCGGTCGCGCCCATCTCGTGCGCCTCCTTCACGGTGCCGAACAGAATCTGGTCGAACTTGTTCGGGTAGGTCAGCAGCTCGTTGTGGTTGATCTTGACGATGAAGGGAATCTTGTGCGCGTACTTGCGCGCGACGATGCCGAGCACGCCGAAGGTGGAGGCGACGGCGTTGCAGCCGCCCTCGATGGCGAGCTTGACGATGTTCTCGGGGTCGAAGTAGATCGGGTTCGGCGCGAACGAGGCGCCGGCCGAGTGCTCGATGCCCTGGTCGACGGGGAGGATCGAGAGGTAGCCTGTGCCGGCGAGGCGTCCGTGGTCGAAGAGCGACTGGAGCGAGCGCAAGACCTGCGGGTTGCGGTCGGACTGCGCCCAGACGCGGTCGACGAAGTCGGGGCCGGGTGTCTGCAGGGCGTCCCTGGAAATCTTCGGCGAGCTGAAGTCGAGAAGGGCGCGCCCGTCTTCGCCGAGAAGCTCTTCGATGTGGGAGAGGGACGAACCCTCGCGTCTGAGTTCGGTGGCCATTGGGTTGAAATCCTCCAGATAAAGTTTCTCTACGAGCGGGCCGTTGTGTTTGCTGTCGGGCGGGGATTATAGCACGCGAAGCGAGCGGGTGCGGAAGCGGGTTAGTAAGCGTGTTGAGGTTTGTGAGGGTTAGAATTTCACCACAGAGACACAGAGGCACAGCTTGAAGAGGTATTACTCAACAGGCTGTGCCTCTGTGTCTCTGTGGTGAATATTTTCTTCCGAAATGCGCCTTTTACGAGTCAGGCGGCCGCGGGGCCGAGCGGCTCGTAGTGTTCGGGCGAGACCAGGAGGAGGAGGGCGCCGCCGTCCGTGACCAACTCCTCGTGGACGCTGCCCGGCATCGAGCAGTTGAAGTCGCCGGCCCTCATCCCGACCGCGCCGGAGCGCACGTCGCCTTCGAGGACGAGGCACTGCTCGACGCCGAGGTGCCGGTGCCGGCGGATGCGCGAGCCCGGCTCCATCCGCACGAGGGTCGTCACCGTCCCGCGGTCGCGGTCGGCGTAGAGCATCTTGAAAGCGACGCCCGCGTCGTCGGTCGGCCGCCACCGCCCCTCGCCCGCGCGCACGACGAGGAAGCCGGGCAAGTCCGGATGAGAAGCGCCGGGTGCGGACGCCGGCTCCTCTTCCGAGACGAGCTTGAGCAGCCGTTCGCGCACACCCGCGGGCGGCTCGGCCTCGGGCGCGGCCAGCCCCAGTTGGCCGGCGACCGCCTCGTACTCGCGCAGCTCCGCCGCGCAAGACAGGCAGCCCGCGGCCAGATGCTCCTCGAACTCGCGCGCCTCTTCGCTGTCGAGCGCGCCCAGGGCGTAGAGGGCGGCCTGTCCGGCCGCCGCCTCTTCATCGGTCGTAGTGCAGCTCATAGCATCCCTTCCCATGCCGGTTTGAGCACCTCGCGCAAACGCATCATGCCGAGGCGCGTGCGCGTCTTGACCGTGCCGAGCGGGAGATTGCGCGCGGCCGCGATCTCGCTGTGGCTCATCCCGCCGTAGTAAGCCAGCTCGATCACGTCGCGCTGCTCGGGCGCGAGCAAGTCCAAAGCCGCGCGGACGACCGCGCCCACCTCGCCGGCCAGCACGCCGTCCTCGATAGATTCGCCGCGCGACGCGCGCGTGGCCTCTTCGAGCGGGACGGTCAACTGGTGTTCCTGCCTGCCCCTTCGCAGGCGGTCGATGGCGCGGCTGCGCGCGATGGTCGTCAGCCAGGCCAGAGGCTTGCCGCGCTCGGCGCTGTACGTCCGGGCCTGTCGCCAGACCTGCGCGTACACGTCGAGCAGAACCTCTTCCGCCACCGAAGGGTCGGAGAGGATGCGCAGCAGCAGGCCGTAGACCGTCCGGCTGGTCGCGTCGTAGAGCGAGGCGAGCGCCTGTTCGTCCCCTTCGGCGACGCCCCTAATCAACTCGGCCTGCCACGACTCGGCGTCGTTCGGCGGCCGTACCGGGGGTGATGACACTTTTGGCACCCCTCCCCTCAAAAGATTACGTAATCAATACCACCGGCGGATTCATTTGGGAAGCGGGGAAGGGTTATGGGTGCTGGGTTGAAAACACCCTGTCTTTAATCCAGAACCTAGAACCCAGCACCCAGAACCCTTCCTCCCCCTTTACTGCTTCAGTTGAAAATTCGCGGGCACGAACTCCAGCGCGACGAGGGTGCCGTCGGTCTTGGCCTTCGCGTCCGGGGCGGCGCGGAAGGTGACGACCGAGGGCGTCTCGGCCTTGCGCGGGCCGCAGGTGAGTTCGCCGCCGGCCTCCTGGCTGAAGCTGACGATGTGCAGGCCGCCGAAGCCCGCGGCCGAGAGGCGCAGCGTGCGCTCGCCCGCCTTGAAGACGAAGACCAGGCCCTTCGGCCCGCACTCGATCTTCGTGAGCACGCCTTGCAGGCGCGTCTCGCCCGCCTGCGGCCGGCGCAGGGCGTCGCGGATGGCCTGCGCCATCGCTTCGGCCACGCGCTCGTCGTCCGACTTCTGCGGCCCCGGAGCCTCCGCCTCCTTCGACCCCTTCTCCTCGTCCTCGTCGCGCACGACGAGCTTCGGCTCGCCCTTCTCGAAAGCCTCCCGCTCCGCCTTGTACTTCTTGAGCTGCTCGTCGTAGTTGTTGATCGAGGCGAGGACGGACTGCGCCGTCGCGCGCAGGCCCGGGTCGGAGCCTTCGCGCGAGAGCAGCTCGGCCAGGCGGCGCGCCTCCTCGATCTTGTCCTGGCGGAGGTAGAGCTGCGCGAGCACGAGCGAGTAGCGCTGGTCGCCGGGCGCGAGCGCGATGGCCTGGCGGATGAGCTGCACGCCCTCCGCGATGTTCTCGCCGGTGACGAGGTTGACCCAGGAGAGCAGGTAGTAGCTCTCGGGGAAGTCGGGGCGCAGGGAGATGGCCTTGCGCAGGGAGGCGCGCATCTCGGCCGCGCGGTCGGGCGGGTAGCCCGGCACGAAGCCGCCCTCGACCGCCCCCTGTTTGCTGAGCGCGTAGGCGTAGTAGTAGTGCGGCAGGTAGTTGTTCGCGCTCGCGGCCGCCGCTTCGTGCAGGTGGACGATGGCCTCGGCGTCGCGCTTCTGCCGGAGCCGCGCCATGCCGAGCGAGGTGCGCGCCAGGACGTTCGCCGGGTCGAGTTCGAGCGCGTGCTGGAGGCGCACGGCCGCGTCGTCCGGGCGGTTGATGTGGAGCAGGAGGTCGCCGAGGTACGCCTCGGCCTCGGCGTCGGTGAGCGGCGCCGAGGTCATCTGCGCGTCGAAGACGAGCGGGTGCTCGAAGGTCGCGACCTTGCCTATAAAGGAGTAGGCCTGGACGTACTTCCGCAGCTCCTTCTCCATCCCCTCGGTGTCGGTCTGGAAGGCGCGCCTGAAAGCCTCGTCGGTCGGCATGCCCTTCTTCGTCAAAGTGAGGAACTCGCCGAGCTGCGGCAGGCGCTTCCCGTCGTTGCCGAGGATCAGGTAGTGGACGAGCGCCCACGACTCCGCGTAGAAGAGGCTCCGCACGTCGTGCTTGTTGCGCTCCAGCGAGTAGTGCGTGACGGCGAAGAGCTGCGAGAGCGGGATGAGCTTCTGGTCGCGGAGCAGTTGGAGGTGGTAGTTGACGAGGCGGCCGAGGTAGACCTTGCGGTCGTCCTCGATGGCGAAGGTGCTGTAGTACTCGGCCAGCCCCTCGTTGAACCAGGGCGGCGCCTCGCCCGCGCCCGTCGAGTTGTTGACGAGCAGGTGCGTGAACTCGTGGTAGATGGTGCCGTAGGGGTTCTCGGCCCCGCTCGCGCGCTCGGGCGTGAGCGTGATGTAGTTCACGTCCTGGCCCGACTGGAAGTAGCCGGCGACCTCGACGACGCGGCCGTCGGCCAACGGCTTGAACGGCTTGTAGGCGGAGTCGTTCTTGAAGACGACGACGGTCGTCGGCACCGGCGTGTTGAAGTTGACCTTCGGGAAGAGCTGCGTGAAGACGTAGCGGAACTGTTCGAGCCGCGTCGCGACCTGACGAATCTCCTTCTCCGAGGCGTTGCCGACGAGGAGGAAGTTCTGCGAGCGGACGCTCGTCCACGTGTCCTTCGCGGCGGCGGCCTGCGCCGCGAGCAGCAGGAAGAGCGCGGCCGCCGCGGCGCGCACGAACGGGGGGCGTGTGTGGCGAGACTTCATCGCTGTGCCTTAAGTCTGTGTCGCCGCTAGCGGCGCGGCGAGAGTTCGAAGGTTTTGACGACGGGCGCGCTGTAGCCGTTGGCCCCGAGGTTCTCGACCGTCACGCGCACGGCGCCCGCGCGCAAATCCTTCGGCCCGCGGACGATGAGCGAGTCGCCCGAGAAGAGTATGAAGTCCGCGTGCCGGAGCGTGAAGGGCCTCTGCCCCTCCTGCGCAAACGTGACGCGCACGAACTCCGGGTTCGGGTCGAGCCCCGCCGCGCGGATGACGACGTAGCGCGCCGTGGGGTCGTAGGCCGTGCGCCCGTCCGGCGCGACGAGCTGGCGCAGGCGTGAGATTTCGGCCGCCCCCGCCTCGGCCACGCCCTGCACCTCGGGCGCGAGCGCCTCGGCCGTCACCTCGATCCGCTCGGGCTCGCTCGACGCCCCCTCGTAGTCGGCGCGCGCCGGGTTGACCACACGGACGTTGACCGCGCCGGTCAAATCCTTCGGCGCGCGCACGACGAAGAAGACGGGCATGTCGGGCGGCGCCGAGGGCATCATGGCGGCGCTGTTCACCTCGGGCTCGACCTTCTGGCTCGAAGCGCCGTCCGGGGTCTCGAAGACGACCACGGCCTTCGAGGCGTCCGGGTCGAGCGCGAGCTTCCGGTCGGCCGAGATGGTGAGCGCCTGCCCCGCGCCCACGCGGCGCGGCGCCACCGAGAGCAGGCGCGGCGCGGCCGCCTTCGGCGACTCGTAGGCGCGCGCGGCGTCGGTGATGACGGCGGGGACGACTGCGGCCTCGCCCGTCAACCCGTTCGCGCGCAGCGCGACCTCGACCTCGGCCTCGCCCGGCGCGAGCAGTTCGGGCACGTCGACCTCGAGCACGTCGCGCGGCGACGTCCAGTGGAAGCCGCCGCGCGGCAAACGCCCGCGCTCGCCGTCGTGGTGGACGACGCGCGCCGCCGCGTCGTAGAAGGTGCCGCCCTGCTTGAAGCGCACCGTCACGCCCGCGTCCGCGTCTTCGGGGTCGGCGAGCGGCATCACGCGCAGCTCGACGCCCTTCGCCCCGCGCTCGAACTTGAGCCCCGGCCGCTGCGGCGCGGCGCCGGGCGTGACGGCCGCGGGCGTGATGCTCAGGATGGAGGTCAGTGCGACGACCGGGCGCTGCGGCCGCTCGACGACTTCGAGCTTGAAGGGCGCGCTCTTGAGCCCGCGGAGAGAGATGACGAGTTCGGCCTCGCCCACGTGCAGGCCCTTCGGGACGGCGAAGCCTATCGAGTGCATCGACTTCATCTCGCCCGGCGCGGCGGCCCCGGACGCCTTCATCCTGAACATGCCGGGCACGGCCGTGCGCACGGCCGCGGCCTTCGTCGCGCCGTCCTGCTTGAGGGTGACGCGGAGGCTCCCGTCGGCGGGCGGCGCGAGGAGTTCCTCGGCCATGCCCTCGACGCGCAGTTCGACGATCTGCCCCGGCACGACCCGCTCGGAAGGGAAGACGGACGTGACGCGCATCTCGTCGCCGCCCTGCGCGCGTGCGCCGAGGACGCAGAGAAGTACGAGGAGGGACGAGAGGGCCGCGAGTTTCATCGAAGATGCTCCGTCGAGTGTCGTGGGGAGGCCAAAGAGGAACGGCGAGATTATAGGTTCCGGCCCGGCTTACTTCAAGAAGCGTGGGCGCCAAAGCGAAAGCCCCCGACCGACGGGCCGGGGGCTCTCGACAGTCTTCCGTGCTTCGACTACTTCAGACGCCGCAGCAAAGCCCAGCCCGAAGGGAGCACCGCCGCCGCGAGCGCGATCTTGACCACGTCACCCGGCAGGAACGGCGCGACGCCGAGCCGGAAAGCCTCCGCGCCGCCCTTGAACATCAGCGCGAGCCACGCCCACCCGCCCGCGAGGATGACGAAAGAGCCCAAGGCCATCGCCGCCGCCGCGGGAAGGTACCGCCTGTCCCAGCCGCGCTCGGCCAAGGCTCCTGTGACGTAAGCCGCTGCGGGGAAGGCGAACAGGTAACCGGCCGTCGGCCCCATCAAATGGCCGACGCCGCCCGCGCCCCCCCGGAAGAAGGGCAGCCCCGCCGCGCCCTCGAACAGGTACGCGGCCATCGCCAACGCGCCCAGACGCGGCCCCAAAAGCGCCCCGGTCAGAAGCACCGCGAACGTCTGCCCCGTCAAAGGCACGGGCGTGAAGGGAAGAGGCACCGCGACCTGCGCCGCCAGTGCCACGAACAGGCTGAAGCCGACCACCAGCGCGGCCGACTTCAAACCGTCGAGCGGCGCGACGACCGCGCCGACCAGTGTCTCCGTCTTAGCGTATGTGCTCATCGCTCACTCCGTTCACGGCTCTTAACTTACCGCGCGCGGTCGACCGGCGCACGGCGCACCGCCTCGGTGTCGGTGCCCATCGTGCCGCCGGCGAGGTCGCCCACGGGCAGCTCGCCGGGGTGGACGGCGCGCACCTCGGTGCCGATGCGCATCCCGTAGAAGGAGCGCCAGACGAAGTAGGCCGAGACGAGGAAGAAGAGCGCCGCGAGTCCGTAGTTGAGCGTCGCGTCGCCGTTGCGCCCGCGCGCGACGCTGAGCGCCAGCTCGACCGCCAGCAGGCCGAAGAGCGTGGTGAACTTGATGACCGGGTTCATCGCCACCGAGGAGGTGTCTTTGAACGGGTCGCCCACCGTGTCCCCCACGACCGTCGCGTCGTGCAGCGCCGTCCCCTTCGCCTTCAGCTCGACCTCGACGATCTTCTTCGCGTTGTCCCACGCGCCGCCCGCGTTCGCCATGAAGATGGCCTGATACAGCCCGAAGAGCGCGATGGAGATGAGGTAGCCGATGAAGAAGTACGGGTCGACGAAGGCGAAGGCGAGCGACGCGAAGAAGACGGTCAGGAAGATGTTGAACATCCCCTTCTGCGCGTACTCGGTGCAGATCTGGACGACCTTCTTGCTGTCCTCGACCGAGGCCTTCTCGACCGTCGAGTCGAGCCGGATGTTGGCCTTGATGAACTCGACGGCGCGGTAGGCGCCGGTCGTCACGGCCTGCGTGGAGGCGCCGGTGAACCAGTAGATGATGGCGCCGCCCGTGATGAGCCCGAGCAGGAAGAGCGGGTTCAAAAGGGAGAGGCTCTCGAAGAAGGCCGCCTCCGAGGGCGCGTTGCCGCGCAGGATCTGGATGATCGAGAAGATCATCGTCGTCGCGCCGACGACGGCCGTGCCGATGAGCACGGGCTTGGCCGTCGCCTTGAAGGTGTTGCCCGCGCCGTCGTTCTCCTCCAAAAGGTGCTTGGCGCGGTCGAAGTTGGCCGTGACGTTGTGCTCGCGCTTGACCTCCTCCACGATGTTCGGCACCTGCTCGATGAGCGACAGCTCGTAGACCGACTGCGCGTTGTCCGTGACGGGGCCGTAGGAGTCGACCGCAATCGTCACCGGCCCCATGCCGAGGAAGCCGAAGGCGACGAGGCCGAAGGCGAAGACCGCCGGCGCGGCCATCACGGCGCCGAGGCCGAACGTGCTGAAGACGTAGGCGACGCCCATCAGGATGATGATGGCGACGCCGAGCCAGTAGGCGGAGAAGTTGCCGGCCACCAGCCCCGAGAGGATGTTGAGGGACGGGCCGCCCTCCTGCGAGGAGGTGACGACCTCCTTGACGTGGCGCGACTCGGTCGAGGTGAAGACCTTGACCAGCTCGGGGATGACGGCGCCCGCGAGCGTGCCGCAGGTGATGATGGTCGAGAGCTTCCACCAGAGCGTCGTGTCGCCGGCGATGTTACGTGCCGGGTCGGCGCCCAGCACGGGAATCATCAGGTACGAGACGACGTAGGTCAGCACGACCGAGATGATTGACGTGGTCCAGACCAGCGAAGTCAACGGGGCCTCGAAGTTCATCCGGTCGGCTTTGGAGTAGCGCGAGCGCGCGACGCCCTCGTTAATGAAGTACGAGAGCGCGGAGGCGATGACCATCATCACGCGCATCACGAAAATCCAGACGAGGAGTTGCACCTGCGTGTTATTGGCGATCTGCGTCGCGGCGGCGACCTGCGCCTGCGTCGCCTTGTCCATCGTCACGCCCGTCGGCAGGAAGATGGCGGGAGAGATGGCGAGCAGGATGAACGTGATGAGCGCGACGCCCGTCACGCCGTAGGTCTCGAAGCCGTCGGCGCTCGGCCCGACGGAGTCGCCCGCGTTGTCGCCCGTGCAGTCGGCGATGACGCCCGGGTTGCGCGCGTCGTCCTCCTTAATCTTGAAGACGATCTTCATCAAATCCGACCCGATGTCGGCGATCTTGGTGAAGATGCCGCCCGCGATGCGCAGCGCCGCCGCGCCCAAAGATTCGCCGATGGCGAAGCCGATGAAGCAGGGGCCGGCGTAGTCGCGCGGGACGAAGAGCAGGATGCAGAGCATGATGAGCAGCTCGACCGAGATGAGCATCATGCCGATGGACATGCCCGCCTTCAAAGGGATCGCGTAGATGGGGTAAGGCTTACCCTCAAGCGAGGCGAAGGCCGTGCGCGAGTTGGCGAACGTGTTGACGCGGATGCCGAACCAGGCGACGCCGTAGCTGCCCGCGATGCCCACCAAGCTGAAGAGGAGGATAACGACGACCTTGAAGAGCGGGAAGCCGTGCTGGACGGTGCGCGTCGCCTCGTCATAGGTCTCGGTGAGGAATCCGAAATAGATGGCGGCGATGGCCCCGATGAAGAGCCACAAGACCATGATGAACTTGCCCTGCGTGACGAGGTAGGTCTTGCAGGTCTCGTAGATCAGCTCGGAGATTTCGCGCATCGAGCGGTGG